>JABAOF010027413.1_pt1 | contig 11144 bp, 9 predicted proteins | sample 7062171 | NCBI WGS metagenome assembly JABAOF01 (sample SAMN14538628, study PRJNA623070) | marine sediment metagenome | biome: marine biome [ENVO:00000428]; feature: marine pelagic biome [ENVO:01000023]; material: deep marine sediment [ENVO:00002113] | place: India: Gulf of Khambhat ... | reverse complement strand
TCCCAGACCGGCTAGTTTCGAATGCCAAAATCAGTCGCCCCGACTGTACGGAAAAATCTGATCATATAGGGGTGCTATTCAGCGGGGGAGTCGATTCTGTATGTACCTCTTTTCGGCACATGAACAAACCGCAGGTACTGATCACTGTCTGGGGGTCCAACGTGGCTCTTGAAAACGCAACGGGCTGGGCCATCACAAGAGATAAGTGCAAACAGTTTGGGCGAATCCACGGGCATGATAATGCGTTTATCAAAAGTAATTTCTTCAGATTTCTTTATACTTCAAAGCTCAAAACGGTATCGAAGAAGATACCGAATTGGTGGACACATGCCCAGCACGGGCTCGGTTTCGCCGGACTGACTGCTCCTCTTTTGATTCAACGCGAATGTACAAAGCTGTTTATCGCCTCCACTCATACTCCAGAATACAAAGGAGCATGGGGATCTGACTACCCTGTCGACAATAAGCTACGGTGGGCTGGGATTCCAGTCATCCATGATAGCTTTGACTGGTCGAGGCAAACAAAAATTCGCTTCATCAGGGGTATTTGTGAAAACCAACGAAAGCCAAGACCAGTACTAACAGTCTGTATGAGAGCTGATATGCGTATAAGCGTTGATAATTGCGGGACATGTGAAAAATGTCTGAGAACTATTACTGGACTCTTACTCGAAGGGGAAAATACCACGGCGTATGGTTTTAATATTCCGGCTCAAGAGGCTGTGATGTTGATCAGAGCGAAATTTGCTTCGCAATCCTTGCCAGTAGATGAAAACGGCACATTCTTCTGGAAAGACTTGCAAACAAGGAGTAGCGAAGTTCTTGCCCATTCCGCTCAAAGCCGCCCAATCGACCATGATTTAAGATCGTATTTCCAGTGGCTGAGCTCTTTTGACCTCGATGAATACCGGATACGATACGAGGAAAATTCGAGGCCTCACTTTGCCCTCAAAATGATAAGGAAATTTATGAGAAGCACAGTTATGCAATTTCCAATGCTCGCTCGAGCATTACAAAAATGGAAAGAAGAACATTATTACCGGTCAGCCTCTAGGAGATTACCTCCTTGAATTGAAAATAGTATAAAAGGATAAAGGTAGAATTCGCCGGGTAATCGCCGACGTTATCCCCGCTTCTCCCTATTGACGTCACTCAAAAGGCGTCTCCAAAAAGTATAAAGTGGCAAGCCTCTTATTTTAAGGGGGGTGTTGTTGTGTTATCAGATGAGTATTGTCCCATCCATTTAAATTGGAATGTCCTACGTCGCCGCTGGGATAACGCTACGAAGTTGCATTGGTCCTATACCCGCGCTGTATGGCGGAGAAAGAAGATCTATAGTTTAGCCTCGAGTGTTACGTGGCCATTAAGGGTTCCCGTATTCGCTTGGATAAAGACATCGCGGTGGGGTCCACAAGTGAAAAAGAAAACCGGAATCAGTCTTGGTCGACAGTTCCTGGACCAATTATATGTTGCAATCCGGCATTTTGTGCCCCCCAGCGGATATTATATCTTTAGCCTGTATAGTCGGGCCAACCGCTCCTCCATTTCGAAGTACATCTATCGTCACGAAATTATTGAATTATTACTTTTTTTAAATAATTCCATTGACTCTGGCGTTTTTGATGATAAACGGGAGTTTTGTAGGGAATGTAAAAGGCTCGGTTTGCCGACAATTCCGATACTGGCCAATTTTGAACAGGGTCGAATTAACTGGAGAGACGATGGTGATAAGAAACTCCCTAAAGTCGATCTGTTTGCGAAACCCGCTCTAGGAACCCGTGGACAAGGTGTAAAGCGCTGGATCTATGAAAAAGAACGGGATCGCTATAGCAGCGAAAATGGCGACTTGCTAATGCAGGAGCAGATTATAGAACATCTCCTAGAATCTTCACGGAAGCAACCATATATATTACAAGAAAATCTCAGGAACCATCCAAACATTTCAGGACTATCTCTAGGGGGACTTTGCAACGTCCGAGTCCTGACTGCTTGTCCTCCTGACGGACGTCCCGAGTACATTGGATCTCAGTTAAACATGCCTCTCGGCAAAAGTCTTGCCAGTAATATCCAGGGTAGATCAATTGCCGCTCCAGTGAGGAAAAGCGACGGGGCATTAGGCCGAGCTATCGCAACAGGTTTAGATGCGGATAGACTTCACCAGCATCCAGATACTGGGAACAAAATTGTTGGAGTCCGGGTACCACATTGGAATGAGATCATCCAACTTTGCTTACAGGCACACGGCGCTTTTCCTGTATTTACCTCGGTGGGGTGGGACGTTGCGATAACTGAAAAAGGGCCTGTGATTGTTGAAGGTAATCCGGTATGGGGCGTTGATAACATGCAGAGAATATATAAGCCGTTGGGGGATTCACGTATTGCCGAAATTTTGGTTTTACATATCGAGCAACGAGAGAACTTCAAATAACCCTATATTACCAAAGAATGAGGACCAAAAACCGAAGGTGACTACAATCTCTTGTGACATCCACTGTCGGTTTTACCGACTTGATCTGTAATGATTGACTATCTATCATTTGCAACGCTAGATTCTTGAAAGAACCTAAACCACAAGAAACCTCCCAGGTGAAATTTAAATTGTCATTTATCGGTAATCAAGGAAGGCATGGACCCCTAGCTATCATGCTTTCGAATGCGAGTTCGCTGACGGGGGCCAGAATACTGGGAGATATCCTCAGCTTCTTCCTTTTTATAATCCTTTCGCGCCAGTTCGGTCCTGAGGGTATCGGCCAATATGCATATGGGCTGGCAATCGGCGGGTTTGCCTTTGTGGCTGTCAATTGGGGACTCGAAGACTACGCCATCCGTGAATGTGTCCGGCTGCCCATGGAATCTAGAAGCACCTTGGTTGGGCAGTTGGTAGGAATTCAGCTTGGAAGCATGTTATGCGTAACGGCCGGACTTATCTGCTTCTTACTCGTTACAAAACCCTCAAATGAAAAAACCATGATTATCCTATTGTTGTCGGCGCAACAGTTCGCCCTTGCCCTCACACGAACGCTCTTTGCTCCTGCGTTTGCACAGCAGAAGATGGCTGGCCCCGCGATCATGGAGTTATTATGCCGGGCCGGAATCATCTTCTCCGCTATCATGCTTGCTGCTGGCCTGCACACTTCTTTGGAGATTGCACTGATACCTTACCCAGTTGGAGGGGTCGTGCTATTTGCTGTCGCTGGATTGTCGGCCAAACGCCATCTCAAAGTATTGAGCCTCCGTGTTACATGGAATCAAATCCTCAAGATTCTTCGGTCTGCCTGGCCGTTTGCAGGGCCCCTCTTAATTTTTTATCTCCGCTCCAGAGGAAGCTTCATAATTATTTCTTTCATGCTGGGTGACGGTGCGACGGGCATTTACGCATCCAGCCTAAAACTTTTGGAGATCAGTGTATTGCCGCTCTTCTTCCTTGGATNNAAAAGATGAACAGAGGTTCCTGGAATTTGCGGAAAGGTTCCTGCGCGTAACTCTAATCATAGGCGGTCTGATTGCCTGGGCGTTATTTTTCCTGGTTCCAACATTTGCCATTGCATTCCTCGGCGGAAAATTTGCTCCCACAACTCCTCTCATCAAGGGTATGTCTGTTTTCGGCATACTAGCCGGGATATCAGTCCCTATGACCCGCATGCTCCTTGCGATGCATCTTGAAGTCAAACGACTTCGAATTGCTTTCGGGAGCGTCGTGCTGAATTTCATACTCACTATAGCTTTGCTGCCCCTAATTGGCATTTTTGGCGCCGTGTTGGGTTGGTTTATCGGCAGTGTCGTAGCCAATATACTTTTCCTTGAAGCTTTTCAAAGAAAAGCGGGGACCACAGTCCTCATCAGAACACTTGGTTCCTTCTCAGTTTTACTGTTAGCTGCATGCCTAGCCGGGTCACTTTTGACTTGGTTAACTCCATATAAATGGCTTCCCGCGGTAGCATCGCTGGCAGCATTCAGCCCTGCCGTCCTATGGTATGGCTTTACAGTGCCTAAAACAAAGAGGAACAGAGGGCTTTTCGCCTCTCCGTTGCCGGACAAAGAATGGGCAACCCCTCCTGATGTGGAGGACACGTCGCCTGTTGCGCACGATTAGGGAACTCAATGACGGCGTTTTTTACATATGACCTGATCTTCTGATGGGAACCTATCGTTAATAACGAATTTGGCTGTAAAGGAAATATCTTACCGGGCGAACAGTGCTTCGTAACCTTAATATGGAAAAGACGTTTTGGGTATCGAACGTAAAGTCCTCTTATAAGTCGATCAGGGAATTGGTCAAATCTTTTCTCCTTCCTTTCCTGATTGTGGCAGGGCTATTACTGACAGAAGCTCGTGCGACGAATGTACCTAAGTACGGAATATTTGAACTTCGCCTGACTGCCAGCGGAAATTATTCTAATCCCTATCTTAAGATACCCGGTGATAGTACCTCAACGGGCTTTGTGGTAGGTACTTTCATCGGTCCAAACGGTGAGTCGATCACCATTGACGGTTTCTGGGATGGCGGACACAAATGGAAGATTCGAATGGCTCCTACGGCTGTGGGNNGTGACCCAGGCATGAACGGAAAGACGGGCTCTTTCAACTGTGTGGCATCCTCGAACCCCGGGTTCGTCCGCATTCACCCTCAGAATCCCTATTCCTTCGCTTACGAGGATGGTACGCCCTTCTTTTGGATGGGTGACATGCAGACAATTTTTTACAAAACGAGCGGCTACGATTTTGACGATGGCAGTTTTCAAGTTCTTCAGGATATACGCGCTTCGCAAGGGACTACGAGCCTCTACTTCGGAAGCTGGGGCTTCAGAAAACCCGGGAACTTCGCTCCCAACGAGGGAGGATACAACTTCCACAACTCCGACCCAGACAGGCTTAATCCCAGTTTTTGGCAGGTGGCAGATAAGCGCCTTGAGTATGTGGTCTCGAAGGGAATGGTGCCTGGTTTGGGAATCGGATGGCCGGATCAGCGCATAGGTTCTTTTGGAAACGCCCGATTAATCCGTATCTGGCGATATATGATCGCGCGGTATGCGGCTTATAATATTATGTGGAACCTCTTTGGCGAGGCCAACGAATTTGGCTCAGAGTGGTTGGATAAAGTGCGTTACTTCGGCAAGGCAGCTAAGAAATTTGACCCGTATAACCATATTATCTCAACTCATCACCAAAGCCGGACAGGTCCTTACATTGGTGACGATTCCTGGCTTAGTATCAATATTCAGCAAGTCTATTCCGACTTTTCGTCCAAAATCCTCAAGGACCGAAGGTATGAAAAACCAGTGGTCAATGTTGAGTTTGGGTTGGAAGGTAACGTATCCCCTGACGCACTCCGCAAACGTGCCTGGACCATTTTGACCAATGGCGGCTACTGCGGCTACAGCAGTAACAAGTATATGTACACACACAATACACCTGGTCGTACCTACTTTAAGTATTTGGCAAGGTTTTTCACTCGAAAGACAATGTTCTGGGAACTCGAACCGCATAACGAATATTTGAAGGGAGGTATGGGGTACTGTACCGCTATTCCGGGGCAAGAATACGTTATCTACCTTCCCTCGGGCGACAGCGTGATGGTTGATCTTTCGGATTCTGGTGAAACATTCAGCGCTGTATGGTATAACCCCCGAGTTGGTGAATTTACGAAGAAGGTCACAATTAATGAATCAAGTATCATTTCTTTTACTGCTCCAAATTCCAATGATTGGGTATTGCACATTAGCAAGCGGAATTAAGGCATCACCAATCAGTATCAAATCTATCTCGCCTAATCGCCATACATCGACATGCGACAGAGTCGTCGTGGCATCGCAGGCCCAGGCTATTAACGGAATCTTTGCGGTGGGCCACTCGATGGGTTGCACAGATGTGCTAAGGCTCCTAGCTNNTCCTTTTTAACGCTTCCTGAGGTGATTCGAATAGACACACTGAATACTGGTATAAACGTTTCCCACCGATCGCCGGATGGACTACCCCTCTCGAAGGCGAGTTCCTGAGATTCGCAAGCGTTTTTGCGAAGGATGGTCGGTTCGTGCAAACCCCTCCCAGGACCATACACTCATCCTTTTCGGACTCGAGTACCGAGGAAGAGTTGCTCTGCGTGATGGGCTGTACGACCTGATCCCTGGGCCCAAGACTGTTTGGGCTGTTTCCAGAAGTTCTTAGATTTCATGGAGATCGAGAAAAAATCGGGAACTTTTTTCGATAAGCGAGCCTTTACTATGAAGACTCTGATCATAGCCCTACTATTCCTTTTGCTGATAGCTGGTTGCTGGTTGCGAATAAATAACCTAGGTCTACTAAGCCTCATCGGTGATGAAGGGATTCAGGCACTATCGGTTGAGGGCATTCTGAAGCACGGTTATCCACTTGTTCCTTCCGGCAGTGTATATTTGAGAAGTCTACCCCACACTTACATCCAATATCTAAGTGCTCTCATATTTGGATTGAACGAATTTTCTCTAAGGCTTCCCGGTGTGTTATTCAATTTGGGCTCAATTATTTTGATTTTTCTCTTTGGCCGCGCCCTGTTTAATTCCAAGGTTGGCCTTCTATCTGCAGTCATACTTACATTCTCGGTATGGGAAATCGAACTATCACGGTATGGCAGGATNNCAGGATGTATACGGCCTTTCAATTCTGCTATCTTTTGAGTCTCTTCACATTCTATAAGGGATTCATGAGGGGTGAAAAAAAATGTCGATTTTTGGTTGCGCCTATTTTCCTCTCGACCTTCGGCTTCCACCCCCTAGGAGTGACACTCTTAATGAGCTTCTTTGTTCCATTCTTTATAAGATCATACGATGTGGTAAGAAAACGTACTCTTTTTGCATATTTTATGATAGCCTTCGGCGGCATGTTCCTTTACCAGAAAGGGTCAGCCTTCCTCGAATCCAGTTTGAGTGTCCTTCCGAGAAAAGGAGCAGTGCCCTTCGTCCAAGAAGCAGAACCACTGGTAGAAGTGAAGCATCTCATCACAAGCAAATTCCATCTTCCCGCCATAGCTCCACTTAAGGATTTATATTTCCAACACACGTGGAGTTTTCTCGTGTTAATCATAGTACCGTTAGTGATTTCAGCCTACTTGGTATGTTTATCCTACAAAACTGAGTCTCGAAGACTAGAATACGTGCTCGCAATCCCGATTATGATTTCCTTGGCTTTCTATCAGTTTACCTTGGCGATTCTCCTCTTTTTCCTCTATTCCCTGCTTTACTACAGAGATACCAAATCACTTAAGAGCCCCGTTTTCATTCTGATGTATTTCACGGCGATTTTTTCATTCTTGCTCTGGTTTGTTTATATTAGGTTCTATTTCGTCCCAGGCAAATATTTTACATTGGTTGACGCTTTTTGGGGATATCCTAAGCTCTATAAATACTTTCTGTATTGGTTCATCAATTATTGGCCAAGATTTTTGGCTGTAATAGGCGTCTGGTTCCTATCCATACTCTATTTCTATCTCGGAAAAAGAGATAGGACAACAAACGTCCATGTATTTATTTCGCTGAGCTGCCTTCTACCAGCCATCTTTGCCAGCTTCGTTTATTGGCCTTGGTATGAGGCGAGATATGTCTTCCACCTCTATCCCTTGCTCGTAATTATTTTCTCTGCTTGCCTTTGCACGATGAGCGGATACATTTCAAGGGGTATAGCCTCTCAGGCGGAGAGAATTCTTAAACGGCGGCCCCTAACAGGTTTCACCGTCAATCTAACTGAGGTTCTCATCGTGCTGTTCCTTGCGGTTTTTCTTTCTCAAGACATGTACCCGACCGAGGCCCTAGCGATTAGCGAACGAACTTATAGGACTAATAAAGATCCAATAAAGGGCAGTCTGAACTGGAAGTCATACGCGGATTTCCATCAGGACTGCAAGAACGCTGCGCTATTCGTAAGGGAAAGAATGACATCCGATGATAAAGTCATCGTATTGGGTGCACCGCACGCCTCCCCGGTCTATATGTATTACATTCGGAGAGTTGATTATGTAGTACTCAAAGATCCCGAGTGGTATGGCATATCGACTGAGGATGGAGTTATTCATTATATCACGGGCGCAATCGATATATCCGATTCGTATTCTCTGGAGCAGTTGGTGAAGGACAATGATAAACGCAGGATTTGGGTTCTAACTGATTTCTATCTGCAGAAGCGTTACTACTCCCCAGAAATCAGACAAACCATTAATCGACTTGCCAAGAACCGTGTGTTCACTGCTGAAGATGGTAAGACTTTTGTGTACCTTATCGATTCCAAGGTAGCCAACCTTCCGGAAGAAAAATTCGAGGATTCATGATGTCGGTTTCCTCTGTGGACTCCAAGGTAAGGGTGGGTTTTGTATCGCTTACCATAAACCAGATCTTAGGTAGAGGGATCTCCTTCCTTGCAGGAATAGCCCTTGCGCGTTTGCTGTTCCCGGAAGATTATGGCCTAAATGCCATGGCGGTCACTGTCTCTGGGTTGGTAGCTCTGCTTGGAACCTTCGGCGTCGGACAAATGCTGATTCAGCAGCATGAGCGTTTTGATGATTATGCAAATGCAGGATTTCGGTTGAATATTCTCATAGGGATTTGTCTTTTTTTCATCCAAATCGCCGTGTCGCCTCTTGTCGGGAATTTTTACAATAACCCCACCGTCACGAAAATCATGATTGTCTCAGCAATCGGATATCTGATTTGGCCCCTTGGGAGCGTCCACGCGGCAATTTTGAACAAAAGCATGCAATTCAAGAAAAGAGCTGCGGTCGGGATCATAATCACCACCTTGAGGTCTGTGCTCAGTGTTTTGTTTGCGTTGAGTGGGTTTGGGGTTTGGAGTTTTGTGGTTCCACCTTTACTCGTGGCACCTGTCCAAGTTGGAATATACTGGTATCTAATTCAGTGGCGTCCATCCAGGGGTTTAAGACGGGAGTGCTGGGCTCCCATATTTCGGTTTGGTCGAAACATAATGGGGGTAAATATCCTTGTGCACGTCCAGAATAATGTTGATTATCTGCTTATAGGAAAACTATTGGGCTCGACAGCTTTAGGCATTTATAGTTTTGGGTTTGAAGCGAGTATCGGCATCGTAAGGCAACTCTTAATTGTCTGCAGCCCTGTACTTTTTTCAGCCTTTTCTGAGCTGAAGAAAGATCCCGTGGCACTGAAGGATGCATTCTTCAGGTATGCCTCAATCCTCTCCCTTATTGTATTCCCGGGTATCTTCCTGTTCGCCGGTACGGGGCCTGAGTTCATAATTGGTATCTACGGTCAGAAGTGGAGTGAAGCCGTCGTCCCATTCATATTGCTCGCCTTTTCTTCCTTCTTTATGCCAATTGGGAGTATGTGCTGGCAATTAGGTAATGCCGTAGGGCGACCTGATTTGAATTTCAAATGGCATCTGTCCATAATCGGCCCTCACATTATGATCCTTTTCCTCGGTGTCCGATATGGAATAATTGGAGTGGCCGTAGCAATGGCAGCTTGTCAGATCATGTTCGTTCCGCTTTGGACATGGGTGTGTCTCAGGATGATGAAATGGGATTATAAAACCCTCCTAAAGACTATTTTTCCGGCTCTAGTTACCGGGACTATTGTGCTCTTAGGTGTCACCCTCGTCAGAGTGAGCGTGTTGAGTGGACTATCTTTACCCAGACTTGTAAAGCTGTTCTTTCTCGGTATTACCGGCATCGCGATATATCTAACCGTTCTTGGCCTTTTTTTTAGAAATGAATTTCATAAGCTATTCGTCCAGATTCAGCTGTTTATCCCCCACCCGGTAAAAACCTTGTACTCTAAGAAGACGAAAATTGCTCTAAAGGTCAAGTGAAGACGAAACGGCGCGGATTATGTCAAAACAGTATGACATTAGCGGTGAGCAGTTCGTGATTTTCAGACCAATGGTCGGGGCAAAGATTCTTTCGGATCTAGCCATGACAAATTATTAAGAGGTCGTTACGAGAGAACCGCTTCAGAAAGCAGTGAGCACCAAGAGAAGACCAAGAATTCTTTTTTTATCCTATGGTTTTCCTCGACCGGGGAGCGGCTTAGGAGCGAGAATTTCGACTTTTCTTCGAGCCCTCTCTGAACTTGGTGAGGTTACATTCGTCTTTCGCACGCCGAGAAATCTAGAATCGGATGATATTTCTGCATTAAAGATGTTGTGTTCAAAATACGTTCCTATACCTCATACATCGTTTACCTGGGCTGGATTAATCTATAAATTACTCGATTCCGGGGAAAAATATTATAAACTGATTCCCCTATTATTGTCAAAGAAGCCAATATACCTCCATTCAAATATACTGGTAAAAAATAGGTCAGAAGTACTCCAATCCTATCTCGAAAGTGTGAAGTGGGATAAAATTGATATCCTTCATGTTAACAGACTTATTATGGCTGATGCTATGGTAGATTTTCTAGATAAGGCCAATGAAAATCATGTTTACACTGTTCTTGACCTTGACGATATAGAATCAGAAGCAATGAACCGAACTTTGTCCTCCTCGGTCTTTCGGCCTAGAACATTTCTCGGCAGATATCTTAGGATTTTAGATCTTCACCGACTGCGAAAGTACGAAAAGGATATCATTCCCCTATTTGATGCTTGTATTGTATGTTCAGATCTGGATAGGGATAAGGTCTTAAGATACAACCTCTCAGATAATCCTTGGGTTATCCCAAATTCAGTAGATACAGACTTTTTCAAACCTTGTCCTCAACATGAGATCAAGAATCACGATATTCTTTTCCTTGGCAATATGAGTTTCCCTCCGAACATCGATGCGGTTCATTTTTTCACCCGAAAAATATTTCCCGGTATCTTAGCTCAAATTCCGACATCTCGGTTCATTATTGTGGGAAAGAATCCAGTGGAGTCTGTCTCAAAGCTCGCAGATGGGAAGAATGTAATTGTCATAGGAGAAGTTCCCGACACGAGAAAATACTATGCTCAATGCGCCATCGTCATAACCCCCATTCGATTTGGAGGAGGTACCCGTGTTAAGATTTTGGAAGCGATGGCGATGGGCAAAGCAATTGTAACGACTTCCATTGGCGTGGAAGGCATTCCAGCTAGTGACGGCGAAGAGATTATTATTGAAGATAAAGAAGATCTTTTTGCCACCAAGTGTGTCAAATTATTGCTTGATGTTCAGTTGAGAACCC
>JABAOF010007143.1_pt4 | contig 11144 bp, 10 predicted proteins | sample 7062171 | NCBI WGS metagenome assembly JABAOF01 (sample SAMN14538628, study PRJNA623070) | marine sediment metagenome | biome: marine biome [ENVO:00000428]; feature: marine pelagic biome [ENVO:01000023]; material: deep marine sediment [ENVO:00002113] | place: India: Gulf of Khambhat ... | reverse complement strand
TCTATCGGTTTTTTCCAGAATTTTAACGAGCCTGAGCGCGGCGTAGAGGGCATCGTCAAAACCGTAGTAGTGGTCATAGAAGTAAAAGTGACACTTGTACTCCCCCGCAAAAACACCCCCGTAAAACCTCAGCTCGTTTAAAACGAGCGAGTGTCCCGTTGGCACCATCACAGGTATTCCGCCGTGGGCAACTATGTCCTCCTCGACCGCGGGCGAACACTGGGTGTTATAAAGAATCTCGGTTCGGGGGTGGCGAGACAGAATGTCTCTAGCAAAAAGAAGAAGAATGCCGTCCCCCCAAAGAACAAAGCCTTCTTCGTCACAGATGTTGACGCGATCGGCGTCAGGATCAAAAACCATCCCCAAATCCGCCTTCTCTTTTTTTACGCGGTTTATCGCCTCAAGCATGTTGGGCCCCAACGTTGGATCGGGACCGTGGTTTGGAAAGGTACCGTCCAGCCTCGAGTGCATCTCTATTACCTCACACCCGATGTCGCGCAGAAGTTTGGGGGCATAAAGCCCCGCAGTTCCGTTACCCGAGTCAACTACCACCTTAAGCGTGCGCTTTTTGGGTTCTTTTGAGATCTGCGCTAGCTCCTCAATACTTTTCTGAAGCGCCGCCTCATACATGGCGGCAAATTCAAATTTCTCCGAGGATCCCTTTCCCTCCTTAAAGTTTTTTCGCTCGGCGATTTTCCTAACCTCCTGGATCTCATCCCCAAAAATGGTTCGATCCTCTATGGACAGCTTGATACCGTTCCACTCCGATGAAAGGTGGGAGGCGGTGACCATCATAGCCCCACCGCACGGAACAAGAACGGGAGCAGCATAGCTCATTGGGGTGGTTACGAGCCCGAGATCGTAAACTTTGATACCGGTTTTCATGAGTCCTTCCAAAACCGTGGCGTGGATTTTAGGGGAGGTTATCCTATTATCCATACCCAAGGCCACACTGTCTTTTCCTTTCTCCTGGAGCCAAGTTCCGTAGGCTTGGCCAATAGCTCGAGAGTCATCGTCGTCAAAATCTTTCTCGTAAATCCCTCTTATGTCGTTGGTTCGGAAGATGTAAGGGTTGAGTTTGAGTTCCTCTTTTCGAAATACGTACGTCTGAGATTCAGCCATGTTTGCTTTGTGAATAAGTATACGATTCGGTCGTATGAATTACTGTCGAAACTATGATAACACTTCCGTTGGGTAAGTCGCGCCTGCGAGGAGCAAGAGATTATCTTATCTCAAAACGCGCAAATTCTCCGGTTGGTTTCTCCTCATTCGTTTCGATATGATCGACTTTGGAAAACATGGGACCCTTACGGCAATCCTCAATACACGCCTTCACTTTTTCCGGGGGACCCTCCAGAACGACCTCTACAAACCCGTTTGCATTTCGAACCCATCCCCCAAGACCAACTGCCGAGGCTTTGCGGTGAACATAAAAGCGAAAGCCCACCCCCTGAACCCGGCCGTAGATTTTGAGACGGGCTCGTGAAATGCTCTGTTTCTCCCCCATTTAACTAATTAAACCATTTTTAACAAATGGCGCTAAGCTTCCCGGGGCGGGCGGGCTTCGGCGACTTTGAGATTTCGCCCTTCAACCTCGCGCCCGTCAAGAGACTCCACAGCCTTTTTCGCCTCATCCTCTGTTGACATCTCAACAAATCCAAATCCTTTGGAGCGTCCAGATTGCTTATCGGTTATAACGACAGCACTTTCGACGGTTCCTGCCTCGGAAAAAAGCTCTTTCAGCTGATCGTCAGTCGTACTATAGGGAAGGTTTCCAACGTAAAGTTTTTTATTCAAACATTCTCACCGCCTCTCAAGGCCTGGCGGTTTACAAATCAACCAGTCGAAAAGAGTTTAGCAAAAAGCGAAGAGAAAAAACATAAAATCCAGTGCTTTCCTGATATACTGTGAAATTGTCTGATAAAATTGAGTAGCGTCGGAGGTCCGTAGCTCAGTGGTAGAGCACCGGCCTTTTAAGCCGGGTGTCGAGGGTTCGATTCCCTCCGGACCTACCATGGCCCCATCGTCTAACGGATAGGACACCGCCCCTTCAAGGCGGAAACAGGGGTTCGATTCCCCTTGGGGCCACCAATTAGGTAATACTGGGAAAATGTTCAATCTGAACTTCTCCCTCCTCGCCCAATAGTTACCTAGGTTCTAGCGCTCGGCGGTAACTATTGACCCGATAAAACTTTTCCTGTGGATTTCGCAAGGACCGTACTCCAACAGCGCTTCCCGGTGCCGAGCGGTCCCGTAACCCTTGTGGAGGTCAAAACCATACTGCGGATATTTTTCGGCCAGGTCAACCATCATCTCATCCCTCGCCACCTTGGCCAGGATGGAAGCCGCAGCAATAGAGGAAGAAGTGTTGTCGCCAAATTTGATAGAAAGCTGATTCTCTTTTGGCCAAAAAGGAAGTTTGTAGTAGTCCACCAACACAAACTCAGGTACGCCGGAGAGATCTTCGAGCGCCTTCTTCATCGCCTCCCGACCGGCTTTGGCCATCCCGAACTTATCGATAAAGCCAACCCCAACCGAGGAAACCGACCAAAAGTAAGCTTTATCCTTTACGAAACCCGCAAGTTCAATGCGCTTCTTGGGGGAAAGTCTTTTTGAATCGCGAGGTTTTATCTTAAGACGCACGTTTGGCGGAAAGACAACCGCTGAGGCAAAAAGAGATCCGGCCAAAGCGCCGCGTCCTGCCTCATCAACCCCGGCCACACGCTGCAACCCCCTATTCCATAATTTCTTTTCAAAGGAAAAGTTGGGAATCCTTGGACCCACTTTACTAAACCTTAAGTGTTGGTTTTTCTCGAACGAAATATAATTTAGCGCGGCGTGTTTTACCTTTCTTGACCACCTCAATCTTTTCAACCTTGGGGGAATTAACAGGAAAAATACGCTCCACACCCACCCCCGCAGTCCCCATCTTTCTGACGGTAATTGTCTTGGAGGGTCCCTCGCCGCGTTTTGCAATCAAGATACCCTCAAAGGGTTGGACCCTTTCCTTTCCCTCCTCCCTCACCTTGAAACTAACTCGCACAACGTCCCCCGGCCTGTATCCCTCCCCGGGTTCTTGGACTTTGGGCTTTTTAACTTCTTTTTTCTTTTTGGCTTTGGGCTTTTTTTCCATCCTCTAAACCTTTACGGGGACGCGCTTTTTGATCTGAAAGGTTGTTTTACCACCCGTAAAGTCAAATCCAACCGTGTCCCCTTTCCTGTAGTCACCCGAAACTATTCCGTTTGAAATTGGGTTTTCTATCTCTTTTTGGATCAAGCGCTTTAGAGGACGGGCTCCTAGCTCTGGATCAAAACCGCGCTCGGCAAGAAAGTTTCGCGCTCTTTTTGTTACGTCCAAGCTTATTCCTTGGGATTCCAGAAGTTTTTTGCTCCTTTCGATGAGAATGTCTGCGATCTTCCTAACATGCTTCTCACTTAGAGGGTGAAAGACAATTATCTCGTCTATTCTGTTTAAGAATTCTGGTCTAAAGCTCTTTTGGAGATCCCCTAGAAGCCCTTCTTTAAGCTCCTCGTAATCCTTCTTTTTAGCGCCCTCGCCGAACCCAACCGCCTTAGCAGATATCGCGCTAGTTCCAACATTTGAAGTCATGATTAAAACCGTATTTTTGAAATCGACCGTCCGTCCGTGAGCGTCGGTCAAACGCCCATCCTCCAGAATTTGGAGGAGAATGTTAAAGACCTCGGGATGCGCTTTTTCGATTTCATCAAAAAGTACAACCGAGAAGGGTTTCCGGCGAACAGCCTCCGTAAGTTGTCCGGCGTCCTCGTACCCCACATACCCAGGAGGAGAACCGATCATCCGAGAGACGGTATGGCGCTCCGCGTATTCTGACATATCCAACCTGACCATCGAATCCTCATCTCCGTAAAGCGCTTCGGCAAGAGCCTTAGCAAGTTCCGTTTTTCCAACCCCGGTTGGACCAAGAAAGATAAACGAACCAACCGGTCGGTTTGGATCCTTAAGCCCTGCGCGTGCGCGTCTGATGGCAGATGAGACGGCCTTCACGGCCTCATCCTGCCCAACGATCCGTTCGTGGAGTTTCTTCTCAAGATCCATGAGGCGTTTCCTCTCGTCGGTTGATATATCCTCAACGTGAATCCCGGTAATCTTAGACACAGTTTTAGCAACGTCTTGGGCGGTAACCTCGGGAATATTCTCAAGCGCAAGCTCCTGCTCATCTACTTGTCCACCTTTTAGTGCGGTTAACTCTTCGATACGCTCCATTTCGGCCAAGGTCTTGCGTGATTTACCCTTTAACCGCGTAAGCTCTTCGGAGATTTTATCCGCCTTATTATTAGATGTGTAACCGACGGATTCCAAACGCTTTTTGGCGGAGGTTTCATCCAAAAGGTCGATGGCCTTATCGGGAAGAAAACGGTCGGTAATGTAGCGGTCGGAAAGTTCAACCGCAGCACCTAGCGCACCATCGGTTAAACGCACCCTATGATGGTCCTCGTAATTTGGCCTAAGACCGCGCAAAATATCGAGGGTCTCCCCCTGCGTCGGTTCCGTGACCATGACCGGCTGGAAACGCCGTTCCAAGGCACCATCTTTTTCGATATACCGTCGATACTCGTCAAGTGTGGTTGCGCCAATACACTGGAGCTCACCTCGGGCAAGCGGGGGTTTAAGCATATTGGAGGCGTCGATTGCACCTTGCGCCGCACCCGCCCCAACTACCGTATGAAGCTCGTCTATAAAAAGAACTATCTCACCACGGGCAGCGGTAACCTCCTCAATTGCTTTCTTCATACGCTCCTCAAATTCCCCGCGGTGGGATGCGCCGGCAAGCATAAGAGCAAGATCGAGGGCTNNAAGATCGAGGGCTACTATTCTCTTCCCAAGCAAAGGTTCTGGGACGTTGCCTTCAATAATTCTTTGCGCTAACCCCTCCACAATTGCGGTCTTGCCGACTCCTGGGTCCCCTATCAAAACGGGGTTGTTCTTGGTTCTTCTGGAGAGAACATGGATTACACGATTAATCTCCTCCCCCCTCCCAATCACCGGATCGAGCTTACCCTTCTCTGCCAAGGCGGAGATGTTTCGTCCGTAACGATCTAGCGTCGAGGTCCGCCGACCTCCAGAGCGAACCTCTTCGGCACATACCTCACAAAGATAAATTATGGTGGGCCGACCATCAACGAGATGGTGGGTCTGAAAAACCGCTTGTCTTTTTCCACAATTTTGGCAAATCATTCCTTTAGAATTTTAGTTGAACACCTTAGCAAAGTCAAAGCTCCTCTGCTAATGCTCCCAAATATCAGAAACAACCACGTCTACCTTTACCGGAACTACTTTTAAGAATTTCTTCCCTGCTCGCATCATCTCCTCAGATAAAATCTTAGCAGTTTTCTTTGCCTGTCCTTCTTTTGCCTCAACTACAATCTCGTCGTGCACGGTATGTATAGGTGTGGAATCCAAACCTTCCTTTTTTATTCTATCGCGTACGTAAACCAAGGCCACCTTGGTCATATCGGCCGACGTCCCTTGAATCGGCGTGTTCTTGCCTTGCCGTTCAATATAAGCAACCTGTCTTTCATATCCGGGATCCCCTGGGTTAATCCGCTGATAGTATCTCTTGCGACCGCCTATGGTTTTGCTATACCCCAGACGAACCGCCTCTTTTGCTACCCTGTCAAGCCAGCTCCTAACTCTACTGTATTTTTTAAAGTAGCGATCTAGGAGTTTCCTCGCTTCATCATCCGAAACCCCAAGCTGTACGGCTAACGAGTGCGCGCCTCGTCCGTACATCAAACCGAAGTTTATCGATTTGGCCTGAAATCTCTTTCCCTTATCGACTTTTTCAATCGGAACTCCAAACATTTGCGAGGCGGTTAGGGTATGAAGGTCCTGATCCTTCTTAAAAGCCTCAACGAAAACCGAATCGCGCGACAACTCGGCTAGAATGCGAAGCTCAATTTGGGAGTAGTCCGCGACGACGAGTTTATAGCCCTTAGGCGCGATGAAACAACCGCGAAAAAGCGAGTCGGCAGGAATCTGCTGAAGGTTTGGGTTAGAGCAGGCAAACCTCCCAGTATCCGCCCCAATTTGCATGTAATCGGGGTGTACCCGCCCGGTTTTTTTATCGATTTTGGAGAGCAAATTCTCCCCAAACGCGGTTATGATTTTCTCGTATTTGCGGTATTCAAGAAGTAGCTTCGCCAAAGGATGGTCGTACTGGGAAAGTATCCCTTCCCCCGTTGAAGGAAGGTCGAGCCCCACCTTCCGAAAAGCGTTGAGGATTTGGGCGGGCGAGTTTAGGTTGACGACGTCCGCGTGGTTTCCAAAGAGATCCTTCTGACTATGCGCAAAGTGCGGTCTCAAGTCATTTTGTATCTTTTGATCAATCTCCACGGCTTTTTTCTTGTAATCTTCGATCACCTCTCGCCATTTTTTAACGTCAACCATAAAGCCTCTAAGCTCCATCTCAGCAACCGTAGGGACCAGATCGAACTCGACCTTAGCAATATCCTCGAGTCCTTCTTTCTTAAGTGATTTCTTCTGTACCTCATAAATTGGAAAGAGAACCAAAACGTCAGCCGCCGCGTACTCCAGTTGTTTCTTGGAAAACTCTCGTGTGTGTTTCATAAAGGTTTCGCGAACCTGTTTTTCAAGCTGCACCCCCAGATACTTTTGCGCAATAGCTTCAAGTGAGTTTTCCCTGGAGATCCCAGTAGTAAGAACTCGTTCCGCCAAAAACGTATCGAATATGTTTGCAAGCTCCATACCGGTTTGAGCCATAAGCATACCGTAATCGAACTTTGCGTTTTGAGCTATTTTCAATATTTTTTTACTAGATAGGATATCGGCCAAAGGTGTCAGATCGACCCTTCGCGCGTCAAAAATATAAGCTTTCCCTGGAGTAGCTACCTGGAAAAGCAGGAGATTTGCTTTATGAGGGTCTAGACTCGTTCCCTCCAAATCCACAGCCAAGGTGGGGATTTTTTTCAGCTCGGTAACAACCTCTCCCATCCTGTCCCGGCTTTCTATTAGCTCGTAGCTAGTTTTCTCCTCAAGGAGTTTAAGTTCTGGCATCGCAAAGTTTCTTGAGTATCAACTCTCCCACCTTAGGATCCATTTTACCGTCGGTTTCCCTCATAAGCTGTCCCAAAAGAAACTTTAAAGCGGCGGTTTTCCCTTGTCTGTAGTCGGAAACCGCACGCGGGTTGTCGGCGACTACGCGTTTGGCGGTGGGTAAAAGTTTATCCCCGGATAAAACTTCTTTTTTCCTCTCCTTCTCATAAGCCGCTATGAGTTTTTTGACGCCGAGTCGAAGAGGATCACCAAACCGCCTGTTTACTATGATGTTTGCCGCCTCATCCGCCGGAATTTTGGCACTCACCTCCTCAAAAATCCTCGCCAACTTAGGATTTCCAACTAAGACCTCGGTGTATTGAGCCGAGAGGCCTTGAGAGCGATACTTCTCGCGAATCTTTTCTGGCGATTCCACAAGTATGGCATCTGCAGTAATTGTCTTTGTCCGCGTAACTTTTTGAACTAAGATTTTCTCCAACGGCGGGATGTCCGGTTCGGGGAAATACCGGTAGTCAAACGCCTCCTCTTTAGTGCGCTGCGCTACCGTCACTCCGCGCTTGGGGTCAAACCCGCGGGTTTCCTGGTGAGGTTGTTTCCCGCTTTTTAGAAGCTTACCTTGTCGTTCTATTTCAACCTCGAGAGCTTTCTTAAGGAAAGCAAAGGAATTGATATTTTTGAGCTCGACCTTGTAGCCCGGTAGTTTTTTCGACCCCGATTTCTTTAGCGAAACGTTGGCCTCAAGCCGCATAGAACCTTTTTCCATATCGGCGTCAGAGATGTCGGCGTTTACGACCAGAAGTCGAAGTTCCTTTAGAAACTCGGACACCCGGGCCGGATCTTCGAATTCGGGTTCGGTCACTATTTCAACCAGCGGAACGCCGGAACGGTTGAAGTCAATAAACGTTTGCCCGCCCTCGTGAAGAAGCTTGCCGGTGTCTTCCTCTAAATGGACGCGGCTCACCGCAAATCCTAGAAGTTTACCCTCAACCCCGATAGGGTGTTCGTACTGGCTGATCTGAAACCCCTTGGGCAAATCAGGATAAAAGTAGTTTTTGCGCTCGAATTGAGAGAACTTGGTTATCCGACACCCCAAAGCTTTGGCCAGAGCAATTGTCTTCTCAATAGCCGCCCTGTTGGGAACGGGTATCGCCCCCGGCAAACCCAGACAAACGGGACACACGACCGAGTTGGGCTTTTTTCCAAAAGTATCGGCAGGACACCCGCAAAACATCTTCGAGCGGGTCTTAGCCTGCACGTGGACCTCCAGTCCGATGACGGGTCGGTAATCAGTTTCCAGTTTCCGGTTTCCAGTTTCCGGTTTTCTCATATTCTGACCCCCAGCTCCATAAAGCCTTTCTTAAATTTAGCCAGAACATCCTTTGCCAGAGCGGTCGTTAAATCAAATTGCGCCTCATGAACCAGAGCGTTTCGCGCCTTATGGGCGTCCCAAAGTCCTTGGTAAATATCCCGAGAAAAAGCGGGTGCGGCGTTTTTTAACCTCTCCCCCATGGTCTCGCCCGAGGAAATTTGTGCAAGCGCGTAATCTAAAAGTTTATCTGCCAAGATAACCGCTTCCTTAAAAGCGCTAGGACGGGCGGTCGAAACCAACTCCTCGACCCTGGTCCATTCCCCCTTTATATAATCCCTATCGTAGGGCTTGAGCACCCCCACGGTCGTCCTTACTACCTTCTTTTCTTTTCTCCCGAAAAGAAAGTCTAAGACCATGTTCCGCCCTCCACAATCTCGCCGAGAGAAAACAACGTGTTTTCTGAAAACTTCGGTCCCAGAAGCTGCGCACCAACCGGTAGCCCCCCGACGTCCCCCACCGGTACAGACAAGCCCGGCAAACCAGCCAAGTTCGCCGGAATGGTGAAGATATCAGACATATACATCGAGAGGGGATCCTTCTTTTCCCCAATTTTAAAGGCGGTTGTTGGGGCGGTAGGTGTCAAAAGGGCGTCCACCTTCTTAAAAACCTGCTCAAAATCGCGCGCCACTAACGTTCTGGCGCGGGCCGCGCGAAGGTAGTACTTATCGGCGTAACCCGAGGAAAGGGCAAAGGTACCCAGAATAATTCTCCTTTTGGGCTCCTCCCCAAATCCAGTCCCTCGGGATTTTGAAACCAAAGAAATAACATCTTTCTGCCGAACCTGCAACCCAAACCGAATGCCGTCAAACCGCGATAAATTCGTCGACACTTCAGAAGGTGTGATGATATAGTAAACCGCTATTCCATACTCGGTATGCGGAAGAGAAACTTCCTCAACCTTAACGCCCTGGCCTTCAAGAAATTTCGCTACTTGCCCAATACGGTCGGTAATCCCCTTTTCAACGCCGCTCGTAAAATACTCCTTAGGCAGCCCGACCCGGAGGTTTTTAATCTCGACCCCCTCGGTCGGGTTTGGGTTTTCCCAGGAAGTAGCGTCATAAAGATCCCTACCTCTTATAACCGAAAAAAGATAGCGTACATCCTCCACGGTGCGAGCCAAAGGCCCCACCTGGTCAAGAGAAGAGGTCAAAGCAATAACGCCATAACGCGACACCGCCCCGTAGGTGGGTCGCAGCCCCACTACCCCACAAAACGCCGCCGGCTGCTTGATAGATCCACCAGTATCAGTACCCAACGCGGCGGGCACCATACGGGAAGCTACGGCCGCTGCAGACCCTCCAGAGGAGCCGCCAGGAACACGCTTGGGGTCGTAAGGATTTCTTGTCGGCCCAAAGGCAGAGTTTTCGGTGGAGGAGCCCATAGCGAACTCGTCCATGTTGGTTTTACCCAAAATAATCGCACCCTCACCCAGCAGCTTAGAGACCACGGTTGCGTCGTACTGAGGGATAAAATTTTCTATAATCTTTGAACCCGCCGTCGTGCGGAGTCCGCGGGTTACGATATTATCCTTTACGGCGAGTGGTACGCCCAAGAGCTTTCCCCGACCCCCACGTTTCGTTTCCCTTGTGCGCTTCTTTGCCTCCTCAAGAAAAATACTTATGAAAGCGTGGAGTTTGCTTTCCTTCCTTTCGATCTCACGAGCAAACTCCTCCAAAACTTCACTAGCACTAAATCGTCCCTCTCTTACCCCGGATGAAAGCTCTTTAAGAATAAGATTCAAGATATCGCTCATAGGATTTTTGGAATACGGAAAAACGAACCCTTCTTTGCCGCCGCGTTAGAAAGAGCCGCACGGGACGTCAGGGTCCGCCTCTTGTCAACCTCGTCGTCGCGAAACACGTCACCTGCTCCGGTGGTCTGGAAGGTCGGGGGAACTTTGGATAAATCGAGTTTGGAGAGCTGCTCTATGTGAGCTAAAACATCCTCGAGCTGCTTTGAGAACCTCTTCTTTTCGGAAGGTGTTAGGTGCAAACGCGCAAGATGGGCAACGTAATTGACATCGAGTTTGGGAGACTTCGGCATCTTCTTAAACTATCATAACTCATAGGGTCCGTCACACCGCACGAAGCCGTCTTATTCTCTCCCCAACCGGAGGATGGGTGGCAAAAAGCCCTGACCAAAAACCCCTACCTAATGGGTTTTTGATATAAAGATGGGCCGTCGCCTCCGAAACGTGCTTGAGAGGCGTCTTATCGGCCGATATCTTCTCGAGCGCCCGAGCCAATCCTTCAGGATAGCGGGTCAAAAGAGCACCAGAGGAGTCGGCCAAAAACTCCCGCTGACGGGAGATCGCCAGCTTGATTAGCTGGGCGAAAATCGGCGAAAGAAGCGCCAAGAGAAACCCCACAAGAATAAGAACCCCCCCTGCCCCTCGACGGCTTCGCGAGCTCCCAAACCTGGTGCTTCGCAAAAATACATCCGCCAACATCACTACCGCCCCGGCCATAACGGCCGCCAGCGTCATTATCCGAATGTCATAATTTTGAATGTGGGAAAGCTCGTGGGCTAAAACACCCTCGAGTTCCTCATTCTCTAAATTCTCGAGTAACCCTCTAGTCACCGCTACAGCGGAATTTTTGGGACCTCTACCGGTGGCGAAAGCGTTCATCGCTTGCTCCTCAATGATGTAGATCTTAGGTCTGGGCAATCCCGCACCGATACACAAATTTTCGACCATTCGATAAAGATAAGGATTAT
>JABAOF010014812.1_pt1 | contig 11146 bp, 15 predicted proteins | sample 7062171 | NCBI WGS metagenome assembly JABAOF01 (sample SAMN14538628, study PRJNA623070) | marine sediment metagenome | biome: marine biome [ENVO:00000428]; feature: marine pelagic biome [ENVO:01000023]; material: deep marine sediment [ENVO:00002113] | place: India: Gulf of Khambhat ... | reverse complement strand
ACTTTCAAGCTTTTTCCAGACAGGCAGTTTGGCCAAATCGAAAATAATGGGATTGCCCCAGAGCATGCAGGAAAAGGCTGGGGGAAATTCATGTATCGTTATGTGCTCCAGTATTTTCGGGAACAGGGATTACGGTTTGCACATGTGGAAACCGATCTCGATGAGCCACATATTCCTGCACGACGAGCTTATGAGGCGGTGGGCTTTGATCGAGAAGTGCGTATTGTTTTATATTGGCAAGATTTATCGAAGAACAACCCAGGGTCTGTTCTTGATTGATTGTGTCTGAGGGTGAAAAATGTATTTCAAGGGTTTAACAACGTTGTTAGATGAACCGGGTGAATCATTTCCTAAGCGATCGGAGTTGAAGATTCTGCGTGGGAAGACGTTGACAAAAACATCGAGTTGGCATAAGGCCATTGTGTTGGTTGAGTTAGCGAAAGGACGGCAACTGCGGTTGGTGGGATGGCAGCGAAATAAGGAAGGGGAGTGGCGGATGCGTCAGAAATTCAATATCGCTAAGGGTTATGCATTAGATATCGCTGAAACCTGTGAGGCCTATGCGAATGAATGGGAGTGAAAACGTATCAGAATTGGTGAAGAGGATGCCAAAAGTTTTGATTGTCTATGATTCGGAAACTGGAAATACTGAGAAAATGGCCAAGGTTGTCGAAGAAGGAGTCGCGGAGGTTGAAGGTGTGGAAGTTGTTGTTAAGCGGGCGAAGAATACGACGAATGAGGATTTGCTCAATGCCGATGGAATTATCGCAGGATCTCCCGTTTACTATGGACTCATGTCGGCTCCATTGAAACACGTTTTTGATGCATCCGTGAAAATTCATGGAAAACTCGATGGAAAAGTAGGTGGGGCCTTTGCTTCCAGTGGTGGGATTGCCACTGGGGCAGAAACTACGATTTTGTCCATTTTGGAAGCAATGTTGGTACATGGGATGATTGTGCAGGGGAGTGCACGGGGTCCGATGCAGCATTATGGGGCAGCCGCGAAGGGGGCTCCAGATGAGAAGGAGGAGAAATCCTGTCGAGCGCTAGGTACTCGTGTGGCACGTCTTGTTGCAACGTTGCATGGGACTTAGTATTGATATCCGTTGGAGCAGCTTTTACCATTTTGAGTTCATAATGCTATTCTACGGTTTTTGTGCGACGGCGGATTAGAACTGCTCCTAATGCAACGATTAGTCCAATTGCAATGGCAGTAATCGGGAATCCAGGAATTGGCATAGGTACTCTTTCTAACCCACCAGATGAAACGGTTACTTGCCGAACGATTTGTCCCGAGATGCTACAAATAGCCGTAACTTGGAGAACATCGTCGTCAACGGCGTCAAGATCGAAGGTATCTGACATTGATGACGCGGTGGCTTGACTGGTGTAGTTGCGGTCCATGGCAAATTGTCCGTTCTTATTGATGATGATGCGTTCGATGTAATGGGTGTTTACATCGGCAACAGAGTGGAATACTGTGACTGTTAGAATTTGGTTGTCATAGTTGTATGACAAAGTCATATCAACTGGAGGGTGAGCTTTTACAGGGATTACTAGTAGCGCGGACATAGCGAAGAACAGGGACAACCCCAAAAGGAGGTTCGTTTTCTTCATATTATCAAAACCCCCATAAATCCAAAGTGCTCATATCCTCTGGTTCCTATGTTAAATAAGCTTCATAATTACCCACATTGCACCTAATGAAGGAGGACTTCTATGCAATTTCAGGCTCCAGATTGGTTGAAGTTAGAAGAAGTAGTATTTGATAAGGCTGGTGATGAAGTCACCGGTTTAGTTGTCGGGAAATTGTTTCGTACAACGCGTTTTGGCGAGGTTCCTGTGTTTCTGTTGTTCGATGATGAAAAGCGCCGAATTCTTGTCATTCAAGCATATGCTAAAATGCTTCGAGATTATTTACAGGGGGGATCTGGTCGGACAGGGGTGCGGTTAGGAGAACGAATTACTATTACCTATCATGGTCGACGGGCGAAGAAGAAACCACCTGGTACTTTTTACCATGTGTTTCGGCGAACCCGAAGTCATTATATCTCAAAGCAGTACACGTACCCGTCGAAGAAATAATACTAGATTTTAGCTAATCTATGAATGCAATCTTTTGTGGTGAGCGTCTATGGTTATGGTTGTAAAATGGGATGGTCGTACCGAAGAATTTGATCCGAGTAAAATTGTCCGTACACTAACTCGGATGGGAGCGCCGCAGGGTGTGGCGGAAGAAATTGCAGAAGATATTGCAGAGCAGATTGAGGAAGGAATAACGACAAAAGAAGTATATGAAATGGCAGTTGAGGCATTGGAGGACCACAAAGAGGTTGTGGAGTTTCGTCGAGATTTGCGGGACGGATTGGCCCGGATCGGAAGCGGATTTCGGTTTGAAGAGTATGTGAGGCTGATTCTACAAGAGTACGGGTATACGGTTTCAGGGAATGTTGTGATTCGGGGAGCGTGTGTAGCACACGAGGTGGATGGTATTGCTGAACGGGATGGAGAGACAGTGTATGTGGAGATGAAGCACCATAGCGTGTTAGCCCGGTATACGCCCTTTGAGGTTACGTTGTCAGCAAAGGCGAAATGGGATGATTTAGAGGCGGGGTGCAAAAAGGGACTAAATGATTGTACGTTTGATCGTGTGTTAATTGTGACGAACACACGATTAACTAAACATGCCCAACGGTACGCTGAGTGCGTTGGAATTGAGCATTTTGGGTGGAATACCCCGCGAGGTAGAGGGTTGGAGACGTTTATTGAAAAAAAGAAATTGTATCCGGTTACAATTCTGCGCACCATTTCGGATGACGAGCGGGATATTTTGTATACAAATGGGATATTGACTCTTCAGCAGTTGGTGAAAGAGGCACCAAAGGAGACGGGGTTGCCTGAAGAACGCGTTAAGGCGCTCATAGAAGAAACGCACCGTGTTTTTACGTGTTGTCAAGCGGAATCTTAGGGGCACGAAACACGTTTTGTAGTAAGCGCGAAAGTCTTTTGTTAAAGTTAAGCAGGAAAAATGTTTCATTGTCACAATACCGTGGCAGGTGAACCCCGTCATGGAAACATATGATATTGGAAAAATATTAGCTCGAATTGGTTCAATTCTCGTCATTCTTGCAGGGTTTGTGCAACTCGGTGAATGGGCTATCTACGTTGTCGGTGATATAATGAACTATGGTCAGATTTACTTCTGGCCTATCTTTGTAGTCGTTGCAGGCGTTATTGCAGTAGTCTTCGGATTTCTCCTGTTGTTCTTGTTTTTACCAATGGTTGACAAAAATCGAGTTATGGGAGCGGTTCTCATCCTAATCTTTTCGATTGTGGGTGCTGTTTTTGCCTTCGAGTGGGCAATTATTGGAGGAGTAGGTGCCGTTCTCTGTCTGGTTGCAGCAATCCTGTTTTTCATCGAAGTCGAAGGTGGAGGAGCATAGGCTCCTTCCTCCCATTTTTTATTTTATCATCTAAAACCTCAAACGTTACGAAGGCTTTTTCTTAGCAATCGGATACTTGGTAACCAGCCCCGTGATTGAGGAGGACTTTTGGGTTGCCTATTGTAAAGATTCCACAACATCGTTTTGACGAACGACTGGATAAGCTGCGGGCAGAGCTCGTAGGGAAGAAAATTAAGCATTTTATCGTGTTTAATCCCACACATATCTATTATCTAACGGGATTTGTTCATATTCCCACAGAACGTCCGTTTGGGTTGATAGTTCAGGATTCTGAAATCAACTTTTTTGTACCTGAATTAGAGAAACAGCATGTAGAAGAGGAAGTGCCTCAGACGGCAAAAATTGGGACGTATTTTGATTACCCCGATGCCACCCATCCAATGAAGCATTTTGCTACTTTTCTTAAAAAGGACCTCGGAATTAAGGGCGATTTGGGTGCAGAGGGAGCAAGTAGCCCCGGACGACAAGGGTATGAAGGACCCAAACTGGAAGAGGTCTTGGGATTTCCTGTGAACGTGGTTCCCCAGATTCTCATCGATATGCGAGTGATTAAGGACAACGATGAGCTCGCTTGTATTCGTGAATCTTCGATGTGGGCAAATCTTGCTCACCAGCTCCTTCAGGAAAAAACACAGGTTGGGGCGAATGAGGTTGACGTGTCTACTTCGGCGTCTCTTGAAGCGTCAAAGGCTATGGGTAAAGCCTTGGGCATAGCATATCGTCCTTTTACCTTTCGGGGATTACCGGTAAACGCTGGATACCGTGGACAAATAGGCACTTATTCGGCGATTCCGCATGCTATGGCACGGTTCGCGATCTTTCAAGCGGGCGATACTTTGGTAACTGGCGCATCGTCAAACGTGGCGGGTTATTACTCAGAGTTGGAGCGGACCATGTTTTTGGGCTCCCCGAATGAAAAACAGCGAAAATATTTCGATATCATGATGGAGGCTCAGGATGCGGCGTTAGCGGCTTTTGCCCCAGGTGAGCCGTGTTCGAAGGTGGACAAAGCGGCACGGGCGGTCTTTAAGAAGCATGGTGTGTGGAACCTGGTGCAGCACCACACGGGACATGCTATTGGATTAGAGGGGCATGAAAAGCCGTTTCTTGATCATGGCATGGATGTGAAGATGAAACCGGGTATGGTGTTCACTGTGGAGCCAGGCATCTATGATCGGTCAATTGGTGGATTTCGCCATTCGGATACAGTGTTTATTACCGAAGAGGAGATGGAACAAGTGACCTATTATCCACGGGATATTGACTACCTTACTATTCCTCTGCGTTAGTTGGGGATTCGTACATAGATAGCGACTAGCGTGGTTTGCAGATTATTTCCTGAATATATAAGTCGAATATGCTGTTCGCATGGGCGGGTTTGACGACCATGGCAGTATCGACACCACTACCAGTACCTCCAAGGGCGATGACAGATTGATCCATAGGAATGAGTCCTGCATCAGCAGCCATGAGAGTGATTTCGACCCCAACTTTAACCCCTTGCCCTAGCATTCGGAGTGCACTAGCGATGATGACAGCATATCCAATATTATCAAACTTCTTACGAATCCCTCGTTCGACACCACTCAGCACATGTGTTGTAGTTAGGATGGGAATCTTTGCTTTTTGTAGGGTTTTTCGATGAGCGAGAAGAAGTTGGTTTTCACCAGGTGTTATGAAGCCAGTTACATGGGTGACAATAACAATGTTGAAACCTTTGAGAAAATTGAGCGCTTTTACAGCAGTGGCTCCTGATGTGGTGGGGATGATGATATATTTAATCCCTAATTTGTTTGCTCGTTCTGCGGCCAGACGGCAGGTGGTTTCGGTGTTTTGTGCACCTTTTTCGGAGAAGTAGGTCACCTTTACTTCCATAGTGTTGTCACCTGTGATGTGATTTTTCATAGTATATGGTTAAGAGTATTATTTCATTTCATTGAGAGAACCTTTTGGTTCTGGAATTTCGGAAAACCTCTATCTTTTTTGGGTAAGGGGGTCTACTTTTGTGGTAGGTGCCATGAATGAGTGAAGTCCCAGAGGATATCGCGGAAACCGTTGTAAAACGCTTTGAAGAGGAATTGAAGGATCCAGTGCGGTTGGTGTATTTTACCCAGGAGATGGAATGTCCGTTTTGTGCACAAACTCATCAGTTGTTAGAAACAGTTGCGAAGTTATCAGAGAATATTGGCTTTGAAGTGTATGATTTTGTGAAGGACAAGGAAAAAGCAGAAGAGCTGGGCATTAATAAGATTCCAGGGTTAGCTATCTTGGGAGAGAAGGATTATGGCCTTCGATTTTATGGGATTCCTTCGGGCTATGAGTTTCAAACGCTCATAGAGGGTATTATCTTTGTTTCTAGTNNCGTTTCAGTTTGCAGTAGCAAATAGCAATATTTCAGTGGATATTGTGGAAATTGCGGAGTTTCCTCATTTAGCGAATAAATACAATGTGATTGGCACACCGAAGGTGGCGCTGAATGAAACGACTCAGTTTGAAGGGCTTGTACCGCCCATGCAATTTATTAATTTCATTCAACAAGCTGCACAAGGATCACCCACAGGAATTTCACCAACTATCTAACCACATAACTTCAGTTATATTTGGTTGTGAAGGAAGTGACTGAGCAACAAGCGATTTATGACATTGCCATTATTGGTAGCGGTGTGACCGGTCTCGCAGCGGCGATGTATGCTGGACGCATGAAACTCAAGACAATTCTTATTGGCTTTCCACCGGGGGGGGTCATCGCCACAACGGATTGGATAGAGAATTATCCGGGGTTCATTTCACTTTCAGGAAAAGAACTGGCGGATAAAATTACAGCACACGCGAAAGAGTATGGCATTGAACCCATATTAGACAACGTTACCGATGTCAGCCAACAAGACGGGGTTTTCGTTGTCCAAACAGCCTTTCGTCAGTACCGTGCGAAAACCATCCTTTTTTCAACAGGAACACATTATCGAAAACTCGAGGTTCCCGGCTCAGATACCTATGAAGGAAAGGGTGTTCAGTTTTGTGGCCTTTGTGATGGCCCCATGTTTCAGAATAAAACCTTGGCAGTGGTGGGTGGTGGAGATAATTCAGCGAAGGAAGCTTTGATTCTCACACAATGGGCACAGAGGATTTACATTATTATGCGAGGAGACCGCTTGAAGGCTGAACCTATCAACCTTGAGCGAGTCAACCAAAGTGAGAAAATCACTCTTATTCTGAACACTAATGTGACCCGTATTGAAGGGGGGGACCGTGTCGAGAAAGTTCTACTGGACAAACCTTTCCAGGGAAGTAAGGAGCTAGCCGTTCAGGGCGTGTTCATTGCCATCGGTAGTGTTCCTCTCTCTGATCTCGCTAAGAAGCTGGGAGTGAAAACCAACCCGAAGGGAGAGATTGTCATCAACCGTCAGACTGAAACCAACCTCAAAGGCGTTTTTGCTGCAGGAGATGTCACGGATACAGAGTTCAAACAGGCCATTACAGGCGTTGCAGAAGGGGTTTTAGCTGTCTATCAAGCGTACAAGTATATCGGTGGTGAAGCGATTTCTTCCTGCGTTGATGAGGAGTATTTGGATTGCCCCATGGCTTCTGAAAATCTTCGAAAACAACCGGAATAATACGTGTAGAAATTGTGGTTTATGGCGGGATGTCTCGCCAGAGAGCCGGGATAGTCTTAACGTAATAGCGTATTTGTTCACTGATTTTGAATCCATTCTTTTCAAAAATATGACAGGCAGTGGCATTGGCAACTGAGACACGAAGCCAAGCCCGAAAGTGTCCTTGTTCGGCAAGGTGGCTTTTTGCCCATTGGGTAATGGCTTGACCATAGCCTTTTCCGCGAGCGTTTGGATGAACCCCTAGCATTCCAATGGTTGGGACCTTCCAAGCTAAGAAGCCCCACAGTATTGGTGGAGTCTTTGACTAACACGACTTCCATTTGAGATAGCATGGATTCTAGCTGGTCAGGAGGAAGGTTGCGAATGTTAAAGACAACGGTATGCAGAAGCCGACCGGGAGTATTGGTCATTGATGATGCTATATTGTCCAAGATTTGTGAGGTTTCTTCAGGAGAAGTGCGATAGAAGGAAAGATTTGTAGTAGGAGGAACTACATTATCTAAGGGAACACCCATTTTGATGATTTCATCATATACGGTAAATTCTGCCTTCTCGAGGACCTGAATGGATTCGTGTTTATCCGAACTGACTTTGCAGCTAATGTAGGCAGCTTGATGTTCTGTTGCGATTCTTTGTGCTTCAACAAGTAATTGTTCAACTGCTTCTGGGTCATGGCGGAAGAGGTAAATTTGGATGAATTTAGTGCTTGGTTGTTGGAGGAGATCTCGGGGTTCTTTGGCAGCTACAATTAGCCCCAAGACGCTTTGATCGCGAACAAGAATCCAGTATGGAAATTGGGCTTCTTCAAAGATGGTTTTGAGTCCGAGAAAATGATCCTGATAGGATGTAATATCGGCTTCCGTGGAGGCAATAAAACGAATGATCATCAACCTCGCTAATTGAATTCAACCTTAATAACCACTTAAAGATGGCGTTAGATTACGGAGAAGAAAGAAATTTTACTCAATTTCGCAGAAGGCTGTCAGTCGGAATTAGTGGGTTCTTTAGAGAGGACAATGGGGATTGAAAGGTTGCACGATGGACAGTGTCCTTGACGAGTTAAACGAACGGAAGTGGTGTGTACACCTAGACGTTCGATAAGCAGCGCACCACAATTGGCACAAATTGTATTTGCCCCTTGGTGACCCGGCACGTTGCCTAAATAGACGTACTTAAGACCGGCTTGAGTTGAGGCAGTAGCGGATTCTTCGAGTGTTTTAATAGGCGTAGGGGGTAGGTTGCTCATTTTATGATGGGGATAGAACCGGAGAAGATGCAGGGGTGTTTCCTCCCCGAGCTCTGTTACTATCCACTTGGCGAGATTTTCGGCGTCTTGGATGTCATCACCAACATCTGTTACAACTAGGTTGGTTAGCTCGATGTGTATTCCCGCTTCTTTCATCGCCTTTAACGCATCATAAATGGGATTCACGGAAGGCACGTTACAGTATTTTTTATAAAACGAAGGGTTGCCATTTCCCTTGAAATCGACGGTAGCGGCATCAAGATATGGCGCTATAGTCTCTATGGCTTCTGGGGTGAGGTATCCGTTAGTGACGAAGGTGTTGAAGAGTCCTTTTTCATGGGCAATTTTTGCGGTATCGTAGGCGTATTCAAAGAAGATAGTGGGTTCGGAATAGGTATATGAGATACCGGAGCAGCCAGTTTGAAAAGCTAAATCGATAATTTTTCCTGGAGAGAGGGCACGCCCAAAAATTTCTCGCTCATGGCTAATTTGCCAGTTTTGGCAGAATTGGCAACGGAAGTTACAGCCTATGGTGGCTACTGACATTACGAGAGAGCCGGGTCGGAAGTGCCAGAGGGGTTTTTTCTCAATAGGATCGGGGTTAGCAGAGCAGGCTTTGCCGTACACCAGAGAGTAGAGATTGCCATTTGTGTTTTTTCGAACTTGGCAGTATCCTAATTTGCCTTCATTAATCGTGCATCGACGTGCACACAGGTGGCAGCTGACCTTGTTGTGGTTTAATTTTGAGTATAACATTGCTTCATGCATTATTGGACAGCTCAGGGCTTCGACGATTTTGGGTTAAAACGATTGCCAATAGATAAACTCTTTTCATAGAGAAAAGTTCTATCGAAAAACTTCATTAAAATATGGAAGCCCCACCTTCAAAGGTTTTCCCAACCTACATAATCTACGAGTTTTTTGCCATGTTTCTCAGGAGAGGTTTGTGCTTGTCGCCTGTTTCGCTTTACAAAGTCAATGACTTCAGGCGCAAGAGCACCATCTTAATAAGATAGTATCCGAAGACGATGGAATAGGTGAACTAGCTTGGCTGATAGCTACGAACTAGGAAAATTAATTGTTGCAGATCATGAAAGCAAGACTCTCACTGGAGCTTTTGGCCTTAAAGAAGAACAATTCGATGAAATTGTCAACACAGCAAGAGAAGCGTGGAACTATGAAGATACGGTTTCTGAAAGCGTCGAATTCATGGTGAAGAAACTCAAGGGTTCCGAATTAGTCCTTGGATTGCTTATTCTTGGTCGTATCTGGGAAGAAAATAGCCTCGAAGAAGGAGAAGAGGAAGAAAAGGAGTAGCTAACTGCTTCTCTACTTTTCCCCTTTCTTAGCTGCATATTAGGGGGAAAGGCGAAATGTCGCGTGTGGAGTCAGGTTTTTGTGCAATTTGTTTAAGACCTATTGAGCGTGAGCAAGAATTGCGGACAATCCGCCACGAAGACAAGGAGTTCACTGCTCATGGTTATTGTCTCACCCGATTGCGGCGTCTAGCCTGTAATATTAATGGGATGCGCCCCGCTATGCCAACACTCACACGTCCGCTTACATTGAATGAGTTTCTCCTTGTAAAACGACCGCGAGATGCTGTTGAGATTCTTTGTTGTATTGCATTTCATCATCAAACACAAAATGACCGAGAAGCGGCGATTTCAAAGACCTTTGTAGAAGAACAACTTCAGTTCTCGCCATTCAAGATTGCGGACATTTCTGCAGCATTTCAACACGCCACAGAAATCTTTGAGTATTTTATTTGTCGAACAGAGNNAACAGAGAATGGTTCTAGTCGCTTTATTTTAACAGAGAAGGGACGACTGGTCGTGAGCCAGCTTCCTTCAATTTCAAAGTGAACCAGGAGTAACACCCGTTTGGAAAAGTCAGTAAAACGGTTAGGAGGGGATTCTTGCGCGATCCATTACGTTGACGATTACCCAATTGCCCTCCGCCTTTGCTAAATGATAATAGGTGTAATGAAATCCCACGCATTCGCCTGAAATCAGCATCTGCCATTCAACAAAAGCCGAGGCAATAAGGTTATCTGAATCCACATCGAAAAATTTCATCTGCTTAATGAAATAGCTAACTGAATATTCTGGATTTTCTTCTTTCGCCTTCTGAATTTCGTAGAACTGGTCTCTTAAAATATCTTCAGCGGAAAGAACGTACATTTCGTTATTTGGCCCAAAGCCAAAGCGCTTTGCCTCAGGATGCCATACACTAAGAAAGGCTTTTTCGTCACCACTTTCTTGCGCCCAATGGAAGTGCCGTATTGTTTCCCGTATTTTTTTAATTTCTGTTTGTCTTTTAGACATGAAAATTATCCCCCGAACTAGTATCACTAGTATCTTTGGCGAATTGGTCACATAAGAAAGATTGGGAGAAGGTTAGTTCAGTTCAAGAAAAAGTGGGAAAAAGGACAGCAGTGTTAGCTGTCCTATGAGGGGCATTAGGAAACTGATTTTCGCTTTCGGAAAAGCAGTACATCTATGACAGCGATTATCCCGATAACCACGATTATTCCACCAATTATTATTAATATAATGATAAACGAAGGGAAATCTTCTTTCTGAAGATACTGGTTCAGAATTCTAGAGTTCATAGGTTTTGGGGCTAATTTCTTTAAAAAAAGGAGTGAGGAGGGTGGACTACTAGCCTCCCTCCAAATTTCATCGCGATCCAAGTTGAGGTCAGTCTAAGCATTACTTTACGTGTGAACTGAGAAGAAAAAAGGGGAGTGAGATTGCCCGGTTTCCCTCCGGGTAAAGGAAACTAGACTGTAATCACTCCCTTATAATCGTTCACTGGTT
>JABAOF010006423.1_pt2 | contig 11155 bp, 11 predicted proteins | sample 7062171 | NCBI WGS metagenome assembly JABAOF01 (sample SAMN14538628, study PRJNA623070) | marine sediment metagenome | biome: marine biome [ENVO:00000428]; feature: marine pelagic biome [ENVO:01000023]; material: deep marine sediment [ENVO:00002113] | place: India: Gulf of Khambhat ... | reverse complement strand
TCGACGACTTTGAGGCGCGTCGTCGTTGCTCCCGTAGAAAATCCCACCGTCGAGCCCACATGAATTCCCGTCCCACGCAAAGCCTCAACCGCCACTCGGATGCGGCATGGATTAACACTCACCGCATAGAAGCCGTAGCCGGTCGCCTCCTGGCAAAGCGCGAGGATATCTTTTTCTGTTGCCTCGGGTCTCACATTGGTGTGATCGATTCTTCTCGCAACCTGAGTTCGATCCATCATCCTTCTCCCTCTAGATCTCCCTTGCAAGGCGAGAGAGGAAAGACCTCGTGGACGATTGCGGCACGGTTTTGGTCGCGGAGGACTTGGTGGGTTTTGGTTTAGGAGGTTCGGGGTCGTTCTTCACCCCGCACGCCGTCAAAAGCCACATGCCCATCAGCAAGGGGACGAGACAGGAGGTGCCCCTCATCCTCTCCCTCTTTCCTTTTTGAGATCGGCCCTGGCGGTCTGAATCGCCTTGCGAACCTGCTCCGGAGCCGTCCCCCCTACAATCCCTCGTCGACTGAGTGATGCTTCCAGCCCGATATAGCCGTGAAATCCCTCGTCGAAGAGAGGAGAGTACTGGCGAAGCTCCTCGAGGGTAAGCTGGTCGAGTCGCTTCTTCCGCTCGAGGGAGTACCTGACGATCCTCCCGACAACCTCATGGGCCTGACGAAAGGGAAGCCCCTTACTCACCAGGTAATCCGCGGCATCCGTGGCATTCAAGAATCCTTCCTCCGCCGCCTGGCGCATGCGGTCGGCGTTCACCTGAAGGCCACGCACCAATGGGGAGAGGACCTGGAGGGTTCCTCGCACGGTGTCGACCGTATCAAAGACTGGCTCCTTGTCTTCTTGGAGGTCCCGGTTGTAACTCAAGGGAAGCCCTTTGATGGTGGTCAAGAGGGCCACCAAATCGCCGATGACCCGACCCGCCTTTCCGCGGGCCAACTCGGCAACATCCGGGTTTTTCTTCTGCGGCATGAGACTCGAGCCGGTGGCGAAGGCCTCTGGCAGCTCGAGAAAGGCAAACTCCGCCGAAGCCCACAGAACGATCTCCTCACCCAGGCGGGAGAGATGAACCATGGTCATACTCGCACCCGTCAGAAACTCTATGGCGAAGTCTCGGTCCGAAACGGCATCGACGCTGTTGCGGGACACTTCAGAAAATCCCAGATCCTGAGCGAGCGCCTCCCGGTCGATCCCGTAGGCAGATCCCGCCAACGCCCCGGAGCCTAACGGCATGACATTGACACGCTTCAGACAATCTGCCAGTCGCGCCGCATCGCGATTGAGCATCTCCACGTAGGCCAGCAGGTGGTGTGCCCAGAGAATCGGCTGGGCCCGCTGCAGGTGCGTGTAGCCTGGCACGATAACGTCGAGGCGCCCCTCGGCCTGATCCAGCAGCGCCTCCTGAAGCCCACGGATCTCAGCCAGGATCTCACCGATCTCTGCTCTGAGATAGAGCCGCAAGTCCAACGCGACCTGCTCGTTTCGGCTCCGGCCGGTGTGCAGCTTGCCCCCCACCTCCCCAATCTTCTCGATCAGCCGGCCTTCGATATACATATGGATGTCTTCGTACGCGGGGTCCAGTTCGACGCTCCCCCTGTGGAACTCGTCTTTGACCTCTTCAAGACCCTGAATAATCCTCCCCCCTTCAACGTCCGTCAGGACGCCGGCGTTCATCAAGGCCCGCACGTAGGCAATGGATCCTTGGATATCGTATGGATAGAGACGCCAATCAAAGGGGAGCGAGGCGGTGTATTCCTCCACCCTGCGCTCCGCTGGCCCAGCAAATCGGCCTCCCCACGCCTTCTTGGCTTTGCCCATCGCTACTTTTTCCCTCGGGGCCGTTGTATGGCTTGAAGCCGCAATCGCAGGGCGTTCAGGCGGATAAATCCCTCGGCGTCCTTTTGGTGATAGACCTGATCCGCTTCGAACGTGGCCATCTCGGGATCGTAGAGTGAGACAGCGGATTTTCTCCCGACGACGATGCAGTTCCCTTTGAAGAGCTTGACGCGAGCGATCCCGCTGACGGGCTTCTGAGTCTCGTCGATCGTCCGCTGAAGGACCTCCATTTCAGGAGAATACCAGTACCCGTAGTACACCAGCTCGGCGAATCGAGGGATGAGCGCATCCCGGAGGTGCATGACTTCTCGATCCATCGTGATCGACTCCACGGCCCGATGGGCGATCTGCAGCATCGTCCCGCCGGGTGTCTCGTAGACCCCTCGGGACTTTATCCCCACGTAGCGATTCTCAACGATGTCGACCCGGCCGATGCCGTTTTTACCACCGATTTCATTCAGGGTTGCCAAGAGCCTCGCCGGCGACAGTTTCCGGCCGTTCACGGCCACAGGAAGTCCCTCGTTGAACTCAATCTCCGTATAGGTCGGATGGTCAGGGGCCTTTTCAGGAGAGACGGTCAAGGTGAACATCTCCTCGGACGGCTCCTGCCAGGGATCTTCGAGCACCCCCCCCTCGAAGCTCATGTGAAAGAGATTTCGATCACTCGAGTACAGCTTCTCCGGGGTCACCGGGACCGGAATGCCATGCCGCTTTGCATAGGCCACGAGGTCGGAGCGGGACTTGAGGTCCCACTCCCTCCACGGGGCGACGATGGTGATGTGCGGATTGAGTGCCAGATAGGTCAGCTCGAAGCGTACCTGGTCGTTCCCTTTCCCGGTGGCCCCATGGGCGACCGCATCCGCCTTCTCCCGTCGGGCGACCTCAATCTGTTTCTTGGCAATAAGGGGCCGTGCCATAGAAGTCCCGAGCAGATATCCCCCCTCATACACGGCGTTGGCCTTCAAGCAGGGAAAGACGAAATCCCGGACGAATTCCTCTTTCAGGTCTTCGACGTAGACCCGGCTCGCCCCCGTCTTCAGGGCTTTCTCGTTCACATCACTGAGTTCCTCTCCCTGACCCAGATCAGCACAGAAGGCAATGACCTCGCACCCGTACGTCTCGATGAGCCAGTGTAAGATCACCGACGTGTCGAGCCCCCCGCTATACGCCAACACCACTTTTCTAATCTTTGCCGCCACGCTCTGGTCCCGTCCTTCTGCTTCTTGGGGAAAGCGGACCCTCAGCCCATCACAATCCGTCCCCCAACAGCTTGACCAAGATCGCTTTCTGCATATGGAGGCGGTTCTCCGCCTGGTCGAGGATGATGGAATGCGGTCCGTCCATTACCTCGTCCGTGATCTCTTCCCCCCGATGGGCCGGAAGACAGTGCATCACGAGAACATCCTTCTTGGCTAACTTGACCAGGGCCTGGTTCACCTGAAGGCTTTGGAAGTCTCGCATCCGCTTGGTCCGCTGCTCCTCGTGCCCCATGCTGGTCCATACATCCGTATAGAGCACATCCGCGTCCCGAGCCGCCCGGGCTGCATCATCGGTGATCTCGAGCGTCGCGAAGGTCGCCTCTGATTCCAACCGCGCCTTGGTGAACACATCGCGATGCGGTTCGTATCCCTTGGGGCAGGCCACGGTGAGATGAATCCCCATCTTCGCCGCCCCGTAGAGCCAGGAATGGCAAACGTTATTGACATCCCCGATAAAGGCGACCCGGAGTCCTTTGAGTTTCCCCGTCTTCTCGTGCAAGGTGAAGAGATCACAGAGGACCTGGCACGGATGGAGGAGATCGGTGAGGCCGTTGATCACCGGGACCGTCGCGTACTTGGCGAGTCGCTCCACCAGCGCGTGGTCGAAGGTGCGGGCGACGATGCCGTCCACCCATCGCGAGAGATTCCTGGCCCCATCCTCCACGGTCTCGCGTTCCCCCAAACGGATGTCCTGCGGGGCCAAATAGATGGCATGCCCCCCCAACTGGATCATGGCCACTTCGAAGGTCACCCGGGTCCTGAGCGAGGGCTTTTCAAAGATGAGGGCCAAGGTCTTTCCGGACAATCGGGGATGTGGCCTTCCTCGGGTGAGCCGACGCTTCAGATCGGTGGCCAGGGCGAAGAACGCTTCGATCTCCTCGCGACTAAGATCACGGATAGAGATAAGGTCCCGCTTCACCCTGTCACCTCGCGAAGGACAGTGTCCAGAACCCCGACCGCCTGTCTCACCTCTCCCTCACTCACGATGAGGGGCGGGGCGAATCGGATGACCTTCTCGCCCGCGCTGCTTAACAGCAGCCCACCGTCGAGGCATCGAGCGAGGACGGGCTTTGCCTCGCGATCGAGTTCCATTCCGATGAGCAACCCCTTCCCGCGGACCATCTTCACCGCACGATGAGCGGCCTGGAGTTTTCGAAGTTCCTGCAGGAGCCGCTCCCCCATTTGAGCTGCCCGGAAGACCAGATCCTCCTCTAGCAGCGTCGTCAGCGTTGCGAACGCGGCAGCGGTCACCAACGGATTCCCTCCAAACGTGGCGGCGTGTGTCCCAGGGGTAAAGCTGGCCGCCACCTCTTCCCTGGCCACCATGGCCCCGATGGGAAGTCCCCCGCCCAGGGCCTTTGCGAGCGTCATGATGTCTGGTTCAACTCCCCAGTGCTCGTACGCAAAGAGCCGGCCGGTCCGGCCGATCCCGGTTTGGACCTCATCGAAGATCAAGAGGGCTCCCACCTCATCGCACAGCTTTCGAAGCCCCTGGAGGTATCCTTCTGAGGGGATACGGATCCCGCCTTCTCCCTGGATCGGTTCCACGAGGATGGCCGCCGTCTGGGGACCCAGAGCCCGCTCCACCGCCGTCAGATCATCGAAGGGAACATAGTGGAACCCAGGAAGAAGGGGCTCGAAGCCTTTCTGATACTTAGCCTGAGCGGTGGCGGTCACGGTGGCTAACGTCCGACCGTGAAACCCGCTTTCCATGGTGATGATCTCGAATCGCTTCTCATTTCCGTGGTCCTTGGCGTGCTTCCGGGCCAGCTTGATGGCCGCTTCGTTGGCCTCGGCGCCACTGTTACAAAAAAAGACCCGGTCGGCAAAGGAGTGCCGGCACAAGAGTTCGGCGAGCGAGATCTGGGGCTCGATATAATAGAGGTTGCTCACGTGATGGAGCCTTGCCGCCTGGGTCTGAACGGCCTGGACGAGAGCCGGATGGCAGTGGCCCAAGGCGCAGACGGCGATTCCGGCCACGAAGTCGAGATACTCTTTTCCGTCGACATCCCAGACGCGGCACCCCTCTCCCCTCTGGAGGATCACCGGGAATCTGGCGTACGTATTGGCCAAAGAACGATCCGCCCTGGCCATCAAGTCTTTCGTCCTGTCCATACACTTCCCTCAAACCAGCTATCAGCTGTCCGCTGTCAGCCGTGAGCACCTCAAAACATGAGCTATCACTTGCCAGCAGTCAGCAAGGAGTTGATGAACTATCAACACGAAAGCTGATAGCTAATCGGTGACAGCTCGTGAATTGCGGACAGCTGACCGCTGACTGCCGACGGCTATCTCTGTGATTGCTGACAGCCGACTGCTGGCTGCTGACTGCTACTATCAGGCGGTGACCTCCGTCCCGACGCCCTCGGCGGTCAAGAGCTCTAAGAGTAGGGCATGGGGGATGGTGCCATTAATGATGTGGGTCTTGTGAACCCCCCCTTCCAGGGCTCGCAGGCAGGCCCGCACTTTGGGTAGCATGCCCGTCGAGATCACCTGCTCCTCCACGAGCTTCTCGACCTCGTCCCGACTGAGGGTGGAGTAAAGCTTGCCCTCCCGGTTGAGAATTCCATCGATGTCGGTAAGCAAAATCAGCTTTTCCGCACCGAGGGCCGCCGCGATCTCTCCTGCGGCCAGATCGGCGTTGATGTTATAGGTGACCCCCTCCTCATCCACGCCGGTCGGAGCGATCACCGGGATGAAACCCGCCTCTTCGAGGGACTGCACCACCTTCGGATTCACCGCGACCACTTCCCCCACCAGGCCCAGATCTAACAACTCGGTCTCAGCCCCTTTGCGCCGGTGGGTCGTCTTGCACGCCCTGATAAAGTTTCCATCTTTTCCGGAAAGCCCCACCGCCCTCCCGCCGCTGCGGTTGACCAATCCGACGATGTCCTGGTTTATGGTTCCTACCAAGACTGTTTCCACGATGTGCATGGTCTCCGGATCGGTGACCCGGAGGCCGTCGATGAAGGTAGGGGTGAGCCCGGCCCTCGCCATGGCCTCCCCGATCTGGGGACCGCCACCATGGACGATCACCGGCCGCATCCCGATAAAGCGCATCAGGACGATGTCCTTTGCCACCTCTGCCTTGAGCTTCTCCTCCACCATCGCGGCCCCGCCATACTTGACCACGATGGTCTTTCCGAAGAAGCTCCGGATGTACGGGAGGGCCTCTATGAGGATCTGGGCCTTGGCAACCGCTGATTCGATGCGAAACTCACCCACGTGTCCGCTCCGCTCTGGGTTTTGGGTGTTAGGTGTTTGGTGTTCCGTCTCAATCCTCAGTCCTCGATTCTCGACTCTCCGTTCCCCCCCTGCGAGCGGGCTGTTTCGAATTTGGGATTTCGAATTTCGGATTTCAAATCCGCTTGCCTTTAAATTCGAAANNTCAAATTCGAAATTCGCAATTCGAAATCCGAAATCTCTGTCCTCTCGACTCTCGACTATAATATGTAGCGGCTCAAGTCTTCATCCCGGATGATGTCCTGCAGCTTCTCCCGGACATACGCCGCATTGATGTCCACCTTGACCCCCTCCATGTTGGGGGCTTCAAAGGAGACATCCTCGAGGAGCCGCTCCATAATCGTGTAGAGGCGTCTCGCGCCGATGTTCTCGGTGGCGTGATTCACCGCGGTGGCGATGTTGGCGATCTCCTCGATGGCATCAGAGGTCAAGTTCAGATCCACTCCCTCGGTGGCCAGAAGGGCCGTGTACTGCTTGCTGAGCGCATTCTGGGGCTCGGTCAGGATCCGGACAAAGTCCTCCTTGGTGAGACTTCTCAGTTCTACCCGAAGGGGAAAACGGCCCTGAATCTCCGGGATCAGGTCCGCCGGCTTTGACGCATGAAAGGCCCCCGCCGCAATAAAAAGGATATGGTCGCTCCGGACCATCCCGTGCTTCGTGCTCACGGTGGATCCTTCCACAATCGGGAGGAGGTCTCGCTGCACCCCCTCTCGAGACACATCAGGACCGTATCCCCGCTCGCGCCCCGCAATCTTGTCGATCTCATCCAGGAAGACGATCCCGGAGTTTTCGACCCGGCGGATCGCTTCGGCAATCACCTCGTCCATGTCGACCAGTTTTTGGGCCTCTTCTTGAGCCAGGATCCGTCGGGCCTCCTTGACCTTCACCTTGCGCCGCTTCATCCGATGGGGCAAAAGGTTGTCCAGCATCTCCCGGACCTGATCCATCCCCTCCACGCCCGCTCCCGGGAGCACTTCAATCATGGGGAGGGCTCGGTCTCGAACCTCGATCTCCACCATTCGGTCATCGAGTCTTCCCTCCTGGAGCATTGTCCGGAATTTCTCCCGGGTCTCGTGCGGGGCAGCCTGGGGCGCTTCGAACCCTACCGGCGGCGCGCCAACCCGGCTCGGAGGGACGAGGAGATCGAGCAGTCGTTCCTCGGCCAGCTCGGCCGCCCGCACAGCCACGGCTGCCGTGCGCTCGCTCTTGACCATGTTGACGGCAATGTCGGTGAGATCCCGGATGATCGAATCCACATCCCGTCCCACATAGCCCACTTCGGTAAACTTGGACGCCTCCACCTTCAGGAAAGGGGCCTCGGCCAACTTGGCCAACCGCCTGGCAATCTCAGTCTTGCCGACACCAGTGGGCCCGATCATGATGATGTTCTTCGGGGCTACCTCGTCCCGAAGGTCTGGGGCGAGCCGCTGGCGCCGCCACCGGTTCCGGACCGCGATGGCGACCGCCTTCTTGGCCGCCTGTTGCCCGATGATGTACTTATCTAGCTCGGCCACAATCTGCTTCGGTGTCAAACGGTCCACAATCCCCCACCATCCGATGTCCGGAAAATTTCGAATTTGGGATTTCGGATTTAAGCCGCGGTTCTCTCAAATTCGAAATTCGCAATTCGAAATCGTTCGACTGAGGCTCACGACTCGAAGTCCGAAATCGCACTTGCCTCGCGACGCTACGCTCTTAACTGTCCGCTTAACGCTAGAGCTCCTCGACGGTGATCTGGTCATTACTAAACACAGACAATTGAGCCGCGATCCGCAACGACTCTTGCATAATGGTCTTGAGGTCGAGATCGGTGAATTTGACCAGCGCCCGGGCGGCCGCTGCCGCGTACGGACCGCCCGAGCCGATCCCGATGATTCCGTCATCTGGCTCGATCACGTCTCCGGTGCCGGAGATAATAAAGGAGTGGTTCTGATCCACCACTGCCAGCAAGGCCTCCAATCGGCGGAGGACCCGATCCGTCCGCCAGTCCTTGGCCAGCTCCACGGCGGCCCGTGGCAGGTTTCCCCGGTATTCTTCCAGCTTTCCCTCGAGCTTGGAGAACAAGGCAAAGGCGTCGGCGGCTGCCCCCGCAAATCCCACGATGATCCGGTCTTCGTACATCCGCCGAACCTTTCTGGCCGTGTGCTTCATCACCGTTTCGCCCAAGGAAACCTGGCCGTCGCCGGCCACGGCGACGCGACCCTTGTGGCGGACCGACAGAATTGTCGTTCCCCGTATCTTCAGTTCACGGTTCACGGTTAACGGCCCCACAGAAAGTTCATGGTTGATGGTTCATGGTTCTTGGCCAGAGGCCACGTGCCCCGACTCCGAGTTCCCTTCATCCCTTCATCCCTTCATCCGTTGCACCTTGACCCTGAAGCCTGAACTCTGAACGATGAACCCTTTAGGCTTTCGGATGGGCCTTGTCGTACACCTCCATGAGCTGATCCAGATTCACGTGGGTGTAGCGCTGGGTCGTGGTCAGTCTGGCATGTCCCAGCAGTTCCTGGATCACCCGGAGATCTGCCCCCGCTTGCAAAAGATGCGTCGCAAAGCTATGCCGAAGTCCGTGGGGCGTGATGGCCTTGCCCACCCCGCTCTTCCGGAGGTACTTTTCGAGAAGCCGCTCCACACTCCGAGAGGTCAAGCGTCCCCCTCGGCGATTGAGAAAAAGGGGTGCGCGGCGCAACGGAAGCGCAGGGGGAGTTGCAAGCATCTCCCGCGCAGCCAAGTATGCCGCTAACGCCTCTGCCGCCGGCCGTCCGATCGGGACGATTCGCTCCTTGTTCCCCTTGCCCCTGACTTTCACCAGACGCTGCCCGAGGTCGATGTCTTCGACGGTCAGCCCTGTGAGCTCTCCCACCCGGATCCCCGACGCGTAGAAGAGCTCCAGGATCGCCCGGTCCCGGAGCGACAGAGGGGTTTTGCCCTGGGGCGTCGCCAGGAGTCTAAAGGCTTGATCCACCGTGAGGTGCGACGGCAGCGGCTTGGGAAGTTTGGGGGTGGTAACCAGGGCAGCGGGATTCCAACTGAGGTGCGCTCGACGGCAGCAGAACTGGAAGAAGGAGCGCATCGCCGCCACCTTGCGAGCACGCGACCCTGGGCTCAGCCCCCGATTTCGAAGGGAAGCCATGAACGTCCGCACCGTGAGCGGATCTACACGCCTGAGCAGTTTCACCTCGGGCACGCCCGGATATGTTTGGCGGAGAAAGCCGAGGAACTGAACCAGGTCCACCCGGTAACTGCGCAGCGTATGCGGGGAGGCCCCCTCAGCCTCCAGCTCACGAAGATACTGCACGATGAGTTGCTGCACTGCACGCCCCCATAGCAACCGAGGGGATAGCCCGATCGCTATCCCCTCGGGGATGCACGATACGGCCTGGTGCAGGAAAGATCAAGCAAAAATTCGGATCCAGGCCTCGGTGGCATTGAGAGACCGCTGCGCCAAGGCAGCATGGCGCTCCCGCCGGTCACGGACTCTGGATGCGAGAGGTGGTAAGAGGCCGAAGTTCGCATTCATCGGTTGAAATCGGGAGGGATCTGCGGACGTGATGTAGCGGAGAAGCGAGCCCAACATCGTATCGGCGGGCGGGCTCACTGGTTCGAGGCCCTGGACAAGGCGCGCTGCATTTATTCCGGCGAGTAGCCCAGACACCATCGACTCCAAATACCCTTCGACTCCAATCAGCTGCCCCGCAATGAACACACCTTTGTCCCCCTTGAACTGAAGCGCCGGCTCCAGCAAGAGGGGGGCGGGGACATAGGTGTTCCGATGGACGCTACCATAGCGGAGGAACTCCGCCTGCTCGAGGCCGGGGATCATCCGAAAGATTCGCTGCTGCTCCATCCGTCTGAGCCGGGTCTGAAACCCCACCATGTTCACCATCTGGCCCGCCTTGTCTTCCTGGCGAAGCTGGACCACGGCACAAGGGCGCCGCCCGCTTCGCGGATCAGTCAGTCCGACCGGCTTGAGGGGCCCATACGTGAGCGCCTCCTTCCCACGCCGTGCCAGCTCCTCGATGGGGAGGCACCCCTCAAAGAAGCAGGCTTCCTCGAGGTCCTCGAAATCGTGGAGCGGATAAAGTTCTGCCGAGAGGAGTGCCTGCCAAAACGCTCCGTACTCCTCCTCGGTCATGGGACAGTTCCAGTAGTCCTCACCCCCCTTGCCATACCGGGAGGCCGCAAAGACCTTACTTCGATCCACCGACTCGGTCGCCAGGATGGGAGAGATGGCATCATAGAAGGATAGAAGACGGGTGCCCAACACCGCGGAATCGCTCGGGAGCTGCTCCTCCAGATACTTACGGAAGAGGCGCTGGAGGCTTGCGGCGAGCGGACTCGACGTGAGGGGACCCGTGGCGATGATCAGGGGTCGCTCGTCAGGAATTTCCGTCACTTCTTCTCGATGGAGCGCAACGAGGGGGTGCCCTGTGATCCGGCAGGTGACCTCTTGGGCAAAGGCGGTTCGATCGACCGCTAGCGCAGTCCCGGCCGGGACCGCGTGGTTCCTGGCCGTCTGCTGGATCACGGACCCCATCCGCTCTGCCTCGGCGTGAAGCAGGCCGGAGGCACTGCCCAATTCCTGAGACTTCAAGGAATTGCTACAGACCAGCTCCGCGAGCAGATTGGTCTGATGCGCCGGGGTGCTGACGGCCGGCCGCATCTCGAAGAGGCGCACCGGGACGCCCCGTTGGGCCGCTTGCCAAGCCGCCTCCGCACCCGCCAGCCCACCGCCGACGATGGTGACGAAGGTATTGGGCCTCATGTACGTGATTATGCCGAGGGTTTGCGGTAATTGCAACCCTCTGTGGC
>JABAOF010004267.1_pt1 | contig 11158 bp, 10 predicted proteins | sample 7062171 | NCBI WGS metagenome assembly JABAOF01 (sample SAMN14538628, study PRJNA623070) | marine sediment metagenome | biome: marine biome [ENVO:00000428]; feature: marine pelagic biome [ENVO:01000023]; material: deep marine sediment [ENVO:00002113] | place: India: Gulf of Khambhat ... | reverse complement strand
GACGTCATCCGCACTCGTTACATGGCTGTGATACTTGGCGGCATGATGGCCGGATTTGCCGGTGGTTATTTCACGCTCGGTTCGGTCGGTCGTTTCGATGAGGTCATGACAGGTGGTCGAGGCTTTATTGGCCTTGCGGCGATGATCTTCGGCAACTGGACGCCGGTCGGTTCCTTCGGTGCAGGCCTGCTCTTCGGTTTTGCCGACGCGCTGGCAGCGAAGATCGCCATCTTGGGTGTGCGCATCCCCTCGCAATTTCTTTTAATGGCACCATACGTTGCTACCATGATCGTGCTAGCGGGGGTCGTAGGTCGAGGTCAGATGCCGGCGGCAGACGGTCAACCCTATGAAAAGGAGTGAGCGAAAGCCGTAGCCCCCCTGGTGTTTGTGAGAAGAGTCTGGAGCTTTCGCTCTAAGCTGGCATACATCATCGATAGTGAGCACGTGTAGCTTTCTTTCCCCGGGCGATCCTCATAATTCCGGGGTTTTCCTTTATTCGTTGCTCGATGGCGTCTCAGCGTTCATTGTCCTTGAACTTGAGACAGGCATGTCTGATCGGTTTTGGAAGATATTGTATTCTAGAGAACTCTGATGTAATATGTTCGCTATCTTCTTGTGAGTGTTAGCAGATTTCTATCCATTCGGTTGAGGACACACTATGTTAGGTGTCGAGCGAGCCACGACCCGGTATTTCTGATTTCAAGGATTAGCATTTGTTAGGAGGGATCATCGTGAAAAAGAGAGACAACCTGCCGAAATTGATTGTTTTGATTTTATTACTCATGCCTGTAATACTGAATGCCTGTGGTCCCTCGGAAGATGACATCGCTAAAGCCATCGAAGAGACGCAGGCAGCAGAGGAGCTTAAGCTTACAGAAAGCGCGGAGACAGAAGAAGCGGATGCAGAAGACACAGCCAAGCAGACTGCTGATGCGCTTGAGGCAACCCAGCAGTTTGATCAGGCGCTGACCGCGACGAGCGAAGCAGAAGCCACCGAAATGTGGGAGATGATCAACGCTCTCGGCACCGAGAGCGCAGCGCAAATGTCTACCCAGATACTTGATTTATTCAATGAAGGATACTTGGGTAAAACGGAAGGCGCATATTTCACCGTTTCCGATTTCGATGAGAGCTGGGCGCAAATCAATTGGTACCAGTGGTGGCAGACAGGCTATGCGCCTGAAGATTTCGTCATTCGTGCAGACGCATCCTGGGATTCTGCGAGTGATACGGCCAATTGGTTTAGTTCCGGGTGTGGCTTCGTGTTTCGCGAGGATGGCCCAGAGAATCACTACCTGGCGTATCTTGGTTTGGATGGCAACGTCTATTTCGCACGTTCTGTGCGAAACAACTGGTCTCTTTTGGGTACATCGTGGTACGGTCGAGTAGACGTACCGTCGGGTGAGGCAGAGATCGTGCTGATCGCCGAAGGTGATCGTTTCACCTTCTTGGTCAACGGCAAGCGGGTGGCCAATAGGGTGGATGGAAGCCTAGCGCAGGGTAACCTGGCCTTGACACTCCTCTCGGGCACCAATGCGGGTTATGGAACCCGGTGCCAGATGACGAACATCGAACTCTGGGTATTAGATTAGCGAGTTGTAATGGATAACAAACCCTGAGCATTTGCGTTGAGATTTTGAAGGTGTGATGATTGGTCAGGATCGATACCAGGGGGCGGAGCTATTCCGCCCCTGGTTTCATTATTGCCCCATATTGTTCTCGGGTTCACGTCGAGTTTGACGGATCAGTGTCGGAGGGAGCGTACGGATTTCCTCAATCCCCAAGAGCAGCGCTATACCAAGGAACGTCGCCCCACCAAGAACCCCCCCGCCAAGAAGAAGCGATAAACGACCTGGCGCCAACAACGTTTTGAACAACAGAATCACGCCACCCATGGCCAGCGATGCCAAAGCGGCTTTGCCAGTGTGCACCACGATCCGTCGAGCATCTACACCACGCCAGCGAAAGTGGAGGATCGTCAATCCAATTAAAGATTCGATCCCTACAGCCAGTCCATTCGCCAACGCTAACCCACCGTGTTCCAGACCGCCCATCGTGCGGGGCCGTGCGAGCCATACTGCAAGGCCGACATTAAGCGCTGTCGTGCCGAAGGATACAAGCAGTGGGGTGAGGGTGTCTTTTTGGGCGGCGAATGCACGCACAACGACTTCAAGTATCGATTGGCTAATCAAGGCCAGCGCGTAGAATTGCAAAGCGTAATACACCCGATCCGTGCTCTGTGATGTAAACTCTCCACCTTCAAGCAGAATGCCGATCACGGGTCTCCCGAGGGCGATCAATGCAACAGCAGCTGGAAGTGCGAGCGTGAGGATGGCGCGCATTGCACCGCTGAGTGCCTGTCGTTGAGCGGATACGTCTTTCCTCGCTGCCAATGTGGCCATCGTGGGAAACACTGCGATCCCAATAGCCGTACCAATTAGAGTCCATGGGGTGTTCATTAGTTGGAGAGCATAGCGTAGCGAGGAAACGCGCCCCTCTCCCAGACCAGATCCTATATTCGAGTTGATCCAATCAATACTTGCGCGCGCCATGAGCAGATCCACCACACGTGGCAGCATGAGAATGGCGACGCGTTGCAGCGCTGGGTTTCCCCATCCCAATGTGGGGCGCCAGCGGACCTTATAGTAGATGATAGCGGGGATCTGAATCAGAAGGTGAAGCAATGCGCCCAGCACGGCTCCCCAGGCAAGTCCGAAAATCCCCTTGGAGGGCGAAAGGGTGAGCGTGCCGAAAATGATGCCTATGCTGTACATGCTTGGGGCGATGGCAGGCATTAGGAAGTGCTGGTGTGCATGCAAAGTACCGGTGAGAATGCTGCTCATAGCGAAGACGACGGTGGAGAGCAGCAAGACGCGCATGAGTTGCACAGTGAGTAGTTGTACTTCAGCAGGGAAGTGCGGACCGATGCCCCAGGGTGCGGTGACAAGAGTGGGTGCGATCAAGGCGAAGATGGCCGCGAAGAGCCCAGTTAGTACCAGGATGGAGTTGATCACCTGGCTGACCAAGCTGTTGCTCGTTCGTCTATCGCTCCGGTCCAGCAACTCTGTGTATACCGGGATAAAGGCGAATGCAAGCGCACCACCAGACAGCATGGTGAAGAGTAGTTCCGGGATGCCATTGGCCGCAGTGTAGGCGTCGAGATCAGCGCTGGTCCCGAAAGCGTTGGCGATAATCCTCTGGCGTACAAGGCCGATCACGAGCGAAGCAGCCAGTCCTGCCATGACGATCAACGTCGATCGCGCCACTCGTCCGGTGAGGGAGCTCTGTTCTTGGGCGGTTGTATTCATTGTCGACACAATTGGTGCTTCTTTCTTCTACGCTGTTACGGGGCCGCGCCCAGGCGCGCGAGTTGGATCAGCCCAGGTTGCCAGCCGGGATGAACTTTCACAGACATGCGCAGATCCTCGATCGCGCCTGTCACATCTCCCAGAGCCTCCTTGGCCATCGCCCGCCAATAATAACTCTCCTCCAGCACCTGCTCGGACATGGCGTTCAGTGTGGTTGAGGCCAGGTTGATGACGTCGTGGTAGCGACCGGTATAGAAATAAGCCCAGTAAGGACCGGTGTTGTACCACACCATGCGCCAAGGTACGTTTACCTCTTCGGGATCCAGTTGTGCGTAAACCTGGAACGCGGAATCATATGCCAAAGCAGCGCCTCCGTAATCTTGGAGGCGCATCAGATTGGTCCCGCGATTGAACCAGGCGAAGAACTGATCGCGTCCTGAGAGTGCAAAGATCTCATCCGAGGCTTTCTGCGCAGCGAATTGGAAGTTGTATGTCTCGTCGGCATGTGGTCCCAAGATCTCCAATACGGTCGCCTCGTCTGCTGGCGGATAGATGACGAGGTAGGTGTAGTTGAAGTGCCGCCAATATTCTTCCAGATCTTCGTAGAGGACAGGTAAATCAGGCATGATATAGGAGTCTTGGGCGTAGAAGCGGGTGCGATCGTCGTCATAGCCGTTGAGCACCTCGTAGTGCCCCATCCACCCCGAAAAGCCGGATCCTTCAAACCCCTTTTCGACTAGGACCGGGAATCCGGCGGCGATGAAACGCTTGATAAGTTCGATGTCCCCACCCACCCGGACGATGACGTCTAGATCGGTTTCTTCTTCCACGAAGGCAGCCATCTCGTAGGGCATCACATTTTTATCGCGTTGATTGGGTTTCAGGAAAGCAGCTGTGTCGCGTTGATCCCCTGGCCAATCCCAGAACGAAAGTGCCATGGAAAGATTTGCGGGTCCGCAATTATTCCACTTCTGATATTCATGCACGATACCGCCCAGTTGAACGCTTGCCGGGATCGGGGTAGGGGTGGGGGTGGGCGATGGAGGAATTGTAGACGTAGAAGGTGGACCTGTGTCGTGCGTGGGGGTGGGGATGGATATTGTTGGCGTTGGGGTGAAGGAATCGAGGGTCGCTTGGACGATTGCCGCGATGGTTGGGTTCGGTGTGAAGACGGCTTCCTCAGGGGGGGAGATGGCGTATTTGATTCTTGCGCGCATTTCTGAGATCCGCCAGGCGACCCGATCTTGTACGAAGGGTAAGTTGTAGAGCGAAGCGCCGAGAATTCCACACAGGCCGAGGGCGAGGAGAACCATCAGAAAGGGTGCGATTCGGGTGCGAAACATGCGGGGATTATACCCGAAGGGGGTTAGTTTTCGTTTCCCAGGCGTACGACCTGATCGCGTTCCGGACCAACGGAGATCAAGTGTACCGGGAGGCCGGTGAGTGCTTGAACGCGATGGACGTAGGCTTGTGTGTTGTATGGCAAATCGTCCCAGCGGTGAATGACGGTCAGATCATCTATCCAACCGGGAAGTTCTTCGTACTGTGCTGCATACTGACCCAGGCTTGCAGGATCCGATGGCAGGTCTTCATAGGTATTGCCTTCATGCTGGTATGCCACACAGAGGCGAATGGGATCGATGCCGGAGAGTACATCAAGTTTGGTGAGCGCTAACTCGCTAAGGCTGTTGATTCGAGCGGCATATCGCAGGAGAACACCATCCAACCAGCCACATCGTCGAGGGCGTCCGGTTGTCGTGCCGAATTCGTCCCACGGCTGCTCGCCGGTTCCTCGCAATCTTTCAGCGGTGTCGTCGAATAATTCGGTCGGAAATGGGCCTGTTCCAACACGGGTTTGAAAACATTTCGTCACGCCGATGATACGACGCAGATATTTTGGTCCAATTCCGAGGCCTAATAACGCACCAGCCACGGTGGAAGTCGAGCTTGTGACGTATGGGTAGGTGCCATGATCCAAATCGAGAAGGGTACCCTGGGCGCCTTCAGCGAGTACGACCTTCCCCTGCTCTAGGGAGTCTGCGAGCAAAGCGCCGACATCGGCCAGATAGGGTTGCAGGCGAACAGCGTGTTCGTAGTAGGTGCGCGCAACGTCTGTAGCTTCGGGTGCCTTATGACCGTATACATGATCCAAGATCTCAGCCGTGGATCGCATGTGTGCTTCAATTTGTGAGGCGAAATCCTCAGGCTTTTCCATTGCGCCGGCGCGCAAACCGTCGCGCGCGGCCTTGTCTGTGTAAGCGGGCCCGATCCCACGACGCGTGGTGCCCAACCCTCCTTCGTCACGTTTGGTTTCCCTCGCTCCGTCGAGGGCGAGATGCGCCGGGGTGATGATATGCGAGGCACTGGACAGTTTGAGGCGGTCTGGGGAGACATCGATTCCAAGTGCGTCAAGCTGATCGATCTCTTCCAGCAATTGGGCTGGATTAATGACCATGCCGTTCCCAAGGAGACATGTTGTGTGGGAGTGGACGATGCCAGAGGGCACGAGGTGGAGTTTGAAGAGTCGATCGCCGACGGTCACGGAGTGGCCCGCGTTGTCGCCGCCGTTGAAGCGTGCGACGACATCGGCCTCGGCGGCGAGAAGATCTGTGATTCGACCCTTGCCCTCATCGCCCCATTGGGAACCAAGGATCACGTCGAGTGGCATTTTCTCCCTCTATCGCGAGTATAGCATGGTGTTTCACACGATGCGAGATCCAGGCGCATTCGCGACGTTTCTCACGATCATGTCGACCATGGATGGGTAATGGTGGTTGTAGGGGCGGTTCGCGAACCGTCCCTACGGGTACCTGCCTGAGTTCCAGAGAGACCGGATGTGAATTGTGGAGACGAGGAGGAAAGCATGGGAAGGTTCTATGCAGGATTTGAAGTTTCCCTCTACACCGGTGAGCGTGATGGAGCTATAATCCGATTGTCTGAAGGCGGAAGATCATGTCACGCTATGCACAGCGATCGCTCACGTTGCTCCTCATATTTCTGGTTGCCTGTCTAGTAGCGATCCTGGTTTGGCCGGTAAAAGCTGTCACACTTGAATCGCCCGCGCTGCAACCGACTCCGTTTCTAACTCCCACACCGCGAGGAGATGGGAGGATCATCTACATTGTCCAAGAGGATGATAATCCTTGGCGAATTGCGGCGATCGCCGGCATCAGCGTGGAAGAGCTGTTGTCCCGCAACGGGTTACAACCGGACGAATTCATCTTACCGGGTATGGAGCTGGAACTTGGATTGGCTGGACCAGTGGCGCCGACCTCGCCACCTTTAGCCGCCCTCACCCCAACGTCTGTTCCCCCGACTGCGACGCCCGTAGTGGGGACGGGTGAAATCTGTGTCGTGCTGTTTATGGATGAAAATGGCAACGGGCGTTGGGAGGAAGATGAGGGTCTTCTGCCTGGTGGACGGGTGAGTGTAGCCGATGTGAATGGTGTCGTCGCGGGTGAGCATACGACTGATCTCGACCCGGAACATCTGGAAGGTTATTGTTTCTCCGACCTCGAAAACGGCGACTACAACGTCAGCGCAGCAGTTCCCCCAGACCATAATCCGACCACGGTTATGAACCTGCCCGTCCGACTCGAGCCCGGCGAGATTAATCACGTGCAGTTTGGCGCCCAGCCCAGCTCGGCGATTCAAGATCTCATCGGCGAAGGAGGAGGGGGGCGTTCGACGCTGTTAGGGCTGCTCGGTCTGTTTCTACTGATCGCAGGAGGCGGCCTGGGATACTACGCCACGCGATTGCGGCGTGGCACCCCTCGATCTTTACGTTAATCGGCACCTGGGAACTTAGGCACTTGGGCACTTAGGAACCAAAGACCCTAGGTGCCACGGTGCCCTTCTATTGCAACAACGCATCCAGCGCGCCAAGAAGTAGGGTTACATTTTCTCGTTGACTCGAATGCCCCATGAGTCCAATTCGCCACACCTGGCCGGCGAGCGGCCCGAAACCACCAGCGATCTCAATGTTGAATTCCTCGAGCAACGTTCGGCGCAGCCCAATGTCGTCAAGATCTTTTGGGAGCCTCGGGGTGGTCAACGTGGTCAATCTGAGCTCGTTAGGGATGAAGAGTGGGAGATCAAGCGCTTCGAGACCTTTCCAGAGTGACTCAGCGTTGGTGCGATGACGGGCGAACCGCGCGGTCAACCCCTCTTCGTAGACCAATCGGAGGGCTTCGCGAAGGGCGTAGGTTGCGCTGATCGGTGCTGTATGGTGGTATGAGGGCTTGTCGCTCCAATATTTCTCGAGCAACGTGAGGTCCAGATAAAAAACTGGTGGTTTGCTACCTCGTTGGCCGATGATCTCACGTGCGCGCGGGCTGACTGTGATGGGGGACATGCCTGGGGTAGAGGAGAGCGCTTTCTGCGCAGCGCAGTAGGCGATGTCCACACCCCAGGCGTCGATCTCGACAGGAATACCCCCCAACGAGGTGACGCAATCGAGAACCAGAAGACCGCCATGGCGGTGGCACACCTCGGCGATCGCACCGATGTTGGGTTGTAAGGCTCCGGTTGAGGTTTCGGCGTGAACCAGGGCGACTACCTTCGCAGGTTTGTCCTGCAGCGCAGAATCAATCTCGTCGGGATCGAAAACTTCCCCCCAGGGTCGTTTCAAGCGCTCAACCTGCGCTCCGTAGCGCGTTCCCATGTCGGCCAAACGATCCCCAAAATAGCCGTTGATGCAGACCAGCATCCGGTCTTGGGGTTCGAGCAAGTTGCTCAACGCGGCCTCCATCGCTGATGTTCCAGTACCCGGGACGGCGAGTGTGAGCTCATTCTCTGTCTGGAACACGTAGCGAAGCAGGTCTTTTACCTCGGCCATAACGACAAGGAAATCGGGATCAAGGTGGCCAACGAGCGGGGTGGCCATGACCCGTAGTACGCGAGGGTGAACCATGCTAGGTCCGGGACCAAGCAACAGTCGTGGTGTGGGATCGAGATCGGTATATGTTTTATCCATGGCGTGCACTCCGGATTGTGATGGGAGGGGTGTTCTAACGTGTGTGTTTTCCCGTGGCGACATCGAGGATTATAGCCTTCCTGGAGCGGGAAGTCCAAATCCGCGATACTGTGGAGTGTCTCCTTCCCGATCGTGAGGGCCGTGCTCCGGGAACGTGTTCTTGGTGAATTAAAAAAAATGTAGGGGCGGTTCGCGAACCGTCCCTACGTGTTGGACAATGTGGGATCTATTGAGCGATGATAGGCTCGGAGGCTCGCTCTGCTTCCGTAGCCGGTGCGGAGGCAACCAGGAAACCGGCATACATCAAGACCGCGGCGATCAGTTCACCTAAATACAGATAGGCTCCCAAACCCAGCCGGGTGAGGGTGCTGGCAGAGGCGATCGCAAGTGCTCCTATGGCGATCAGCACATTGCCGATCACGCGGTTTGGCAACACTTGTTTTCGATAGAATAGCCAGGCAGACCAAAGTGCTCCACCGACGAGCGTTATCAATCCGTAGATGTTGAAGAACGGTGTCGTCATTCTTACGATGCCCCCATCAGCCACCGGTGGCATGATCTCCCGGTATTGTTCGCTGATTGCGACCGTCTTCGAAAAGGAGGTCGCGTCGAGGCGAGGCATAGTTTGGATCATCAGGAATGCTGTCACAAGGCTGCCGGCGATCAGGAGGGCGGTCACCGCGTTCACCCAACGCTTACGGATCAGCAAAAGCAACGTGCCGTGGCCGAGCCAGGCGGCGTTCAAGGCTGCACCAAACAAATACCATCCGAAAAACATGGGGACGCTCCAACCAATGACAGCGAAGTAGGCCTCGGCGAAACTGCCGATGGTGAACATGGCCAATCCCAAGGACCAGAAGAGGAAATGTGGTTTTCGGCGAACTATCCAACGCTGGAAAACCGACAGGGTGAAGAAGATCATCACGACGGACGAAATAAATGGGAGGATTTGATTTAGATTCACGTGACTACTCCTACATCAAAGATTTGAAAGCAGATGTTTACCGGAAGGGAACAAAACCCACAACAATACCAGCTGCAACTATGATTAATAAGATTGTAATCACGCCTAACACAGCAAGCACGATAGGTAGCAGTTTGGTATAAAGTACCGAGTTTGAAGCGAGGTGTAAGTTTGTTGATTTGGTGTCTTTGAGATCGCGATGGGTATAAGATACTTTTCGTGGATCTTCAGTGAAGGACGCTGGATCACTCAAGTTGGACTCCATATATTGATGTGCACATGCGATTGGTGCATAAGGTTTTTGATGGGCGAAACCATAACGTCAATTGCATTATAGGTCAATGAAAATGACTGTCCAAGTGACAAATTCTTATCATCCTCTTATCTCCGGCTCATCTCACGCTAAGACTTCGGGAAATTAATGCCGCGCGGCTGGCTATGCAAGTTAACTTACAGGTTCCTTACAAAGCACACACAAGGGACGTGGTTGTCTTTATAATGAATACGCTAGAGACGCGGGGCGTAAAACTCCGCCGATCGCGACAGGGCTCCAACTTAGGAGCCAAGTCAAGCAGGAGGTGGCTATCCGGGAACGCTAACTCCTAACAGGTTGCTCAAACGAGTAGCCAACGAAAAGCGAGGCTCACTGCCGCCGCCTCGCTTTTTGGATTAATGTTGAGGCAGAGAGGGAATGCGAAAATCTCAGCTTGAGAGGTCGGCGTTCTTGTTGAATCAATAGAACAACATCGTCGAGCTGTGTAGAATGACCTCAGCCGAAAGGCGTTTCTAGGGAGAGTACTCTATAGCTTCTTTATACGAGCCTGAGGGCAACAGAATCTATATGGGTAGCAGAGTTTGGGAAGAGCGTTATCCCCAGAAAATCCATACACGACGATCGGATGAGGCTCGGTCCACAGCGCCGATGACTTGCGTATCTGAAGGGGTTACAATGGGATCGCAGGCATCGGTCTGGGGGAGGATGCATGGGCGTTAAGCCAGGTTCAAAGTACTTCCCGCTCTTCGATTATTTGCGTCGCATCGACAAGGAAAGTCTCGAATTATCCTTCTCGGAAATCGAAAGCATCCTGGGGGCGTCGCTGCCGAGGTCTGCAAGGAAGAATCGCGCCTTCTGGAGTAATCGCAGTCGGGGTGCGCTTCAGGCTGCCGCCTGGATGGAAAGTGGATACCACGTTGAGGACGTTGATATGGAACGCGAGAGGGTGGTTTTCAGGCAACCGCTAGTACGTTATATCGTCCGGCGTGATGGGGAGGATATTCTGTGGGACGCCGATTTGGTTCGCGCCCTGCGTGCGTATCTTGGGGTCAATCAAAGCGGATTGGCGAACATCCTTGGCGTGCGTCAACAAACAGTGAGCGAATGGGAAAAAGGGGTGTATGCACCAACTCGCTCGCGTTCGAAGCACATAACGATGGTAGCTGAACGAGCCGGATTTTCTTTCACCAGGGGTGTGCAAGAACTGCGTGTAGAACCCGAAGATGATCTTGACAGAAATGACGAAACCGTGTAAGATGTCAATGCGTTGAATATAGGTTCTGTCCCGGGTGGAGTGCCTGGGGTGGTCGACAAGGAACGTGCGAAAGGGGGATTAGAATGCACGAGACAGCCGACGAACCTCGGGCGCTCTTCCTTTCTAAGGAGGGAGATCTAAAGCCGGATAGTCTGATATGCTCAGGAAAATTACCTGCCCATCTGGAGGAGACTCCTTGTCCCTTCTCGAAGGAAGGACGAATGCCTGCACCTCAGCCTCTGGTGGAGATAGAGTTGTATGGACGACCCGAGCTAGGTCGGATAGGCGAACTCGCTCCACCATGTGCGATCGAACAGTTAGGGGATCTGGCCAGCTGGCAGGGGTCTGAGGGGATAGCTTACCCTGAGCATCTTTCAGCGCT
>JABAOF010005845.1_pt2 | contig 11174 bp, 7 predicted proteins | sample 7062171 | NCBI WGS metagenome assembly JABAOF01 (sample SAMN14538628, study PRJNA623070) | marine sediment metagenome | biome: marine biome [ENVO:00000428]; feature: marine pelagic biome [ENVO:01000023]; material: deep marine sediment [ENVO:00002113] | place: India: Gulf of Khambhat ... | reverse complement strand
GATTTCTGTCACTGGTATGACCCTAATCTCCTTGTTTTCCTCCTTATAATCAGAAGGTGTTATTTTTTATTTTTCTTTGAATATTTTTTAAGTAACCGTTGAAATCTCGGCAGGTCGCGCAGAGGATCCCATGCAGGATTAGCCCTGAGCACAGGCACAGAGATATCAGCACAAGGAATGGAAAGCAAATATTCGAGCTTATCCAGCGTAGCATCGTATTCTCCCACCAAAACATAAATCCAAGCCAAATTCAGCACATAAATCGGGCCCCATAATGCGTCCTTTGAGACAGGATACAACTCAAGCGCCAGTTTCCCTTCACGAATGGCCTCATCCTTTTGACCTAGGGCAGCATAAACAATCCCTAGAGAGCTGTGAACGCGGGGATCCTCAGGCCGCTCTTTTACCACTCTCTCCAACAGAGTTCGAGCTGAGTCGAAAGATGCACGGGCGAGCTCCGGCCTGCCCATTGCCTGGTGTACTTGGCCGATCAGCGCAGACTTCGGCACAAACATTTCTGCACCCTCTACAACCTCGACTGAGGTAGATGAGACCAGGTTGAGTGCAGACTCGTAGTTTTTATCAATATACTCAAACCAAAACCTTGAAAGGACATAAAGAGGATGCTTTTTTAGTGGTGCCTTATCCAGTATGAGTCGAGCTCTCTTAGTCTCTCCGTCCCAAAGCCAATAATTATTTGCTTTAAATACATAAGACCATAGCTGGTCAGGAGCAAGGGAGAGGGTGCGATCAAAATAAAAATCTGCTTCTGGATACTCTCGCAGAGCCGTGTAGCTTAAGGCGATATTTGCAGCTGTATTGTCATCTTGAGGACTCAACTCAAAAGCCTTTTTCAGGAGGCGTATCCCTTCTCTTAATTCTCCCTGGCGTCTGCGGATAAAGGCAGTAGTTTTCAATATTCCGATGCTGTTGGGAAGGCCCTTTTCTGCTATTGAAAGCGTTTCCAGCGCCTTTGCGTAGTCTTTTAGGCAATAATAATAATAGTTTCCGAGAGCGAGATGGGCCCTTGGCAGATCCGGCTGAAGCTCCAAGGCACGGTCCACAGCCTCCTTAGCCATTGATATTCGCTCTTCTGTTAGGTCAAATCCAAAATGGTACATTCGAGAGTGAGCCTCGGAAAGCATTGTATACGCCAGGGCAAATTCAGGATCTAATTCTACTGCCATCTCGAACATTTGAGCTGCCATTCGATATTTCTCCTCAGGAAAACCAGATTGCTCCATGTAATCCATCCCTCTGAGGTAAGCATGATAGGCCTCAAGATTATCGGTTGGTTTGGCCTCGACAGCACGCCGCTCTGGTTCCAATAAAGTGATGTCCAATTGACTGATGACTTTCTCGGCAATCTCAGACTGAACAGCGAAGATATCCTCGATGACCCTCTCGTAACGTTCAGACCAGATGTTAGTATCATCAGATACCCGGATAAGCTGAGGAGTAACCAGTACTCTGCTACTGCCTTCAAGACTACGGTCCCAGCGTACGGTCCCCCCGAGCGCATAATCCACTCCTAAATCTTTCCCTATCTGCTTAATTGTCTTGCCCGTCCTGTCATACTGGACGGCGGTTTGGCGCGAGATAACACCCAATTGGTGAACAGAAGCAAGGCGGCTTGTTATCTCCTCAGTCATTCCATCAGCAAAATACCTATCATCTGGGGAGCCCAGATTCTCAAAAGGGAGCACAACGATCATCTTCCGCCTTAAAGTCTCCTCGACGATCTCTCTTCCAGCTCTACTTTTTCCTTTAATCCAGTTAAATAAGAAATATCCAGCAATCATAATTGCAGCCATAAGAAGAATGATTCCTGGTATCATAAAAGGTTTAAGGCGCTCTCTTGGGATTCCTGTTATAGTCTTTCGCTCAGGAACGACTCTTTCTGTGGTGGGGATGCCCTTCTGTATGTTCTCAAGCTCAGACCGCACTTCACCCGCACTCTGGTATCTCTTCTCTTTTTCCTTTTCCAAACATCTCATTATCACACTGCTCAGGTCTTCCGGAATCTGATCATTCAATTCCTTCGGGTCTTTGGGCATTTCGCTCTTGTGCTTTACGCCAATAGTAAAAGGCGTATCTCCTTCGAAAGGAACCCTGCCGGTTACCATCTCATACAGGATCACACCCAATGAATAAATATCCGAACTCTGGCCAGCTTCTTTCCCCTCTACCTGTTCGGGTGACATGTACTCTGGCGTTCCAACCATCACCCCGGCTCCGGTTATCCCTTTTGATTCGAGCGATCGTGCTATCCCAAAATCCATGATCCTAGCATTCCCGCCTTCATCCACCATCACGTTCTGCGGCTTTAAATCTCTGTGCACAACTCCCAATCTATGAGCTTCAGACAGACCTTCGCATACTTGTATTGCTATGGGTATAGCTTGTCCCGCGCTTAACTGACCTATTTTCCTTATCAGCCTCTTAAGGTCCTCTCCTCTCACGTATTCCATGGTGATGTAGTGTGTCCCCTGCTCCTCATCCAGGTCGTACATGCCACACACATTTTTATGACGTATCTTCCGTGCTATTTTAAGCTCACTCCTGAAGCGTTCTATAGTCTTTTTATCTGAAGCCACTTCAGGTTTGATGAGCTTCAATGCGACTTCTTCCTTAATCTTCTTGTCTTCTACCCTGTAGACTTTCCCCATACCTCCTTTTCCCAGCTCTTCAATGATTTCGTACCTGGAGGCAAAAGTGGTTCCTCTGGTTAATTCCTCCTGGGCTGCTTCCATGGTTTCGGTGACTTTAATATCCTCTGGTGTGGGAAGAGGTTTTGCGCACTCCTTACAGTACTTTGAATCAGACGGATTGGCAGTATCGCAATCGGGGCATTTGATGGTCACTGCTTTCCTCCTTCTTAGGTTGTGAGAAGAATATCAAGGAATAAGAAAAGAGTCAAATTGAATTGATTGGTTTTAGAAATTGGGGACCGCCTTAATATCTGAAATCTCAAATATAGAGACGAGGCTATGTTGCTTTTTACTTGACTATATGTACAAATGTACATATAATATAAAAATGGAATTTGAATGGGATAGCAAGAAAGCTATTTCCAATCTTAAAAAGCACGGAGTAGATTTTGCGGATGGTGTTGCTGTATTAGAAGATGAAAGGGCCATCACCATACCAGACGACTACCCAGATGAGGAACGCTTCATTACCATCGGTATGGACTTATTTGGCCGCATTATTGTGGTTGTCTACGCTTGGCGCAAAATCCGGATTCGTATGATATCTGCAAGGAAAGCAACAACCAAGGAAATAAAGCAATATAGAGGTTAGTTCAATGAAAAAAGAATACGATTTTAGTAAAGGGAAAAGAGGCCCTGTAATTAAGGCTCCTAAAGGAAAAACGCGCATCACTATCCGAATAGACGATGATATCCTCGACTGGTTCCGACAACAAGTACACGCTGCAGGTGGTGGAAATTACCAGACACTTCTCAACATGGCTCTAAGAGAATACATGAATTCTAAAAGGGAGTCGCTCGAAGAAACTCTTCGGCATGTTATTCGGGAAGAATTATCGGCATATAGGAAAAAGCCCAAGCGCTAGTTTAAAAACAAAAATAGCGTTGACTGCAACGGCTCTGAATGTAATATTTCACTTGGTTTTTATCATTCTTATAGATAAATTGGTATTAATCTCTTCAGTTCCCTGGATATCTCATGGAATTTTCAGGCGGGCTTAAAACATGGAAGACATAAAAATGTTTAAATATCCAGTAATTATAGAAAAAGCTGTAAGCAATTATTCTGCCTACAGTCCAGACTTGCCGGTTGAGTGGCGACCGGGCAAACCATAAAAGAGACACTAATACGAATGAGAGAAGCCATTGAATTTCATGTTGAAGGATTAAAAAGAGAAGGACTGGCAATTCCTGAACCATCTACGAAAGTAAAATATATCGAAATATCAATCTAACTACCTATTCATCAAGAATTAAAGAGTCAAATTGAATAGGAAAGTCATTGCGAGCGAAGCGCGGCAATCTCCTACGAAAAGCCTTAGATTGCCGCGTCGCTTCGCTCCTCGCAATGACATTTTTTTTGTAGGGGTACCCCACTATTATTTTTCTGAGTACCCAGAGGCTTGGATGGTTTAGAGGCTTCTTTCTATCTCCTCGATCAGCTTCTTTATTCCTTCCTGCCCTGGATTTAGACTAAGGGAAGCCCTGAGAGCTTGGAGGGCCTTTTCTTTCTTTTGAGTTTTGTAATAACAGAAGCCGAGGGAGTTTAAAAGTTCTGTATCACTGTTGTAGATCTCGTTTCCTTCCAACAAATTGTTTATAGCCTTCTCATACTCCCCTATTCCCATATAAGCTTTTCCTTTTATCAGATGATACTCAAATCGCAGGTTTTCATCTTCCTTGATTTCTTCGATCAGTTCTAAATCTTCATCGAACTTCTTAATCTTCAGTAAAAATTTTGCATACTCAACCACACCTTCTTTGTAATCAGGTTTCAGCTCGTAAGCCTTCTTAAAATTGGCTTCGGCCTTTTCATCCTCGCCTATCCGGCTATACTGGAAGGCTAAGGTATAGAACAACAGAAATCTATTTGATAAAGAAAAGGTTTTATGAAGCGATATTGGATGGGGAACTTGCGGCTGAGGAGAGATTATGAAATTTATTCTCTTTGAATCCACCAACCTTGATTCTCCGTCTTTCAGACCCAAACTTAGCACATAATAATCCGGGACTAATTCCTTTATAGGCAAGGGCATAAAGATGTTCAAGGCTGTGTTAAAGATTGAACTTGAAAGATCGATAGAAAGGAATTTTTCTAAGGGCTTCGACCCTTTTGAACCTTTTATCGTAACTTCCGCTTTCCCATTTTTCCAAAGTGCCTCTGAAACATTTATAATGCTTAAGAAAAGAACAAGATTATCGTTTATTGAATAGGTATTTTTGGGATCAATTGAAAGAGCCATATTTTCTACCCGATAAGGAAAATGTGAATTACTCCGCTCTTCTTCAGCTCGATAACCTAGAAAGGAGTCGAAGATCTGAGCCTGTTCTTCCTCTGGGATTGTAATTTCTTCTTCATGAACGCTGAACTCTTTCTCTACAGAATTCTGAATCAGGACTATAAGTTTATACTTGCCCTCAACGAAAGGAAAGGAATCCTGAATGGAAATACCTGATGCCTGTATGTTCTGGACTCTATCCTGAGTGAAATAAAAAGGGAAATCTTTAGAATACTGGTAGACTACCTTTTCTCCCTCTCTTAAGCTTACGTTGAGGGTGTAATTGCAGAAATATTGGTCTTTGGGCTCATAATAATCTATGGAAATACGTTCAGGAACTACTGAAAAATGCACGAAATTCATACCCAAGGCAGCATCCCTTACTATATTCACCTCTGTATCACATTCAATATAATTGGCTAAATAATCCGTGGTCACATACGCTTTATAATCAAGAAAATGAGTGGCATAAGCTGTTTTCGCTTCTTTCTTCGGTGCTTCAGCAATCTTGGACAAAATAATATTTGTTCTTAAAGAAGGCATGTAATTATAGGGAATCTGTCCGGGTATGTTTGAGATAGCAACTTGAGCTAAGCTCGGCGATAATTCTCTTATCTTATTATATTGCTCCCTATAGTTTGTTATGTCCAATCCCTCAGGGCTAACCAATAGAGACATAGGGCCATCTGAAGCAGGATTGTACAACTTGTAATGCCCGTACCCTCCTTTATCATAAAATACAAGAGCAAAATAAGTGGGCAATCCAAGACTCTTATCTCCATAATAATACCAGATCCGTGTCGGCCAGATACCCTTTGTGTTTTCTATCCTATCAATATTATTTGGAGGCCCCATCAGAATATGGTATCTTCCCATATCAGTCTTCCAGCCAGGCCGGCTTGTCCCTCGGCCATAATATCTATTGGCATAATGGAATCTCTTCATGTGTTCTTCTTTGTATTCATTCTGGGGAGTCCCCTGAGTAGGGTCTCTCTGCTTCCAAAAAGCTTCGATAAAAATATCCCGCTCTCTGTAGGTGGTGAGCTTGAGGAAAACCTCTTTTTCTACTGGAGATATGATATAGCTCACAATATCCAGCCACTCTTTGTGTTGAGGAGAAAGGTCTGTTTCTTCATTTTTTTCTTTGGAAAAAAGAAGAGGCACAAAAAGAAAGCATATGAGATAAAAAATAAACCATTTATTTTTCATCGTTCCATCCTTATTATTCTCTTATCTTTAGTTTAACAATTTTCCGATATTAACTCACCCCTTTTGAATAACTCATGTTGATATTTTCTATCAGAAATAAAATACGAAAAAGACTCCTGTTTAATTGTAGTCCGTATGAAATTTCTATTTTTTTCTTGTTTTGAAGCGGATAACGACGGGATAGAGAATCTCCTTTTTTTCGCTCATAAAACCATAGAAATTATCTGCATTCAGTCCAAGCTCATACTCCCGCTCGGGTTCCAGCTTGACGGGGATAGTGAATACTTTTCCCGATTCGTCAAAACTCACTTCCCCATCCTGTTCGGGAAACTTATCGCTAAACCTCATCACGGCATAAGATGTTTTTTTCATCGGTCTGTCAAAAGTGATGACAATAGCTTTTAGGTCGGGATCGACATCCTGACTACCGTTGGCAGGAATCATGGAGATAATTTTTGGTGACTTAGCCTTGAGCTCTTCCATTTTTTTGAGGCGCTCTTCCTCATATGCCTTGACATCGTCATCAATCCGTCGAACGTAGTCCTTAAAAAATGCAGTGATTCGAGGAAAAAAATCATCTAGCCTAGGGTATGACTCCCGATTCTGCTCATGCTCTTTGAGAAGGTCGACCAATCCATCCATCCAGAAAAACTTCTGCTTTTTCTCGTACTCGGTGCGCTTCTGGGCGGCCTCTTCTCCCTGTTTAGCCAGCAGGTAGCGTATAACGCTTGCCCGGACTAAGGACTCCCGCATCATGGTCTCCCAGCTTCCGTAGGCCATCCGTTTCATGGCTTCCTTCACCTGCGCAAAGATCGGCTTTGCGAAAGCCTCCAACTCTTCAGCATGTTTATCTACCAGAGGATTGCAGTAGGAATGACAGTACTCATGGACCACTGTGGACAGAACCCGGTCGCTGAATTCCGGTTGGCCTTGGTCGTCTGTACCCCAGACGCCGAGTATACAGAAGAGAACCTCGTCTTTGTCGGCCAACTTGATTCGAGCTCCGTAATTAGCCGGGCCGTTTAGCATGCCCAGGATTAGCTCGAACCGGGCTCCAGGCCGGTCTCCGAAGAAATCGTTGAACCAATCTATGACGCCGTGCTCTTTCATAACCGCTTGCATGCGGGTTACGGACAACTCATAAAGTTCGGTATGCGCCTTGATGAATCCCTCAAAATCTGCTTCTCTAACAAACCGACGGGCTGCTTCAAGAAATTCTCGGGCATTCTCCGGCGTCCACCGCTTATCCAAAGTCTCCGGCTGTGGATCAAAAGGGATGCGTTCCTTTAGGGAAAAAGCATCTGTAACGTGAACGGCCATTTTCATCACGGCATCATAGCTGACGCCACGAGTCTCCCGTAGTTTCCGGGCCAAATTGACCACATCGTGTTCCGCAAAGGAAGCAAAATGCTTATCCGTATCATCGTTGTAAGATTTTATCCTTCCCTGGTTGTACTCTGGATTTTTCGCCAGCCGGAAGATAAGGCTCATCAACTCAACTCTTGGGTCAGTCGAGATACGGATGATCGTCGCGTCCTCCTTCTTTCCGCAACTGTTCATCAGAACTAGGCATCCGACCATGATGATTGTCAAAACCAGAATCTTTGCCCTTATAATCTGTTTTTCTTTCATCTATGCCTCCATTTGTGGCATCTCAATTAAGCCCTCATTGTACTGTTTATAGGCTTCAAGTCCCAAAATGTTAGGAAATGGAGGGCACTGATAGACATAGTAAGCGGAGTAGACTTCATTTAATGCTTCTAAGTTATTTTTGCATTTATGTGGTGAATATGGGTCTATATAATAGCTTTCGATCTTTTCATCACCTCTTTCTGCATTGCTTTATCAATTCATCAATCCGCTCTTTTTCTTCTGGGGACAGCGAATCATAATTATTCGCCTTATATTCCTCGAAATATTCAAGTGCCTGGTCCTTATCTCCTCTCTCTAAGTAAGCCGCGCCTAAATTGTAGGCAGGGAAAGAGAAATCTGGGTCTAGTTCAAGGGATTTTTCCCAGAGAAATATGGCATCATCAATTCTCCCTGCTTTTCTATAAGCTCCACCCAAGCCATTATAAGCTGAAGCTAATTCAGGATCTAACTCAATGGCTTTTTTAAAATTTCTTACAGCCATATCATAAGACATTCGTTCCTGGCTTTTTAAATAAACAGCCAAATAAATGTTCCCGATGTTATTGTAGGCAAGGGCATAGTCAGCATCAAGCTCTATCGCTTTACTATAAGCCTCTAAAGCATTTTTTAGCTGACCTAACTTGTAATAGGCTATTCCCAGATAATTCCAGTACTCGGGATTAAAGTCCTCAATATCTATACAACGTTTTAAAATCTCTATAGCTTCTTGGGCTTGATTAGCTTCGGGAAGAATCATTCCCATTTTGGACATGATAGCAACATTATCATTATTGCTGGCTAACCCGTCCCTGAGAACTTGTACAGCTTCTTTTATTCTTCCCGTTTGCTCATAAACTTTTGCCAGATTGTTGTAAGCCATAACAAAGGTTTTGTTTTCTGAAATAATCTGCCTAAATTGGGCAATTGCCTTTTCTGTTTGACCAGCTTGATGAAGCATTATCCCTTCCAGCATTTTGTTTTGAAGGGGTAAGAGTGTTTTTAGGTCATCTTTTTCTGTATATTGGGATTTTTTCGGAGGCGAACCGCCTGAAACATAACCTAGGGCTCTAAGTTTAGCCAGAGATTCGCTGTCAATACTTTTCCTTCTTGTGATTGGATTCTCGCTTCCTAAATTTGCTTCCAAATCCAGCAAGGATTGCTTCATCTCTTTCAAATTGGAACTCCCCGCTAGGTTATTTAATTCTTGAAAATCTTTCTTTAAATCATAGACCTCTTCAACAGGAAGGTGAATATATTTCAAGTCTCCTTTTATGAATCCGTGAAGGGGAGCCCAGCCCCTGTTAAGATGAGGACTCATGGATTCAAAATAGATCGAGGAATTCCTTCTTTTCTTACCGTTGATTAGGGGAATCAAAGACTCTCCCTGAACATTATCTGGAATCCTGTACCCAAGCACCTCGCATACTGTAGGGAATATATCTATGTGGCATACGTTCGCGTCAATTTTTTTCCCAGAGAGCCCTGGGATATACAGGATGAAAGGAACATGAATTGTACTGTTATAGGCGAAATAGGCATGTGTTAGCTCTCCGTGGTCTCCTAATCCCTCTCCATGGTCAGCAGTAAAAACTATTATTGTTTTCTCTAATACATTTTTTTCTTCTAAAAAACCAAAGACTCTTCCTAATTGATCATCTACGTATGCCACCTCTCCCGAATACAAATCATCTCGAAACTTTTCATCATAAGGAGCCGGCGGCAAATAGGGCTGGTGAGGATCAAAGAGATGGATCCAGCAAAACCATTTTCCCGTCTGTTCTTTCATCCATTCAACAGCCGGGTCGATCACTTTTTCTGCTCTTCGTTCCACATAAAAAAACCTAAGTGGGTTTCTGGTCCCATAGCTGTCATCATAGACATCAAATCCCTGATCTAAGCCAAACCTTGAATCAAGGGGAAAGGCACCGATAAAAGCACCTGTTGAATAATCTTTCTCTTTTAAGAACTCGGCGATGGTCAGGAATCTGTCTTCCAGTTTGTATCCTGCATTATCGCTTATTCCATGATAGAGAGGCGTTGCCCCAGTCAGGATGTTGACATGGGAAGCCAGGGTAAGGGGATTATGGGCAAAGGCTTTTGTAAAAACTAAACCTTTGGATGCGATCCTGTCAATATGGGGCGTTTTAAGATGTTTGTCTGAATAGACGCTGACCCTATCCGCCCTTAAGGTATCTATCGTAATCAGCAAAACATTCCATTCCCTGTTCTTGATCTTTGCTATCTCTCGTCCGGGGATGGCGCTTTCTGCTGGACCGGCACCCAGAAGAAGACATGAAAACAAAAATAGAGCCAAGCCTAGAAATAGGTGAATTATTATGTCTCTAATCTGGATAAATTTCATGCTTATTACTTTTTTCTGGTGAGGGTTTCAATGATCAAGCTTGCTGTTGGCGCTTTACTGGATTCAGGGTCCAGTTCGAGGAATTTCTTAAGCAGTCCCACAACCTCATCACTCTGACCTGAAGCCAGATAACTCATAGCAAGCTGGTAATATGCATCTGAAAATTTTTCATCGACCTCTACTGCTCGCCTGAAATAATCAATAGCCTTCTCATAAGTTCTGTTGTTAAAAAAAAGCACTCCAATATTGTAAAGGACTATGACATCCTCAATATCTCCAACATTGACTTTACGGTACCACTCCAAGGCTTTTTCATTATCTTTCTTATTAATATATGCATTTCCGATCAGGATGAATATATCCGAGTTTTCTTCCTGCTTTTCTAAAACCTTTTTATAAAATTCTACTGCTTTCTCATAGTCTCCAAGGGCAAAATAGGCATTCCCGATATTTTTATTGATGATATAAGCCTCGGGAAAATCTCCAAGAATTTTTTCGTAGGCAGCAATGGCTTTATCATACTTTTCTTCATCAAAATATTTATTAGCCTTCTCAAAGTCCTCAACGATCTTTTCTGTCATGGCCAGACCCTCAATTTTCTTTAACTTAATTTCAAGGAAAGGATTTTTCCCCAATTCAGAAATCCGGATGCTTATTCTGTGAGGTTCATAGCCTGTTTTCATAAAATCTATATGCCAAAGGCCGCTTCTAATCCAGTCAGCCTTCCATTTTCCTTTCTTGTCAGATATTGTTTCAAACCCAGAATTAGCATTTATGGAAAATAATTTTATTGTTGCACTTTGCAGAGGATTCCCTTCCATATCTGTAACCATACCTCTGAGCCGTCCTGTTCCCTTATATGCCTGTGAAAATCCTGAATAAGATATGAGCATCAGGGAGATGGCCACAAATAAGATCTTTTTCATGACTAAGCCTTTTTTTTGCTAATTATTATTATAATATCTGGTGACTGTTCTTGGC
>JABAOF010052974.1_pt1 | contig 11179 bp, 14 predicted proteins | sample 7062171 | NCBI WGS metagenome assembly JABAOF01 (sample SAMN14538628, study PRJNA623070) | marine sediment metagenome | biome: marine biome [ENVO:00000428]; feature: marine pelagic biome [ENVO:01000023]; material: deep marine sediment [ENVO:00002113] | place: India: Gulf of Khambhat ... | reverse complement strand
TGAAGGAGACAAAATGGACGACGAAATAAAAGGGGGTATGAATAGTGTTATGGGCTTTGGTTTATTATCTACCACTAAAAGTAGTGGCCATCAAAATATACCGTGTAAGGTTTCTGTATTAATGACATCCAATCCAAAAGAAAGAATATTTAATAATTATGATAAAATTTATCAACAGTTAAATCTGAAACCCGATTTCCAAGATAGATTTGATTTGATATTTCCTATCAAATTTAAGANNATAGATTACATGATTGATAGAGACAATCCAACAAAGAATCCAATTCCCTACAAAAAACAAGAAGTAATAAATTATATTGCTTATGCAAGACAAAAAATAGATCCAGTATTATCCAATGAGGTTAAAGAGTATGCTAAAATAAAGTTAAAAAAGTTAATGAGTCCCAGTGATCAAGAATATCAAAGAGTTATTTCTTTTAGATTAGTAAATAAAACAAAAAGATTAGCCTATGCATTTGCAAGGGCCGATTTAAAAAATGAAGTTAGTAAAAAAAACATAGATGACGCTTTAAGTATGATTATTTATTCTTTTAAAAAATTAGAACTTTTAACACCTGAAGGGAACATAGACGTAGACACAATACAAGAAATACCAAAAAAAGAAACACTAGAAAAAAAATATAGAATGAAAGAGATCTTATTAGAAGCGATAAAAGAAAACGATAATTTGGCTAATTATGAACAAATGGAAAAAAAGTTTTTAGATAATGAATTTTCTAAGATGGAATTTGAAAAATTCTTTTATCTTATGAAAAAAGAAGGAGAAATATTTGAAAGAAAACCAAATAAGTACGATAAAGTGTTTTAAAAACGGAGGAATATAAAAATGACATGGATAAGAATTCATAGAAGATATATAAACTTAGGACAAGCAGATTATTTGGGCGTTGAAACGGAAGTTACTGAAAATAAAACTATCTCATACATAGTTGCAGAATACTCGGGAAGAAAAAGAAAAGTGTTTAGATTTGCTAACGAAAACAAAGCCCATCATTTTCTAAAAAAAATATTCCAAAAGGTGTTAGACCCTAAATGTAATTTCATCGAAGATAAATTCATTGCACGGTTAGAAGAAGAAATCGACGGCAGATTTTAGTGATACTTATAGGCGCAAGGATGACACCAAAGAGAATTATCCGAATTAAGTACTAGGGCGTACTCAATGATTGAAACCTTTCGACAGTTAGAACAAAGATAATACTCTTTGAATTTCTTCATCCTAACTTCGTCAACTTTTCTAAAACCTTCTGGTACAGGATAATTCATGAAAGTGATGTTGCCTTGCAACTTTGCACGTAGGGAATGTAAAAGCAAGGCAACAAGAATTTATGGGTGTCAAAAAACATCATTTTGGTATACCATCATTTCAAGTTCTTTTACCCTTATTGCGATAGCCCTCACGGAAACCATCAAATCTTCTTGTGCTCTTATTTGTTTTGTTTGATTCTCAATAATCTTTTCAACGCTGTCCATCACAATCTTCATTTGTATTTGATTCATCATGAATAACATCAAAAAGGTAAAGGAAGCTAAAAGAGGTGAAAACCTTTACCTTTTGATGTTGGTAAGTCACCAAAACCTTCCATTATTTAGCATTTATTTAAATCTTATGATAATCTTATATTCTTAAGTATAGAAATCTTTTAGTACTACCACGATAAAAAAAATTTGTATCGATGCCAAGAAACATATGCAAAAAATGTGGTCATGTCTGGATAGTCAGATCAAAAAAAAGGTACGTACGGTGTAGAAATTGCGGAGTAAAAAATTATAATTCTCGAGTAGACAGAGAAGGGAGGGTAAAGAAAAAATGAATATCAATTTAGATCCTAACGTAAAAATTAACGAGCTGACTAAAGAGATCATGGAACATCTCGATACAGAAATTCCCGTAAGATTTAGCAGAAAAGCCAAAGAGGCCATGGAAATACTGGTTAAAAAGTGTATTTCTATCGGAATGAGGCAAGGCCTCGTCTTCAACAAGAACTTTTCAGTATGGGTCGACAAAGAAATTGAAGAATAAAATATATATTAAAGGATAAAATAATTTTTATAATCGTTAACTAATTCAATTTAAGGAGGATAAAAATGGATATAAAAGAATTAAGAAAACAGGTTGTTGTCGATTTCGGTAAAGTTCAAGAAGATATGGTAGCATTGAGGAACCAGATAGAAGATCTCAAGAAGTCTATTGATGCCAAATTAACAGATTATGTAAAACTTGATGATGTTGCAGATTTCAAAAAACAGATTGAAGAACTAATCGCTGATAAAGAAAATAAGCCCGATTTAAAGGAAGAAAAATCGGAAGATGATGAAAAGCACCAGGGAAAGAAAAAGTCTTCAAAAAAAGGGGTTAAACAGGCTCAGAAGTATGATCCCTATGAAGACTCAGACCCCGATTTGGAGCTTTCGGAAGATTTCGATCCTGATGAGATGAAAAAATACGATGTCGATTCAGATAACGATTCCGACGAGGAAACAGAAACCTTTTATAAATCAATATAAAAATGTCAATACCTTTAACCAATTTTTTTGTCCAAAAACATAAAAATAAATTTTTTATTGACCTTTGGGACAATCAAGAAAACGGTGTAAAGTATTACGAGATTTGTAAAGCAAATAAGATTAGTAAGGTTCATGGCAGTCAGATTCTTAACGCTTTAAAGAAAGCGGGATTGATCCATTTTAAGTACGATCAAGAAAATTTTACTTACAAGATAACTTATACAGAGATAGGAGTAACGCTTAGGAATAAATTATTAGAAATTCAAGAGATAATGTGGCGAAATAATATTTGGAATAAATCAGAATAATATAAAAAATGTATAAAAAAGCCTTAATATTGTCGTTGTTACTTCTTGTTGGTTGTGGTTCTGATTTAAAAAGTGATGTTATTAAAATCTTTAACGAAGAATGTGAATGTGATCACGAGAAATGTGAATGTAATTCTGTCTATGGCGAAAATAACATGTTCATAAATTGTACCAACGCTACTACCGAGATTGTTTCTTTTGTTGATGTGTTCAAACAGTGCACTTACGGATACAGACTAAAGGATGAAGAATGGTCAAAAAGAGAATTAGCTTGAAAAAATTGGATTATTACATGATGTGGTTAGATAATAGAGAGAAGAAAATAAAAGATAGTGTTATTGACCAAGAGACCAAAGATCTTCTTTTAGAAATCAACGAACTTTACAGGACCTATTATCTGAGGTTAGCAAAAAAATGAGTTGGTCGTTCGAGAATAAAATAAAATGGATGATTTTATCTTTTGTACTTCATCTTTATCTTATAATCTTAACTTACGTTTACATTGAATCCCACCAACTCTATCTTCTATCAAATCTTATGATAGTGATGAGTTTCCCGATAGTACTTTACTTGCCTGATTTGTTGTAAAGTTCGTCGTGCATTTGTGGATAAATCATTCTGTAGAAAAGTTTATTGAGCAATTTCTCTCTTTCGCTGCTATTCTCTTCGTAAATGATTTCCATCACATCACGTCTAAATTCTTCGTAACGCATTTTTTTCTTAACCAAATGTAGTATCCTCCGATAATAAAAAATAAAACGTTTAGTTTTATTATCCCCAGAGTAATACACAATCCGATTATAAAATTATAAATGTTTTCATTCATTTCTTTCCACTCATTACTAAATCGAATATCATCGGCCTCATAATGACAAGAATAATGGCGTATGCGACCATCACTTCAAACCCTTTAGTGTTCAGAAGATAGTCGATAAAAAGTTTCTTGAATAGCCAAAAGAAAGGTATAATGACGAGAAACCTTGGTAGAATGGTGAACGTAAGTTTCCAAACAATTTGATCCGTTTTGGTCCATGGTATTCCTGTCTTCTGGTACCGGACTTTCATGGATTCTATAATTTTATCGGCTAATTTTCCCATTATTATCAAAACTTTATTTGTGAAAGGTCTATATTGTTTATATTTATTTGTTCAAAGAAACTTTGTTTGTCTTTATAGGCATGCAATCCGATGATTAATAACTTCTCCACAAAGTGTGATCTGTCGTCGATAATTCTTGGAAAATCCGTTTTTTTTGTCCTAAAATGCTCAATATCATCTAGAAGGGTTTCTTCAATAGTAATAGTAACCCTTTTTCTCATATTATATTATAAATTTTTTGGTTTATTTAAACTTTTTGTATGATATGGTATGACAATATCTGACAAAGGTTTATATAGTAGTACTCCCTGAAGAGTATTATAACATCTAAAATTATGCTTTGCTACTGTGAAGTATAAAAATTAGGGGGTAAAAAGAAAAATGGCATACAATGCAACTTATGAAGTAGCAGACGTAGACGACATTGTTATAGACGGTTTAGGTACTTTTGGTGCAGCTTGGGTAATTTGGGCTGGAATCATTGTACTATTGACCGTTGTACTATGGATCACCGGAGCTTTCGGAAAATTAGTTACCATGTTCCGAAGAATGTGATAAAAATTTAAATAATTAGAATAAGGAGGTTTGTAATAAAAAATGGCATACAGCGCAACGTATACAATAGATGATGTAGACGATATTGTAGTGGATGGTTTAGGAACCTTTGGTGCAGCCTGGGTAATTTGGGTTGGGATCATTGTACTTCTGTTAGTAGTACTTTGGATCACTGGAGCTTTCGGAAAATTAATCACTACATTCCGAAGAATAGGTAGATAAAACCCTCCATTTAATTTTTTTTTACTTTTTTTTTATAAAAAAGTAGAATGTACTGGAGGTGATCTTTATCACTTATAATTATACCTATGATACGGACGATTTAGAACCGATAATCACTGACGGAATTGGGAATTTTGGAGCTTCATTAATAAAATTTATAGATCTCATAGTTATTTTTCTTGTTATTGGGATTTTTATTTATGTAGTTTTCAAACGTAGAAGATGATGAAATATGGCATATAATGCTACCTACGAAATTGATGATGTGGACGATATTGTAATTGACGGTTTAGGTACTTTTGGGGCTTCAGGAGTCATTTGGATTGGACTTATCGTTTTATTCATAGTCCTTTTATTAATTTTAGGTTACATTGTAGGCATTTCCAACAGACTTAAAAAACTAATAAAATAAAAGGTTATTATGGTAAAAAATATCATAAAAAAATCAATTTTTCTTCTTTTATTATTTACCTTACTCCTTACTTTTCCTTCTTTTGCAGCTTTGGATGATAAGCTTGTACATTGTTATCCATTCGATACAGATAATGAACTTAATTCTACGGTTAGCGATGAACCATGGCTTAACACAGGAACCATAATTAACACAACCCAATTTAAAGTCGGTGACGCTGCTAGATCTTTTGATGGGGATAACGATAGATTAACTACTTTATTTTTTAATGCGGTTTGGTGGGGCAAAAATATGAACGCCTCCGCTATTTCTATGTGGATCTATCCAGATATTATCGAACCCAATGGGCAATTTTATGGTTGTACTGTTGCACCAAGATTTTGGATGATGGTTGATAGCCAAAGTTCAAACAATTACAGCGTTGCAGTTGGTACTGGTTCTTCTTATTTGACCGGTCAACCAGCACCCTTGGCAAATAATTGGTATCACATATTATGGAATTTTGACCAAGGTGTGAACACTTTTTATGTCAATGGCCAACAACCACAGTTTAATGAAAGTTATACCGTATTTAACCCTCCTTGTGACCCTAGACTAGGTTCTGATGCAGGTTCTAGATTCTTTAATGGTGTTATCGATCAAGTTGTTATTTGGAACAGATCAATTAGTCATGCAGAAGTCGTTGAATTATATAACGATGGAGACGGGATTGATTGTACATTCGTGACAGCAGATGTAACTCCGCCGGTTATAACCGTTGAAACAATAAATTTAACTTTCAATGATACATATAACCAAGTACCCTTAGATATTAATTTTACCACTAACGAAAATGCAACATGTACATTGAATGAAAGTACATGGACACTAAATTCTACAAATAATTCTGTTTTTGTATTCAGGGATAATAACGAAACAGAAGAAAAATTCTATGCGATCGACATTAACTGTACTGATGTTAATGCAAATTCCGCAATCCAGCCTCTTTACTTCACCGTTGACCGAACACCTCCGTTCATCAACGCTGTCTCACCAGATGCTGGCGGTACAACATCAGTATATACTCAAGGCACGTTTGCCGTCAATGTATCTGGTACAGACAACTTAGCCCTATATTCTTACGTAGCAAATATTACGAAAGTAAGTGATTCTATGTTAATGTGGAACTACACTAATACTACAATTAGTTCTGAGGCCTCAAATATATCTGAATTTTTCTTCTATGAAGTTATAGATGTCTCAACATGGGAAAATACAAGTTATTCTTATAATAACGAACTATGTGATGCTCATACAGCCAAGAAAATTAAAGATAAAGATAAAGTTAAAAAGGTTAATAAGAAGGCTGACGAATTAATTTATGAGTTCCCTGATGATATTAATATTTCTATCTTGTCTACTGGCGGGGATGAAGATTCTACTGATTCTTTAGAAGGTGTAGATAGATATAGACCTAAATTTAACTATAAAAAGAACACTGCAAACAAAGTATTCAAATTAAATTCTAACAAAAAGATTTCCAGAATCGATAACGAGGCCTACCCAGGATGGTTCGTAGTCGCAGACCGTTACTGGGTAGACTTCGATTCCGGTGATGATGTAACAGTTGAACAAATCGATGGTGTTTGGACGATTACTGTGGCAAATTCAGGAAAAGAAATAACTTTTAACTCTATAGGGCCTTTAAATTGTAAAAAGGAAAGTTATCTTTTCGAATTTATTGCTGGTGTATCGCCTGTAATAACTATCACAAGTCCTATTGGAAATCAAGATATTGCTTTAGGAGAACAAGTAACATTTAACATTGAAGCAACCGACGGCAATGCTGGAGAAACAATCAGTTATGAATGGAAGGTTGATAACGTAACGAAGGCCGTCACTGAAGATTTAACTTACACTTTTGTACCTGGCGGTTTAGGAACAGTTTTCCAAGTACAAGTAATTGCAACTGATGATTCACCTTTTTCATACACAGATGAAGAATTTTGGAACATGACTGTGATCAAAGGTTATTCTCCGACTTACGAAACAGGTGATATAGATAATATTATCGTGGATCTTTTAGGAAATTTTGCAGCATCTTGGGTAATCTGGGTAGGATTAATTGTATTATTGTTGGTTGTAATATTTACCACTGGAAGATTAGATCAGATTATAGAAAGATTTAATAATAATAGAAGATAGAAGAAAAGTTAAAAATGGGATACAACGCAACTTACGACAACGACGATTTGCAAGAAATCATTGTAGATGGCATGGGCCAAGCAGGAACATCTTTTCTTGTTTGGATAGAAATATTTGTTATTGCTGCAGTCCTCTTATTTTTACTCTATGTTATAGACAGATTCCGAAGACCAAGAATGAGAGAAAGAGAACGATTTTAAACAAAAACTTTATATACAACAATTTTTAGATAAACAACAAAAAGCAGGTTTTTAGGTATGATGAATGTGTTCAAAAAAATATCTTCTCATTACATTATTTATTCTATTAATTCCTTTAACCTATGCTGAGACATTTTATCCTTCTGATCAAAGATCAATTGTTACTGGCGAAAATGATGATTTTTATTATATAAAAACTGCTTCTATTGGAAACATAGAATATTTTGGGTTTAGTAAAGCTGATGAAGGTAGCCTTTTTATCGGTGAAAATACTATTGGGAATATTTGGATGACACCTGTTTATGAGGATTCTTCAGACAATGAATGGTACTTGTGTCCTTTAAAGGAATTAGATAATATAACTTATACTAATCTAGGGAATGGTTGGGAATTGTCTTTTAAGGATAATATCGTTACCTGTTATCAATACGATGCTCCAGGTATAAAGAAATATCCAAATTTGGACGGTGTTTTGGTTATAGAAAACACTAATGGAAATCATAAAATTACAGCAAATATAACTTTCAATGACATAACACCAGCTGATACTGGTTTCGGGTTCCATTTTATTCCAGATAAACCTCAAGATTTAAGATATTTATATTCTAATGGTAACCGTTATGATATGAACGGCGCTTCAGGTCAAATCCCGGTTGATAGGGTAATTGAATTTCATGATTCTAACGATCTTCCTTTAGACCATGTGTTTGATTGGGTAGACATGCCGCATTTATCCACATTCATGGAAATAAATGTTATTGACACTAAACGTGGTCTATTTTTAGGGACATATGGTTATGGATCGTCAACAAATATCTATATAGATCCGTTATATACCGTCGATTATTCCCCAGAACCAGCATCTCATTTGGTTGGCGGATTAGCAAACTTCACCGACGATAATTCTTTTGATTTTGATTTTAATGTTACAGCAGAAGTTTCAGATGATGATGATAACACGACTTATGAAGTTTTTAGGATGAAAATTCCTTTATTTACTTTTATAGATAATGCAAATGTTAATAGAACCTCAGAAGTGTCAGAACCAGATGGAATATTTACTGAAGTAAATCATGACTTCAGTACAGACGTTTCATTGCTAAACTTAACTGTCCCTCTTTATCCTGGAGATCAATTAAGTTTTTACGTAGCTCCAAAAAACAATCCCGATACTGTAAAAATAGTGTATATAACTAATTCAGATAATACTGTAAGTTATGCAAATTATACTACAGGTCCGACAGCAGGAGTATTTCAATGGAATAATTTGACATTAAACGATTCTTCAGCAGGAGGAGTTACAGAATTTTATTTACATGATGGTGCCGAAGCTTCTAATTTTAGAACAGAATATGATTTTATCTCAGGAGTTAGCATTGAAAAAGCTCAAGTTCTTGTTGGAAGATGGTCCCAGACTTATGATGATTACTACAATTGGTGGTTAAGAGTTAGAAAAACCTCTTCAGGAGCAGAAAATGTTACAGTGCACGCATATATTAATTCTTCCCATATAAACACTACTTTCGTCGCATCCAGTTTATTATCTGGTATTGGATGGTTCAATATTAACGTTTCTTCCTTAATGGATTATGAGACTAATCAAGTTAATCTTAACTTTACTCAACTTCGTTTTTATACTGAAAGTCCACATTTTTTCTCTGAAATTCGTTTAAGACAAGAAAGGAACGATACAATACCACCCAATATAACGAATTGTAACGTTAATGATACCCATGTTACCAATTATGGTGTAGTAAGATTAGGGTGTAATGTTATCGACGATATTGATGTTAGTTTGGTGAATGGGTCATATGATAATACCGGGATACAATTTACCCAAAATGATAGTTTTTATTATTATGATTTTACCTGTACCCCGGATGAACATGGTTATCATGTTTGGAATAATATAAGTGGTTTCGATTTAGTTAATAATCAAAATTCAACCAATCCAAATCTTAATTTTACTTGTGAATTTGTAGAACTTGATATCGGGTTTATTAATATAGATTATAGTAATTTTCCTATGGAAGGAAACATAACCTTTATTGGTGAAGCATTGGAAGGCATAAATTTAGAAGAAAATATTCATCATTTTTACCCATGGATTAATTATTCTTTTGTTAATGGAACTCCTGTACGGGATGCAACCGTATCTATGATTCCTGAAACAATTTTTGGTATTCACCAATCCTATTTTGGGTTTAATCCACCACTATTACATAATCATACTCATATATTCGGTGATGAAATTTGGGGAAATACGAGCGTTCTAGCTATTAATTTTACTGATATTTTCGTTTCTCAATATCCGGCTAATGAAGAATTTGTCATAGTCACTTGTAAAAATGAAACTACGACTGGAAATCTTGAAATAAGGGTTTCTCAAAGTTTGTCATGGTTAAACGCCACACCTTATTATAACATATCAGCTGATGAAGTTTCGGTATGTCCAGTCCAATCTGTCTTTCCAAGAGGAGCACCTAATCCCCCTTCTATTAATTGGAATCAATTTTATACTTTTGTTGGTTGTAGTGATTGTGCCCAAGGAAGCGGCTATAAAATTCCATTCACTAACCGATCAGATCTACCAACAGCAGAAGCTAATCATTCTTTAAAAACGACCAGTGGAGATGGTGGTTGGGGTAATATGTTGATTAATACCTCAATGATTTATATGCATAGAGAATTTTACAATTTTACAAACTTTACATTCGTCTTTAACGAAACTTTTGGTTATTATCTGGATGATTCACGAATTTATGTATTAGAAGATCCAAACATTTACAATATAACCGGCAATGCTACCAAAAATAACCTATCAACTTTATCAAGAACTGAGCAAATTGAAACAATACAGGTCCTTCCATTCGTTGAAATTAATTATATACAGGATCAAAACAATATTTTTCCAAATCCAGACAATTTAACTTCATTAGTATGGGGTGATATCAATTTCTCATTTAGTGCTTTCCATCCTCAAGGAATCGATAGTTTTTATATCAATTTAACAGATTCTAGTAATAATGTTCTTAGTTTTAATACAACGACTAAGACGTTGACTTGGCCAGGGGATTTATTTCAGGTGCCCAATGTGCTTTATAAAGTTAAAGTTTGGGCCAATTCGAGTAATGTCGGTAACGAAACATTCAAAGAATTATGGTTTTATGTAAACAATACTCCTCCTGTGATTTACAATATCACGACAGAAACAACTTGTGAAGGGGTTTGTTACTTCGATTTCTTTTTAAATGATAGTGAATTTCAATTAATCGATACCACTGACTTAACTTTTACCATTTTTATCCCCAATATTTCTATAGTTTTACCACAAGACCTTTATTTATTGGATTTACAACCCAATGGTAACCATACTCTTGAACTAGATTTCGTCGACATATTAGGATCGGTTGCATATCCACAAGTAAAATTACAAATTACTGTAAGCGACGGTCTCGAATTTAATACTAATCTAAGTAATCTATTCTCTATTGATACATCTGGTGATAAGGTTAGAGTTTTCGAAGAGTTATCTGTCGGTCCTGAATATGGAAGAGGAGACACGTTCAAAGCCGTATTATCACTACAAAATAATCTCGGGGTTCCAATAACAGGAGATAATGTAACTTTAAATGTGTATTATCCAGATAATAGTCTATGGACAAGCATGT
>JABAOF010016175.1_pt2 | contig 11180 bp, 11 predicted proteins | sample 7062171 | NCBI WGS metagenome assembly JABAOF01 (sample SAMN14538628, study PRJNA623070) | marine sediment metagenome | biome: marine biome [ENVO:00000428]; feature: marine pelagic biome [ENVO:01000023]; material: deep marine sediment [ENVO:00002113] | place: India: Gulf of Khambhat ... | reverse complement strand
GAGCCTCCTAGAAGGAGAAGGTTAAGCCAGAATCCTTCCATATCTTTTTTCCTCAAAATTTTCCTTCTGACTGAGGTTATTAAAAGAACTGCCAGAGGAACGGCGTAACAAACCATTCGATCACCCCTTTGCCTTCTTCTTGAAGATTTCGTAGGCTTCCTTTGGTTTTATTTTATCGTGTATTAGCGAACGGACGGCTTGTATCATTGCAACAGGATCGCTTGACTGGAAGATGTTTCGTCCCATGTCCACTCCTATCGCGCCCGCCTGTAACGCTTTGTGAGCCATTTTGAGGGCGTCTAGCTCGGGCATTTTCTTCCCACCCGCCATAACGATGGGAACAGGGCAGGATCCCACAACTTTATCAAAATTTTCGCAATAGTATGTCTTCACGATGTTCGCCCCGTGTTCTGCCGCTATTCGACAGGCCAGCGAGAGGTATCTTTCGTCTCTGCCGAGATCCTTGCCAACCGCTGTTACCGCCATGGCAATCATTCCGTATTTTTCAGCCTCGTCCACCAGCTTCGAGAAATCAAGGATCGTGTCTCTCTCCCATTCCATGCCAACCGTAATTGAATATCCGAAACCCACGGCGTTCATCCTTATTATCTCTTCCATTGGGACCGTGATCCCCTCGTGGAGGAGTTCCTTGCCTATTATGCTTGTCCCGCCTGATGCTCTAAGCATTATTGGAATTTTCGTGTCCGGGTCTATGCATTTCCTAATCATCCCTCTCGTAGCGAAAAGCGTGTCAGCGTATGGCGTGAGCGGTTCTACGGACTTCTTGAAATCCCTTAGACCGGTAGTTGGACCCATGAAATATCCGTGATCAACAGCCAACATAAGCGTACGACCAGTCTCCGGACTTATGATTTTTGAGAGTCTATTCTTCATTCCCCAATCCATAAACATCACACTCCTTTGAATTACGATATTTAAAGAGAATGTTTAGGAAATAAAAAGGTTATTATCCGAAAATACTCGCTATCTTGCTGGGGCTATAGAGTCCCCTTTCCGTTATTATGCCCCTTACGAACTTCGCTGGGGTGATATCGAAGGCCGGGTTCTTCGCTTTCGTTTCCTCAGGGGTTATCCTTTCCTTACCGATATAATGGACTTCTTTTTCACTCCTTTCCTCTATCGGTATATCACTCCCTATCTCGCATGAGAAATCCATCGTTGTCGAGGGAGCCGCAACGTAGAAGGGGATTCGATTTTCTTTCGCTAGAACCGCTTTTTCGTACGTTCCTATCTTGTTCGCAAAATCCCCGTTGCTGGCGATTCTGTCAGCTCCTACAATGATCAAATCTATATCTCCATTCTGGATGTAATAACCCAAGGCGTTGTCGGCTATAACGTAATGGGGAATCCCTTCGTTAAGAAGTTCCCATGACGTGAGCTTCGCTCCCTGTAAGCGAGGTCGGGTTTCATCAACGTACACTTCCATTCGCTTGTTTTGCCTTTTTGCGGCGTATATGGGGGATAATGCTGTCCCCCAGTCCACGCACGCCAGCCACCCCGCATTACAGTGGGTGGCTATACTGTAACCGTCATTTATCAGTCTCGCTCCGTGCTCGCCGATAAGCCTGCAAGATTCCATGGACCAATTCGCGTACTCCTCCGCAACCTTCAAGGCAATTCCCTTCTTTTCCTTTTCCTCCTCAACACTCTTAACGTGGAAAAGAACGTAGTCTATTCCCCGGAACAGCTCATTCGCCGTAGGTCTAGTGCTTCGGAGGATTTCTGCCGCACCTTCTGGATCCTTTCCCTTCACAACGGCTAGCGCGATCCCATAAGCTGCGGTCGCCCCTATAGCTGGAGCTCCCCTAACCACCATATTTTTTATCGCGTTGACAACGTCCTCAATGCTTTTCAAATCAACTATTTCGAATTTGTTAGGGAGAAGGAGCTGGTTGATCATTTTGATTTTGTTTTTTTCAAACCAGACCGTTCGGTAATGCTTTCCGTTGACTAGCATAAAATTAGGATAGTTTATGGATTAAAAAAGTTTCAGATAAATAAAGGTGCGAAAACCAAGGCGACGATGGACATCAGTTTGATCAGAATGTTCAGCGATGGACCAGCGGTGTCTTTAAACGGATCTCCAACCGTGTCGCCTACGACAGCTGCCTTGTGGTTGTCGCTTCCTTTTCCACCGAGATTTCCCTTCTCTATGTACTTCTTCGCGTTGTCCCAAGCTCCTCCTGAATTCGCCATGAATAACGCTAGCAAAAAGCCTGAAGCGATTGCTCCCGCAAGCATCCCTCCCAGGGCTTCTGCCCCTAACAAAAGGCCGACCACTACGGGAGCAAGGATTGCAAGCAAACTCGGGACAACCATCTGTTTGAGGGCGGCGTGAGTTGAAATCTCGATACATTTGTTGTAATCTGGTTTTGCTTTCCCTTCCATTATCCCCTTGATGGTTTGGAACTGCCTCCGGACTTCCTGGACTATTTTGAACGCCGCCTTCCCTACAGCGCTCATCGCGAAGGAGGAGAAAAGGAATGGGAGCAACGCCCCTATAAACAGGCCTGTGATAACAGAGGGGTTAGTAAGGTTTATGGAGGTTATACCCATTGTATTACCGTAAACAACGAACAGAGCGAGAGCTGTCAAGGCCGCTGATCCTATAGCGAAGCCCTTTCCGATCGCAGCCGTTGTATTTCCCACCGCATCCAAGGTTTCGCATCGCTCTCGGATTTCCTTCCCGAGGCTCGCCATTTCAGCGATCCCTGCAGCATTGTCAGCGACGGGTCCGTACGTGTCAGTGGCGAGGGTGATCCCGAGTGTGGAGAGCATCCCTACTGCAGCTATTGCGATTCCGTACAATCCGGCGAATTGGTACGAAATCATTATCGCTGTTCCGACAGCGATTATAGGAAGCATAGTGCTCCTCATTCCAACGGACAGTCCCGCTATTATGTTCGTGGCGGCTCCTGTCTGGGAGGATTCAGCTATTGATCGAGCAGGACCTCTGTTTTCAGAAGTGTAGTATTCGGTTACGAGACCTATCACTATCCCTGCCACCAGGCCTGAAACAGTTGCGTACCAAACGTTTATCGCCCCCTGTCCTGAAACATAGGTTATTAAAAAGTAAGAAAGAATGAACATCAGGATTGCGGAAATGAATATACCTTTATTCAAGGCCCATCTAGGATCTTTTCCCTCTTTTGCTCGGACGAAGAAAGTTCCTATTATCGAGACTATTATTCCAAGACCCGCCAGCATCATCGGAAGAGCGACTGCACTGCTCAATCCTAAGGTAACGACCCCTATCGCCATCGCCGCGATGATCGAATCAACGTAACTTTCGAAAAGGTCTGCTCCCATTCCTGCGACATCCCCTACGTTGTCTCCGACGTTGTCAGCTATCACAGCGGGATTCCTAGGATCGTCTTCAGGAATCCCCTTCTCCACTTTTCCTACCAGATCAGCTCCCACGTCCGCTGCCTTTGTGTATATACCTCCTCCAACCCTCGCGAACAGAGCGATGGAGCTCGCTCCGAAACCGAAGCCGAAAAGTATTGAAGTGTCCTGGAATATCATGTACATCAGGGAAACCCCCAGTAAACCCAGACCAACGACGCTCATCCCCATGACCGTTCCCGAAGAGAAGGCAATCCTAAGGCCGGAATTGAGGGATTCCTTGGAGGCTTGGGATGTTCGGGCGTTGGCGGATGTGGCGACACGCATGCCTATGTTCCCTGTGAGTGCTGAAAAGAACGCTCCTATTACGAAGGCTGTTGCTGTCTCTGGGTTTATGATAAAGTATAAAATAACGGAAACAACTATCACGAATACCGTGAGGTATTTGTACTGCTTGTTGAGATAGGTTAGAGCTCCCTTGTGGATGAACCCGCTTATCTCCTTCATTCTCTCCGTTCCGATCGGTTTTTTCTTTATTGATAACACTAGTATAACCGCGGATATTATCGCGAGCACCCCCGCGACCCAGGGAAGGTATTCAAACATTTCATCACCGTCTCCATTATTTTTGTGGTATCTATTTTAAATATTTCAGAATCTCCNNACGTCCGAAACTTTGTTCAGATTTTCTGATTTCGAGTTGAAGGAGATCGAAAATCCAGCGAGCTTCGCGATTTCCACGTCGTTTTCATGATCTCCGATGAATACGCATTCGCTAGTTTCGATTCCCTCCTCTTTACAGATTTTCCTCAGGCCCTCTGTTTTGCTCCTGAAGTTAAAAGACGTTGTTTTCACCTTCAGTATGTTCCCATTCTTGTCGAAATACAAATGGTTTATGTAAACATGATCAAAAATCCGCTTGTAATCCGGAATCAGGGTTTCTATCACGACGTCCAGGCTGCCGGACACCAAACCTATCCTGTACCCTTTCTCCCTAAGGGTCCGGATTGTCTCCATCCCACCCTCTATCAATTTTATACTCTGGAGCGCTTTTTTAATGTTCTCCCTGTTCGCTCCGGATCTCTTCATCAGTTCGATATCCCTGTCCGCCCATTCCTGATAATTGATTTCCCCTGACAGGAATTTTCTCTTGGCTTCCAGCCTGTCCGGATGTTCATTCATCCCGAAGAATTCATGCAACGTCCTCCATGCCGAATCCGTGTCTATTATCGTCCCGTCGAGATCGAAAACAACGAGCTTGTATCGCATTACATCACTTTCCCGGATTCAACCAGATATTTGCCTTGGCGGAGCGTTATGAAACGCAGGCCTGCTTTCTTTATCCTTTTAATGAGTTCCTTGTCCTGCGTGCACGCGATGTACTTCTTTGTTTTCGCGAACCGGAGGATTTCATCATCCGTCCGTTTCCCCTCAGCTTTCAGAATTATTACCCCACCCTTCCGGATGAATTCCAATCCTATTCTCGCATTCCGGGCATCAGTTCCTTTTCCAACGGAAAGTTTTTTGAGCTCATCAATAACGAGATCTAAGGTGAAGACTTCTGTGTATCCCAAATCCAGTAGTTTGGAGAGAACATCAGTCCCGAATTTCCCCGGTATCATCAGGAAATTCGTGTCAAGCAAAGCCTTCATACCGAGTTCTTGTTGTTCAGAAATAAATACATTCGCGGATATTATATATTATTGGGGTGGAAGTTCGACGTAGTCTGTGACTACGTCACAGCAAATCATATTTACATGTGTTGTAAAGGCGATGTGTATGGTTAGGTTAGAAAAAATCGTTATGCATGGATTCAAGTCGTTCAAAAGACCGACCAGCATGGTTTTCCCCTCGAACTTCGCTGTTATTACCGGGCCGAACGGCTGCGGGAAATCGAATATAGGAGATTCCATAGGCTTTGTTCTGGGAAAAGCATCCTCCAGATATCTGCGTGCGAAGAAGGCGAGCGATTTGATTTTCCATGGAAGCAAGAACAAGCCACCCTCTGATTATGCGAAGGTCAATCTGGTTTTCTCGAACCGTTCTAAAGCATTGCCCATGGACGAGGAGGACGTGATGGTTACGAGGAGACTTAACAAGGAAGGGGTTTCTTCTTACAGGGTGAACGGGAAAATCACGACACGCCAGCAAATTCTAGACATCTTCATGCAGGCAAGGCTGAACCCCGGAGGGCACAACGTGATCAAGCAGGGGGACGTTTCGAAGGTTATAGACATGAACCCTCTAGAAAGGAGGGAAATAATAGATGAGATTTCAGGGATAACTGAATACGATGAAAAGAGAAACCAGGCGTTGAAACAGCTCGAAAAGGTGGAGGAGAAGGTGAGGGAAGCCGAGATCATACTCGAGCAGAAAGAGGAGATAATAGAGAAGCTCAAGAAAGACAGGGATTCCGCTCTCGAGTATCAGAGAATGAACAACGAACTCGAGCTTGTGAAGTCAACCATCATCTGGAAGGAGTTCACCTCCGCGGAGAAGAACATAGGGAACATCGAAAAGGGGATAGAGGAAAAGGATAGTGAAATAAAAACCCTTGAAAGGGAGATAAAGGGGATAGACAAGGAGATGGAAGAGAAGGACAAGGAAATCGAAAGCCTTATGAAGGAGGTTATGAGAAAANNAGAAAAGACGAAATTGAGATAACAAAGAAGATTTCTAAAATCGAGTCTTCGCTTGAAAGCAAGGATAACCTAATCCATTCGAACGAAAGGGAGATCGAGAGATTGAAGGATATGGTTAGGAGTATGAGCACCTTCAAGGGCTCGCTTGACCACCTCAAACCCGTTCTTGAAATAAAAGGGGTTCGAGGTTTTGTAAAAGATCTGATAATAGTCCCTGAACAGTACAGGGTAGCCATCGAAGTCGCTGGCGGATCGCATATGAACGATATAGTTGTTGATGACCTGAACACGGCGATCCACTGCGTGAAATACCTCAAAGAGGAAAGGATAGGGAGAGCGAGGTTCCTTCCCTTGGACAGGATTCGCTCCCATCCAAAGCAATCCCTTCCCCAGGGAACGTTAGGCTGGTTATCGGAACTTATTCACCATGACAGGGAATATTCCCCTGTAATAGAATACGTGTTCGGGAGGACTGCATGCATTAATGATATAGACAAAGCGAAGAAGATAGCTGAGAAAAACCGAATCCGTATGGTTACGTTGGACGGGGATATTTTCGAAACGTCAGGAGCGGTTTTCGGAGGGTATTACATAAAGCAGGCGAAACCCGAAACCAAAAAATACCTCAAAGAGAAGGAAAAACTTGNNACTTGAGGAGGAGAATTCGGTCCTTCGGCTAGAAATTGAGGAGCTTGGGAAGAAGCTGAAAGAATTGAGAAAGGATGTTAAAGGTTTCGAAAAGTTCGACTTCGAAAAGAAACGAGCGAAAATGAAGGAAGAACTCGAAAAACTCAGGGAGGAAAGAACGAAGTTGTACGATAAACTAACGAATACTCAGGAGGAAGTTAACAGGTTCAGGATAAACAAGGCGAAGTACGAAGCGAACTTCGATAACTTACGTTTGCAATGGGAGGAGCACAAGAAAAGGTGGGAATCCCTTGAAAACAAGGAATTTTACCAGAAAAAGGGAGTTCAAATCCTCAAGGAAAGGGAGAAGGAGATATTGGAGGGGATCACTTCCTTGGGACCAGTAAACATGAAGGCTATAGAGGAGTTCGAGATCCTTTACGAAGAGTTCGAGGAGTTCAGGGAGAGGGTCGAGAAGGTTTCGAGAGAAAAGGATTCCATCGTAAAGAGCATAACGGAGATAGAGAACAAGAAACGCGAGGTTTTCATGCTAACGCTTGAGCAGATGGCGAATCTGTTCAAGGAGATTTACAGCGAACTTACGAGTGGTGAGGCGGATCTCGGTCTGGAAATATCCGAAGACATAAATTCAGGTTTGCTTATATCCGCTCAACCTCCTGGAAAGAAACTCCTCTACATCGATTCCATGTCAGGAGGGGAAAAGGTTTTGACAGCATTAGCCTTCCTGTTCACAATACAGAGATATAAACCTTCCCCATTCTACGTGCTAGACGAGATAGATGCCGCCCTGGACAAACCTAACACGAGAAGGGTTGTTGATCTAGTAAGAAAACAATCGAACAACGTTCAGTTCATAATAATTTCCCACAACAACGAGATGGTGAAGGCAGCTGAAATCGTCTACGGAGTTTCAATGGAGGAAGGCGAATCGAAATTAATAGGGGTCAAACTTCCGGGAGAGAATTAAAAATTACTTCTTTTCGAAAATCTTGGTTTCGATTTTCGCTTTTTTAAGAAGCTCAACTCCCACGTTATCTGGATAATATTCTATGTAAACCACCTTCTTTATCCCTGAGTTGATTATCATTTTCGCACATATGACGCATGGTTTCGCGTTAACGTACATCGTCGCTCCAACCATTCTGAGAGGATCACCCCTTATTATCGCATTCTGTTCCGCATGAACACCCCTGCATATTTCATGCTTTGTTCCGGACGGGATTTTCAGTTCGTCCCTTAAACATCCTATCTCCGAACAATGCGGTAAATCCCTAGGAGCCCCGTTGAAGCCCGTGGATACTATGTAATTATCCTTGACAACGACGGCCCCTATGTTCCTTCGAAGACAGGTCGATCTTTTACCGATCTGCTCAACAACATTCATCCAGTAAGTATCCCAGTCGGGACGCGAATTCTTTTTCATGTAACCACGCAAAGAATAAACCTATATTATTATTCATATTAATAAATATTGGGGATTTCGCAAGATCAAAATTCCAAAACATCCCCGATTCCGGTTTTTGTTTTCTCTATCAGGCCTGAATTAACCTCAAGAACGTATTTGCATGGTTCTTTAGGTCTGTAGACCCTCCAGGTTTTCGGGTTCTTCCCCATGGGTTTCACGGAATGCTTGATGTCCACTATCCGCTTTCGCTTGTCTATGAAAACTATGTCAATCGGAAATCTCATCCCGAACATCCATATCTCATGTTTCCTTTCGTTTCTGAAAATCATGAGCAGTCCGGAGTGGGGAGCGAGCTCCTTCCTAAACATCAGGCCCTTGGTTTTCTTCCCTATGGAATCCGCTGTTTCGAATTCCCTGACGAGGATTTTTTTCTTGGTGAGATTTTTTATCATGCGGATTCCCTCAGTTCGTTGAGCTGATCCTTCACGGATCTCGCCAGCTTCGGGCCTATAAGTCTTGACAAACTTTCGAGTGGAACCTTCCTAAGGTCTGAAAGCTTCCGGAGTTTTGAACTGTATAACGAACGAGCTCTCACCCTTCCTATCCCCTTCAACCTTACTAGCGGAAGTAATTCCTCTCTAATTCCGTACTTCACCCTCAACCTCGTTTTTCGAATGTGTTTCAGCAAATCTTTCACCCCCATGAGGAGCGCTAGCTCCTGCGTGGAATAAAGAAGCCAGTCAGCGTTCGAAAGCCGGACGTGAAGTTCGCCTGGGGTTACACCGAACTTCTCGAGTATTAAATCTTCCCCCATCTCCTCTATCCATTCTGAGAAGAACCATGACGTTTTAATCGCTCGCAGATAATCATCGTATTCGATCTCCCATGGATTCGGAGGTTTTTCGAGCAGGAGTTTTTCGTTGTCTATCAAAATCTCGTTTATTTTCTCGAAGTCGTTCTTTCTCAATGAAAGCGCAGGCCGCATTTCGAGCGTATTCGAAATCAATTGGAGCAGAGCGAAAGGGTGGATGGATTTGTCCGCCTTTTCAAGGTTCTTTATCAGATAATTCGCTGTAACAGGATCGATGTAGAGTTCGGAAACCCTCTTGCCTATCAATGTCGCTTCTAGTCTCTCATCCTTCGAAAGATCGCTTGCTTTCCGGAACGGGTTTTCGCTTTCGCTTCTTTCGGAACCTTTCACGAATCCGAAATCCTTCAGCATTTCTATCACGGATTCGAGTTTATCCCTAAGGATGGAGAGGTCTCCATACTGGTGGGCGTAAAAAGTTTTCGAGAAAAATTCGAAAAGTTTCTCTTTCGAAAAGGTTATCCCTGAGGCTATCAAAGCGAGCGAATGCATTCTGAGAACGGGCTCCACCCCCAGTTTCGATTGGATTTCTTCCGGTTCGCCGTTTACGTACGTATCGAAGACGTATTCCGCTTCCCCTTTACTCTTCGCTATTAGGATCGCTTCCCCTTCCTTGTCGTATTTCGGGCGGCCAGCTCTTCCCATCATTTGTTGTATTTCCAGAACCGGGATGTAGTCGCTCCCGTACCCTGAAGAGAACCGTTTCAGATCGCGGATCACAACCCTGTACGCCGGAAGATTAACACCCCATGCAAGCGTGGGCGTAGCAGTGATAACCTTTATCGTTCCTTCCTTGAACCCGTCCTCTATTGTCTTCCTTTGAGTATTAGTCAGCCCTGCGTGGTGGAAAGCCACGCCGTTTAGGACCTGGTTGGAGAGTTTCTCGCATTGAAGCGTTGGTTTCTCGATCGCTTTCAAAACGCTTCCGGATATTTTCTTGAGCTTTGTCCTCTCCTCGGGATTCAGACCAGTCATCACTATCCTTCCCAGATTCCCTGCCAAAGCTTCCGTATTCTTCCGGGTGGAAACGAAGACAAGCGCTTGTTTCTTCTTTTTCAAAGTGTCCTTAGCTATCTCGAAATCGGGTGGGTATTCACTCCCCAGCTCTTTCTTCTTTTTCTTGGGCTCGTAATGAATTTCCCTCCCGAAGCAAACGCCCTTGTAAAGCTTCACAGGCCTGTAATCAGAGCGAACTGCTTTCGCCTGCAACCATTCCGCTATTTCCTCATAATTTCGGATGGTTGCTGATAACGCGAGTATCTGGGGGTTTATCAGGGTCTTGAGTTTCGTGATTGTCACCTCCAAGGTAGGGCCCCTTCCCGGATCGTTCAGCAGATGTATCTCATCCACAACAACCAAACCAACCTGGTCTATCCAAGGTATTCCATGCCTGAGCAAAGAATCGAACTTCTCGGAAGTGACGATTATCAGATCGAACCTTGCCAACCAGTGATCGCTCGAATCCAAATCACCTATGCTAAGCGCTATTCTTATCCCTAAGGATTCGTACTTTTCCTTGAACTCGTGATACTTCTCGCTAGCGAGCGCCCGTAAGGGAACGATGTAAACGACCTTCGTCCCTTTCTTTATCGCGTTCAGGGCGGCGAACTCTGCTATCAGGGTTTTACCGCTGGCTGTGGGAGCTGCGAGAACCAGATTCTCGCCTTCCAAAACCCCTGCCTTCAAGGCTTCCTCCTGGACAGGGTTGAGTTTCGAAAAGCCTGATTTTTCCAGAACCTGTTTCGCAATGGAATCCATAGTTATAAAATAAGGAATTAACATTAAATATGGTTTCGGAAATTTTCTACCAGGTCACGAACAACCGCATGCGCTTCGCCGAGCAGATTACGCTCAAGTTCATGAAGGAGATCAAGGGAAAGAAGAAAATATTCGTGAAACCGAACATAGTCTCTCATGAATTGTACCCCACTACCACGCACCCTGACGTTTTACGTTACGTCCTGAAGAACCTCCCGCGATCCTCTGAAATAATCATAGCGGATGCCCCTATCCTGGATTCTTCCGTCACGGTAGGATTCGGGAAGAGAGATATCATAAGAAATCATCCCCTCGCGAAAGTGTGCAAACAGCTTGATCTGGAACTGCAAAACCTATATGACCTCGATTTCAAAAAAGTAGAAACAAGGTCGGGATTCGACCTTAACGTTTCGAGTGTCGCGCTCGAATGTGATTACATGATTTCCCTCCCCATTATGAAGACTCATTGCATCAAAAACATAGGGATCACGGG
>JABAOF010049999.1_pt1 | contig 11182 bp, 8 predicted proteins | sample 7062171 | NCBI WGS metagenome assembly JABAOF01 (sample SAMN14538628, study PRJNA623070) | marine sediment metagenome | biome: marine biome [ENVO:00000428]; feature: marine pelagic biome [ENVO:01000023]; material: deep marine sediment [ENVO:00002113] | place: India: Gulf of Khambhat ... | reverse complement strand
CGGGATCATCGACTTCGGCGACGGGTTCCAGCACCAGAGCAAGGGCGTCACCTACTGGTCTGACAACTACTACGACTTCCCTCACGCTCTGATACTCCAGTTTGCGCGCACCGGGCGCCGGGCGTACCTCGACGCGGCCCGCCGCTATGCCCGGCACCTCGGTGACATCGACATATCATGCTACGAGACACACCCGAACCTGCTGGGCGGGCCGCGCGTCTGCCCTGCCATCGACCACGTGCGGGCCTACTACGATGGCAGCATCGGGACTTCGCTCTCGTTCAACTTCTACAAGAACCAAAGCCTGTTCGAGATGTGGTTTCTGACGGGCGATCGGCGTTTTCTGGAGACGGCCCTGCTGTCCGCGAGCTTCGTGCTGACTCAGGAGGGCATCGGTCTCAGCGAGCCCAGGAGCATCGGACACGCCTACATCGCGCTGCGGGCCGCCTGGGAGGCGACCGGTGATGAGCAGTACCTCGAGCGAGGCCGGCACTTCTGGGAGCGGGTCGCCGCCTACCAGGACGAGCAGAGAGGCGGATTCCCGCACAGCTGGTCCTTCCAGGTGGGCCTGGTTATGGAGGGGCTTCGGGACTGGCACCATCTGACCGGCGATCCCCAGATCCTCGAGCGCATTCGGCGAGCCGCAGACTGGATGATCGAGACCTACGGGGAGCCGGACAAGGGATTCCGGGACCCCACGGCCTACACCGGGTTCGTCGGGTGTGGCGTGGCCTGGGAGCTCACCGGCGACCGGCGCTATCTGGACGCTCCCCTCCGCCACGCACGGGAGACCCTCCCCACCTCCTATGGCACCCGGGTCAAGGACTACGGCATGGCCTTCCGGAGCAGTCCATACTTCCTGTGGTGGCTGCAGCGGGATCCGGCTCCCACGGTCCGGAGCCTCCCACCTTAGCAGCCATCTCAAGGCTCATCCACAGCGCCAAGACGGGTCGCATGGGGAGTGGTCCGGCACGGGTGGGCGATCTCAGACAGCCCCAGGTGGCTGGCCACAGACGCCTGCGCCGGCGCTGCCGATCGTGGACGGCAACGCCTGGGCTTCTGAGGCTGCCTCCAGCAGCCATCTCAGGACTCATCCACAGCGTCGCGACAGGCCCCACTGGGAGTGGCCGGGTACGGGTGGGCAGTCTCGGATAGCCTCAGATGGCTCGCCAGGAAGGCCTGCACCCGCCTCGACCAGGGGCGCTGCTCTCGAAGTTGTCTCTGGGACGGGGCGCTAGCCGTTCGCCACCAGGGCGGGGCGGCCGGTTCTCGCTGCCTCCGACGCGGCCTCGGCGACGGCCACGGCGGCACGGCCCTCGACGGCCGTGAGAACGGGCGGCTCGTCGTGCAGCACCCACCGGACGAAGCTCCGGAGCTCGAGCTCATAGGGCCCGGGGCCGGGGCACTCCTCGGCTGTGACTGTGGTGAGCTGATCGGGTTCGGTGCCGTATTCCAGGTGGGTCCAGGGGCTGTCCAGGCGGGCGTGACCATCGGCGAATGCGACACGTACCTCAGTGGATGGAAGCTTCGAGATGGCCGATACGGAGATAATCGCCGTCGCTGCGGACTCGAACTCGATGAGGATGCTGGCCACATCGTGGAAGTCCTCGATCTGGCGGCCATAGGCTCCGCCCGCATATTGCACGCGGCGGGCCCGCCCGAAGATCGCCTGAAAGAGGTCGATCTGGTGGATGCCCATCTGGAAGAAGAGCCCGCCGGACCGCTCCCGCTCGACCTGCCAGAGCCTGCTCTGCCGCGGGCGGAAGCCAGGGAAGAAGTAGGTGGCCAGACCGAAGACCGGCTTCCCGAGCTCGCCATCCGCAGCCAGCGCCAGCAGGCGCTGTGCCAGCGGGTGCAGTCTCATGCTCTGCCCCACCATCAGCTTGACTCGGGCCTTCTTGCAGGCCGCCGTCATGCGGTCGCAGTCGGCCAGCGACAGGGCCATGGGCTTCTCGCAGAAGACGTGCTTTCCCGCCTGGGCCGCGGCCACGGTCTGCTCCGGGTGCAGATGGTTGGGAGAGGCGACCAACACGGCAGCGTTCTCCTCTGATGAGAGCAGGCGGCGGAGTGAAGAGGCCGGCGCTGCGCCGTACTCCTGGCAGAAGGAGTCTCGCGCTGGTCGATGTGGGTCGAAGGCGGCGGCGATCCTCGCCTCGGGCACGTGATCGCGGACGGCGTCGGCGAGCGCGCGCCCCATGCGGCCGGCGCCGACCAGGGCCAGCGACAGCGTCACCGATCACCTCCGAGGCCGGTCCCGAGGGATGACAGAGGCTTCGTCTGGTTCACGAGAATCCGCACCAGGCGTCCGATGTCCTCGCCGCGCTGGGCGCGCCGCAGAAGCTGGAGTCGCATGGCGTCTACTGCTTCCGCGCCGAGGGCCGCCGCGCCGATCCTCTCCGGCAGCGACCGGAAGCAGAACTCCTGGACGACGACGCGGCGGGGGAGGAGGACCGCGTCGAGGCTGGCAACACGCGCCGCGACGGCCTCGCTGTCAACGGCGACGGGTCGGCCTGCGCCGTCGCGCACGCGGTCGCAGCTTGCCAGCGAACGCCTTGCGATCTCCTCAGGCACCCGTATTCCGAATCGCCGCAGCCTGGCTGCGTCCTGCCGGGCGGCGATGCGGGCCTGAGCCTCGGCCTCCTCGCGCGCCGCCTGGCGAACGATGCCGAAGAGCCGACAGGCGAGAGGGCGCCGCTCGTATGCGATGCACCGCGATGAGTCGAGGAAGATGCAGGCGCGATCGGGCTCGATCCAGGAGAAGAACAGCTCGCGGAGTGCCCGTGCGAGCAGGCGATCGGTGAGCGTGCGTCCCGATCCGGTCATCTGGTCGAGCATGTAGAGGTACTCGACGAAGAACACCCCGGGGCTCTCGAAGCAGCATCGCGCGCAGTTCTCGCAGTGGGTCTCGGGGAATCCCGCGTACACTCGCTCGAGGGCCAGGAACAGGCCGAGGCCCTGGGCGTGGTCCAGCGCCTCAGACAGCTCCACCGCGTCGGACGACCGGATGAGTTGGCTGCCGGGCTCGAGCACTACACCAGACGCTCCAGTCGGGATGCCACTTGGCCGAAGATCTCCTGCTCGTCCAGGGTCTGGAGCTCGCCGTCGAGCATCAACGGCCGGCCGTCCACGAACACAGTCCGGACGTCGCCCGCCCGCGCGGCGTAGATCAGATGGGAGACGACTCCGTGGAGCGGGCAGAGATGGGCCTGCCGGAAATCGAGGAGGACGACGTCGGCCCTCAGCCCGGGCCTGATCCGCCCGGCCCGGTCGTCGATGCCCAGCGCCCGCGCGCTCCCGGCAGTGGCCATTGCCAGGGCCTCGTGCGCCGTGACGACAGTTGGGTCACCGGAGTGAAGCTTGTGGACGAGCGCCGCCAATCGGGCTTCCTCCATCATGTCCAGGTTGTTGTTGCTGGCGGGGCCGTCGGTGCCCATTCCCACCACCGCGCCCACCGCCAGCAGGCGCGGAATCGGAGCCGTGCCTGAGGCGAGCTTCATGTTGCTCCCGGGGTTGTGGCATACGCCGACTCGCTTCTCGGCGAGCGTTTCGATGTCCGACTCCGTCAGATGGACGCAGTGCGCAGCGAGAACCGGCGACACGTCCAGCAGCCCCAGGTCGCGGAGACGCTCGACGGGGGTCCGGCCGAACTCGCGGAGGCTGTCCTCGACCTCCTTCCGGGTCTCCGAGACGTGAATGTGTACGCCGATGTTCGCCTCGCGAGCGGCCTCGATGACCCGGCTAAGGAGATGGTCCGGGCAGGTGTAGGGCGCGTGCGGCCCGAGCATCGTGACCAGCAGACCGCCACCTCGCTCACTCCACTCCCGCGCGAAGTCGATGGCCGCCTCCAGGCGAGCCCCGGCGTCGGGGAGAAACCCGAGCAGGACGCCCGAGACGTTCGCCCGGATGCCGCTGTCAACCACCGCACGGGCGGTCGCCTCGAAGTAGTGGTACATGTCGTTGAAGCAGGTGACGCCCGAGCGGATCATCTCGGCGATGCCCAGCAGTGTCCCCCAGTAGACGTCCTCCTGCTCGAGCCTCATCTCCAGCGGCCAGATGCGCCTCTCCAGCCATTCCTGCAGCGGCATGTCGTCGGCATAGCCGCGCAGCAGGGTCATCGCACAGTGCGTGTGTGCGTTGATGAGGCCCGGCATCGCCACCATGCCTTCAGCGTCAATCGTCTCATCGGCCGACACCTCTCCCGGGGTCTCATCGGCCGGCCACAGTCCCGCTATGTCCCTTCCCTCGATGAGGAGATCGGCGCGGGGCAGCACGGTTCCCTCGTCGTCCACCGTCACCACGGTGGCGTTCCTGATCAGCCAGCTTCCCAAGTCAGCTCCTCCCTGTGAGGAATCTCCATTCCTTCTCTCGCTCGAGCGGCGTCCCGACCCTCCAGGGGCGGTCGCTGTCGGGGCCGACCGCCCTCTGCTCGTGCCCCGGCAACCTGAAAGTCAGATCGCTGTCGTGCCAGTCCTGCATCTGATGCGCTGCTGCCATCCGGGCATGAGCGGACCGTCCATCGGACCTGCTCGCCGCAGCCGCGCTCGTGCGGTACGCTCACGGGGACGCCTCGGGCCGCCCCTCACATGCTCTCCGCGGTGACGGCCAGGATCTTTATCCACGGTGCGCGCGGGAGCTCCAGTGATACCGCTTCCCGGGAAGGCGAGACCAGCGTCAGATGGTACAGATAGCCGGCGACCGCGGGATCGTCTCCGCTCAGCGTCCGCAGGTATGGGGCGTACACGCCGACCGGGACGCCCTGGTAGGGGTCGGTCCACGACGGCACGACCGCCCGCACCTCGTCCACGTCGCCAGCGGGGCTCTTCAGACCGAACGCCGCCTCTCCCGTCCCCGCCGTGCTCGCCGCGAGCAGGTGCACGCGGGCTGCTCCATGCTGTCCCAGAGGGATGGATTGCCCAGCACATGCCACCGCGCCGCCGACGCCGGAGCTGAGCGCAGGGAAGGCGAAGGCAACCGGAACGTCGGGCCCGCCGGGCGAGTAGTATCCGCTCTGGTAGAGGTGCTCCCTGGGTCCCGACAGGTCGGGGGGAATCCACTCGCTGGGGAAGCTGCGTCCCTGCCCATCGAAGTCCCCGCGCGCTCGGTACTCATCGGTGGTGACGGCCGCCACGTTGCTGAAGGCGGAGAGGTCGACAGGCGCGATCCGAGACGCGCGCACGAAGACAGGGGAGACAGAGAGGTCGCGGTGGATGCCGACGACAGGCTCTTCCGCTCGATCGCCCCCACAGCCTATCCGCCATGCCAGCCAGTAGTTGCCCGGGGCCGACGGCGCCTCGACATCGGCCTTCACCTCGACCGTCTCGCCGACATCTATGTCTGCGGGCAACCCGGTTCCCGGCGCCGGGGAAGCCNNACCGGAACCATTGAAGGGCCAGATGAGCGTGCTCCCCGGCCCAGGGCCGCCCGCCAACGTTGGCGACACTGACAACTGCCGTTATGCGCTCGCCAGCGCTCATCTCGGCCGGAGCCTCCACGGAGAGGATTGCCCCGCCCAGGTCGCGGGCGGCGACATGGATGGCCTCCTCCGATACGCCGCGCCCGGCCTCGCCGAACCAGGTGCCGTCGCTCGTCACCAGGTCCCACTGGATCCGGTAGTGCCAGAGGCTGTCCGGCCGAGCGGGGCGGAGCGGCTGGCCGTCCGCGGCCACCGCGCGCACGGGGATCATGACGGACACGACCTCGCCGGGAGCGACCTCCCGCGGGAGCTCGGCGCGTCCTCCGTCTCGAGCCACGAGCTGTCTCGCCTCCACGGAGGAGCGGCCGAGGTTGTCGTCGTGGCGCACCCAGCTATAGGAGAGGAAGACCCCGCCCTTGCGCCAGGCCTCTGCCCCGTCGTTTCGCAGCCGGACTACCGTATTCGTCACGGTCCCCGTCTGCATCGCGGAGGGCAGCGACGTGCTGATCACACTGGCTCGGTACGGCGGGGTCGCGCCGACGGTGATAGGAACGGTCAGCTCCGCGACGGTGCGGGCGAACCAGCGCGAGCGCAGGTAGGCGACCTTGCTGCGCATCACCGAGAGAGAGAAGACGTACTCTCCAGGTGGAAGGGGATCCCCCGCGCTGTCTCGCGTCGAGATGAGCACCGGCAGGCGGAGGGTCTGGCCGGCTGCAATGCTGAGGCCCTGGGCGCTGATCTTCTTCTGCACGACTTCGCCGTCTGAGCGCCGGCGGATCTGGTAGTCGGCGGTGACACGCTTGCTGGTGTGCAGATCGTGCATACCGGCGTTCTCGACCAGGATCTCCACGTGGTAGTCGGCGCCGGGCTTGAGCACTGCTGGCAGGCGCCGCTGCTTCGCCCACAGGTAGTGCTCCTGCTCGCTGCCTATCCGCGCCTGGAAGTAGCGTGTGGCGTCCACATAGGCGAAGCCGTACTGACGGCTGGGGGCGATCTCCGTGCCTTCAGCGAAGTCGTTCCAGCTGTCGACGATGATCAGCTCCGGCCTCGCCGCGAGCGCCCGCTGCCAGTCGTTCCGGTACGAGCGCCCTTCCCTTCGCGCCAGGATGCCGTCGGCCTCGCCGTCTGCGGCAAACCGACCCGGGGATATGGCCACCGCCGGTGCAGCATCAGGCGTCGACTGGGTGAACCCGGTCTGCGTGGGGAGGCTGATGCAGCAGTAGAAGCCGTCCACTGCGCGCTCCCGCCACTCGCTGCTGCCGAGCCAGACGATCCTCTCGCCCGGCCAGTCATCGGCGAACCGCTCCCGGCAGAACTCGAGGAAGCCTCCATCCCAGGCGGCAAGGACAGCCGGCGAGCCGAGAAGCACGGGCACACCCCCCGGAAGGCCCTCCTCCGGCCACGCCCCCACCTCCGCCCAGAACTCGCGCGGGATGCGAAGGTAGAACTCGCGGATCATCCCATAGAGGGACCGCTTTCCCTCCTCCGAGGTAAGGTCGGCCCCCCGCAGGGCCTCGGTGTCCAGCATCATGCCGACGAGCGGGTAGCCTCGGCCGTCGGCCCTGCGTTCCTTCAGCGCCTGGGCGAGGCGCTCCAGGCCGGTGCGCGCCCAGGTGCGCCGTGCCGCCTCCGTGCCGCTGTAGCGCGCCAGCGCGATGTCGATCCCGGCACGCTGGAGCTCGCCGAGCTGGGCCGCGTGCCAGTCCACTCTGTCGTAGCTCTGCCACGGCCCAGAGCCTCTGCGCGGCTGGTCACTGGTGCCGGGCAAGCCATCCGGCCGCCACAGCGGCGCGCCGTCCTCACGCTGTGCGTCGCCCTGCCAGTCGTACCGGTAGATGGCGAGCACCGTTCCGACAACCCCGGTGCGCTCGGACGGCTCCGGCGCCGGCTCGAGCATCGGCTCCGGCTTGTCGAAGCTCAGCGAGCTCGCCACCAGCCAGTCGGCCGCTGCCAGCATTCCATCGATAAAGGGGGTCCGTCCCACGAAGGGGCAGACCACGTACATGCCGGAGGCCGCCCTCAGCTCCGGCCCGAGGCTGATGAGCATTCTGCCCCAGCGGGCGGCGTCCCCGACGTGCTCGGGCTCGCGCACCGACGGCGACCAGCTGGCAATCCCCTCGTTCTCGCCCTGCATCCAGCATACAGCGTTGAAGCCGATCTCTTCCCCGATCGGCGCTTCTCCGCCCAGGAACTCCCAGGGAATGGCACACTCGACCGCGAACGATGTGTCTCTGTCGCTGGGGTCGTTGAGGGTCCCGGTCGTGGCGATGGCGTACTTCACCGTGCGCTGGCCCGTGATCCACGAGGAGTCATTCCGCCAGTGGCCGCGGGCGTCCCGGCTCAGCACCGTCATGCCGCCGGCCGCGCTGATGATCAGACGGTGGGCGGAAGGGCTGGCCGGCCCCGGCACCTCCAGGGAGAACTCGACGGCATCGTCCTGCTGCGGCGCCGACATCGGCCCCGCGCTGGTTCCGGTCAGGATCGTGTCCGGGACTCGCGCCGCCAGGCAGAGGTAGTCCCGGTTCCACAGCGCGTTCACCAGCACCCGGGGCGGACGCTCGCCTTCCGGGAGGCGGAGCGCGGAGGCGCGCTGCCCCGGCAGCGCGCATGCCGCCGCCAGGACCGCCATGAGTGCGATTCTGCCCATCGATCGTGCAAGGCTGCTGCCGCGTCGAGTCTGCTCGGCCATCTGTTTGCTCAGCGCTCTACGCTTTGCGACGAGGTCGAAGCGTCGGGCGTCATTATACGGAAACGGGGCCCCCGGTGTAAAGGAATCGCGTTGGCGCCGTCGGCCCACCTGGCCGCGTCACGCGCCAAGGTCCGCCGTCGGTCGAGCCGCGCGCGGCACGCAGCAAGCTGACGGTAGGAGGGCGCCGAGCAAGGGTGGCGAAAGGGCACTCATGGTTCGTGTCACGCTTCGCCCGATCCGGATGACGGACGCGGAGATCTGCTTCCGATGGGTCTCCGATCCGGATGTCCTGCGGTATCTCGGTCTGGTGCAGCCTGCCCAGACCCTGGAGAAAGAGCGGGCGTGGATCGCCAGCATACTCGCCGACAAGACCCATCAGCGCGTGTTCGTCATCGAGGACGAGCAGAAGCAGCCCATCGGCACGTGCGGGCTGCGCGGCATCGACCGGGATGCCGGGATCGCCTTCCTGGGGATCATGGTCGGAGAGAAGCACCTCTGGAACCGAGGTTACGGCACCGCCGCGACGCGTGCGCTGCTCGTCGTTGCCTTCGACGAGCTGGGACTGCAGGAAGTGCGTCTCTCCTGTCATGCCGAGAACCGCGGGGCGATTCGCTGCTACGAGAAGGCGGGCTTTCGCCCGAGCCCCCATCGGGCCAGGCGGCCGCAGTTCGGCAGACACGAGGTGTGCATGGCGATACGGCGCGAGGAATGGAAGCAGCCGCGGCAGGCGACCGAGATCCCGGAGTGAGGTCGGCCGGCCGGGAGCCGACCGGCCGGGTCGCGCGCGGGGATGACCGTTGAGCGCTGAGGGCCTGCTGATATTCGATCTCGACGGCACTCTGTTCGACACCAGAACGGCAGCCATTCCGGCGGTTCGGGGGGCCTTCGCGGAGCACGGGCTGTCGGCCCCCGCCGAGCACGAAGTGGCCGACCTCTTCGGGGAATCTGAGGCGGACTTCTACGCGTGGCTGGGAGAGAGGGTGCCGCCAGACCTGGTCTCCGCGGTCGCGGATCTGGTCGGGCGGCGCGAGCTGGAGCTGGTCTCCCGGACAGGGCGGCTCTACCCCAACGCAAGAGAGACGCTGGGGAAGCTGCGTGAGATGGTGGCTCAGATGGCGATCTGCTCGAACGGCCCCGAGCGCTACGTGCAGACCGTCATTGAGTCCCATCGCCTCGCGGGGTTGTTCGATGCGGTCCGGTGGCGCCGCGAGCACGACACGAGCAAGCCACAGATGGTGGGCGATCTCCTCGGTCGCCTGACGTCGCGGCCGGCCGCCCTGATCGGCGACCGGCGGGATGATGTTCGGGCCGCTCGGCACAACGGCATCTCGGCCATCGGCGCGAGCTACGGGTATGGGGGGCCGGGCGAGCTCGACGGCGCGGACGCTGCGGTCTGCGCCGTCGAGGAACTGCTGGAGGTCATCCCCGAGCTCATGCGCGGAGGTCTGGGGAGTGCCCAAACGTGATGGCGTCAGGCCCTGGCGGAGGCTCGTTCTCCCGCTGATCGCTGTCGGCGTGGCCGGGGCGCTGTGGCGTCTGGGAGCTGCCCGGCCGCGAGCAGCGCCTTCGGCCCCCGCGCGGGCGGCGCACGCGGGACATGCCGTAGCGGACCGGTTCGCACCGCCGGCCGGCTACGCGTTGCTTCGCACAACGCCGGGGAGCTTCGCGGAATGGCTGACCAGGCTGCCGCTCAAGCCGGGGAAGCCCCCCGTCCTTCTGCACGACGGCCGGCGCAAGCCCCGGCAGGATGTCCACGCCGCGGTGCTGGATATGGACGTTGGGGACCGCGACCTTCAGCAGTGCGCCGACGCCATCATCCGGCTCCGGGCGGAGTACCTTTACTCAATGGGCCGCTACTCGGACATCCACTTCAACTTCACCAGTGGCGATCGGGCCGATTTTGCGAAATGGGCGGAGGGCTACCGGCCCCTCGTTGCAGGCAATCACGTCCGCTGGAGCAAGCTGACATCGCCGAACCGGTCGTATGCGAGCTTCCGCCAGTATCTCGACACCGTGTTCAGGTACGCAGGCACGCTCTCCCTGAGCAAGGAGCTGGTCGCAGTCGCCGATCCCGCTGAGATCTCGATCGGCGATGTGTTCATCCGGGGCGGCTCGCCGGGCCATGCCGTGATTGTCCTGAACGTGGCGGTCCACGATGAGACCGGGGAGCGGCTCTTCCTGCCGGCGCAGAGCTACATGCCCGCGCAGGACATCCATGTTCTGAAGAATCCCACAGATCCGAGCCTCAGCCCCTGGTACCGAGCCGACTTCGGAGAGACGCTCGCCACGCCCGAATACAGCTTCCGCCGGGATGAGCTGAAGCGATTCCGGTCGTAGCGCCGAGGCGGGGCCGAGCGGCCGCCTCTGCGCCCCAGGCGATACGTCCTCCATTCGCTCGGCCGAGGCTGTTGACTGGCGCCCCAGAGGTGGCGCGACATGCAAGCGGAATCTCTCTCGGGATAAGGGCGAAATGCCGGATCGCTCCGCGACTCTGTGGCGACGATGCTGGCCGGCCGCTCTGGTGTTCGCGGCGGCCCTGGCGCTCTACGTGCGGACGCTCTGCCCGACGGTCTTTGTGGAGGGCGCCGGCGAGAACATCATCTGCGTCTGGACCCTCGGCGTCCCTCACCCTCCCGGCTTCCCGCTCTTCTGTCTGCTCGGCAAAGCCTTCGCGGTCCTCGTCCCGATCGGCAGTCCGGCCTATCGGGTGAACCTCTTCTCCGCGCTTGTGGGCGCAGTCGCCTCGGGCGGCCTCTGCCTGCTGCTCTCCGCGCTCGGGGTCCGGCGGTGGGCGTCCGCTGCTGCTGCGCTGACGTTCGCGTTCTCGGCAACCTTCTGGCGCCAGGCGACCATCGCGGAGGTGTACACTCTCAGTCTCGTCCTCATCGTAGCGGAAGTGTTTCTGCTGGTGCGGTGGCGCGCCGGGCTCAGCGGAGCGCGGCCTCCCCGCGGCCGGCGGAGCATACCGGAGCGCCGCGGGAGGCCGGCCGGCGAACCGGGCACCCTCGAGGCGACGCCCAGCCACCGGCCGCTCCTCTGGTTCGCCTTCATCTTCGGCCTCGGCCTGACCGTCCACTACA
>JABAOF010008050.1_pt1 | contig 11185 bp, 10 predicted proteins | sample 7062171 | NCBI WGS metagenome assembly JABAOF01 (sample SAMN14538628, study PRJNA623070) | marine sediment metagenome | biome: marine biome [ENVO:00000428]; feature: marine pelagic biome [ENVO:01000023]; material: deep marine sediment [ENVO:00002113] | place: India: Gulf of Khambhat ... | reverse complement strand
TCTTTGGTCACCTGTGGTGTTGGCTACAGAAGTAGCGGTCTGGTCCGCGATTCCTTCTTCCCCCGAGCATGCTGAGTCTGCTGAGAGTTAGAGGACCTACCTCACACCCGCTCGGGAGCTTTTGACCGCGTCTCGGCAAAGGGGCCTTCCAGGGGTCACTTGTTCTCGACGAATTGCAGTGATGCTGAGTTGATGCAGTATCGCAGGCCCGTCGGGGCCGGCCCGTCCTCGAAGACGTGCCCGAGGTGAGCGTCGCAACGGCTACAGAGCACTTCGGTGCGGGTCATGCCGTGGCTGTGATCTGTTTCCGTCTGGACCTTATTCTCGGCGATCGGTTGCCGAAAGCTCGGCCAGCCGGTGCGCGAGTTGAACTTTGCTCGCGAGCTGAACAGCTCCTGCCCGCAGCAGACGCACGTGTAGATACCCTTGGCTTTGTGGTTCCAGTATTGGCCGGTGAAGGCCTGTTCGGTCCCTTTGTGGCGCGTCACGAGGAACTGCAGCGGCGTGAGCTGCGCTCGCCACTGCTCGTCAGTCTTGGCAACCTTGTCGGTCACGCTGGACTCCGTTGTCTTAGTCGCGCCTGCGGTCGGTGCCTCCGGCGTTCGCGAAGACGGCTGCTGTCTCGCTGCGGCGTCGATCTCAGCGCGATCGCATCCGCCTAACAGCGCAACGACGAGCAAAACCGTGACTAAACCGCGCTCCCTCATTACCCNNTACCCGATTGTAGGCCGGCCGGACGCGCACTCAAGGCGTGCCGCGCTGAAGCCACGCTTCTTGCATCTCCGTATCACTCTTATTCGACTCCGCGCAAGCAGGCCGTCGAGGCGAGAGATCAAAGCCGAGGGGCCGCAGACGATTACGGTGCACTGCGGCAGCTCCGAGAACCACGTGCGGATCGCATGTTCAGCAACGTGATGCCCGAGTCGCGGATTCAGTCTGGCCACCACAAGCTCGGGCCTTGCGGACTGGCGGGTCATGCTGAAGTCGATGAAGAGGCGGTTGTCAATCGTTCCCGAGAACTCGTTAAGGAGAAGGTTACCGCGGGTGGCCTGGATCGCCAGACAGTCGCGCGAATGGATGATCAGATCGGGGCAATCGGGGGACGCCTTGGCGATGAAGACCGGAATATGGCCGTGACCAGGCTTCCAGACGGCTACGCTCCGAGGGTGCTCGCGCCTAAGATGCTCCGCCAGGAGGCTGAAGCAGAGCTCCGTATCGAGCGACAGCGTGTCGAACTCCGGAAGTCCGTGCCAAGCGCGCATCGCGTAGCTGACCGACTTCCAGCCGAATCGCTTCTCCCCGCGGTCGTAGGGGTGTTCCGGGATCGGCACGGGGCCTCGAAATGCGTATCGGTAAACGACATGGCCGCGTCGAACGGCTGTCTCTCGGACCTCTACGTTCTTGTGACCAAGTATCCGCTCAACGGAATCCTTGAGAGTGCTCACGACGACGATCCAGACCTCACCGCCTTCTGCCAGAAAAGGCTGGGCTCCGAGCAGAAACAGCCGGTGGACCGCCTGGCCTGCCTTTGCCGGAACATTGGAAACGACCAGGTCAAAGCGCTGCCCGACGATATGCTCGTACGCTAGTCCCGCCTCGAATCGCGCGCCGCCTGTTCCATTGTGCTCCGCGTTCCACTTTGCGAACGCGACCGCGAGGGCATCACGGTCCGTCCCGAACACGGAGCGGCTTGGACNNTCGGCCCATAACCGCAGCCAAGGTCCAGAGCCCTGTGCCACCGGGCGTCGGCAGCAGTCAGGCGCCGCAGCAAAACGGCGGTGCCAACGTCTAGCTGGTGGGAGCTGAAAACGTCAAGGGGTATGTCGAGGACAATCTCCCGCTTGGCATAGGGAACGCGGATAGACTTCTTGTAGTAAATGTCGCGGAGCCACTGATCCATGAACGTCCATCTCCAATTAAGTGTTGGAGCAACCGGCGTGGGTGTGACAGCTCACGCAACGTCTATTATTTTACTTCGGGCTTCAGCGGCGTCAGCTGGATGTTGCGAAACTCGATCGGCGCGCCTTCGGATTGCAGGCAGATGGCACCCTTCGTCACGCTGCAGTTGGTTGCATGGTTGACCAGGACGCCGTTGACCTTGACGGCGATCTCGTCGGCCCTGCAGGTGACCTCCAGGTGGTTCCACTGGCCGATTGGCTTCTCCGAATCGTCGGTCAGATTCAGGTGGCGTCGGCCTTGACGGCGGTCCGCTGCGTTCTCGACATCGAGTCCTGTGCCGATGATCCACAAGTCGCCTGCGTGACCGGCTTTGAGCTGGACCTCGATGGACTTGGGCCAGATCCCGATCGCACGAGGGCTCGAGGCGTGCACAAGCACGCCGTTGTTGCCACCTCTTGTGCCCGGCGGCCAGCGCCACTCGAGCGTGAGAACGTAGTCGTTGTACTCTTTCTCGGTGCGAATGTAGCCAGCGGGCCGGCCTTGGCAGATCAGCACGCCGTCCTTGACCGACCAGACCTGCCCCATCTTTGCACTCGAATCGGCGAGCTGGTACGTCCAGCCGGACAGGTCTCGGCCGTTGAATAGTCCGGTCGTCCGCGACCGCACGTGGGATCTCGCCGCTTCGCGGGGCGGCAAAGAGGCGCAGCTCGATGAGAGGGACACCGCCAATCCCACCAGCGACGTTGAGACATAGCGCATCATCGACCTCGCCGTTGGGTGACTCTGGCCAGACCGGTCGGCGACGACCACGTCGGCCCCTGCCGGACCCAGGCGGCTACCCGACGGCAGGTACAGCCGAAAGCACTTCCGGGTGCGGACGACCTGCCCTACGCGTCGAGCGGATATCATCGCGACACTGTCTCGTCGAGCCGCACCGCTCATCCGTGACGAAATGACCGGCGGGAGCACTCTCCGCGATCGGGCGCGATGCAAGGCCTATAAGCTGCCGAGTCGGCTGCCGGCCCGATGCTGCGCGCGACTTGCGTGCCTTGGGCTACACCCCAGCACGGTGGGAGCCCGATGGCTCACCACCGCTGCCCACGCCCCCGCGATTCGCCTCGGCCTCCGGAGGGACCGGAGCGGTCGGACCGGGGACGTGCTTCGTTGACGGTCAGCGTTCGGCCGTCGAGCTCCGTTCCGTTGACTCCGGCAATGGCGGCTGAGGCTTCGCCGTCGTCCTCCATTTCGACGAATCCAAACCCGCGCGACCGACCACTCATGCGGTCCGTGATGACCGCTACGCTGTTGACGGTCCCGTGCGCGGCGAACAGTTCCCTGAGCTGCTCCTCGGTGGTGTCGAACGAAAGGTTGCCGACGTAGATCTTCTTCATGCCATAGACTCCCGGTGGAATTGACTGATTCGAAGGCTAACGGAGGGGTGGTGCCGTCACCACCGAACGATCCCACCAGAAGCCAACGGACAGTCGAACGGCATAAGCTTACCCTCGGTCGTGTCCGGTTCGCAAGTGTAAAGCTGCCGTGGAACTTGCGTCACACGACAGCGCCGAACGGATGCAGATGCCCAACCGAAGTGGCTTGCTTCCGCTCGACGACAGGCCGAGCAGGCACCCGAGAAGGCGGTCTCCATCGCGAAGTACGCCGTCACTCGTCGGCTCAAACCACAGGCAAGCGGAACCGATGCATCTTGGGCCGCAGAATCCATATTTCGAACCGCTAGAGGCCGACTTTGGCCTTAATGCCGTTGCCACGCCGCGTTGCCTTGGGATTGACAGACGTTGGCTCACTCGTGGCGGAGTGACTCGACCGGACTGAGTCGCGAGGCTCGCCGCGCTGGCAGAAGGCCGAACGCTATTCCGATGACCACGGCGAAGNNNNCGACCAGCAGTTCCGGCAGGATAATCGCCGGCCAACCCACGAGTTGGGCAATCAGGGCGCTGCCGACCAGCCCCAACGCTACTCCGAGCAGCCCGCCGACACCCGCCAGGGTTCCCGCTTCAATCATAAACTGCCGCATGATCATCCGCCGCGACGCGCCGACGGCCATGCGGATCCCAATCTCTCGGGTGCGTTCCATCACGGTGACCAGCATGATGTTCATTATACCGATGCCCCCGACCAGCAGGCTGATGCCGGCAACGCTCACCAGCAGAGCGGCCATGACATTGGCGGTGCTCTCGGCGGTCTCCGCAGCCTCCTGAATGGACCTGACGGAGAAGTCGTCCAGCTCGGTCGGTCCGATGTGATGTCGCTGCCGGAGCAGGGCTTCTATCTGCTTGATGGCCAGAGGGATTTGTGTTTCGTGCGTGGCCGAGACGAAAAACGCGTTGGGGCGGTCGCCGCCGTCGAGGTATCTGAAGCAAACGGTGATGGGCACGATGATGGTGTCGTCCTGGTCCACACCGAGAGGGGTTTGGCCTTTTTCTGCTAGCAGGCCGACGATCTCTATCGGGGTTCCCTTGACCCGGACTCGTTGACCGACGGGGTCTGTCTGACCGAAGAGTTGCTCGGCGGCGGTCTTGCCGATCAGCCCGACCTTGGCCGCCGTGACGACGTCTCTGGGCTCGAACCGCTGTCCCGTTGCCAGGGGCCAGTCGCGCACGTCGAGGTAGTTGGCGGTTGTGCCGCTGATCTGTAGCGACCAATTGCCCAGCTCACTCGTCGCTTGGCAGCGCACCCCGGTGATTGCCGAGGCATATGCTACCGCGGAGCACTCGCGTTCGATGGCCTCAGCGTCTTGCATCGTCAGGGACAGGGACGAGCCCGCACCGACACGGACACCGCGCTCGATGCTCGAACCCGGCACGACGTAGATCATATTCGTTCCGAGAGTGGCGATCTGATCCTGAATCGTCAGCTTCGCACCCTGACTGATGGAGATGACCGCGATGATGGCTGCCACGCCGATGATCACGCCGAGCACGGTCAACATGCTCCGTGTCCGGTGCCGGTGCATCTCACGCAGCGCGATCCTGAAGCTTTCAACCCAGACCACGTACACCTAGGGCGGCCTCCCCTGATGTACCACGGCTTCGCGCGGCGGGCTTGCCGGTGCTTGATCGGCTGGCGCAGCTGCCGCAGCGACCGTTCTGATGTGCGGAATGGCTGGCCCGCCCTTGGCCGGCGCCGGCTGGTCGTACGCCACGACCCCGTCGTGCAGGATGACGACGCGGTGGGCGTATCCGGCAATGTCCGGATCGTGGCTGACCATGATCACGGTCAGCGCCTCTTCGCGGTGCAGCCGGGCGAGCAGCTCGAGCACTTCCTCGCTGGTTTTGGAGTCGAGGTTGCCGGTAGGCTCGTCGGCCAGGAGCAGCCTTGGCCGCGCCACAATCGCCCGCGCCAACGCCACGCGTTGCTGCTGCCCACCGGACAGTTGCCAGGGCATGTGTCGGATTCGGTCCGCCAGTCCAACCGTCTCCAGCGCCCAGCGGGCTTGTCGGATACGCTCGCGACGCCCAAGACCCGAGTAAATCATCGGCAGCTCGACGTTCTCCAGCGACGTACTGCTGCCGAGCAGGTTAAAACTCTGGAAAACGAATCCGAGCCTGGTATTCCGGCAGCGCGCCAGCTCTTGCTCACTCATCCGGCCGACCTGCCGGCCGTCAAACAAGTAGGTACCTGCGGTGGGTTCGTCCAGGCAGCCAAGGATGTTCAGAAGCGTGCTCTTTCCAGATCCACTGGCACCCATGACGGCGAGGAATTCGCCCTCGGTGACCGTCAGATCGATCCCGCGAAGCGCGTGGACTTGCGCCTCCCCCATGTCGTAAGTCTTCCTCAGGCCGTACAACTCGACAATACTGCTCATTTGCTGGCTTGGAGGGCTTGTTCGCTTCGGTTCTCGGGTCGCGTCAGCAGGATCGCGCGCTGAAAGGTGCTCCGCGATTGCGCCTGCTTTCGAATCTCGATCACAAAGGCCGATCCCTCAGCGACCTCCGGTCCACCGGCAATGGCTGTCTCCCGGTTGTCCGTGAAGCGCGTCCATACCGGCACGGGCTTCCAGGCGCCGTCGACGTGCTGCCAGAACGTCGCCTTGGCTGGCTCGATGGGAGGCGGAGGAAAGTCCGACCCGCCTGGGCCGGCGTCCGGTGACGGTTCGGCGCCGACTTCAATCGGCTCGGGCGCCGCAGGCCAGGTCAGCCCATCGAGAAACCGCCGAATCTCGTCCGGAAGCAAAGGCGGCCGGAAGCGCAAAGCGGCATTGGCCACCTTTGTCGTCTCGCCCCGCCGGATGATCTCGATGGTCACGTCTGCCGGCATGCCGGGACGCAAGAGTCGGTCGCGGTTGGTCACACTGATCACAACCGTGTACGTGACCACATTACCCGTGTTGTTGGGCTGGTTGCGAATCTGGCGGACGCGACCCTCGAAGCTCCGGTCTCGATACGCGTTGACGGTGAACGCAGCGGGTTGGCCTGGGCAGAGGTAGCCCACGTCAGCCTCGGCGACGTCGGCCAACAACTCCATTCGTGAAAGGTCCTCCGCCACGACGAACAGCTCCGGCGCGAGGAACTCAGCTGCGACCGTCTGGCCGACGTCAACCCGCTGATCGAGCACAATCCCGTCAATGGGCGAGGTGATTGCGGTGCGCTCAAGGCGGTACTCGGTCAGCTGGACGCGGCTCTGAGCGTCCTGAACGGCGGCTCTCCCGGCGGCGGTGTTTGCTGTTGCCGCCTCGTGGGCTGCCAGNNNNCGGCGGAGGCCCTCCACCCGGTCGAGCTCGCGCTTGGCCTCTCGCTCCTGGACTTCGAGTTGTCGGAGTTGGGCGTTCGCCCGAGCCAGGGCAGCTTTGGCCTGCTCGTGTTGGGCGCGATAGAGCTCGGGCCTGAGACGGGCCATCACCTGGCCGCGCGAGACTCGATCGTTGTATTTGACAAGGACTTCTTGGACCGTGCCGCTCACTTCGCACCCGACCGAGACTTGGGTAGTGGGCGCGAGGCGGCCCGTAGCGGTGATGGCCAGTGTCAGCGGTCCTCTGGTGACCGAGGCGGTGCGCAGCTCAAGCGGCTCCTCGCCGCTGAGCGCGTACCATCCACCCCACACAGCGACGACGAAGACTAGAATTACGAGCAGTTGAATAAGCCGCTTACGCACGGGACGTTCCGAACAGGGTTCTCGTGTCACTCTCGCAGCGTTCGTTGACCTGCCCGCGCTCCCAATGGCCCTTCTTGAAGCGCCGGCAAGGGTAACAGCTGACAGGACTATTGCCGTTGACAGGCAGTCGGCTTTCGGCCATCATGACGCGGAATTCATAAGGGCGTCGGTCTTCCAAAGGGTAGCCTAAGGCGTTGTCTAAGGCAAGACGAGAGGATCGAATGTTGCCACGTGTCTCCGTAGCGGGGACGGGCTCGTTCCTGCCGAACGATCCGATCCCCAGCAGCAGCATCGACGGTATTCTGGGGCCGCTGAACGACGCTCCTGCCCGTGTGCGGTCGTTCGTGAGGAACCTTGTGCCCAGGATGCTAGCAGCAGGGGGAATAGAGCACCGGCACTTCGCGATCGACCCTAAGACCCACCGCCTGACACACACGGTTGCATCGCTGGCAGAGGAGGCGGCACGCCGGGCCCTCGAACAGGCTGGCCGGAGCCCGGCGGACGTCGATCTGCTGCTGCTGTCCAGCCCGATGTACGACCAGACGACCCCGCCGACGACGACAATACTCCAAGAGCGGCTGGGCATCGAGCAATGCGCGGAAATGGAGATCCATTCGAATTGTTCCGGCGTCGGCAAGTGCGTGCAGGTGGCCTGCGACGCGCTGCGCACTGGGCGATACAGGACTGCGTTGGTGACGTACGCTCAGCTCTCGAGCGTGTACCTTCGCGATTGTTACTTCAACCAAGCGCGGATGACCAAGACCCAAGCTGCCCTGCGGTACATCCTGGCGGACGGCAGTGGCGCCCTGCTGCTGGAAGCAGCCGACGATGCCGGGCAAGGAACGGCTCCACACGAGGTCCTGGGCGCTTATGTGGAGTCGGTCGGCGGCAAACGTAAGCCTGGGATGACCGCAGGCGGTTCGATCGCTGACCTGATGGACCACGATGGACAGATTGTGGGCTTGTTTGAGCGAGGCGACCACCATCTGGACCAGGATTTCGTCGCCGTGAGCCGGGACGCGGCACGCCTGCTGTTCGAAGGAGCCATGCGTATGATTGAATCGCTCGGGCTCGACCCGAAAGAGATCGATCATTACGTGTTTTCCATTCCCGGCGAGCAACTGTACAAGGATAGCATCGAGCTTTTCACACGCTGTTTCGGCGTTCACCACGAGCGCGCGAGGTTCCGGGGTCGCAATTCGGGATACTGCGGCGGGGCGTCGCTCCTAGTGCACCTGGACGAAATGGTGCGCTCCGGCGAGCTCCAGGCAGGTGAGACAGTCGTCGTTCATTCGGTCGAGTCGAGTAAGTGGATGTCCGGGGGTTTTGCCGTGCGGTGGTAGCCGACCCCTTCGCTCACGGCGACTAACCGCGGGTGGGACAGGCCGGTTGGTCGCAATCTATGCCGGAATGATGCCCGTGGTCAAGAGCGCCCATCCGTTTGCACCGGCAGCTCCGGGAGCTGGTGGCCTTGTCCGGCCGATCTCTCGTCGGATCCCCCTGGCCGTACGCATCCTCGTTTACGGGGCGTTCTTCCTGACCGGCGTGTTGGTCGGCTTGGCTTGGTTAGCATACCGGATTGATGTTCCTGTGCCGGTGTGCCACGTCGAAATGGGATGGTTTCGCACGGTCGGCGCAGCGCTGTTTGTTGCGTGCCTGTCGGTCTACGTTCGCTCCTCCTGTGTGTTGAGTACTCTGGGCCGGGGTGCTTACGTCGAGTTCGACGCCCCGCGTGAGTTGGTGGCGTCAGGTCCCTACCGTTGGGTTCGAAACCCAATCAGCGTCAGCGTGATAGGGATGCTGCTCGGCGAGGCACTGGCCTTGTCTTCGACCGGCGTGTTACTGATGTTTCTGTTGTCGCTGCCGGTGGCTCATCTGCAAGTCGTATTCTTGGAGGAGCCACTCCTACGAAGGCGCTTCGGGCAGAGCTACGTGGACTACCTGGCGCAGGTTCCCCGCTGGCTGCCGCGGCTGCCACGCAGGAGGCTGCCATGAACGCGGCGGTGACCGGCGGGACCGGCTTTGTAGGGCAGGTGTTGGTCCGACTATTGGCTGCCCGGGGCGGCGCAGTCCGTGTGCTCGTGCGGCAACCCAAGGACGATCCGACCATCCGTTCGCTGGGAGGCGAGCCCGTTCGCGGCGACCTGACGGTTCCCGGGGGGTGCGAGGGACTTGTCTGTCCCGGCGATGTTGTTTTCCATTCCGCCGCTCGCGTGGACTTGGCGGGACGTTGGGCTGACTTTCGAGAGACAAATATTGAAGGCACGCGCCGACTCGTCGAGCACGCCTTAACTCACAGGCCCAAGCGTTTCGTGCACGTCAGCTCAGCCGGTGTGTATTCGCCTTTGCACCTGCGGGGGAGCATATCCGCAGAGCGCACGCTGGCGCGCCCCTCTCGCTATAACCTTTATGCCCGTGCAAAGCTTGCAGCGGAAACCATCGTCCGCACCGAGTGCGAGCGGGCGGGTTGCCCATGGACGATCCTGCGACTGGGCTTTGTTTACGGGCCGGGGAACCGTCCTCTGCTCACGCAAGTCGCGCGCCTACGGAGGCGCGGGGGGTTGTCGCTGATCGGGCGCGGCGACAATCGTATCGCCACGTTACACGTGGATGACGCAGCCCGGGCGGTGTTGCTGGCGGGCACTCATCCAGCGGCGGTGGGAAAGATCTACGATGTCGCGAGTGACGAAGTCGTTACGCAACGTCAATTCGTGAACGCGACGGCTGATACGCTGCACCTGTCGAGGGCCTGCCGTTGCTTGCATCCGCGCGTCGCCTACGTGGCCGCCTGGCTGGCGGAGCTGGTGGCACAGGTCACTGGCGGCGAGCCGCCATTCAACAGGGCCTTGGTCGTCATCATGGGCGTCGATCAGGCGCTCGATGCCAGTCGTATCCGCAACGAGTTGGGCTGGCGGCCCCAAGTGAACTTCGCGGAGGGCATTCGGGGGATGCAGGAGTCGTGCTGCCGGTCGCAGGCCGACGGGTGGCGAGGGATCGATCACGACCAGCCCTTGGCCGCAGGACAAGGACTGGCGTGAGCGTTAGGCATCGCCCCGACTTGCATGTGCTTGTCAACACGCGCGCGGCGCGACACAGCCGCGGTGCAAGAAGTGGTGGCGCATCGGCCTAACATCCTCCTGGTGGTTGCTGATTGTGCCCGCTCCGATCGGTGGGTCGGTCCTGGGCGGGGCACGCTTACGCCCAACATCGACCGTCTCTGCCGGGAGGGCGTCGCCTTTCCGACCACGATTACGGAGCAGAGCTGCACGACGCCGAGCTTCGCGGCACTGTCGACGGGGCTCTACAGTCCACGCCACGGCGTCTATTTCGTGTGGGGTTACTGTCTGCCTGAAGGCGTCCGTATGCTCACGGAGACTCTGGCTGAACGCGGCTACCACGCCTATGCTGAGGTCAGCGGGCTGTTGCTGCCGGAGATGGGCCTAGCCCGCGCGTTCGAGAGGTACGAATACAGAGCGCCGTGCGACTATCTGCACACCGCGTGGGGCGACCAGTTCGTGGAACGGCTGGGGACGGGCTATTATCGCAAGCCCTGGTTTCTGCTGCTGCACCTTTGGGAATTGCACCTTCCTCGCCAGATCGTGCGCGAACAGAACCGGCCTGAGTTCGGGCGCGACGAGTACGAGCGGGCGGTCTCCAGTCTTGACGCGCAGCTCACCCATGTCTTCGGCGCGGTTGGGGACGAAGCCCTGATCATCTTTACCGGGGACCGCGGAGAGAAGAGCGAAGCAGAAACATACCAGAACGGAACCGCCGTGCCTTACGCCTGCCGACTGCTGGGCATCCACCAGGCCCAAGGCATGGCCCTATACCAAGTCGGCTATTGGGCAGGCCCCAGCGTCCTCCAGCAACTCTACGCCCAATGCACACCCATGATAAAGGACCTCCGTTTGCGCGACGCACAGCGAAGGCCTAGGTTTGGGCGTTGGGTCACGTTTCGGGACCGATTGCGGCTGTTGCGGCTGGCACCCAAGCTCCGGATACGCGATCTGCTAGCGCTGGGCTCGCCGCTTAACCTGACGGCCATGCTCAAGGGGCGCGGTCTTCTCGATGAAGCTCGTTCGCGGCGCAAGGTCAAACGGTTCACTCGATCCTTAGGGCGAGACGAGCTGCTCGATATGTACATGCGAATGACCATCAACTGCTATAAGAAGCA
>JABAOF010010964.1_pt1 | contig 11187 bp, 8 predicted proteins | sample 7062171 | NCBI WGS metagenome assembly JABAOF01 (sample SAMN14538628, study PRJNA623070) | marine sediment metagenome | biome: marine biome [ENVO:00000428]; feature: marine pelagic biome [ENVO:01000023]; material: deep marine sediment [ENVO:00002113] | place: India: Gulf of Khambhat ... | reverse complement strand
AGGGGACATTCCCAGAGGTCAAACCAGGGCCTAATAGAAAAGTAGTGCTCACGGCAAAAAACAATTCGGGAAGTCCCACTCACAGAGGAGAATCGCAGGATCCCATTACAGTAATAGCAGGACAAACCGCGGATGCCGGAACGATTACGCTTGAACCGGTGAACAATGCGCCGGTGGCCGATGCCGGCCCTGATCAGACGGTAGATGAAGGGGTTACGGTCACACTGGATGGATCCAATTCCTGGGACCCGGAAGACGGTAGTGAGCTCTCTTACTTATGGGAACAGACGGTCGGGCCCTCGGTCACCCTTTCGGATCCGACCGCAGTTCAGCCGACCTTCACTGCCCCGGATGTTGGTCCCGGTGGCATATCGCTGACTTTCCAGTTGACTGTTACGGACAGTGGGAGTCTGCAAGATACCGACACCTGTATTGTGAATATCACCTGGGTCAATGCACCCCCCACAGCCGATGCCGGCCCTGATCAGACGGTAGATGAAGGGGTTACGGTCACACTGGATGGATCCAATTCCTGGGACCCGGAAGACGGTAGTGAGCTCTCTTACTTATGGGAACAGACGGTCGGGCCCTCGGTCACCCTTTCGGATCCGACCGCAGTTCAGCCGACCTTCACTGCCCCGGATGTTGGTCCCGGTGGCATATCGCTGACTTTCCAGTTGACTGTTACGGACAGTGGGAGTCTGCAAGATACCGACACCTGTATTGTGAATATCGACGACCTTGGACCCGCTACCATCGATTTTGAGGACTTGACGCTGGGTGCTGAATACCAAGTCCCGGACGTGTTTACCACCTCTGGAATCCCGATCACGGCGAAACCGTTCCAGTGGAGCAATGGGACCTGGTACAGTGGCGGATGGACGAGAGTTGTGAACACTGGAGATGCTGGCGGCTCAGGCAAGGAGATGTGGGTCAACAACATCAATCTCGACTTTGGCTTTCCCGGTCCGTTGCTATCAGGGCTCTCCCTCCTCTTTGGCGAGTATGGCGGCAATCTCAACATTGAAATCAACGGCGACTTCAGGAACTTCGAAAACTTTGTAGAAATTAACGGAGATATCATCGGGGGAGTGAGTGTAAGCGTCGTTAACGGCCTTGGAAACGATATGGGGAGTCTGACACTGAAAGGGACGATCAACCAGTTTGCGATTGGTGGGCAGGAATTCGCTATCGACGACGTCCAATACCAATAATATCCTTCTCCGATCGATATGGCCTTCCTGCTGACCACGAGGGATGATACAGCATATTGTGAAGGCGACTATGACCGTGACGGCGATGTGGACGGGACGGATCTGGCAAAGTTCGCTGCCGACTTCGGCCGCACGAACTGTCCATGCGACATCCCGCTCCCTCCATGATGGAGTTGCGGAAAGCTTCCGGTAAGATTCCGTGGTTCTGTCTGTTTGATTTTCCGAGTTCCTCTGCGTCAGCCCATTTCATCAGCGGTTCCAGTCTTTTATGGCTTGCTACTGATTCTCGGACGATTCGGGCATGAAATTCCTCACCAGTTGAACGATAGCTCCACTTTTTCTCTTGAAGGTAGAATCTCACGCGAAGGCTCGATCACGATGCTGACCTGGGTTGGTTTTTCAGGGTCAGGTTTGGTAACCGAGATTTCCAGACCCTCTGGGACACGGTGACCGGTGCTTTCCCACCAAAGGTTGAAAGCCTCCCTGAGGCCTCTCTCGATGTCCGCAGGTTCGAGATCAGGGCCGAGGTTGTCCTTGCACCAGAACAGAAACTGGGTGATTCTGTTGACGAAAAGCTGATAGCTGAGGGAACCCGCAGCCACCGTGGCCTCTACTGGCGTAAATACAATATCTTTGTCGTACGCACCAACAAGCGGGATGATTCCTACCTTGACAAACTGAGAGAGTCTCTCTTCTGAAAAAGATGCCTCTGTAGGAAGGGATTTATGTGCCCCCACAGCGTGGAGTGGCAGATCCTGAACCCTCGTCTTTTGCCATTCGGTGAATCGGGTTGGCCAGCCAGTCCGCGCAAAGCTCTGACTAATGAGACAGCCAAGGGCCCAGACCGGGCTGGCCCAGAGGCCCTCGGATTCCTTGAAACCGACGAGGGTAGTTTTGTTGTCAGGACCGTACGGGTAGCGGAGCAAGAAACGGTTGCAACCAACGGCCATCCACCCTGCCGAAGAGGTCTCAAGGTATCGGCGCCACTTGGCAAAAACTGATTCTTCTAGATGGTGGGGTAGATAAGGAAGTCGTTTTAGATCCTTCCAGGTATCGAGAAAAAGAAACCTGGGGGTTATCCAGGAAATAGCCGGCGCCAGCAGAGTTTCCGAAAACTGAGCAATTTTTTCAAGAAGTTCGAGACTCCTCGGCGAGTTATCAAAAGGAAGATCGATTATGACTAGGCTAGGAGGATCCTGGATCATTTCAGGTAACAGTTCGGGTAAAGTCTCCTCCAGGGATTCGTGAGATATCGGAACAATCTCGACCTTGATCGCGCCATCTACACCACCCTGCTTCATAAGAAGCTGGAGACCCCGCCAGCATGATTCAAGGCTTCTAAAATCCTCATTTGAAAATATGTGGCCCAGAATCTTTTGAAGGATGGACTCAGCCTGTGCCGTCAATGGCTGTGCTCCATGGGAGGGGGTCGGGATTCTATCGGGCAATTCGACCACTTCCAAGATCCGGTCAACAGGGCCAGTGGAACTCGTCTTTGGTCTCTGATCGGCAATGTTCAGATCTAAGGGGGGGAGATCGGGCCAATCTTCCAGGCGTCCGCGTATTTCTTGGCTGGAAAGACCTTTGGTCGCTGCTTGTTCAAGTAGCTTTCTGGCTTCCAGCAGGTTCCTCAGGAAAGGTGTAGTCCTCAGAAGCCCGTCGGGGTGGAAGTCTTTTAATCTCTTGAAGATGAGGGTAAGGGTTCCCGGTGGGCAGAGAGTTTTGGGAACAGAAACCGAGAGTGAGGGCCCGATTTCCTCCAAAACTTGATCTAATTGCGCCTTGTTGACTCGAATCGAGCCACGCAACCAGCGGCCTTTTTCATGGAGCCTAAATGGGCCCATGGCCAAAATTTTGAAAAGAATGGACGGAACACGCCTGACCATGCTCGCTTAAACCGCCAACGGTTATACCCTGTTGTGAGATTTTGGTAGGTGGTTTAGGGCAAAATCAGAATGCCCATACTCGGATCACTCACTCTGGAGGATCAGGAAAAAAGTATTCAGGTTCACTGGCTAATGCTGAAAGAATTTTTTGATCTTCGACAGGGATCTTTTGGGCATCTCTTCCTTGAACGCACCTCGTGGAGAGGTTTTTTTTATTTCAACGGGAGTCGCAGACTGAGAGGGTTCCTTCTGGGCGGCTTCTTCCACTTCGGCCAGACGGCCTCCCCCGAGAAATCGAAAGACCGGGCCCTCGTGGCTCAACGCCAACTCATCGTTGGGCTCAAGAGGACTCTGAAGATTGACGGGCTGTTTATTGACCGAAACAAGACTCATGCCGGTGAGATCCTTGATCCAATACTGATTTTGATAAAAAAAGACCTCGGCGTGTCGATCCAAAATAGCTTGATGGTCAATCACAAAATCACAACCCGGTTTTTTGCCAATAGTCACAGGGACCTTTTTGAACGAACGGAGGGTAGGACCGTATTGGATGATGACGGGGGCCTGCATGCTCTGGACAACCACCTCGCTCTCTTTTCTCGGTTCGGGTTGAATAGGCGGGACTTCTGGCTTAGCTATTCCTGGAGCCTCCGGTTCAGAAGTGAACTGAGACTCTGCCCGGGCAGGTGGCGAGGAGCTCAGGATATCGATGCCTTCCTCTTTAATTTGGGTGAGAAAACTGACCTTGGGCCCGCCTTCGGCAAAGGCCAGAACGTCCCCGTCCTTGAGATAACCTTCGCTGACCCTCTTACCGTTAACGAAGGTCCCATTGGTACTTCGGTCCACAAGCCTAAAACGATTCCCCTCCCTCAAAATTTCAGCATGCCTTCGAGACATGATTGTCAGATCAGCAGGAAAGCAAAGGTGACAGGATGGGTGGCGCCCGATGGAAATCAAAGATTCAGAGAATTCTTGAATTTCACCTTTTAAGGGCCCCTGTATGTGGATCAGCTGGACAACAATGTTTGGTGGACGTTTCATTCCTCGTGGATGCCCAAAATCAATCCTGGATTCTAAAGGGCAGATTATTTGAGGTGTTCAACGTTCTTCAGCATAGATCGCATCGGTTCGGTATAGGTTTTACACCTGACATTATAACCCAATTGATTAATTTTTGCGAAAAAAATTAATGCTTTCGGGCATGTGAAAATTGTAGTACAATGGAAAGAGTGCCTCGATCCGCTCAACCAACTCACGGCCTCAGCTCCAGACGCTCAATTTCTGGGTTTTGTGCAGCGTGCCTATACCTCGATTGATTTCTTTCGGCAAATCAGATTGTGGCCTTAAGCGTCAGCAAAACGAAGATGCCTTTGTCGTAAGGCCCGATCTGGGCTTTTTCGTCGTGGCGGACGGCATGGGAGGAGCAGCCGGTGGAGAATTGGCAAGTCGCATCTTTGCCGAAACCGCCATCGAAGTTTTTACAAAGGTGGAAGCTCAATCTGAACGAGAATGTCACGACTCGGTCCAGGAAACCTTTGGTTTGGCCCATGAAAGAATACAAAACTGTATCAAGGAGAACCCCCATTATCGAGGAATGGGTTGCACAGCCGAGGTGGCAGCCTTATCCGATGAGGGTTGCATTCTCGGGCATGTGGGAGACAGTCGCACCTATCTTTTTAGAAAAGGTCTCCTAAAGCAACTTACCCGGGATCACTCACTCGTCCAGGATCAAATAGATCAGGGTCTTATCACTGAAGCCGATGCGAGAGAGCATCCTCAACGTAACGTAATTCTCAGGGCCGTGGGTGTGGACGAAAGCCTGGCTGTTGATATCCTAAAAGGAAATATCTTGCCTGGTGATATTTTCCTCCTCTGCTCTGATGGCCTGACAGACATGGTGAATAACGAGAAGATCGAAGAAACCCTCTCCTCACCTTTGAGTCTTCAGCAAAAAGTTGAAGACTTAATTGCGTTAGCCAAATTCGAAGGGGGTTTTGACAATATCACAGTCGTCTTGAGTCAAATAGAAACTCTGTTATGAGAGTCGGAAAACTCTGGATTATTTCTCTGGCCCTTCTGGTGTTTAGCTTCCCTGTACCTGCTCAAAGCGAAAACTCTCGAAGGCTCTTCCCTCTTCCTCTCACCGAATTAGAACAGGTCCTCTCACGCTGGCTTGTCGATTCAGATTTTCAGGTCTCGAGGAGTAGACTTGAAACCGGCAAAATTCTGCTAGTGGCCTCTCGTGAAAAGGGGAATTGTCAGTTTACCCTGATTCCTCACTCTGCTTTGGCGACTGAGATCCAGGTTAGGTGCATTTCACAGAAGCATGTCAATGAAGTAACCGAACAACAAGTGTGGACTTTTCTTACGACATACATGAGAGACAACATGTCTGAAGGAGAAGATGCTGATCAGGATCCTCCGATTCCGGTTTTGGACAGGAGGGAATCTGTGGTCTGTATCAATGCCACTCTGGAAAACGAAGAGATTCAGTTTTCGGGCTTCATCTTCGACTCTGAGGGTTTGATCATCTCGACGGCCCACGACTTGAGAAGGGTCAAGCAGATCACGGTAACGCTACACGATGGTCTCCAATTGAAGGGCGAATTGTTGAAAAGGGATCTCTATCGAGACTTGGCACTTATTGGTATCGAGGTCAAGGTGAACCACACGGTTTCATTGCTCGAAGGCAGGAATCTCCTGAGGAACAGCGAAAGGCTTTACTCTATTGGTTGTTCCGGAAATCAAGAAAAAAAAATCCAGGCCGCTATTATCAACGGGCCTCCAAGACGGATGAACGGCCTGCCCCTCTGGCAGGCCACCATGACAACTCTTCCGGGAAGTAGTGGAAGCCCGGTTTTCGATATCGACGGAAATCTGGTTGCCATTGTCAAAGGCAGGTACCGTGGAACTGTTTCGGTAGGCTTCTTGATACCCTTTGAGACTATCCTAGATTTTCTGCGAGAGATGTGAGGGCAATGAACTACGGTCGATATGAGACGGTACGAGAGTTGGGAAAGGGCTCTATGGGAGTGGTTTATCAAGCCCGTGATCCTCAAATTGAACGCCTCGTGGCTTTGAAAGTCTTGCGGCCTGAGCTGGTCACGACTGAGGGATTCATCCAAAGATTTCTCAAGGAGGCCAGAGCCATCGGCAGGCTTTCCCATCCCAACATTGTTACGGTCTACGATGTGGGAAGCGGCCACGGAACAATCTATATTGCCATGGAATTTGTGGCAGGAGATCGCCTCGACAAATTGATGGAGGAGAGAAAATTCACTGAAAGGGAAATAGTGAACCTCGGCGGGCAAGTTGCGGGGGCCCTCGATTATGCTCATCGAAACGGAGTCATTCACAGGGATATTAAACCCAGTAACATTATACTCCAACCCAATGGTCAGTTGAAAATCACGGATTTCGGTATCGCCCGCATAGAAGATCCCTCCGTAACGCAGCAGACCCGAGCCGGTGAAATTCTTGGTACCCCTGCCTACATGTCTCCTGAGCAGGTACTGGGCCAGCCGGTGGACGGACGCTCTGACCTCTATTCGTTGGGGGGCGTTCTTTATGAATTGGCCTCAGGCCAAAGGCCATTTACGGGCAAGAATTTGACCGCCGTCTTCAGGGCCATTACTCAGGAACGACCTCCAGATCCGATAAAGCTAAAATCCAGCATATCTCCAAGCCTATCCACGATTATCATGAAGTGTCTTAACAAGAGGCCAGAGCAGCGGTTTCCGACAGGTGAGGCCATGGCTGAAGCTCTAGAAAGGTGCCTCGGAGAAAGAGAGTCTATCTCAACAAGAGCTCCAAAAACTGCGGGCTTGCCCAAAAAACGCCGCTTCATCCTCTACGGTCTCCTTGGGGTGGCTGCAATCACTGGGGGCTTCTTTTATCGTCAGATTACGAGAAGACCGCTCGATGTTTCTTCACCGACTAAGATGGAGTCTGTTCCTGCGGATGACTCATCCTCAAAAGCCGGAGAGGACAGGCTCGGGTTCTTAAACGTGAAAAGCGAGCCAGTTGGAGCTCAGGTCTTCGTTGATGGAGGCTTCAAAGGGAAGACCCCTCTATATCTTGAACTCCCCCTCGGGAAGCACGAGATTCGTCTGAACTTACCCGATCACTACGACTGGGAGGCTCAGGTTGATTTAGAAGAAGAGGGCGAGACCCCACTTCTCGTTCGTCTGATCCCAGTTGAATAGAAGAACCAAATATGGCTTTGAAGGAGAGCCAAATGAAGATCATTACAAGATTCATCGTTTTTCTACTATTCATTCTGGCCATGATCCTGGGTGGAAATAAGATCGGCCACTGCCAACTCTCTCCGGGACAAGAGGCACCGCAATTTTCCCTGAAAGATCTCTCTGGTAAGGTCCACGATTTATCTCGGACCAAAGCGCGTTCGATGATCATCCTCTATTTTTTCGACATCGACTCGCGACCAAGCCAAGAGGGTCTACTAAGCCTCAATCGACTCGCAAAACGATTTAAGGGCACCGATCTGACAGTGTGGGCCATCACTCGTTCCTCCAAAGAAAAAGTAACCCGCTTTCAGGCCCGTTCTGCCCTCGTTTTTCCGGTACTTCTCGATAGCTCCGATGTAAGTGACCGATATGGGGCACGGCTCGTTCTTCCAACCGTCTGTATCATCGGCCCTGGATCGAAGATTCTCGACCACTTCCAGGGTGGAGGCAAAACCACTCAGGTCATGTTGGTGCGAGTGGCAGAGCGGGAATTACAGCGCAAACGACCCGTTCTGGCAAAAGCGCTCAGCGAAGAAGTCATTAAGAAAGATCCCAAAAACATAAAGGCCAAAACAGTCAAGGGCTGGGCTGCCCTGAAACAGGAAAAGATAGATGAGGCTGAGAGGATATTTGAGGACCTCTCCCGGCAGGGTGGTCGAGGAGAAATCGTAGGAAACGAGGGTCTGGCTCAGGTTAGTTTCATAAAAGGCCAGCCACAGAAGGCCTTGAAATTGGCTGAGGAGGTCGAGCAAAAAGCTCCCGAAAGAGCTTACGTCAACGTTATCAAAGGGAATGCGCTTTATAGTCTGGACAAGAAGGAGGAGGCAGAGGCTGAATATCATAAGTCAATCCAAAAAGAAGACGCAGAGCCTTATCAGAAAGCAGTTACATATAACCAGCTTGGTCGGCTCTATACTCGCTCGGGAGAGTACAAAACAGCGAGAGAAATATTTGACCGGGCCATCGATATTGATCCGTACTATATCGAGGCAACCACCAACAAAGGGATGACTTACCAAAAAGAAGGCAGATGGGACAAGGCCTTAGAATCCTACCAGCAGGCTCTAGCAGTTGACAAGAACGACACTTTTGCAGCTGTCTTGGCCAAAAGGGCTCGGGAGATGTTAGAACTCCAGAGAGACGCTGAGCGTAAGAAACGAATAGACAGGCTGGTGAAGGACTTAGCAGCTCGTTATCGAGCTGAAAAAAAATCCGGGCGTAAGAAGGAAGATACCTGGACGTCTCGGCCTATGATTATCTCTCTCGTTGACTTTCAGGAAAAGGGTGGTCTGGCCGAACGAGACGGATTTTTCGCGGTTTTAGCAACACAGATCAGCGCTCATCTCAATGCCTCTGGTCGGGTGCAGGTCGTTGAACGCGTTCTCGTGGAGCGGCTCCTTGAAGAACTGAATCTTGGTTCCTCTGAATTGGCCGATCCAGAGACAGCCTTGAGGCTTGGAAAGGTTCTTGCTGCCAAACTGATTGGGACCGGCTCTCTGCACACTCTTCCAAATGCTACTCTCCTAAGTCTTAGATTGATAGACACCGAAACCTCGGCCATTCCGAAGGTGGTTAACAAACAGTTCAGTTCACAGGCATCGCTGGAAAAAGAGATACTCAACCTCAACCGGGAAATGCTCAAATCGATCATTTTGAAGTATCCTTTGAGAGGATATGTCGTCGACGCCACTGAAAGCCGGGTTATCATCAATCTCGGGTCCAAACAAGGGGTGGTTCTTGGTACGAAGTTTGAGGTCTTGGAAGAACAAAAGCCTATTGAATATAAAGGGAAACTCTTGCAAACCGCGCCAAAATCTGTTGCTGAGATTAGAGTTATGGAGGTAGAGCCTGGTCTGTGCTATGGCACGATTCTTAGACAAGAGAGATCTCCTAAACGTGATGACAAAGTTCAAGAAAAGATCGAAGAAGCGGCTATTGAGGGTAGCGGTGTGTCGTAGCAAGACCTTGCGGTGGGTCTTCGCCGTTGTTGTCGTTATTGGGATCTCTTGTGCCGACAGATTATTGGTGGCTGAAAAGGCTGCTACAATAGCCGTTTGGGATCTGGAAGACGCGAGTCCTTTGGACCAGGTTCAGCCTGACCTTGGTGAGATTCTCTCATCCCAGATTGTTGAGACTCTGAAAGAAAAAAGGAATGTTATCGTAGTCGAAAGGGAGCGTCTGATCCTGGCGCTTGAGGAGCTTGGTCTTGGAACGACATCGCTTGTCGATGAGAACACTCGTTTGGAGCTCGGTAAGCTTGTGGGAGCACAGCTCATGGTCTTTGGAATTTACCAGTTCATCGGGGGCATGATGCGACTCGATCTTCGGCTGGTTGAGGTGGAAACCGGAAGTGTCCTGAAGGCTATTGCAAAGACCACCTCAGACTCCGGCTTATCAGCGTGGCTAAATGCCGCTAAAGGAGCTGCAGACGAGTTGCTTTAAAGATTTGAGAGGGAAACTCTCTCTCACTGAAGACAAGTCTTGTAAGGTCCTCATATGGCTCTAAAATCATAATTCTGCTTTGATTCTTGCCGACAGAACCAGACTATCTATATGGTGGAAAAGTAAGGGGTGGTTGATTTAAGAAGAGCGTCGAGAATTCTCTCCGCTAAAACGATAGCCTCCGTCCGGAAGGTTCGTTCCTGCAGCAAAACTCTAGATCTCTTGTTGACCTAAATGTTTCTCACGACTGTCTGCTGTCAAGAAGACATTTAGCCAAACCACACATCGATAATGCCAGACCATCCTTTCTCAGCTTAACGGTTCTAGCCTGTCCAATAATGCGATGGTAGGAACAACAGGTGGAGGTTCTAGATATGCAAATAGAATAGAATCGCTAAGGGAGTTGGACTTTACACCCTGCTGGGAGGTCTTTTCTTTCCCCAGGACTGGCAATATACGTTCATCTAGTCTCTCTTGGATGATCCGTTCGATACCGAGCAGGGAAACTTTCCGGATTACGGTCCTGGTTACACTTCAACAGCGGGACGTGAAGACACCTTTTGAACGTTCTGGGGGTTTCTCAGACGATCCTGACGATTTCAGTAATGCAGCCTTTTTTGAGAGCGCTCATTCATTGTAAGATAGTATGGGAAAGGGAGACCAAAAAGGAGAATCCTAACCGGGGAAAACATGAACAAGCGAGTCATTGACGTCCACATGCATATTGGTGGAAAAGGGAACAGCAGTCCGTGTAAGATGTCCAAGAAGTTTCTCTCCAGTCCCGCCTACCTGTACATGGTCGTAAGGTCTGGAATCCCCCTGCGCGACCTCATAGAAGACCATGACAAGGCGATACGGACGACCTTGATCAAACGGCTCAACAATGCACCCAGTGTGGATTTTGGCGTGTTTCTGGCCTTTGATGCGGTCTACAAAGAAAATGGTGAAATCGATGAGAAAAAGAGCCACATGATAACTCCCAACGAATACGTTATGGAAATGTCAAAGAACAATCAGAAAGTGCTTTTCGGTGCATCAGTCCATCCAAATCGCGGCAAAGAAAGAGGAACCGAGCAGATTGACAAGTGGATCGAAGGCGGGGCAGTCCTCATGAAATGGATCCCGAATTCTCACATCATCGATCCTTCCAACGACAAATACAGATGGTTCTATGAAAAACTCGCCGCTGAAGATCTTCCCCTCCTCTCCCACACCGGACCAGAACATGCCGTTCCGGTTGTCAAAAGAGAATATCAGAAATTGGGCGATCCCCGGAAGCTCAGGCTCGCCCTCGACACAGGGGTCAAAGTGATTGCAGCCCATTCTGCCTCATCCTTTTTTCCTTGGGAGAAAGGATATCTCGACGAGCTGAGCGAGATGCTCGAGGAAGCTGATCGA
>JABAOF010025560.1_pt8 | contig 11191 bp, 9 predicted proteins | sample 7062171 | NCBI WGS metagenome assembly JABAOF01 (sample SAMN14538628, study PRJNA623070) | marine sediment metagenome | biome: marine biome [ENVO:00000428]; feature: marine pelagic biome [ENVO:01000023]; material: deep marine sediment [ENVO:00002113] | place: India: Gulf of Khambhat ... | reverse complement strand
GAAGTACGGAAAGCAGCCTTGAATTCAAAAGCCTATTTATTTATATATTAAGGTCTGTAGTATATACTTTAGGATAGCCGGTTGTATTGCTTCCAACTCAATGCACAAGGCTAACTATGATCAGGAGGAATATAATGCTTGCAAGACTGTTGCTGCTGGCAGTTATAGGTTCAACGCTCAATGCCGCTCAGAATGACGAATCCGCTGTTAAGATCGATGTTGATGCTACATTGTATAAAAAGCACCAGGTCTGCATAGCAGATGTGCGGAATGTATCCGGTAAAATCACGGAAATTCAGCTTGTTCCTATCGTAGATAGTGAGCAGGCCATCGACAAGCTTCTAATGCACCTTTACTGGGATGGTCAGCAGACGCCATTTGTAGTCTGCTCGGTGAAAGAATTTCTAGATATGCTCAAACGCGACCGTATGCCCGAGATGGTATTCAGTAACGGATTTCGGATATTTATCGAGTGCATTGCGGGTAAGGGAGGAAAACTGCAGGGCACCATTATGTACACAAAGATCAATGCACCAACTTCATCTAAACGGTTTCGATACGATCCCAGTTTGGGCATTAAGACTCCCAGGCTTGAAGAGACAATTTGCATTCGCGAGTCCGGCGTCCGCTTAGGGCGGGGCGAGGCTGTTGAAGTATCCGACTGCGGCTTTGAGTCGGGCAGATTGCATCCATGGAGGGACATTAGCTGGGAACCGGAAGGAGGACAGGAAACATTTGTCATCTATCCTTCGGGAATAGAGGGAGTCAAAGCGCATACAGGTGAGTTTATGGCGGGTATTGTCAGAGGAGGTAACTGCAAAGGCCATATCCGAACAACAGGCTTAGTGCCGGGGTACAGATACCGTTTGTCCGCATGGATTAACACATGGGGCGTGGATAAGAGCGGCTATGTGGATAAAGTCAAGGCCCGCATAGGAATCAATACGATAGGCACTTTTCTGATGAAACTGCACCCGGAAGAGGGCGATTTGTGGACGACGGATTTCAGCCATGACCCATTCTATTACGCCCATTGNNGTTTGCACACAGCCATGACAAGTGGTCCGAGATATCCGTGGAAACACGGGCAAAAGGGAAAATTGGTTGTATCATCCTTCACGGGGCACAATTGCTGGGTGACGTTCGTAAGTGGACTCTTTTTGACGACGTGAGACTACAGAATATTCCAGTTCCTATGGGGGGCATCGAGGGCAGTGTGGTCAGTGAACGGAACAGGCCTGTCAAAGACGTAATCGTAAACACCGAGCCATGGTATTTCGCCGGGCGAACCGATGGCGATGGTAAATTTCTGATACAGGATATTCCGGAAGGCATCTATAGCCTCGATTTAGAATACAAGGGCAAAAGCACGCGAATCGACGGGCTGCGGATTCTGACGAATCGGACGGTCAAGGTTAATTCTACTTTAGGGGAAATTTTTCGGGGCAAGGTTGTCGAAACTACACAAAACAAAGAGCAGAACCAGCTTATTAACGGAGATTTCGAATCGGGAGATGCGGTCGGCTGGCAGAGGGCGTATCTTTGCGATGCAATGAGTGTTACCCGTTTGACAAGGCGCGCGGCACCAGTATCCGGCAGCTATATGTTTGGCGGAGAGCACGTGTATCACTATGCAGGCGTCCGTGAGATTATTTACCAGCGCGTCCCCGTATCCAGAGGCACGCGGTGGACATTCGGCGGAGAGCTTTTGTGCCATTCGGCTGACAATGGTCCGGACCAGGCGAGGTGCCGACTTGTAGCGGACCCGGCCGGCAAGACAATGTTTCCAATCACTTCCGATTACCACAAAAGTGAGTGGAAAAAATACAGTATTCATTTAACAGCAGAATCAAATGTGGTGACAGTGGGCGTGGAAATGGTTTATCCGGGGCGTAGCAAAGGCGGCAAGTCGGAAGATGAAGGCATCGTTGGAAATATACCGCGTGAGGATGTACGCAGCGATTACAATGGCACTTATTGTGATGATTTGCGGCTGGTGCCTGCCCTTTCGGAGGGCAAAACAACTGAGTTTAAACAACCTGCTCGTAAAAAGAGGGAACTACCTGCCGGCAACAAACCACCGAAGCTTACTGATACTGATACAGCTGCCATTACACTTACCGACGGCAAAACAAAAATTGAGTTGATTCGTATTCCGGGAGGAAAATTTTTGATGGGTGGTGACAGCCGGTCCGGATGGGCGAGAGATGATGAGTTTCCGCGGCACCAAGTCCAGCTCGATTCATTCTGGATTGGCAGGTATGAGGTTACTAATGCCCAATACAAAGCTTTCTGTGATGCGACGGGCCGACCTTATCCGGTCGATCCGGCGTTCAGCAAGATTCCCTGGATGCATCGTGACAGGCGTTATTACTACGGTGACTATTTCACACAGATGCCGGATTACCCGGTAGTTAACGTGACATGGTACGATGCCCGGGCCTTTTGCCGGTGGGTCGGCCTGCGACTTCCCACCGAAGCAGAGTGGGAGATGGCCGCCCGCGGTGCCGGCGACTCCCTGAAGACCTATCCCTGGGGGGAACAAACAAATCCCGGGTGGACGACACGAACCCGCGATAACACCTCCATTCAGAATCCTGATGGAGATCTGTACACTTGCAGGGTGGGCAAGTTCGGTAATCACAAACGAGCTTATAAAAACGGCGCCAGTATTTTCGGAGTAAGTGAAATGGGCGGCAACGTCCGGGAGTGGTGCAGTGACTGGTACGGACCATACCCTGCAGAAGAACAAACAAATCCTAAAGGTCCGGTTACGGGTGAAGACAAGGTTCTTCGAGGCGGGTGCTGGCGGGGACGTGATTACGGAGTGATGACGCGGTGCAGCTATCGTTTTCACCATAATCCCGATTATTTTGAGTGGGGTACAACAGGCTTCAGGGTAGCATGTAGTGTTGATGGAAGCCGTTGAAAAAATTCATCAACTCAAAGAATCACTATGTGTCACGTGTGATAAATTCCATACCCCATTCATCGCTGTTTCACCCGAGCCGGTAAGATACCCGGCTTAAAGCGGTCAGGGCATGGTGGCTTACCTGGATTATTTCCGGTTGGCCGGTTCTGGAATGGACATATTCACATCGCGAGATTTGACTTCTTTGATGTTTTTAAGCACGACGGGACCGGCTGCGCCCGGAACTTCCGGAAAACGAACGTTATCAAGTGCAAGGCGTTCGATGTCTTGGCAAAAAACAACCGGTCGCAGGTCCTTCTTCACACAGTAAAGATTGACGTTTTCGAGGGTGATGTCCCGCGCGTTCTTTGCATAGAAACCCCAGACGGGCAGGGATCGGGTATCGACGCCGGGTTTTCGAGGGGGAGCTTCTGCCTGTTCGGCGGTACCGCCGCCCTCGTATTCGATGCCGACATCACGGAAGACGACACGTCCGCAGGCGGTCTCACACCAGCTTTCGACGNNGCGGTAGACGCCGGTGGCGGTAAGGTCGGCGATGGTGATATTATCAGCGGTGTTGCCGGGTCTTTTGAGCAGGATCGTGACGGGCGAGGCGACGTTCTTCATGGTGACATCAGAGATGAGAACGTCTTTGAGGGCGCCGTCGCAGGCGTCCCAGCCGCCGGGCTGGAGTATGATGCCGGAGAGCATATTGTGGCGGTTGGAGGTGCGGTGCGGATGCAGCCCCGGGCCGTAGAAGAGACAATCCTGAACAATCATATTTGTAACCGGGCCGATAATCCGGATGCCGTTGCAGGAGCTGTTGACGACGCAGTCCCTTATGAGGAGGTTGTTGACGTAGCGGCCGGCGATGGAATCATCGCCGGTGAAGAACTGGCAGTCGATGATGTTGATGTCACGACAGGGCTTGTCGGACCAGCCGCGAAAGTGGACACCGTCCCAGCCACCGGTGACCTTGACGCGGCGGACATCGACCTGTTCGGAGAATTCAATCATGACGGCGTAGTTTGCCGAGTCCTTTATCGTTATATTGCTGATGTTGACATTGCGGCAGTTGCCGAGGATGATGGTGTGCGGTCCGCGCATTTTCTCCTCGCCGCGTGGATTGAAGACCTTGTTGCCATCGATGACACCGGGCCCGACAATGGTAACGTTTTTGACACCGACACCGAGAATCAGCGCGCTATGCCATTTGCCAAATCTCGCCTCGGGGGTGTTGGCCGGGGGAGTAAAGTACTGATAGTCGTCCAATTTTGTGGTACCCAATAAAGTAGCGCCGGCCTCGAATAAGAGCGTTACGTTGTCCCTGAGGTGGACGGTCCCGGAGAGGTATTTACCGGGGCCAAAGCGTACCTGTCCGCCGCCGGAATCCGAACAGGCCTTTACGGCCTTGTTAATGGCGGCGGTGTCGACCTTTTTACCATCGCCTGCAGCGCCGTAGTCTCGCACCTTGAAGAGACCACCAACCGCCAGGCAGGAGCTGCCAAGATTGGTTAATGCCGCACAGGCAACTACTGCGATTGGAACCACCTTAGATTGCTGAGATTCTTTCATAACCCTGATCCTCTTGTTCGAATGGGTGCTTTGTGTTTGCCTATTTTTATTATAGCTGATGGTCCTGTGCAAAGCAAGACAAAAACAACAGAGGATAGCGTCAAGTATTATGAGTGAGTTTGATTTTTTACAATCTAAGGACTTTCCGAAAAAAGGCTTTTTTTTGCTGCCGTAGGGAAACCCGTCAGCCTGCCAAGCAGGTGCACGAACCACGAACGAACAATAAATGGCCTGATTCGTAGAAGCTTTGTAGAAGGATTAGGCTATTTTTTTACGTAAAGCCCCTGTTACCTTTCCCTCTCCACTCCTCCTCCAAGCAGGGGCTTTTTTATATTCCCGGCCGATACTGCGAAAAAACCGGTTCTTCGTTTACGGATTGGACTCCTTTGTGCGATGCACGTTGTTAATAGCCCTTGGACTTTCTCATCTATCCGGGCCGCTCGGAGGGCCGGACGCCGCTGGGTGATCCAACCGAAAATACACTAATAAACATACAACGCTTTACTTCTAAACACTACGGCAATTTGCCCCAAATGTCTCTGCGCATGTTCTTACAATCCACACTGCCGGCAGAGGTTGTCGGATCCACGTCAGTCGTGCCGAGCTCTCCAAATTCCACCGTGTCCGTGCCAGCCCACTTCCTGTATGCGGTATGGCTGTCCGCATAGGCAACGGTTGTACCGCCGCCGTGCCTGGCTGCAGGTGAGTTCATCCATCTATTTTGGTCATAATAAATTTTAAAACTGTGGCCAATGTTGTAGCCTGACATGTCGTTTATGGTGGTGCCCGGGCCCGCGGTCGGGTTGACGAGCGTCTTGCCTTCATCGATAAAAACGACTCTCTCGTGCGGCCTGCGAACAAGAGACCTGTTCTTTACCCACATCATGGAAGTCTGATTGTTGAACGGCTGACCGTTTAGAGGATTGGTAATGGAGTAGGTCCGCATATGCTTGGCCTTGCCGCCCGTACATCTGTACACTTTAGGATTCTTGGTGTATGAATACAGCGCTCCTGCTTTGATTAGTTGTTCCTGGTTATATATGCTGGAAATAGCGGGGTCAGAATTCCCAGGGTCGGTCTCGTAAGCCCAGGGTTCCTCCAAATATCTCTTGTTAGTTACGCTGTCCACCCTTTCTCGAGGAGCATCTCCGGCCTCGCCGTTAACAATTTTGCCGTCGTTATCGTCGGCGTACATCATCCATGCAAGTGACAAATCCTTGAGATTGCCGAGACACACGGCCCGTCTGCCCAGCTCTCTGGCCTTCTCCAGAGCCGGCATCAATAAAGCCAGTAATAATGCGATAATGGCGATTACTACCAGAAGCTCGATTAATGTAAATCCTCTTTTTTTATTCATAATGATACTCCTTTCCTTGTAACTTTCTCCGATTCAGAACGCGGCTTTGATAATTCATAACAATTTCATACTCATAGATATTAAGGTAATTTCCCCCAGATATCCCTTCGCATATCCCTGCAATCCTGGCTGCCGGCGTAGGTGGCTGGTGAACCACCGGTGTAAGTTATACCGTAGGTTATCGTATCCTTACCCGTCCACTTCCTGTATTCGGCGTGGTTGTCAGCATAGGCTAAAGTTGTGCCGCCGCTGTGCCGCGCCGAAGGGGGATCAATCCATTCGTGCTCATAGTAAGAAATTTTGAAACTTCTGTTTTCAGCCGGTTTGACCGTCTGGCCTTCATCAATAAAAACAATTCTCTCGTTGGGCCTGCGTATAAGGGACTTATTTTTAATCCACAGCATCGCGTTACCATCGACAAGGGATCTGCCATCGCCGTTAAGAGCACAGGTTATAGAGTAGGTTCGCATGTGATTGGCCCTGCCGCCGGGACATCTGTAGACTTTTGTGTCCTTGGTATATGTAAATAAGGCTCCCTTTTCGATTTGCTCTCTTTGGGCCAACGCCGAGCGTACAGCTGGGTCAGAGTTATCAGGATCGGTGCGATAGGTCCAGGGCGTCTCCACATACACCTTGCCCGTCGCGTCATCCGTCCTCGGTCGGGTGTCATCTCCGGCCTCGCCGTTAACCAGCTTGCCATCGTTATCATCCGCATACATAAGCCAGGCGAGTGATAAGTTTTCAAGATTGTGGAGACAAGCTATACGCCAAGCCAGCTCTCTGGCCTTCTCCAGCGCCGGCATTAGCAGCGCCAGTAACAACGCAATGATGCTAATGACTACCAGAAGCTCTATTAAAGTAAATCCTCTTTGCTTATCCATAATAACGCTCCTTTCCGACACCTTGTTTTAATGCATGGCATCTTCGGGCAGGTAAAAGATGCCCGGCCCTGCACCACGGGGATATGGAACGCTGCCATCTGAAGTAATCGAAACCTGCATTGGTACTGTCTGTGACGGATAATAACGCTCCACACGGCCGTCCGTGTAGGCGGCATGCAGTTTAATCTTGAGCGTGAGCAGGCCGTCACCATCTGTCGGATAAGACCGAAACGCCGATGACACGTATGTTCCCAGTGCCAGGGTTGAATTTATAAACTTCTCGCAGCCGCCGTAGGCGTTGGGATTTCGCCAGTGGTCGTAGCCGAAGTAATCACTGACCAGCAGCTTGCTTATCTGGGGCCCATCCGATGAAGTCTGAGGTCCCTTGAAGATATCCCACGATTGCTCCAAGAAACCTATGTAATTGAAGTAAAAACAATATACCCCGATGACCGGGTCCTGTATGGGTGCTGTGTCGGGATTGTCCCAATCATCACCGGCATCCCACGCCTGCTGGAGGTATTCGTATTCTTTAGGTGCGTTCCGGCAAAATACCCTGCCGGCGTCCTTGATATAGCCGCCCAGGTATGCGCTCATAGAACGATGCACCTGTGGGCTACGCTTTCGATACCCTGTGAGCATAGTCGGCTCCTGCCAATTCCAGTGGCTGCCTGTCCCTATAGTGGCGACGGATTCCGGGTACCTGCCGTCATTGTCCACAGTGTAGCAGTTTAGTATTTTGACGATTTCCCGCTGGTTTACCATGCTGAGCAGTATTTGTGCCTCGCGCCCCATCTTACCAAGTACCGGCATGAAAATAGCCATCAACATGGACATTATGGAGATAACCACCAAAAGCTCGACCAAGGTAAATCCCCAAGTATTTCCGCCCTTCTTTACCAAAATGTAATCCTTAAATTCGATGGTTTTGCCCCTTGTAACTTATTGCGTATCCGTTTTCAGCTCATCTCACTTTCAATTAATCGCATCAACCACAGCATGCCCGGTTCATCGCCATGAAGCTTTCCGGTCGGCTCAGTAAACTCGCCGCCGATATCGTCAATTTCCTGAAGGTAAGTAAACGTAATCTCCCCGCGGGGTCGGTCTTTTACCAGAAATGTTATTTTTTCGATAACATCCTTTTCCATATCAATTTTATAGAGAAGCTCTACTTCTTTACAAATCACCCGCACCTGCATTTTGGTTTCGTCGGGTGTATATTCGGTTTCGAACCAGAGCCAGCGGCGTGCTGCGTCCCGACGGATCGTATCTATGGTGTGAAGTCCCGTCCAGGGGCGACCAAGGCCGGCAAAGCAGGCATCATTAATCACACTATCACCTACTTCCAATACAATCCAAGGCCAATATGTTGGACTTGTCCCATATACAAAGGGCATCCTTCCTCTGCCCCTGATCTGCTTATCGTCAATGTGGCCTGTTATTTCGAACCATGTCCAGCCTCGTTTGTGCATCGTGTCGCGCAAATCGAACACTCTGGCCTCGGGCGGCCATTTGTATTGGAAATATTCCTCCTCAAGCATGTTGTAATGTTGAGCTATCCGCAACTGGTCGCTGTTCTCCCGGCCCCCGCGCTTTGTGATTACGAGCAAACCCTGTCCGTCGGCGGGAACATATTTCATCTCATTGTTCTGGCCTTCGACGATTGAAACAAAGTCAATAAAACTCGCACTGTCGGTAGGCAGGGTCTGTACGTCGAGCCGGCTGTTAAACATGCGATAGTTGTTGATGTAGATGGTATTATCAGCTTTTACGAAGCAGTAATTGGCCCGGTCATCCTGCCAGGACCTGCCAAAGGATTTCTTACGCTGCGAATCCCACCGGACCCATCTCAACATGACCGGCCCATCCACACTTTTGGGATAGTAATACCAGCGTTCCTCAACATCTCCCTTTTCCGAGTCCATCCGGCCCTTGATTTGTAGACTTTTTACCGGCTTGTTCTCGAGCAGGCCGGTTTTTCCATCCATCACCGAAGTGGCCATCATACCACCAATCGTTATTGCGCCGGCCGCTGTAAGGGATACCATTGCGGTTTTACCTGAGGCCATCGCAAAAAGGCTGGCTGGCCCACTAACCTTACAGGCGGCAGCCGTCAGCGACACAGAAGCCGCAGCCGCTTCGCTCGGTGCCGTCAGCTTTCCAAAGACAATAAGGGCCGTCAACAACGAACCCTTGCCGAGCCCAAAATGGGACAGCTCTTTTGTTAGGGCCTTTTTGGCGCGGTAGAACAATGCCTGCACGCCGAATTCACTGCATTTCATTATTTCCGCGATCTCTGAATACTTCATCCCCCTGTAACATCGCATGGTTAATACGGCCCGATGGCGGGGCTGGAGGCGCCGCATCGATTTTAGGACAATCTGTTTCAACTCGGCAGTGACCATGTCCGCCAGGCCGTCCGGACTGTCCGTCTCTGCAATTTCATATCCCAGGTCCGACAGGGAAACCGTTCTATGGCGCCATCGCCTGCCATAGTAGCTGCGCATCTTGTTAAAAGCTATGCCGTCCAGCCAAAGCCAGAACCGGTCGGTCTTTTTGAGTTTTCCAAATACCTTAAACATTTCCAAAACACTCTCCTGAACAATATCATCCGTCACATCCTGCTCCAAAGTAAGCCGCTGTACATACTCCTTCAAATGCTCCCTAGCCGCCTCAGCGAGGCGATTGAGGCACTGCCTGTCGCCAAGCTGCGCTTTTTTGACCAATTCGATGTAGTCAATGCCGGTATTCATGCGAACCTGTTAATAAGTGCAACGAAACAAGAAAACTTGACGCCGTTTTTTGGTTATTTTTCTTTTTCTATGGAATTTTATAAATTACATTAAGATTTCACCAAAAACACGGCCGGAGTTGTTAAGCTGGATGACCTGAGCGGTAAGATGGATAAGATGAATGTCCGCCCGGAGACTATAATGACATGAATCGACAATCATAAAGAGGCATGTAAGAATTTGCGCTTTTTTAATCATAAGCACATCTCCTCAAATCTAATTTTATTATACGATTTTCTCCGGTCCCTTGTCAAGAATTTTCACCCTTTTACGTCTTGAGGGGCAGTCAGATAAATAAAATCCCACCGATTTCCAATCGATTCGGGCACCTTGCTGCTTGAAAAAAATTATTGGCAGTATTAACGCATAAAATATGAAATCAGAGGAACAGAAGACCAGCCATGCGCATCCTACAGGTGTAAGCGGAAATCAAGCAGTAAGAAAGGAGTGATATTATGGATAAACAAAGAGGATTTACTTTAGTGGAGCTGTTGGTGGTCATTGCCATTATTGCGTTATTGATGGCGATACTTATGCCGACACTGAATAAGGCCAAGGCGTTGGGCAGACGCATCGTCTGCTGCAGCCATTTGAGGCAGCTGTCACTTGGATGGGGCATGTATGCAGACGAGAATAGCGGAGACCTTGTTAACGGAGAGGCAGGTATAGACCGTATAGATAATTCCACGAGCCCTCCGACTATCCTGGAGAAGGCGTGGGTGGGCGATATAGGACTCGATGCCGCGGGCAATCCTTCGATAGACAAACGGGCACAAGAACGAAAAATCAAAGAGGGAGCGCTATGGGAATACTGCAAGAATTCAAAGGTATTCCGCTGCCCGGCGGGGAAGGTAAACCACCATGTAACGTATCAGATAGTCGACTCTATGAATGGTTTTCAACAAACTGATACCGTAGAGGAGCAGGTATGGGGCAGCAACAGGGGTGATTTTTCCAGGATGAATGAAAGAATCGTTTTTATCTGTGTAGGTGAGGTGAGAAGCAGCAGCTACCATGTCTCTTACAGAGATGCAGAATGGCTGGACATGCCTCCCGTGCGGCACCGTGACGGGGCAACGGTCAGTTTTGCAGATGCACACAGTGCATACTGGAAGTGGAACGATGAGACAGCAGATATTGCAAGGGACCCTCCACTAAATCCGCCCGACAGCGCAGCGGGCATCGCAGACCTGCAACAGATGCAGATGGCCGTATGGGGCAGGTTAGGGCATTAGATTAGAAGCGCCGAACAAGGCGTGGAGGGAGAGGAGAAAGCGAGATAATCACACACTATTAGAGGACCTCTGTTTATTGTATATTAAAGCGTTCGTCAAATATGAGTATTTTAGCAGTCTTTTAACTTTTGCACACATTCGGTCCTTTCGGTTGGTTTGATGCAGCCCGCCCACTGAGTCGAATAAACATCAATAAGAAACAAATTACTCTAAAACGGTGGGGACATCATAGTCCAGAAGCACCAGACTTCTCCGATGGCTTTGCCATAGGGTCCTAACTCATCGATGCGCCAGTAGTACTTTGTTGTATCATTAAGCTTACCGGGTGTAAATGTTGTAGTGTCCTGGTTGCGTATGAATGGTGGCGGATTGCTCGTTCCGAAGTATACATCGTGCGATGTGGCACCGACACCGGCCGTCCAGCTCAAGACAGGAGTTGT
>JABAOF010002730.1_pt4 | contig 11194 bp, 14 predicted proteins | sample 7062171 | NCBI WGS metagenome assembly JABAOF01 (sample SAMN14538628, study PRJNA623070) | marine sediment metagenome | biome: marine biome [ENVO:00000428]; feature: marine pelagic biome [ENVO:01000023]; material: deep marine sediment [ENVO:00002113] | place: India: Gulf of Khambhat ... | reverse complement strand
GAATATTGGATTCGGAATTTTAATTTAAATCTTGGATTTTGGTGTAATAAGCGTTTATAAATTTAATATCTAATGGTCAATATCCGATAATTTAAGGTGATGGTATGGTTAAAATCAAGGAAAAGAAAATAACCAAAACTATTCGTAAAGACTATAGACACCAAATAGAAAACCCCGCAGAAAGTGGTACTCTTGCTCTTACTAAAACAGGTAATATAAGTTTAAGTGAGCTTTCTGCAGGCTTGGAAAAAGATAATCCTGGAGTTAAAAAAGTATATTTAGACAGAGTAGGCAGAAGGTATCAAAAATTGAAAATAGTATTTGAATTTGAAAAGGGCTACAAGGGAGAGTTTGATCTTTCATCAATAAAAGAATATGTAAAATAATCTCAATTTAATTAAATCCTCGTTCATATTATTTATATGAGGGGTCAGTTTTATTCTGCCATAGCGATCGCAATCACCATACCCATTGTTTTATTCATCTCCTATTATGTCATGTCCCATGGAGGGGAGACCGGGATATACGAGAATATCGTTGCGGATCAGATACACCAAGTTGAAAGGAGCGTTGAAAAAGATTTCGGAAAAGCAATGGTAACGTCGGGGAAGCGAGCGTTAATAGCAGGAGATGATTACGTTGTGATGAACGGGGAACCGATTAGTGATGCAATTTCCGGAATCAAAGAACTCATGGAAAACGGGACGGTAGAAGGGAATGAGAGCCTGCTAATGGTCAACAACACCCTAATCAACTGGACGAATAAGATTCTTGATGTTCCTGTGAATTTTTATGTTAACATAAGTTTCGCAAATCTCGAAATTTCGAACTACAATTCATTCAACATACACGCATCCGCCGATCTTAACGTTTCGGTTGCGGATGAGTTGGGGATCGCGAGAATTGATAAAAGGGATATGCATTACGAAACGTTGGTACCTGTTAAGGGGGCGGAAGACCCCATATTCACCCTGAAAACAAACGGTGTTCTCACAAGAAGCATAAAGATTTCGCCATATCCGTACAGAGCTAAAAAACTCGTGGAAGGCGGGGCGAATTCTTCTGGGAACTGTTCGGGTGAGGTAACATTCAACAAATCAGAATGCGATTCGAAAATATTGGTTGCTGAGAATATAACAGGAGTGAGTTTCGGGTGTTTTTCGGGGTTCGTCATAGAGGATTCCGTTGATCTTAGCGGGAGTTCGGATTGCTATGTAACGGGGAACGGAAGCGCGATTGAGATAATAAGCCAGGCAATTTCAGAAACGAATTATGAAAAAGTCTATATCGACAGTGATACGAAATCTGTTTGGCACCTGCCCATACGGGAGGAAATCGATAGTAAATATTATTTCCCCGGGAACGGGCCGAACTTCCTGAAAAGGTTGGAAGGCGATCTGAATTCCTCCTCCGATGGGATGGAAACATTCGTGAACCTCCCCGAATTCCAGAGCTATCAATTACCGATAAAGGAGGATGTGATTTCGCTTGCCTATATATATTTCAGAGACCAAGACTATATTGGGTATCCAGTAAGGGGCTTGCAAAGCTGGTTTAGGACAAACCAAACGTTTGCGGACAAATACGGTTTAACGGAATTGTGTGATGGATGTTGATATGGTCAACAAACGGAAAAAAGAGGGGTATGTGGATTTGAATAAGGTTGGGGGGAAAGATTCTGGTGAAAAAATGGCCGAGGAACTCGAAAGTAATACCCCTGATGAAAATGAAAAGAAAACGGAAACTAAACCAAAGAGGAAGAAATCACGTGCAAAGGTGAAGACGCACCTCGAAACAAATATTGACAGATTATATGAACTGGTCAGGAAAAAAGGGTTTGTAAAGGTGGCTGAAGTTTCCAAGGAACTCGGGATTGATAAAGATCAGATTGAGGAATGGGGAAGAATACTTGAAGATCACAAACTCTTGAAACTGCATTATCCTCCTGTTGGAGATCCCGTATTTGTATTGAAGAAATTCAAATCTGATACAAAAGAGGTAAAAAAGTTGAAAGGGAGGAAGAGATTGAAAGCTGGTAAAAAGGCTTTTTTGATCAACCTTGTCATCCTGTTTGGATTCATTGGGTTCGTTGCCTACTATACTAGAATAATCCCTTTGAGATTTCCACAAGTAGATTCTTTTTTCATTGAAATATCAAATATTCTCAAAACACCAACAATTCGAATTTCTTACGTAGAAGCTTATTTAGGAGTGATTATTATAATAATTATAGTAGTTGCCTTAATTTTAATAGTAAGAAGGTGGAGAAGGAAATAATGGTGAAAAAGAAGGGGAGAAAGGTTGCGAAAAAAAAAGTCGAGGAAAAGAAAGTTAATCTTAAGGTTTTAGAAGAATACACCGTTCTCTATCAGAATGTCGCGGCCAGTGTTAAGATTTACCAAGACCCGGATGAATACGTTCCAGTCTACGATATCAGGTATCCTAAAATAGAGGAAGCTACCAGGGCGGTTCTCGATTCTATAAGGGAAAAGATAGTTACCGAGCTTGCTTTTCGCACGGATGATATTCTTAACCCGGAAGAGACGGGCAAGATCAGAAACAAATTCATAAACAAGGCCACGAATCTTGTTGAAGAGGAGCTCCCCAATATTTCCAAAAGTGATGCGGGTATACTTGTTGGAATCCTCTCGCAGGAATCCCTAGGCTTGGGACCGATAGAGTTCATGCTCAAGGATCAGGGCCTTGAGGAAATAGTAATCAACGGCCCCAAGGAACCTGTATGGGTATATCACAGGACGTATGGGTGGCTGAAGACGAGCATAACCGTTAAAGATGATGCAAAGGTTTACAATTACGCAGCTCAGATAGGGAGGAGGGTCGGGACGCAGATAACAAATCTCAGTCCTTTGATGGATGCATATCTAACAACGGGGGACCGTGCGAATGCAACGTTGTTCCCGATATCATCAGGGGGTAATACGCTCACCATAAGGAAATTCGCAAGGAGGCCGTGGACCATAACTGACTTCATAGAAATGAATACCATATCCCCTGAAGTCGCTGCTTTTCTATGGCTGGCGATACAATTCGAAATGAACATTGTGTGTACGGGAGGAACGGCCTCAGGGAAAACCTCATTCCTCAATGTGTTGACCATGTTCATACCTCCCACCCAACGAATTATTTCAATAGAGGATACAAGGGAAATACAGCTGCCACCTTTCCTTCACTGGGTTCCGCTCACTACAAGGCCTCCTAATATTGAAGGGAAAGGGGAGGTTACGATGTTGCAATTGATGATCAATGCCCTTAGGATGAGGCCTGACAGGATGATAGTGGGGGAAATACGAAGATCGAAGGAGGCGGAAGTCTTGTTCGAGGCTATAAATACAGGGCATTCTGTATATTCCACACTTCACGCAAACACCGCAGAGGAAACCTTGAAACGTTTGATAAACCCACCGATAAACATACCCATCTCTTTGCTCACATCGCTTCAACTGATAGCGGTCATGCACAGGGACAGGAGGAGGAATATAAGGAGAGTTTTGGAGATATCAGAACTCATACCTTCGGGTGGCCTCGCCGAAATGAAAATCGAGCTTAACAATATTTTCAGGTGGGTTCCATCAAAGGATCGTATTATGGAGTGGGGGAAATCGAACAGGGCATGGAACGATATAAAACTTTTCTCGGGTATGGGTGAAGACGAGGTGAAGAGGAATCTGGAGGAGAAAAAGAACATACTGCTTTGGATGGTGAAAAACAATATAAAGGACATAGACAAGGTTGGAAGGATAATATCAGATTATTATAAAAATCCAGAAAGTGTCCTTAGAATGATAAAATAATTTATTTTTGCGTTCTTTCGAATCTAGGTACGAAAATCCTGTATTTGTCCTTGTCCTCCAGTTCTTCAAGTATCCTTTTTATGATCATTTTTTCAGGGTCAGGAAGCATGCTGACCCGTTTTTTCAAATCATCGAAACTTTCGAATGACTTCTCCTTTTTAGCCGCTATTATCGCCCAGAGATGTTTTTTCCCTATTCCGGGGAGTAATTCAAGCTGATGTAATCTCGTCGTTATCGGACCTGCATTGTTGAAGAACTCAAGGAATTTCTGTGGTTTTATTTTCACTATTTTCTCAACCACATCCGCCACTTCTTCCTTCGCCGCTGCGGTGAGGTCCTTGAATTCTATCCTCCTCTTGATGAATTTAACTTCTTCCCTCTTCCCATCACCTATATACACACGGGATCCTACCTTCAAATGAATACCCTCCCTGACTATCACCTCTAGTAAGGAAAAGTATTCCTCGCCGACAACTTGGGACACGGGTTGAGAAATACGCATTCCATAATATCCGTGGGGTAGATAATCCAAGACTATCGCCCATTCGTCCTTTTTTATGTCCTTTTTCATGCTAACCAGCTTGATTATAATAAAGAAATTGTATTTATAAAATGCTATTTGTTCTCCTTAACTATTTTCAGAATTTTTTTCTTGTCGTCATCAGTTAACACCAATCTCTCGTTTGCGAACAAAACCCTTAATTCATCTTGTGTTTCGGGCAGGAAGTTTATGATACTTGCTATGTGTTTATCCTTAAGCTTTTCGATACTTTTCAATTCACCGAGCATTTTATTGTATTTCTTTTCTGAAATTTTGCAGAATTTCCGCAAATGTTCTAATGCATTCTTCTGTTCATAAACAAGTTCCTTTTTCTTTTCCTTCTCCATCAAAATCTTCTTGGCGTCAAGCCAACTCACCGCTTTTTCATCCTTTATATCCATATGACCACCTATTTCTTCAAGACAAGATGTTCGGGTTTTGATATCACCTCTTTTATTTTCTTGCCAATCTTGATTTTAATTACATATGAACTTCCCTTTTTTTCTTTCACTTCCCCTACCTTCCCTTTGAACTTCGGAAAGGGCATGCCCTTTTGGGAAGAGGGGTCTATCTTTATAACCACCTTGTCCTTTGGTTTGAATTCCTTGAGATAGGATGTAACCTTAAACTTCTGTCTAACCTTTTTCTTCAGCCTACTCCTCGTTGATCTCCTGAATCCCTTGCTCGCCTTCACCATGTCATCAATCCTCAAGACCTATCAAATCGAATTCCTTCACATTTGCATGGTTCCCGAGGATTTTCGAGATAGATGGGTTCGTTCTCCCCGAATCCCCGGAAATCAGTTCTTTGATGTACAAACCCGATTCCGTTTTAATTTCGAATAGGTATCTTTTATTATTAATCCTTTTCCATTTTATACTTTTAACCTTTTTGTTCTTTGTCTTTTCCGGTTTAGAAGTCAAAACCCTCTTAGGGGTTCTCTGCTTGATAACGCCTACCAATTTCTTAACCTTCTCAATTTTTTCGACTTTTTTATCGAAGTCGGCAACAACCTTGTAAACTTTGTAGGGTCTTTTTGATTTCAATCTCGAAACCTCTTCCTTGTCAGAAATTCGAAGTCCCCTAACCTTGACCCCCTTTCGTATGTTTATCTGTTTTTTTATTTCCTTGAGATTCATTTTCCTCCTAATCGGCTGCTTGATTTCGAGGATGAATGGCCTCCAAACCAAACACCTCGCATCCTTGTCTTCCCTCCCTAGAGCGTGGAGGGTGTGGGAAGAAGCGAAAGTGACCTTCATGAAAGGTCTCGCCATTATGTCCTGAACCGTTTGTTTGTAGCGTGGCGAATGTGTTTGTGGGAGGCCGCGAACGAATTTCTTGTATTCCCCATAAACAAAAAGCGAATTTGAAAATATCTCCGTTCCTTCGTTCTGGATATCAAAGATTATTATTACATCGGGTTTCTTGTGGTCAATCCTTTTCCCTGTCCTTTCAATTATCATCTTCCCTAGCTCCCTGCTTATCTCGGATTTTATCGGTTCGGAGTATTTCATCCCCATCTTTTCCCATAAAGTCTCCTCGTTCATGACGAGGGAATCGCTCATCTTAACCCCGATCAGAAAAGTTTCGAATTCCATGGATCTCGATGTTTTCAGAATTTTATCTGAGATTTTCGGGAGATTATCGAAAAGGTCTTCGCATACAACGCATTTCTCCTTCCCTTTTGCGAAGTTTGATGGGTCAGCCTTTATTTTTCCAGCTTCGTACTCCATTGCCAGGAATTTTCGTATTGTTTTTCCCCTCTCCCTGTTGGAGTAACCACTAAGCAGTTTTGTGAATTGCCTACCCAAGCAGGAATCGCATACATACCCTAAACTCAATATTTTAATTGCTGTTTCCTCTATCATAATACCAATTATGTCTATGCTATTTTTAAATCAAAAATACGAATAGCGTTCTCTTTCGCCTTCTCTAGAACTTCGTCCTTAGGGATTCCTTTTATCTCCGCGATCTTCTCGGCCGAGAATTTGATATTCCAGGGATAGTTTCTTGGGTCCTCCTCCTTGTTCGGGGATAGGAAAGGCGAATCTGTTTCAAGAAGTAGCCTGCTTAAAGGAACATCTTTTGCTATCTTTCGGATGTTCTTGGAGAATAAAACCATCGTGGAGATCGAAATGTAGAATCCCTTCGAGATGATCTCTTTCGCGAGATCTCTTCCTCCTGAAAAACAGTGGAATATCACCTTCACGTTCGAATCCCTCACCATCTCAAAACATTCGTTTTCCGCGTCNNCGCGTCCCAAGAGTGTATCACAAGAGGTTTCGAAAGCTTTTCTGCGAGTTCGATGAATTTCGAAAATCTTTCATTCTGGATTTTTTGCTTTTCGTTGTCCTTCTCCCAATGGTAATCCATACCAACTTCACCCACCCCGACTATCTTTTCCGAATTAGATTTTATCAGCTCAATGATTTTTTCTGGGTCCTTTCCGCCCTCTGTGGGGTGGAAGCCAAGTGTGGGAAATAAGAAGCCCGGATGTTTGCTAGCGAGAGAAAGAACTTTCAGTCCTTCGTCATAACGAGCGGAACTAACAATCACCCCTGCTAATTCCTTTTTACATTTCGCTATTACTTGGTCCATATCCCTGTCGTAATCACCAAAACATAAGTGAGCATGTATATCTATCATATCATTCCTCAAAAAAGAAATGCTCCAGAGCTTCCTGAATGTTCTCCACTTCTATTACCTCTATCCCCGCTTCTTCGGAGATGTCTACTTTCTTCGGGATCTTCTCAGTCGTGCAGATTTGGGCTGGGCCTATCTGTTCGCAATATCTCCTGGTTTTGTACATGACTTCCTGCGATTGTAAGAGAGGGACGAGGAACAAGCGAGCTCCCACATCTTTCGCGGCCTTAGCTTTCGGAAGGATTTGCCCTACTGGTCCTATTGTTCCGTCATGATTGATAGCCCCTGTTATCATAACTTTGGGGTCGATCATTTTATGTTCAAGTGCTGCAATAGTCGCGATGGCAAGAGATGCCCCGGCAGATGGACCTTCGACAGCTGTTGCGTTCGTTTTTATAGTGTATATTATGTCATAATTCGAGAGATTTATACCGGTTATGTTGGATGCAACCTTGCTTGAAGTACGAATAGAGTTTTGCGTATCTGTCCAGAACAGGAGTTTGTCTATATTCGCGAGAACTCTTCCCTCCCCCGGGATTATCTGGACCGTGAGCACGGTAGTAATCCCTTCTCCTTCCTCGGTGATAGCCGGTATGATTATCGAAGCGAAAGAAACATTTGAATAAGATTCATTGACAACGTAAGGAATATAAGTTACGACATTCGCAGTTCTTGTCTCATTGTGATAAATGATGATGGTCTCGTTCATACCCCCTATGTAATAGCCCACGTAAAAAACAAGCATTGCGAAAATCAGGTAGCTAAGTATTTTTAGCCACCTCCTCTCTTTGCGGGGTCTTCTGTATCTATACATGCGAACACAATCGGTATATAATTGTTTTTTAACTTTTATATTATCCTTTGGCGTAAAATGTAGAAGGTTAATTAATTTAAATACATGCTCTCGGATTATTAAATGCAGGGAGCCTCCAGCCACGGGGTTAGGCCTACCGTGCCTTCGGGCGGCAAATGGTCTTCATGGCCGGTTGTAGTTTACGGGTGGCTCTGTGATAGCCTGCAAGCCCAACCTGCCAACTGAGAAGCCTTGTCCTTCAGGGTCATCTTCATGGTGAACTGGGTCAGGGTCGGAAAGTTCGACACGTTTAGCGTGTCTTTCCCGAAAGATAGCAGCCCTAAACTATGTTGTTGATGCTTGAAGGGTTGCAGGGTGGAGGAGGTAGATTGGATAACTTGCAGTTTTTCATGAAGTCTACTGTGAACATGCTCCCTGTTTTTTGTTTCAAAAGTTTAGAATATTTTATATGCAAGAGATAATATTTTAATATGCTGCCCTTTTACAAAAAACTATCCCTGTTTTTCTTCGGGGAATTGGTCGAGAAGTACATTGATTCTTTCAGGCCCTTGGAACCCCATATAAAAAATGCAAACATAAAGATATTGCTGAAGACTTGGGTAAGTATGCTGTTCTTCTCAACATTCATTTCATTCGTAGTTTCGCTTATTTCGATATACACCATCCTTTCGTTTCTTATAGAGGTTGAATTTTACATATACATATTCAGTGTTATTTTCTTCCCAGTGTTTGTAGCATCAATAGTTTTCATAATCTTTTATCTCTATCCCGTTCAGATGGAGAACGCGAGACGAAAATCCATAGAGAACAACCTCCCCTTCGCTATAACCCATATGGCGGCAATCGCCTCATCCGGGATACCCACTGAGTTCATGTTCGAACTGCTCACAGGCTTCAAAGAATACGGGGAGATATCAGAAGATTCGAAGTTGATAATGAGGAATATGAAGACCTTTGGGATGAGTTCTGTTGATTCGCTAAAGGATATCGCTGAGCGGACGCCCTCGCAGGATTTCAGAGAAATTTTGCTAGGGATAGTGTCAACCGTAGAATCCGGGGGGAATATCGTTGAATATTTGAGGGAAATGGCGGACAAAGCTTTATTCAGTTACAGGATCAAGAGGGAAAAGTATCTGAAAACGTTGTCAACGTATGCTGACATATACACCGCCCTGCTGGTCGCTGCCCCACTCATGATGCTTTCTTTGCTAGCGACGATGAGTATAATAGGCGGGAGCGTGATGGGTCTGACCATAAATGAATTGATGTTGTTGATAACGTGGGTCATACTTCCGGTGCTTAACGTTGGTTTCCTCATATTCGTACACACTACATATCCGGGTGTTTAAAATGGAGATGAGCAAAACATTCGTGTTTGAAGTCATTTTCATAGTCTTAGGGATCACGCTTCTGGCCCTTAACTTCCTTTTCATATCTGTTGTCTTTCCCTTCATAGCACCTCTTATCAACGTGCTGGGAGCGCTGATAGCGATCATCCCGCCATTTCTAATTTTTTACGGAAGGTATATGGTAAGCAGGGAAATAGAGGAGCAGTTCATAATTTTCATAACAGATCTCACGGGATCGATAGATTCCGGGATGACGTTGCCCATCGCTCTGAAACATGCCTCAAGAAAGGATTACCGTTCGCTAACGAAATACGTCAAGGAAATAGAGAGTAAGGTTGAGTGGGGAGTTCCGTTCGAAAAAGCACTCAAGATATTCTCTGACAAGGTGAGGTCCATGCCCATAAAAAGATCCGTGAGCACGATAATAGAGACTTATAAAGTCGGGGGTAAGATTTCCGATACGCTGCGTGCGATAGGACAGTCCCTGATCGAAATAAACAAAATAAAGCAGGAACGTTCAGCTTCGGTGCAAGCGCAGCTCGTGACTTCTTATTTGATATTCTTCGTTTTTATTTTCATTTTGTTGATCTTGAAAACTTTTTTAATACCTGCCCTGGGAACGATGGAGGCTCCCGCACTCGGGGAGGTGACAGGGGAACCAACTATCCCCGCGGAACTTTACACGCAGACCTTCATAAACTTCATACTCGTCCAAGGATTCTTCGCCGGTCTCGCAACCGGTAAGATGGCGGAGGGTTCGCTAATGGCAGGATTGAAACACAGCATAGTTCTGATAGTTATAGGGTATACGATTTTCTCGCTTCTAGGTCAGTTCGAAATAGCAATGTTTTAAATATTCGTTGGGAATAAGTATTATTTGCGCGGTGTGAATATGGGAAGGATAAAAACCATTTCGATCAAAATGCTTGGTAACCAATTGATAAGGGAACATAGCAATAAGTTCACCGATGATTTTGAGAAGAATAAGGAGATTTTGGCAGAAATAAAGGACATAAAATCGAAAAAGATAAAGAATGTTCTCGCAGGTTACATAACGAAGGAGATGAAGAAGATAAGCAAAACCGGCCTGTGATTTTATGAAATTGGAAAATGTGATTGAAGAAGCTTTTCTCGTGAAGCCGGATGATACCCTCTCGCATGTTGCATCCAGAATGGCTGAAGCGAAAAAATATGAGGCATTCGTATTTGATGGGGGATTGAAAGGTATCGTCACGCTTGATGATATGGTGAAAAGGAGGGTTAGCGAACCGAAGAAAACGAAGGTTTCACATTTCATGAAACCATTAAATCCATTCCCCATCGATACGTCTGTTGAGGACATAATCAACTACATGCTGGTCAGCGAATACAGATCGCTTCCTATCGAGAAGGAAGGGAAGATCTATGCTGTTTCTAAACCCAGATTGCTTAAATTCGTGAAGGACGAGGTGTTCGAGAGGGAGAAAGCGAAAGATGTGATGCAATTCCCTTATTGTGCAAGCGAAGATGATACGATTTTGACTGTGATCTCCGTAATGAAGGATACAGGGTTAAACAGGATACCAATTCTGGATAAGAAAGGGGAGTTTGCTGGTCTCGTTGACAGCCTGAGCCTCGCAAGCGTATTGATCGACGAGCGAAGATCGAAGCGTGGGGATAGATTTGGGGATAGAACGAAACTGGGGGACATCGGAATAAACAGATTTCTTAGAACCGATATAATAAAAGTGGAACCTAACACCGAAGTGAAACAAATCGTTAGGGAAGTTTCGAAAGAAGGTGTTTGCGCGGTTATTGTGGAGAAAAACGAAAGGTTTCTGGGGATGATCACCATCAAGGACCTCTTCAAGCTAATAGGGAAATCGCTAGAAACCGTTTACGTGAGGGTCACCGGCCTGGACGGTGAGGATGATTTCATAAAGATGAAAATAGACGAGATGGTAGAGAATACTATATCGAAACTCCTGAAATTCGTAACCGTAACCTACGTGGCGATACATGCTGAAACCCATAAGAGCGGAGGCAAACGAAAGAA
>JABAOF010037397.1_pt5 | contig 11196 bp, 10 predicted proteins | sample 7062171 | NCBI WGS metagenome assembly JABAOF01 (sample SAMN14538628, study PRJNA623070) | marine sediment metagenome | biome: marine biome [ENVO:00000428]; feature: marine pelagic biome [ENVO:01000023]; material: deep marine sediment [ENVO:00002113] | place: India: Gulf of Khambhat ... | reverse complement strand
TCGATAGAAGCCTCAAGGAGGTTCATGGAGCAACTGGATCCGGATTTCGTCATATACGCAATACTTACACCTTTTCCAGGAACGGAGCTTTTTGAAGAAGCTAAAAGCAAGGGTTGGATAGAAGATTTCAATTGGTCAAATTATGACATGGTACACGCCATAATGCCAACTGAAGCACTGTCAAGAAAAGAAGTGCAGAAGGAACTCTACAAATGCTACAGACGCTTCTACGGATCTTGGAAAAGAAGGATGCAGGGACTATTCTCAAGAAATGAGTTGAAAAGGCGAGTCTACTGGTATATGCTTGGCAGAGGCATAGTAGAACAGCTTCAAGCACTGTTTCAGCAATTGTGACATTCGAAAAGTTCATGACAAAGTGATTTGTATATGAAATACGCTACATATTAGATGCTAGCAGGAGAGGTATGCGAATCGATCACACGCCGGAGAGAACGTTAGAGTCATGGTCCAGGTCATCGAGGCGATTCTTTCTCCTCGGAGGCCTATTGTTTCGATATTTAGCACCGCCCGTCCAAACTTCGGTGCAGGGAATATACTTTGAGCCTCCGCAGCCACTACTATCTGCAGCAGGGAACTTGTTTCGAGAGATGAATATTAATGCCTGAACTACCGGATATTGTTATCCTGGCCAGAAGCATGAATGATGCTCTCCAGAATCGTACAATCCTCGATGTAAAGGTCAATCAACCAAAAGTCTTGAATCGATCAGTTCAGGCTTTTCGTCGCACGTTGATTGGCCGTACTTTTCTCAGGTCCCAACAACGAGGAAAATGGGTTCTCGCAATCCTGAGCGATGATTGGACTATGGCTTTCAATTTAGGAATGGGTGGCCAAATTCGCCTGCATGGTGCTACCGAAGTCTCTGATCCCAAACGTGAACGAGTAGTCTTCACGTTAGATACGGATGAACAAGTATGGGTACACTTCTCGTGGTTTGGACAGGTTCATGTCATCCCGCCCGGCAAATTTAAGGAACACCCGCAACTAAGCACACTGGGGATCGAACCCCTATCAGAAGAATTCACTGCTGAGAAACTAGCTTCGATGCTTAATGGGCGTAGAGGACGAATCAAGAGCTACTTACTAGATCAGCGGTTTATCGCAGGGATTGGTAATGTCTATGTTCAGGATATTCTCTGGTATGCTCGGCTTCACCCGAATCGAAAAGCCAATACACTGAAATCTGACGACGTGACGCGACTACACAGAGCTGTGCGCCTCGTACTGCAACAGGGCATCAAGTGGGGTCCAGGTCCCGGAGAACAAGACATTTGGGGAAATCAAGGCAGCTGGAAAGAAGTGAAAGGTTACCCTAAGGTTGGGTATCGAACTGGAGAGGAGTGCCCGGAATGCGGTGAAACCATCGAGGAATTGCGCGTAGGGAGCACCACAAGCTACATTTGTCCCCGTTGTCAAACCTGAAAATTCGCCGCCACGCTTTAACCGCTCCATTGAGCAGGTAGAGCCTAAACTCCCTCTTTTCAGCGCAATGCACCTACGGGCTGACTGTTTATGTAGTTTCAAAGCTCAACGTGATGATTATTGAAAAGACTAATATCGTTGACATCGTTCTACTGTCGAAAGAAAGGAGAGACAGCGTTGGAGGAGATTGCTATCGAAGTCAATTCGCTTGTGAAGAAATATGGAGACTTAGCAGCTGTAGACAGTGTATCCTTCAAGGTTCACAAAGGAGAAGTCTTCGCCTTCGTTGGTCCCAACGGTGCTGGGAAGACCACAACCGTGGAGATATTCGTTTGTCTGCGCAATCCAACTTCAGGGAAAGTGAAGATTCTAGGTTTTGATATAGATGATAGAAAGGGACAGCAACAGATTAGGAAGAGAGTAGGTGTGTTGCCTCAAGACTTCAATACCTTCGATCTGCTCACTGTGAGAGAGAACTTGAATTACTACAAGAAGATGTATGACGGAGGCATGGATGTTTCTGAGCTGATTGAGATGGTCGATCTAAAAGACAAAGCAAACACGTTATACAAGAACCTATCAGGGGGACTGAAAAAAAGACTGGCTATTGCCACAGCCTTGGTGAACGACCCAGAGGTTGTTTTCCTTGACGAACCGACAACTGGACTTGATCCCAGAGCTAGAAGAGATATGTGGAACCTCATCGAAGGTTTAAGGGAAAATGGAAAAACGGTCTTTTTGACAACTCACTACATGGATGAGGCCGAAGCGCTCGCGGACACCGTTGCTATAATCAGTTTCGGCAAAATAATCGCCATGGGAACCCCCAGCGAATTGATCTCCAAGCATGGTGGAAAGACTGCTCTGATGGTTGAAGAGGGAGGAGAGGCTGTGTACGATCTGTTGAGTCAAACACTTTCTGATGTGAGATTAGAGAATGACGGGGATGTTCTTGCGGCTCTCGAGAGGAAGTCTGACTTGCCTAGTGCTGTCTTGGCTCTAGATAAAAGCAAGGCAGAGTTTGCTGAACTCATAGTTCGAAGACCTACACTTGAAGACGTGTTTCTCAACCTTACAGGAAAGAAGATTGTGGAGGGAGAGCTACATTGAGAAGAATACTCGCTATCATTATTGGTGCTCTCAGAATGTGGTTCAGAAGTAAGCACAGCTTGTTTTGGACCCTTGCATTTCCAGTATTGCTTATCTTGCTTTTCGGAGCGATCTTCAGTGTCAGTGATAGCCCAACACTGGACTTGCACTTGCAGAATCAAGATTTGACGGCAGATGGAGAGCTAACACAGCTGTCAAAGGCATTCTGTGATATATTGAATGCAACAGAAATCTTCAACCTGCACACTGTTGATTCAGCGGAGAACACAACTAGGTTCATCGAGGAGAAGGGGGTACAGAGGATTCTCATAATTCCGAATGGATTCCACAGTTCAGTTGCTGTCGGGAACAATGTCAGCTTAGTTCTTAAAATGGTTCCAGCAGAAGTCGACACAGCGTCTGCGACTGTGCAAAGTGTGATTGATCAGGTTGTTGAGATCTTCAATACCGTTGTGACGGGGCAGAGCCCTCCGAAAGTAGTCACGGTGAAGTCCGAAAATATAGTCTCTGAAACGTTCAAATACATCGACTTCTTCGCCCCAGGGATTATTGGCATGACTCTGATGACTTCAGGAGTCTTTGGCGCCGTATCGTGGAACACCAGAAACAAGGAGCTTGGAATATTGAAGAAATTGGCTACGACGCCTCTATCCAAGCTGGAGTGGATTGTGGGAGTGGTGCTCTACGAACTGATAATGGGCATAGTCTCCACGTTAGTGATCGTGACGGTTGGAGTCTTAGTGTTCAACATGAAATTCTTGCCAAACATCTTTTCTGTGATTTTGATAGTCTCAGGGGCCATAGCTTTCCCAGGAATGGGGATGGTGATCGCACGCTTTGTTAAGGAGTCAGATTCTGCTGACGCTGCCGCAAACGCAATCACTTTTCCAATGATGTTTCTATCTGGCAGCTTCTTCCCGCTGGAATTCATGCCTGACTTCTTGCGGCAGATCGCTAATGTTCTTCCCTTAACATACTTGAATAATGGACTTAGAGATTCGATGGTTTACGACAATGTGTCAAGTGCCCTATTCAACACTGCAGTAGTTCTAGGAGTGGGCGTATTCTTTATTGTCGTTGGTTCGCTGATAACGAGTTGGAGAGAAGAGTAGAATAATTTCTTCTGAACAATGAGCACTATCTATCCGCTTGAGAGAACGCCCAAACACGTCTTCCAAGCAAGATCAACCCAACTAGGAAAGCAAAGCCCACAATGCTCATTCCCAGAGGGTTATCCGTTCTGGTCGCGTCCAATTCTTGTAGAGGAGCAAAGATTATGAAAAAAGTTAGCGCTCCACTGATGATCGCGAACCGTTGCTTCTTGTTGGGCTCTTTCCAACAGAAGCTTCTGAGAAGCGTGACATAGAGGAAGACAAGTATTGGACCGAACAGGATCCCTATAGGCCACCAAGGTATCATATTAGGTATCAACCCGAAGCCAACGAAGAAGGCAAAGGTTCCCGAAGTGCCGATTAGCCACATTGTGAACGGTTTTGACAGAGGTCTGCTCCCATCACTTCCCCACTCCGAAGGAAGTCTGCACGCGGCATACCCAAGCAGCACCATGACGAATACCATGAATACATAATGGGGAAGGGGGGGCGTATAATCGAATAATGAATTGAATAAGACGAGGCCGAGGACGACATCACTCAGGAGAAGAAAAAACATCGCCTTGAACACCCCCGCTCCCACCCAACTTTCGCGGCTATGTTCAGGATAGATCAGCTCCACCAACACAATTGGTATGGTGATGCTGTAAACCGCATGGTAGATCGTGAGCATCACTGCCCAAACCCAGTTGACATCAAGCCATCTACCATACACCGCCAACTGGCCCAAATCAGGCCAGGCAGGATTAAAGAAGCTGCAAACCATCAATCCTTCCTCTAGAACGCCGTATGCAGCACCAAGCAATAGCACTGAACCTATGCCTTTTCTCCATCGAACTTTTAACTCCCTGACAATCACCGCACCGCTCCCATATAGCGATGCAAGAATGATGAACCCAAAGGGATTGAAAAATTCTATTGGTGGGGCTGAGCCTGACAGCAATTCTCCGACCGTGGGAGCCAAGAGGAAGAGGACGAATGCTGGCGCAGGTTTAGGAAACTTCATAGTTTCCATCCAAATGTTGCTCCGTTATTATGTTTTGCATGTCCTAGTTGTGACGTATTTGTCGATGTCGAAAGCCGTTTTCAATCATATAAAGCGATTGGGGAAATAGGAGAAGACATCAGAACCGCATGGACAGTAGAGAAATCACTTACTGCTTAGTCGATCTTCCTGCTATGATGTTCAGGAATTGTACAGTGTGCTTCCTTACTTTGTCAAGATCGAGAAGGGCTATTTCCATCAAGCTGCGAGTTTTCTCCAGTTCACTCACAAATGCGTGTCCAAGAAAATATCCTGTATGTGTTCTCCCCTGGATGCTGAACCATGAACCATAGAAATCGTTTACAGGCTGCTTCTCTTCCACTCTTTTCAGATACTCCCCAGCCAACCAACTCTCACGTTCACTGCACCAGGAAAGCCATCCTTTGTCTTGCCCTATGTGCCATGTTTCTCTTCCGAGAATGAGATGCTCACATTTCTGAGCGAAACCTTCACTGTAGAGCTGGAACAATGGGTCTTGCTCCTTGTCCTCGAAAGTCTCCCACTCATTTCGCCATGTCATGTGAGCTAGGTGGCCGATTTCGTGGGATATCAAACCTTTGAGTTTCTTTTTTGTATGCCATCTCCTCTCAGCAATGTTTTCCAATCCGAGAAGAATTGCAGGTTTCCCTTCATACGTAGTTGCCCATCCGGCTCCACATCCGATTCCCACATAGATCAAAAAGAGTATCTGGAAATCCAGCTCCAATGTCATTGAGGCCTTTTCATAGATAAGTTCACATGCGGAAAGTATGTTTCCTCTCGCCTTTCGCATCAAATGAACGCGATCAGGCAACGATGGAAGGATCTTCTCAGCGATTCTCAGCCAATCTTCATTTTCTTTCTCATAGCTTTTGATCTGTTTGTCCATCAGCTCAGGATATTTTCCCATGTAAGATTTCTGCCACGCCCTGATCTGTTCATTCACACTCTTCGAACGTGCCTGCGTCCAATAGGCTAGGAAATCTGGGAACGTGTCTAAGATCTTGAATCTCTTTTTGCCCATCTCAACTCAGTCTTTTTATTCTATTCAGATGATTCGCTCAAGATATAAACACCCTGCACGCGCCGTCACCTGCAGCTTTCTACCTCCAAGGGATTCTCTGCGAATAGAGTAGGTGTTTGAAAGAAGGTTAAAATATCCATAGGAAGATGATAGCAGAAGGAAAGGGTGGGGGATTTCATGGTTGAGAAACAGAAGATATACTTTCACGGATTGAAGGTTATTGACTTCCATGCACATTTTCCAAGTTCGAACTGGACACAATGGATGGTCTCATGGAGACAGCGACTGGTTGACAGGTATGGCGAGGAGAATGCCCAGCTACTTATTGAGCAGGCATCTCAGGACAGGGAAGAGATGAGAAGGCTTTGGGGCTTTGCACCTCCAGAATCTGAAATACGCTCTGATGAGGAGCAAGCAGCTAGGTGGGTCGCGGATCTTGACATGAAGAATGTGGAGAGAGTGAATTTTGTGACTGGAGGTGGAAACGATAATCTCGCCAAGATCGTAAGATTGTATCCCAACAGGTTTTCAGGATTCGCCCACCATAGTTTGTTCGCAGACGAAGCCGCTTCCGAGCTTGAACGTGCCGTTAACAAGCTTGGGTTGAAAGGATACAAAGTGATAGCGTCTTCCCAGACGAGACCTATAGATGACAAATCTATTTATCCGGTTTGGGAGATGGTGCAGAACCTAGAGATCCCTGTGATCATTCACTTTGGTGTTCTCGGTGGAGGAGGAGGTTCAGCTTTGGATTTGAGGAATATGAATCCCCTCACACTTTGGGAGGTGGCGAAGATGTTTCCAAAAATCCCGTTTGTCATTCCTCATTTTGGTGCTGGCTACCTTAGAGAGCTTTTGCTTCTGTGCTGGTCATGCCCTAACGTGTACATTGATACTTCGGGCTCAAACCGATGGATGCAGTGGATGCCTTTTGAAATTGAGTTGAGGGCGCTTTTCAGGAAGGTCATTGAATCTGTTGGTCCGGATCGCATCATTTTTGGAAGTGACTCAAGCTACTTCCCAAGAGGTTTCAGCGCCCAATATTTGATGGAGCAACTTGGGGCTTGCCGATCAATTGGGTTGACGGAGGATAGCGTAGAGAAGATCTTTCATAAGAATGCGGCGAAGTTGCTGAAATTGTCCGAATGAGAATCTCATCTGTAAGGGGCTTCAGGTTAAGAAGTGTTCTTCGCGCTGTCTCCGGCGATTGATGACTCCTCTGAGATACGCGATTTGTCCAACATGGTGAAATATCTCGGACAGATAGATCAGGAGGCCGAATTGCCGTTTTCGGGTCTGTCCCCATAGAGAGATTTCGGCTTTGAGCTCTGCTGAAGTCAACTGGTTAAGGGAGTTCAGTACGATGCCTTTTCCGTTTTCTATATCGTTTAATATTCTCTCAGACGAGTAAGAACTATTGCCAACGTAGTCTTCAGGCCAGGTTTTGGGTTTATATTCTGGATCCCCTTTGATGATTCTAGGGATTCCCACGTTCCATTGCTGAGAGAGATGTGTAAGTATCCATCTTATTGAGTTGCCCACTTCCACAGGTTGCCACTCGATCTCCTTCTCAGAGATATCTTTTATTGCATGGTCGAATCGTTGAAAGGCAAGCTCAGCAAACGATATGATCAATTCTACTTTCTCTTTCATGGGTAACAGCTCAGATTGTCTGTTGATATGTTGTGTCTCTTGGATAAAGCATTTGCTCGAAAAGAAATGTTCACTCTCTTCATTGAAGGCAAGGCTAACGAAATGCTCTATACTTGCCAGTGCTCCTGATAAGCAAAGCGAAGCAAAGATTAAGATTGCACGTTAGGATTATCCTAGTGACCCTCTTCAAGAAAAGTGGAGTGACTGCATTGGACACCAACGTATTGCCTCATCAGTTCGTGATTTCAGAGAATGTGACAATTGATTATCTCGATTCTGCTAATAGTCTAGAGCAGGTTTTCTCCAAACACTTTAGAGCGCCAAGTATCCGAGAATTCGATGTAGATCGCCAGAAACTTGTAAACAAGCTGCTCAGTTATAACCAGAAACGGGACGCTCCTCAACAGGTGATTCAGAACATAGACTCCCTTTCGCAACGTGAAACTTATGCCGTGATGACCGGTCAGCAACCTGGCGTATTCTCAGGTCCGCTTTACACTGTTTACAAGGCGATTTCTGCTATAGTCTTGTGTGAGAAGATGTCTAACCGGAAACACTCTTTTGTGCCTATTTTCTGGAACGCATCTGAGGATCATGATCTTTCAGAAATCGATCACGTCGGTATATTCAGGCAGAATGAGCCGCTTGAGATTCGCTACAATTACAGGTCGAGGCGTGTAGCCTTTTCGCATATGACTCTGGACAAGTCTGAATTGAAGAAAATGCTGGAAATTATTGAGGATGTGTCCCCTGATTCTGAGTTCAAGGCACCTTTGCTGAGAGAGATTGATGAAATCATTCAAAGATCATCCACCATCAGCGACTTTTTCTCTAGATTCATGCTTTACCTTTTCGGAGAACTAGGACTCATCTTAGTAGAACCTCAACCCTTAAGGGATCTATTGACTCCCGTCTTTGAAAAGTTGATTAGAGACCCCACGGAATGTACACGAATCCTCAACGAAGAAGGCTTCAGGCTTGAAAGGCTTGGATACTCGCCTAAAATCCACAAGAAATCTGATTTGTGCAATTTTTTTGTCCTCAACAAAGAAGGAAAGCGACTGCCAGTCAAATACAACGGAAAATTCCAAATTGCAGACAAGACTTATTCTGAAACAGAACTCATTCGTCTGTTATATGCTGATCCGTCGAAATTCAGTGCGAACGCTGTTACCCGACCCATTATTCAGGATTTCCTTTTTCCAACATTTGCCTACGTCGCCGGACCAAACGAGATAGCATACCAAGCACAACTCAGAGGAATATATGATTTCTTTGGACTAGAAATGCCAGTCATTTTCCCAAGATTCGGGGCCACAATAGTTGAGAAAAAAGTATCAAAGATCATCTCAAAATACGAAATAGGAATCCCTGAACTGCGAGAACCGGAAAAGGTGATGAAGAAGTTGGTTAAAGAGAACATCGATGACATTTTCGATTCCTTCAGAAACGAGGTTTCCAGAGGTGTGGGTGAAGTGACTCGGCAAGCTGAATCGATTGATGAGACTCTGATTCGATCTTGCTTCCTCGCAAGAGGGAGAATCTTCAAAACAATAGACGCTTTAGAAGACAAGATTGCAGCAAAACTGAAGAATCAGGATTCGGTTATGAGGCAGCAGGTTGCCAAGGCGCACAACAATCTCTTCCCTTATGGAGATCTTCAGGAGAGAAAGATAAACGTCCTTGAGTATCTCATGAAATTTGGAAAGGGTTTTCTGACAGTTATCGAAAAGAAATTCTCAGAAACCGATTACGGTGAGCATGCGGTGATTTATTGCTAGAAATACTTGCCATCAGTCCCCACCCAGATGATGTAGAACTCTGTTGTGGCGGTCTCATCGTCAAGATGGCTGGGGAAGGACGTCTCACGGGAATAGTAGATCTGACTAGAGGTGAGCTGGGGACAGAAGGAACAGCAGAGACAAGAACGCAGGAAGCCGTCAAGGCAGCTGAGATCCTAGGGGTGCAAATTCGTGAAAATATGGATTTCGGAGACTGCAAATTAGATTCCAGTTTTGAAAAAGTGACAAAATTGGCGGATTTGATTAGGCAATATAGGCCTTCGATTCTGATAGCGCCTTATGGAGATGAACAGCATCCTGACCATGCTGCTAGCAGGCACCTTACTGACAAGGCATTCTTTTTGGCCAACCTGAAAAAGGTCCAAACAGACCACAAAGCTCACGAGGTCAAGATGGTTGCCTATTACATGCTACATAAGCCATTTGCCCCGTCTTTTGTAGTCGATGTCACAAAGATTTACGATAAGAAGCTAGACGCCATAGAAGCCTACAAATCCCAGATGAAGCTGATGTGTGGCCCTCAGGGTCTCATGAGAGAGATCAGATTGAGAGATGAATTTTATGGGTCACAAATAGGCGTCAAGCAAGCGGAACCATTTTTCTGCAAGACCCCGCTAAAGATAGATGATCCGGTGGCGTTCATCAGATGAAAATAGGTATTGCATGCTTTCCAACCTTCGGTGGAAGCGGAATCATAGCCACGGAACTGGCGCACCTGCTGGCGAAGAAACATGAGTTGCATCTGGTGAGTTATGATGTGCCTGTTCGATTGAAAGAAGCAGATGTCTCATTCCATAAGGTGGAACTTCTCGCGTATCCTCTCTTTGACCGAACTGCATGCTGCTATTCTCTAGCCCTAGTCTCAAAAATGGTAGAAATCTCGAGGTCTCATAGTCTAGATATACTTCATGCCCATTATGCCGTTCCGAATGCTATATCAGCTTATCTGGCCAAGAAAATCTGCAATAACTCGATGAAGGTTGTAACTACACTTCATGGTACAGATTCCTACCTAGTAGGGCGTCATCCTTCCTACAAGGAGGTGACACAGTTTAGCATGCAACAAAGCGATGCATTGACAGCGGTTTCAAGATACTTGAAGGAACGCACAAATGCTGAGTTTGACGTTTCAAGGGAGATTAGGGTTATACCGAATTTTGTTGATCCTCAATTGTTTAGAAAACTCAGAAAGACCCCTCACCAAAAAGTCATATGCCACTCATCTAACTTCAGGTCAATCAAGCGAATACCTGATATTATCAGGGCGTTTGGAGAGATCGTGAAAGAGATTGATTGCAGGTTGCTTCTTATTGGGGATGGACCTGAACTACCGGAAGCTGCAAGAATGGTAAGCGATCTTGGGATATCAGAGAATGTTGAATTCTTGGGAAATACAAGAAACGTTAACGAGATTCTTGGAGAGTGTGATCTGTTTCTTCTACCTTCAGAAGATGAAAGCTTTGGACTTGCTGCGTTGGAGGCTATGAGTTGCGAAGTCCCTGTTGTCGCAAGTAATGTTGGGGGACTTAGAGAGTTGATCTCTCATGGTGTTGATGGCTATCTGATGAGAGTGGGGGATGTCAGTGCCCTTGCACAGTACTCTCTCAGTATCTTGCAGGACCCGGAACTTCAGGAGAAAATGGGCAGGGAAGCTAGACAGAAAGTCCTTCGAAAGTATACCCCAAGCAAGATTGTGCCTGAATATGAGGACTTGTACGAACAAACTTTGCAGGATTAAGCTGCTGTATTTCTAAATTTCAGTGAGAGAGAAAGGGTAATTCAAGTTCCATTGTAGCGCGTGCTTGTGGCGACTCAAATCGATGGACATTGCCATCCTCTCGAAACGGTTTCGATATGCTGAGCCACCGCCAAAGCCACGTCCTCACGCCAAGGATGAGCCATTACCTGTACACCGATCGGCAAACCTTCAGGCGAAGTGCCGGCGCGGACGACTACGCCTAGCCATCCAGTCAGATTATACGTCATTGTATAGCTAAAGGCGGGGATCTTTTTGAGATCGAGTGAGAC
>JABAOF010009220.1_pt2 | contig 11197 bp, 7 predicted proteins | sample 7062171 | NCBI WGS metagenome assembly JABAOF01 (sample SAMN14538628, study PRJNA623070) | marine sediment metagenome | biome: marine biome [ENVO:00000428]; feature: marine pelagic biome [ENVO:01000023]; material: deep marine sediment [ENVO:00002113] | place: India: Gulf of Khambhat ... | reverse complement strand
GTAAGGGTAATTTAATAGCACAAATATTTTCTTTAAGAATTAAATTTTGACAGGTTTAGTAGAGAAAAGTACAATCTTTAGCAGCTCGATCCCAAGAATTTTGAAGGAGGAGAACTATGGTCAAAAAAACTGTCATTGGTGTTTGTGTTTTTTTTCTCATTTTATTCATCTCCCTTCTAGATAACAGCGCAGAAATACTTCAGGAAAAAGAGATCGAACTGAAGATAGAAGAACTTAGAGAGAGGATCCAGGAACTTGCTGTAAAGATAGAAAAGAACCCTGAAGCTGAAGAGGCCGAAAAATGGAGAGAACAGCACAGAAAATACATCAATGAGCTTGAAAGACTTTTGGCTGTATCAAGAGCCGAAGTACAGAAAAAGAAATACACGGATTTCGAGTGGGCCATCAAACAATCCAAGGAAAAGCTGCATGAGCTTGAGTCAGCCATTGAACTCATGAAAAAGAAAGGGGAGAGCGAAGAAAATATTAAAGTCTACCGAGAGCAGATGGCCGAAGAGGAGCAGCGTCAGGAAGAGCTGATCCATAGACATGAGCTGTGGAGAACCAATCAAAGAAAAGAGTTAGCTGAAAGAGAGAGGCAGATTCAGAGGTTGAGGGAGGAAATACAGGAACTCAGAGCGGGTATTGAGAGGGACCCTGATTCAGAAAATGCAAAAAAGTGGAGGGGTATGCTGCGAGAGCGGGAGCAGGAAATCGAGAGGATTCAGAGAGGAGGAGAGTTTGAAAGGCCCAGAGAGCCGGGGCGTTTTCCGGAGATTGAGGCGGCGATCAGACAAAAAGAGGAACAGCTCAAGGAACTTGAGCTCTATATCGTGGATCTGCGGAAGAAAAAGGCAGATGAAGAAAAAATCCATGATGTGGAGGAACAGATTGTCCAGACGAGAAAAGATCTGGCCGAGTTCAAAGTCCTTCTGGAAAGAAGACAGAAGCAAGCGGACCAGCCATCTGCGTATCAACGTGAGAGAGGCGAACTCACGGCTTATGTGATCAGTTCAACGGAAAATGATGTCACGGTCAGGTTTAAAGACAGCGGCCGGGTCATGGTCCTTCGGGTTCGGAAGTGGCGCCGAGTGGAAGGACGGAGAGTCGAAAATAGGGAGGAGATGATTTTTGTGAATAGTCTGAAAAAAGGGGAGTTGATATGGGCGAAGTATACAGAAGGAGAAGAGAGAGGTTCATTCTTTATCTTGGAAATTAAGCGTGTTGACAAACGAAAGAATAATTCTTGATGTGTAAGAAATCACAGAAAAAAATGCGGAAAAAAAATCCATCTCGAACAGGAATAAACCGCAGACAGTTTATAAAAGATGCATGTTTACTTACTGCTGGAGCGGTTGGAACAATCGGCCGGATAGCCCAAGGAACCCAGCCCATAGTAAATGGGGAATCAGTTTCCGGGAAAATGATGTACAGGCGTCTCGGCCGTACAGGTCTTAACATATCGGTTGTAGTGGGCGGCGAGATGGATCATCTTCAGATGTATGAACGTGCCTATGAGCTGGGAGTCAACTACTGGCACAAAGTGGGAAATTTTCCCCATCCGGGGCCCGAGTTTTTCAAGGATAAGGATAGGGATTCGTTTTATTGTGATATGGTGATCGATACTCTGGATGAGGAAGGGGCTATTGCTCAGTTTGAGTGGGGGTTGGAGCAGTCCGGATTGAAGATGATCGATTTCATAAAGATCCATTCTTTGTATGAAACCCCAAAAGATATTCAAAAATACAAAGGGATATTCAAGGCCTTTGATTATTTGAAAAAACGGAGAAAGGTTCGGTTCATGTCCATTGCCCAGCATGGGAGGACAGCGGAAATTTGTTCTGCCTGTATCGAATCTGGTCAGTTTGATGCCATCCAGCCCAATTTCAGCGTGTTCTCTCCCCCGGAAATGCATGAGATGATCGCTCTTGCGAAAAAACATGATGTCGGTGTCATCTGCAAAAAAGTCCTGGCTGGCGGTGACCGGTTGTGGCAGAGGCGTCCGAGCCGGAAAAGAGAGGTCGAGCTTCGAATCGATAAATCCAATTACACACTGGGACAGGCGATGCTCAAATGGGCCTTGGATGTTCCAGGAGTCACGGCGGTTGTGCCTCTCATCACCAATTTCGAGCACCTGGAGGAGGATATTGCTGTGGGTTTTGAGGAAAAAACTCTTTCCTCTGCTGCCTCTAGGGCCAATCATAGAGCTCTTGAGGATCTGGCTGGAGACCTTTCTAAAGAGTACTGCCGTTCGTGTGGCCAGTGTGTGTCAACCTGTCCCATACAGATTCCTGTTCCCGATATCTTCCGGTATGAGTTATATCTCTCAGCTTACAACAGACCTGAGTATGCAAAGCGAATGTATGGAGAACTCCCATCCGGGCAGACAGCCAACCAGTGTATCGAGTGCGGCGCATGCGAGGAATTCTGTCCTCACTCTCTTCCCATCATGGCAAAGCTTCATATGGCTCACTCAAAATTGGGGACGTTCCCTAAGGGGACACCTTAGAAATCCTAAAGAGGTCGAATCCCAGCATTTGACAGTATATAATGATCAGGTCGATGTGATGAAAATGAAAGGACTTACAAGACAGGTTATATTCTGTTTGTTCATTCTATACATCTTGGGTCTTTGTGTTTGGGGACAGGATAAGGTCCGGATCAAAACGGAAAATGGAATCCAGGTTATCATCAACCCAGTCAAACCCAGTAAACCGCCAGGCGTTCCTTCGCAGATGAACATCAAGAAAGAATTGGTGATCGGAAAGTCGAGCGATCGTGATGAATACTTGTTCGGAGAGGCCAGAGGTGTTGCGGTCGATGATTCTGGAAGGATTTTTGTTCTGGACTCTAAACAGACGCTTATCAGGGTGTTTGACCGAAACGGCGTTTATCTTAAAACGATAGGGAAAAAAGGGCAGGGGCCAGGGGAACTGCAGACACCGCAACATGTATTCACGACGTGGCAGAAAGAAGTCATGATCGAGGATCATGCACCCAGACAATTTGTGTTCTATTCTTTGGATGGAGAATTTTTACGGAATGTCTCCTTTGCCAGGGCATTTATCTTTACGACAGGGATTGATTCAGCGGGTAATTTCATCGGAATCGTCCAGACAGGGGAGCCTGACGGCAATGTCCAGGTATTGAGTCGTTATTCTCCTGAGTTCAAGTATCTCCATACAGTTGGCTATCCTATCAAAGGAGACCGGGGAACCTATAATTATTTTAAGCCCTGGCTTCGATGGGCGGTGTATAAGGGAAACCACATTATTTTTAGTTTTTCAGAGAAATATGAACTCTTGATTTATGATAACGCAGGAAAACTTGTCAGAAAAATTGTCAAAAAATATAAGCCGATGAAAATTTCAGAGGAGGAACTCGCTCATATGAGAAAAGTCGTTCGCCTGCCTTCCACTGTTCGCTTGATTGTTCCCAAACACCACCCAGCTTTCCAGAGATTCACCGTGGATGATAAGGACAGGATTTTCGTGCAGACATGGGAAAAAACAAAAGGTGGAAAGGGATACATTTATGATGTGTTTAGCCCTGAGGGAGTTTGTATAGCAAGAATCCCGTTGAACGCAGTGCCGCGAGTCTGGAAGCAAGATAGATTATACACTATAGAGGAAGATGCGGAGGGATATCAGTCTATCGTGCGGTATAAAGTTATCTGGCAGTGAATTCTTTTCAACGTGGATTTTTTAACCTTGTGCAATAGAGAATAAGCCTGCAATATTCATAAACACAGGTTTGACTTGCTATATCATGAGTTATGGAATAAATAAATAATATTCCAGAATGAGGATAAGTACATGAAAAAAATACTAAAAAGCTGGACGTTTCGTATCGCTCTGCTTCTTGTCCTGGCTTCGGCATTGTCGTACACCGTACATTATTTTATTTTCCACGATGTCCATCATATCTTTCTCTACATGATCGGGGATTTTGGATTCTTGTTCATCGATGTCCTTTTGGTCCTCTTGATCATCGAACGCCTTCTGGCCAGGAGAGAAAAAAGATCCATCCTCCAGAAGCTGAACATGGTTATCGGCACTTTCTTCAGCGAGGTGGGAATGGAACTCTTGCATTGCTTTAGTGATTTTGTGGAAAATGCTGACCAACTCGAGAGCGAGATTCTGATAAATCCGCAGTGGGATAAGAAAAAGTTCAGGGAGGCACAATCCAAGGCCGCTTCGTTCAAATACAGCATTGTCTTCGATGCGGATGGCCTGGAGGAGCTGCGTGATTTCCTCAAAGAGAAACACTCCTTTCTTGTGCGTCTTCTTGAGAATCCCATTCTTCTCGAAAATGAACGCTTTACTGACCTGCTCTGGGCCGTTTTTCATCTCTCGGAGGAATTGAATTTTCGGGAATCATTGCAAAACATCCCCAAAGGAGATATTGCCCACCTGAAAATAGATCTCCGAAGAGCCTATTCTGTGATTGTATCGGAGTGGATCGCTTACACCGAACACCTGAAGGAGAAATATCCATTTCTCTTTTCGCTGTCGGTGCGCATCAATCCCCTCAATCCCAAAGCTTCCCCCATCGTCCAGGAATAGACCTGTCAAAGCCTGAATTTTTTTTTGCTGGCAAAACAAGCTTTCCTTCGTTTTGCCGAATTTCGACTCGCTCATATCCATTGATGAACTGATTTTACTCCAACCCCCGTGCCTGATAAATCTGAAGCTTAGCATTCAGGAATTCAGGGGTGTTTTGGGGAAGAATTTATTGACTAATTCAGGATGAGTTGGTAATGTTTTTGATTATAGGCAAGAAAAAAATGAGCATAAAATGCCCCGAGTGCCAGTTTGAAAATCCCGGCGATACGCGTTTTTGCGGAAACTGTGCCGCACCCCTCAAAGAAGATATCCCGCCTTCCATCACAAAGACCCTTGAATTGCCTAAGAAAGAATTGCCCACAGGCTCGACCTTTGCCGGCCGGTATCAGATCATCGAACAACTGGGCACAGGAGGGATGGGCCAGGTCTATAAAGTTCTCGATACACAGATCCATGAGAAAGTCGCATTGAAGCTCTTGCAGCCGGAGGTATCAGCGGACGAGACCACAATCGAACGCTTCAACAATGAACTGAAACTGGCTCGAAAAATCACTCACAAGAATGTCTGCCGCATGTATCATTTAGGGAAAGAGGGGGATACCTATTATATCACCATGGAATATGTTCCAGGGGAAGACCTGAAGAATTTCTTGAAAAGGAGCGGACATCTCACTGTGAATAAAGCCATTCACACGGCGGTTCAAATCTGTGAAGGACTGGCCGAGGCTCATCAGATGGAAATCATTCACCGTGATCTGAAGCCTCAAAACATCATGATCGACAGAGACGGGAACGCGAAGATCATGGACTTTGGCATCGCCCATTCCATGAAAGCCAAAGGTGTCACAGGAGAAGGGATCATCATTGGAACACCGGAATACATGTCCCCGGAGCAGGCCGAAGCGAAAGAAGTGGACCAAAGATCAGATGTTTATTCACTGGGTGTCATTCTTTTTGAGATGGTCACCGGAACGACACCGTTTGAGGGGGACACTCCGCTGAGCATAGCCATGAAACACAAATCAGAGCTTCCTCTGGAGCCAAAAAAGCTGAACAGCCAGATCCCGGAGCCATTGAATCGCATCATACTCAAGTGTCTGGAAAAAGATAAAAGCAAGAGATACCAGAATATTGGAGAGCTTCGGTCTGAACTCTCAAATTTGGGAAAGGAGTTCCCGACAGCGACAAAAATACAGCCTAAAAAAGAGACCATCACCTCCAGAGAAATCACGGTTCGATTCAACTTGAAAAAGCTTTTTGTTCCTGCGGTGGTAGTTGTGGCCTTCGTGGTTGTCGCTATTGTCTTGTGGAAACTTTTACTCGCCCCATCATCTCTTCCCACTCCGGAAGATATGCCTTCTGTGGCGGTCATCAGTTTTGAGAATCACACAGAGGATGCGGCCTACGATTATCTGAGAAAAGTCATCCCCAACCTTCTCATCTCCAGCTTGGAACAATCCGGATATCTTCGGGTGGCAACCTGGGAGAGACTGTATGACCTAATCCGCAATATGGGAAAGGATGACGTGGAATTTATCGATCAGGAACTGGGATTCCAACTCTGCCAGATGGAGGAGATAGATGCCATCGTCCTGGGAAGCTTTACCAAATTGGGTGAGACGTTTGTCACCGACGCTAAGGTTTTAGATGTTCGGACCAAGGACCTCATCAAGAGCGCAAGCTCCAAGGGGAAAGGACAAGATAGCATTATAGAGACTCAGATTGACGAGTTGAGCAAGAATATTGCGCAGGGAGTCGGGCTTTCTGAGAGGAAAATCCAGACAGGGCAAAAACAACTGTCTGATGTCACAACATCATCCTTAGAAGCCTACGATTATTACCTTAAAGGAATGGAAGCGAAAGATAAGTTCTATTACAAAGATGCCGCAGAGTTTTTTAAAAAAGCAGTCGAACTCGACCCTGAATTCGCTATAGCCTATTTTTATTTGAGTGATATGAATTTTAAGTTAAGGAATCTGGAGCTTGCTCAAGACCAGTTGAAGAAGGCCAAGGCTCTTTCGGATAAAGCTCCGGAAAAAGAGAGGCTTTACATTGATGCCAGATACTCCTCTTCAGTGGAAAGGGATAGAGAGATTTACAGAGAGAACCTGAATGCTATCATCAAGAAATTTCCAAAAGAAAAAGAAGCGTATTACGAGCTTGGATTGACTTATAAAAATTTTGACCCGGCAAAGGCCGTCGAAATATTTAAGAAAGCGCTGGAGCTTGATCCTAATTACGGACTTGTCATAAACGAGCTGGCATACACTCATGTCATATTGGGGGAATTTGAAAAGGCCATCGATTATTTTAAACGGTATGCGGTGGCAAGTCCTGGAGACGCCAATCCCTTAGACTCCCTGGCCGAGCTTTATTTTGAAATGGGAAGATTAGAGGAATCCGCAGCCAAATACAAAGAAGCCGTTGAAATGAAGCCGGATTTTTTCAACTCTTTAAGGAATGGAGCTTATGTCTATACAGTTTTAGAAGACTACCAGAAGGCGCAGGGCTTTATCCAGAAGTACATCACAATTGCTCCATCACCAGCCCTCAAGGCAGAGGGATACTGGATTCAGGGCTTTTTGAATTACTGGCTTGGTCGCTTAGAACAGGCTTTGAGCGATTTTCGTGTTTCAGCGGAACTCGAAAGTGTGGCTAAAACCGGAGCTTTCCGAACCCGGAATCCTTATATGGCCATGTGGATCTATCTGGAAAAGGAGGAATACGACCTCGGCCGGAAAGCTCAAGAGAATATGCTCGACCGTTTAAAAGATGAATCAGGGAATCTTTCTCCCTACTGGGCCGCACGCAGTCTGTACTATCTGGGCTTTCTGGACCTGAGGGAGGGCAACGTAGAGTCCGCAAAATCCAGGTTAAAAGTGATGAGCGAGTATCTTCCACAGATTGAACGCAATAAAGAGAGGGTTTTGCACCGCATGCTGTTGCTGAACGCCGAAATTCTGTTTGCCGAAGAGAAGTTTGAAGAAGCTGTTGATTTGTGTGAGAATGAATTGCTGAAGTACAAGACTGGCTGGAACGATAATTTCAATTTCAACATTCCTCTTTATGCTGACAACAGCGATGTGTTGGCCCGAGCGTATCAAAAAACCGGAAAACTCGATAAAGCCATTGCTGAATATGAACGGATCATGACCATCGATCCAGATGATCCGGATGACAGGTTTCCTGTCCCGCCGAGATACCATTACCGGATAGCTCGTTTATATGAACAAAAAGGGTGGTCCGGCAAAGCCATAGAGCATTACGAGACATTCCTCGAGTTCTGGAAAGACGCTGATCCTTCTTTCCCTGAGGCTGGGGATGCGAGGAAGAGGCTGGCCGGATTAAAGTGACCGCATCAATGTTTTCTATTATCTGAGTTGAAAAAATCCTCGCAGACTTAAATCATGAAAATCAAGGGGGATTCGCCCTGAGTTATTCATACCTCAAGCAGTCAACCGGATTGGCGGAGGCAGCCCGAATGGCTTGATAGCCTACAGTGAGAAGCGCGATCACTAACGCCAGCACTCCACTGAGTACAAAAATCATGATGCTGATATTTATGCGGTAGGCAAAGCTTTTTAGCCAATTGTCGAGGACGTAATAGGCAATGGGCCAGGAAATGATGTTGGCCACGAGCACCCACTTTGTAAAGCTCTTCGACAGGAGGAGAAAGATGCCTGTTTTTGAAGAGCCCAGCACTTTCCGGATCCCGATTTCCTTGGTTTTTTGCTCGGCGACAAATGCGGTCAGGGCAAACAGTCCCAGACAAGAGATGATGATCGCCAGGCTGACAAAATACTGCAGTAGTTTTTGCAGACGTTTTTCCGACTCATACTGCTGGGCAAAAGTTTCATCAAGAAAACTGTATTCGAGGGCGAATCCAGGGCAAAATTCCTTGTACACATTTTCAATGTGCTTAATGGAGTCTTGAACGTGGCTGCCTGCCATTTTTATACAGACTCTCCCCGTCCGATAATACCAGGTGATGGCCATGGGTTCGATCCTGGTGTGCAGCGAGTTATAATGGAAATCCTTGACGACTCCGATAATTGTAATTCTTCCTGCACTGATCTTCCTGCCGACAGGATTTTCCAGTCCGAACTGTTTGACAGCTTCTTCGTTGACCAGGAACTTGGCGTCCAGATCGGTCAGGATTTCATAGGAAAAATTCCGGCCTGCAATCACTTCAATCTCCATGAGATCGATAAAATCGGGATCTGCGTTTATCACTTTAACCGGGATGCCGTCCTCCTTGTCAGGGATAGTCAATGTCCATGTGTTGGTGATTTGACCTGGAGGCTGATTCAAAAAAGTAATTCCCTTAATGGCCGGATTAGCCAACAATCTTTCCTTAAAGGCTTGCTTGCTGCTCAATATTTTTTCCCTGTTTCCTTGAAATTTCTCTCCTCTCAAGGAGAGGGTCAGCGTTTGTTCATAGTTCATCCCCAGGTCCGAGTTCTGCATGTAGTTCAGTTGTTTAACAACAGTGATGGTGGCGATTATCAGTGAGATCGAGATGACAAACTGGAAGGCGATCAGAAGCTTGCTTAATAGGGAACTTTTTCCTCCCTTCCCGGATTTCCCTTTGAGGACAAGCACCGGCTCTAAGACAGACAGATAAAAGGAGGGGTAGATTCCAGAGACAAAAGCGGTGAAGACCATAATCCCTATGATCAAAAATAATAATTCCAAATTAAATGGAGAAAGGGACATGTCTTCTCCTGTTAAGATGTTGAAACTGGGGAGGAACAGTCTTGTTAGAAACAACGCCAGGGAAAGGGCGATGAGCACAATGATCAATGTTTCCCCAAAAAATTGTTTTTGAATCGAAGTCCGCCGGGCACCGACGACCTTCCGGACCGCAATCTCTTTTTCCCGTGTTTTGGTCTTGGCTATCGTGAGGTTAACAAAGTTTATACAGGCAATGACCAGTATCAATATGGCGATTATGGAAAAGACCACAACCAGATGGATGTTTCCATGTTTGGTGTTCTTCTCGGCTTGAAGATTATTGGCAAAATAAATGTCATTGAAAGGCCTGAGGAGCAAAGGATCATCCTGGTATCGGTCCTTTTCAGCGGCCCTGGCATTTATTTTTTGTACGAGGTCAGGGATGTTGGCTTCCGGATGAACCAGCAAATATATGGAAAAATTGAAATCGCGCGAGGTTAAAAAATCGTTATTGCCCGCTATTCTGGTTATATCATTGACAGAGGCGAAAGCGTTGATGTCCATGTGGAATTTTTTGACGTCTTTTATCACTCCCGTAACGGTGTAATCAATTTGGTTGCTCATCTTGACCATTTTTCCCATGGGGTCGTCGTCCCTGAAGAGCCGTTGAGCTATCGATTCCGTCAGGATCAGCGAAAAGGGTCTCTCCAGAGCGGTTTCGGGATTCCCGGCGATGAATTCAAAATTGAACGCTTCGAATACAGAGTCGTCAACCAAAGCAAAGTCAGTGACCGTGAATATATTTTCGTTGTGTTTGAGAGTCGGTTCCAGCCAGAAATAGAACCTAATGGCCTGCTCAACCTCCGGGAAGGCGACCGCAGTATCCCGGAGATACGGGGGCAGCACAACCCAGGTTTCATTCTCCAGCCTGTACAACCGGTCTCTATTGACCTGCCCGGAATCGTAACTCAACTGCAGTTGAACCCAGAGAATAATGAGTATGGCGCAGGTCATACCGACTGCGAGCCCGAATATGTTTATAAAAGAGATTCCCTTGTGCTTGATTATATTTCTGAGAGCCACTTTGACGTAGTTGAAGAACATAGTTGGGCCTCCTTTACTATTTAAGATGCAATTTCTAGGGGAAAGTTGCCTCTCTATTGGGATTTTGAAATTTGACATTTGAGCCAATTGAAAATACCTTATGAAGAATGAAAGTTTTCATTATTCTATTTCTGGTTCTTATTTCTGTGCTTAATTTCTATGCTTACGGCCAGAGTTCAGTCCATGAGCATGAAGAGCACAAACATCATATCGGATTCCTTATTGGTTCTGTTTATAACTTCACTGAAGAAAAAAACATGCTTGGTTTGGGATTTGAGTATGAGTATGTGCTGCCTTTCTGGAACAATCTATTGGGAATAGGACTTGCCAGTGAAGTGGTCTTCGACGAGCATAAACATTATGTGTTCTCTTTATTGGTGCCTGTCCATTTGACCAGGGAATTCACCTTGTTTGCGGCTCCTGGCATAATGTTCATCGATAAGGAAGAAATAGAGAGGCGCTTCGCCATCCATTTTGGGGCAGAATATGAATTCGATTTGAAGAAATTTTTCCTTGCTCCCGAAATTGAAATTGCTTTTGCCGGGGATGATATTCATATCATGCTTGCAATCCATATCGGCTTTGGATTTTGACTCAGAATTCGAATCATCGTAAATAATAGACCCTGGAAAAACACCGATCCTGTCTCTTTGAAGTTGATGATGCACAGAAGAGGCTGGCTGAGCTTAAAAATAAGTAATTAGCTTTTCATCACATCACCATTCATTTCATTAGAGAATACATTCTGTCTCAGAGCTGACACTAAGGTGAATTCTTTGAGCGTTCTGACACAATTTTCCTCTGGAATCGCTTTTTAGGCCTATGAACCTGGATTATTCACGAGTCTAGGTTGC
>JABAOF010021957.1_pt7 | contig 11202 bp, 17 predicted proteins | sample 7062171 | NCBI WGS metagenome assembly JABAOF01 (sample SAMN14538628, study PRJNA623070) | marine sediment metagenome | biome: marine biome [ENVO:00000428]; feature: marine pelagic biome [ENVO:01000023]; material: deep marine sediment [ENVO:00002113] | place: India: Gulf of Khambhat ... | reverse complement strand
CGGTCTCTGTCGCTGTGGTTGCTCAGGCCGCTACTGGTCGCGGGTTTAAAGCTGCCGAAGCCGGTTCTTATCGGTACGAAGTGACTGCCGTTTCTCGAAGCGGTGAGTCGGTCGCTACCGCTGACTCTGGTGCAACGGCTGTGGTTGCTGGCGAAGAGCTTGAACTGACCATCACCAAGGGTGCTGTGTCAGGCAACGATGACACCGCTGCATACCGGATTTACCGTACTCGTCTTGAGGACGGCACTCCGGCTACCGACAAGCGTTATCTCATTAAAGAGATTCCTGCTACGGGTGCTTCGGATGTCTACGCTGACAACAACGATGACCTTCCAGGTCTCGGAACTGCCTACCTCGGACAGTTGGACGAATCGGTTCTGTCTCTGCGTGAGTTGAGTCCTATGCTCAAATTCCCGCTGGCAACCGTTGCTTCCAGCATCCGTTGGATGCAGTTGTACTACAATACGCCGATTGTCTTCCGGCCTAGAGGCTGGGTGATTATCAAGAACATTGGTAAGCTCGGCGTACCAGCACTTGGATAATCTCTGAATTTGGGTGGGGCTTCGGCCCCACCCTTTTTTATTGATTAGATTGAAAGGAGATATCCCATGAAATTAGTGAACCCAAAGTGGGCCAACCAAAAAGTTAATTCTAGCGCGGGTGTACTTGAGTGTGATGCTGATGGCGTGCTGGACTGTCCTGAAGAGATGGTTCAGGCCATGCTTAACTCCGGTTTCAAAAAAGTTGATGCCGATGCCAAGTCAGCTAAAAAACCCGCCAAAGCGGTAAAAAAAGCAGAATTGAAGCCTAAAGAAGAAAAGGCCGAAGCCAAAGCGGAGGATTCTCCCGCTAAAGCAGAAGAAAAACCCAAAAAGAAGCGTAGTCGTTGGCGCAGGAGTGAGGACTAATGGTTCAAGAAATTGGCGACCCTTCCGGCGCGAATCCACTTCCAGAAGACCCAGAGTACGCTGAACATTCTGCTTATTCTAAATCTAAGAAGGTCATCGATGGCCCTGTGATTTTTGAGGCCAATGGGGCAGTTACAATTTCACCTATTCAGGGGACAGTCGGTGTCGCCTCGGCGTCAATTGCACTTTTACCTGATAAGGCTTATCGCGTAGTCGCGAGCACAGACACATATTTTAGGCTGTCCAAGGGCGGTTCAACCGCTGTTGCTGGTGATATTTACCTCCCAGCGAACACACCGATTGTTATCGCTACGCGCCGTGATTGGGATTCTCTTGATTTCATCCAGGTAACAATGGCTGGAATCATCCAGGCTGTTGAAGTGAAGTGATGTACTACACGGTGAACTATCTGTTCGCCGCCTTCCTTCAAACTAAGGCTGGTGGAGGACATAGGATTCAAAAGGTTGAGAAGGTGAGGCCAGGTAAAGCGAAGTTTTACTTTGATCTCACCAAGGAAGAAGTCGATGGATGGCAGCTTAAATTCCATAACAGTTGTTGCATGGAGTTTGAGGCGACCAGAAAGAAGACCATTGACTTGGCGTATTAATATGGACAGGTCAAATGGGTGTAGCCGTAGACTTAACGACAGAAGTGGGGACTGTGAAAAGCATTCATGGCTTTTCAACTTCTGTTGCTGCATCCGTTAACGCACTCGTAGCCACTTACACTGTCCCGGTCGGGAAGACAGCTAAGCTTCAACGCATCGAGTTTTCAGGCAGCAACATTGCCACTTACGAATATCGTTTGAATACAACTCTTGAAGGTACGAAACATACTTGGTTTAATGGGCCGATGCATGGTGCTTTTGATTTTGTGGGGGCCAACCAGGAGGGAGTTTTACTTTCTTCTGGGGACACGGTTGATGTTCGGGCTGAACATAATAGGCCAGCGGTTGGGGACTTTGATGTGCGGATTCAGGTCTTGGAGATAGACTAAAATCCGATAGGGGTGAGAGATGTCAAAGAAGATGAGCAAGCTTGATCGACTTCGTTACAAAACAGAATCGATCAAATTAGAAGGTACGAAGGCTGAGCTTGAATTCAAAATCGAAGAGCATCTTCATGATATCGAGCGCATCAAAGATCACATTAAAAAGTGTGAAGAGCGACAACAAGAATTGAAAAACATTTTAGGGGGAGATAAATAATGGCTGATCAAGACACATCGTTACCAGTCAGGTCGGAAGCGGACGGCACCGATGAAAGAGTTCAGGTAAAGATTGTTGACGCTACTTCGCCTGATTCTCAACAGGCGGCTGTTGATTCCGATTCAAATCTTCACGTTGAAGCACATGGCAACGATCCCGGTGGTACTGACCGTGTTCTTAGGACTTCTGAGCAGGGGTCTGCATCGGTTGATGGTATTTACGATGTTTCAAATAACACTGACCCATCAAATGTGGGCATCATCGCCCAACAGCGAAATGCATCTCCCGCTGATACTCTTCAGACTGAACAGCTGACCTCGATTCAAGATAGTGGTGGAACTGTTCGCGCTCTTGATATCTCACTTCATGACGAAGCTGGTGAAGCCTATGATGCTGACAACCCACTTCCTGTTCAGATTGAAGAAAACGAGGGTGATGAAATTCATGATTACAGCACTGGGTCTGCGGTCGCTAAAGATGCGATCAGCAATCATGATTATAGCGTGGCCAATGGAAGAACGCTTCTTCTTTACGGTGTTCATACCTCGGCTTCTGGTAAACAAAAGGTTGAATTACAGATCGGGGATGGGGCTGCTTCTGAGGTGTTCGCAACGAAGGCTGTAGCGTTTAACTCAACTGCGAATCCACAGTCGAACATTAAATTTGAGCGTGTGCCAATTAAAGTTGTTGGCACCTCAAACACGACTACGGTTAGGGTGATCAGAACCAATAAGGATAACCAACCGCAAGACCTCTATTCTACGATCATCGGTGTTGAGAGAAACACTTAATAGGGGGAAGTTAGATTGGCTGACTTAACCTTTGAACAGAGCACTCAGGGTGTTCAACTCATCGATGAGATTACCGGGCAAGCTGCCAAGATCGAACTGATTGAGGGTGAACCTCGCCTAATCACTGGGGGCGTGCAGTCGATTGAAAGTTTGAAGGGCCGTGACCCAATTGCAGACACTTGGGTCTATATTGGTACCGAGAACGATTCAGTGGGCGCGGGTGGAATTGGCGATACTGTTCGTATTCAAATTGCCGCAGGTGATAATGTTTCTATCTTCCCAGCCGTAGATGTGACTTCTACACTTACGGCGACAGAAGCAGGGTCTGAGACAGAATTGGCCAATTTGATCGTTAGCGATCTCAATGGTGATTCCAACTTTTCTTCACGATTTCGGGCACAAAGGATCGATCTAACAGCCACTACGGTTTACATCACAGCACGACTTCCTGGTCCAGCTGACGAACGTCCAAATGTGAATGATTTTCAAGTCACCACCACCGGCACCACAGTAGCCACACGAGCGTTTGATAATATTATACGCCGCAATAAAACGACCAGTTTGGCGCGAGACCCGTCAAATCCGACTCTTGGGATTCTTGGCATATCGGGTAGTGTCGTTCAGGGTGAGGGGGATGTTACCGGAAGGATTGTACAATTTGCCGAAAACGGGGGTTCACCTGATCTCCTGGTAAATGGTTCTGGGACTCCAGTGGACTTCATGATCGATCCGTCCGCTACGAAGGAGCGATTTTTTACCTCTCTGCGCTTTGAGGCCCTCGGGAATGGTATACAATTCACCAATTTCCTTAGTCGAAACAATAATTTAACTAATGGTATCGAATTAACGATTCGTTCAAATAACTCAGAAGTGACCTTCCCTGTCATTAAGGCAACCGAGGATTTCGCATCATTTTTCTCCCGTGGGCCTTCTGATTTCGACCTTTTTGATGTTTCGGGTACTGATTATTTCAGGGCTACATTGTCTTTTACTGCACCATTCCAGCTATTTAAGCAGGGTACATTTGCCACAGATGACTTTATTCGTGTCAGGATTCAGGACGACTTGAGTAGTCAGATTGTTCAGTTTCAATTTATAGGCTTTGGATTTGAGAGGGAATTCTAATGGCAGTTGGTCACATTCCCAAAAAGGACTCTGATGGTAACCCGATTTATGCCCCAACCTTTGAGGATGATGGAGGTCTAACCGGGGCTTGGCAGGGCTACCTTTATACAGCTACGAAAAATACGCTAAATATTTGGGATGAACCAGTCACGACTGAGTTGAAGCTGAGAGGTGGCTGGTATCAGCTTTGCGCGGATTCGGCCTCACCACAGGCTATCAAGGGTGACTATCTTGAATTTGCAATTGTGGATAAGACCAATGTTTTGGGTCTTCATACGCTTTATGGCATTCCTCCTTACAAACATGAAATTCAAACTATCACAATGAGTGCAACTCCAACCGCCGGGACTTGGACAATCACTTATGATGGCCAGACTACTTCTGCGCTCCAGTTTGATGCTTCAGCTTCAGATGTTGAGACCGCACTCAATGCGCTTTCAAATCTTTCAGGTGTGATTGTTTCTCAAGCTGGCCTTGTCTACACGGTGACATTTCGTGGAGACAATTGGCAGGACTGGACTGATCATGCTGAGATGACATCTAACGATGCTTCGCTTACAGGCGCGACAATTAGTCATGCGACAACTCAGAATGGTGCGACTGGTGTCATTATTGAATTGTCTAAGTATGTTCGCAATGAATGGATTGTGCCTTACGATACTTCAAGACAGCAATTTATCGTGAATGGGGCAGCTGATGTTGTTCAGGGATTGTTTTTCAGAACCTACTACAACAGCACTGGGACAGTGAACGATGTAGATGTGAAAGTGATGACTTACTTCCATGAAACTTAAAAAGAAAAAAATCACAAAACCATCCGAGCTTCGCGTGAACGATGAAAAGCCAAATGAATTGGCTAAGAAGGTCAAGATCATGGGGGATAGTTTTCTTGCAGAAAAGTTGGAGCTTAAAACGGTCAATATAAATACTGTGGTGAAAGATTTTAAGCGCAGAAAGCATGAAGAAGAGTTGAAGGAGCAACGGAAGAAGCGTGGACATTCGCTTATTCGCGTGAAAGGTTAGAATGTGTGTCGATCATCATTGGCGATCCTATTGAATTGTCGTTCAGAATTAGCATTGACGGCATCCCTGCGTCAGGGCGCAGTATCGAGGTTCGCGTGGTTAAGACAGCTGATGGTACCGAGCTTCTTGGAACGACAGCTGTTTCAGAGACTTCTGAATCGGGTCTTTACACTTACATCTGGACTAGTCCTCCGACTGAGCGCATTCAACTCATGGTTATCTACAAAGACGTGGCAACGGGTAAGTCATTCGTTGAGTTTTTACAGATTGAGGAGCGGCGTCAAATGGTAACTGAAATCGCAGGCACGGTACTCACTTCGGCGGGGACAGAAGATACCATCACGGGTATAGTAGAGGACGTTTCAGGTGGAATTTCTGGTGTGATTGAGGGTGATGAGGCTTTGGTTGCTTCAGTCAGTGGTGATGAGGCGACCACAGTAGTCGAGGACTCTGGTGCGGTCTCTGGCACCGTTCAGGATGGGGATGTGTCGGGGACAGTGGATTGCACTTAATTCCGAAGGGGTAATGTTATGGCCGTAGAAGTCATTCAAGGGGAAGACAAGAAGCTGGTAATTAAGTTGAGAGATTCGGCGGGCGATCCGTTTGATCTGACTCCTTATGTTGGTGGGGCACCAGATGACATTGTTTTTTGTGTAAAGAAATCTGATGATTCAAAGCTGGAGTTGAAGCTCAGCACTTCTGGAGTGACAGTTTTGAGTGCAGTTCTTGGTAAGATTCAGGTGGACATCTCAGACACAGACACAGCCGCCCTTGCATCTGGCCCTCTTGGTTTTGAAATTGAATTGATCATGAATACTGGAGCAGATAAGGACATTGTTCAGTTTGTTGATGCACTGAGCGTTGTTGAGAGGGTCTGTTAATGGCTGGGACGAAGGCATCAAATATCAGACCAGTTGAGAATAAGCGTGTCGTGACTGCACAATTCGTCAGGGACACGTTTCTCTTTGGTGTGAATTTGAAGGACGACGATGGCAAAGAGATGCCGGATTCGTTGATTGAGTTTTATATTGATTCTGCTCAGGATTGGTTTCAAACACAGATTCCTGGTCTTCTTCTTTTTGAGAAAACGATTGAAAGTGAAGTCCACGATTATCACATCAATGATTACACCACTTTCAGTTTTCTAAAGACTTTTCGTTATCCGATTCAAGAGGTGTGTTCATACTCTATTGAATTCCCACTATCGAGCAAGAAGCTTGATTTTGATCCAACCTGGCTTCGCATCGATTCAAACGGTGCTCAGATTAATTTGGTGCCAACTCAGGGGAGTTTCAGTTCAATCTTGCTTGGTGAGGGTGGATCATTTCTTCCGCTTCTTTACACTGGGCGTGAGTATGTTCCAGGCATTATCACTACAACCTACAAAGCCGGGTTTAAGAATGGTCAGATTCCAAAGAACATCTTAGACATCATCGCAATGAAGGCGGCGATTGGGCCTCTTAATATTGCAGGTGATTTGATCGCAGGTGCGGGTATCGCTAATAAGTCGATCAGCCTGGATGGTCTCAGCCAGTCTATTGGGACAACCTCTTCGGCTACAAACTCAGGCTACGGTGCAAGGATTCTCCAGTACGAAAAGCAAATGAAACACATGTTGGAGGGTCTGAGAACCCACTATACGGGAATCCAGATGGTCGTAGCGTAAATGGCAGCTTCAGGTAAGAACAAATACTCGAAACGCTTTAATGCACATCCTGGGCGAATCGAGCTTATTCAGAAAGACTTCAAAGACCTGATCGAAGATCAGGGTGCGCGGGTTCGCATCACTCCTTCAATTCTTTGTCCAAACAGAAGTGGGCTTGGGGACACCAATCATGTTTTGAATTGCCCGGTGTGTGGGGGCGATGAGGCGGTAGATATCACAGAAGGTGCAATCGAAGATTGGGCGGTCATCCAGACAATTAAGCTTGATAAGCAATTTCAGGTTCAGGGAATTTGGGATTTGAAAGATGCCATGATCACCACCATGCCAGAAGTGAGACTTTACTACTGGTACAAGATAGAGGTGCTGGATTCTGCCTCGGTCTATAATCAGGTTCTTCTTCGTGGTTCTGGAGATCAGGATGGCCTGAGATATATTCCGGCAGCGACAGCTACAGATACCCCGTACTATGTGATCGACTCAAATGGGACGACTTATAAATTAAACAAGCATTATAAAATTGTTGATCAGAAGATTGAATGGAGGACGGTAGTCAGACCTCCAGAAGGACAGCTGTATTCAGTTCAATATCCGATTCTTCCGACCTTTCGAGTGTTGGAATTGCTCCACGAGAATCGCTATTATTTTGACACATTCAAGCGAGCAGATAAGGTGCCGATTCAGATGCCGCAGCAAGCGGTTATCCGATGGGATTATTTGGCACGAGGCAGTGGAGCGAATCCGACACTGAATGGGACATGATTGATATCAATGCAAAGCTAGAAGACGCCGGGATTGTGATGGACACGTTTTCATCTGGCGTTCAAGATTCATTCTTGCGTGGTGTGGGTCACACCGCTGATTCGGCAAGAGGCGAATGGATTCGTCTCGCACAAAATCGTCTTTCAACTTCTCGTGCTGATTATATTGATGGGCTTCAGAAGCCAGATAGCATGAAGTATTCACGCGCAGGTACAAGATCAACCTGGGAGATTCAGCTTGTTGGAAGAATGCCAAACAACTTTGAATTTGGCATGGACTCCTTTGACATGAAGGCGGTCAGGCCCGGATGGCTGGGCGGAGGCAAGGCTAAAACTGCAAAGGCTGGGCACAAGTACGTCACGATTCCTTTTAGGCATTCAACGACCAGTCCTGCACGCATCGCGTATTCAGGCCAGGCAAGACGTGCGAATCTTCAACGTGAATTAAGAACTGTGGTCAGAAGGTATGGCCTTGATCGAATGGTGCGAACAGCCACAGGTGCTCCTGTAACTGGCCCTGTAGCTCGTGTGCCAACTACAGCAAGGGTTCATCCTTACCTGAGAGGATTGACGCGAATTCAGGGGCCTTCTTCACCACGAGGTGGACGTGTCTCTGGACAATTATTCACTTTTAGAACAATGTCAGAGTTATCACCCGATGAAGCGTGGAACCATCCCGGCATTACGGCGGCAAACCTGATGCCTGAAGTTGAAATCTTCATTGAGCGTGAGTTGAATTTGTTGATCGATAGGGTATTTGGGGTGAGACGATGAGCGCACCTGGCGGTGGGAATAAGACGATTTATCCGGCACCAGTAGTTGAACAAAAGGATTGTCCCGTTGGGATTTATCCTGTTGATTTCATCGTTGAGCAAACAATTCGTGCAGGTTTGAAATGGTTTCGTGAAACACCTGAAGCACCGAAGCAGGTTTATGGACACCTCTCTGTCCCTTTCTTATCTGACAAGTATGGTCAAAGTAAGATTGATGAGATCGCAAATTACATTAAGACAACTGATATTCGTATTGTTCAACACTGGGCGTTGATTGATCAGTCTGTCCCAAACATTTCAATTCAACTTCTCGATGGGGTTGAGCGTGAAGATCGCGCTGGCCTTGATGATCACGCGGCTGAATTCGATGTAATCAATGAGGTGGATGGCGCGGTTTTGGGACGTGAACAGGTTGGTTATGCGGCTATTTCTGACAATATGCATATAGGTATTCATGCAATCACGACTCCTGATTTAACGAAGTATCTTTACTACCTGATCATTTACATTCTTATGGCTTTTAAGCCGCAGCTTCAGGAGCGTGGGATTCAATTAAGCACTTTCAGAACTACTGACGTATCGCGTCTCAATGAGTACCTTCCAGACAATATGTATTCGCGCTTCATTAACTTTTCAGTCTACACTGAAGCTCCATTTAAGAAGGATTCTCTGCCTATTATCGAAGAGATTATTGGCGTTCATGTCGAAGAACCCCTTGATGAAATTAGTGGTGGAATTGGTATAAACAATATACAACAATCCGATGGGGAGTCATAATGGACGAAAAGGTTGAACGCCCGAAATCCGAGCGGCGTAAGAGGCATGAGAGGAAGCAAGTGGTAAGCAAGGAAGATCAAATTCGCAATTCAAAGATGCCCGAATGGCAGAAGCGCGAAGCCCTCATTGCAATCGGTGTTTTGAAAAGTCCACCCGAACCAGTTGGTAAGGTTTCATTCAAGGTTTATGCAAAGGTTAAAAAGATTCACCCGGACATGCACCGGGCGATGTTAGCTTATCCGTCAGTAAAGGGTGTCGATTTGGCGACACTCAAAGAGTGGGACGAAAAATTAAAGGGATTTTAAGGGGGAATAGACATGGCAATTAAGCGGGTATTCAACGGCGCGACTATTGTTGACCCAGGCGTTTACAGCAAAACTGTTGTCGAGAATCTGACTGGCTTCCCGCTTCAGGAGTCTGGAATCGTGGGGATTATGGGAGAAGCACCCGGTGGTGAACCGAGAGTGCTCGACATCCTTACGAAAACCCAGATTCAGGATGCGAAGGCACGGTATAAATCTGGACCTATCGCTGATGCTCTTGAGCTTCTGGTCAATCCTTCCAAAGACACACGAGTTGTTAATGGTGCGAGCACCATTGTCGTTTACAAAACAAACCTTTCAACTCAATCCACGCTGAATCTGAAAAACGGCGCAGCTTCTCCTGTCGATCTTTTGACAGTCACTTCAAAAAACTGGGGTGATGACGAGAACAACATCAGCATTGCTGTTGCAGCTGGTTCTGTTGCTGACTCTGATGCCACAATCCTTGGAACGATCTCTGAAAGCTTCACTCTTGCTGGTGGAGAAACTCTTGTTCTGAACGTGAACGGTGTCACCTACACTTACACTGAGTCGCTTGGAGCAGGTTCTTATACTGCCGCAGCACTTTCTGCCGACATGAACAGTGGTGGTAACTGGGCACCTTCTAAGCCTGTTATCGCTGCGCCTGATGCTACCGATGCTACGAAGATCAGAGTCACTCTTGACCCTTCAGTTGTAACCGGCGGGGAGAAGGACTACGGATATATCGTGGTTGATACCGCGACTTCCACCATCGACACCATCATTGGGATGTCTGGAAGCAATCGTGGGGTTAAAGGTTCGCGAGTCATCACAGCCACAAAGGGGACTGCGGAAGAAGTTTCACCTGACCTTGGCGGTGTTGATGCCATGAGTATCCTTTACACTGGTGCAGGTACCGATTGTACGATGGATATTCAGGTTGTCTCTGGAGAATTGAAACTCACCACTTCTTGTGCAGGTGCTCCAGCCGATGATCTTGATCTCGTTCTAGTCGATTCGGCTGGCCTGAATAAGTTTACGGTGAAAGAACTGGTTGATCGCATCAACAATGAGGCGAGCTACACTGCAACGGTTCTTGACCCAGATCCAGATCGTAATGCGAAAGAGCTTGATCGTTATGACGATGTGAAGATTAAAGACGTTGCTCTGAATCTTCGCGCTGACGTGTTCGCATATGAAGATCATTTCAATCCTCTCTCTGATCTGATCAGTGTCGCTAGGATTGAAAACGTGGTTCGAGACTTGGCTGCCGCATCTGCGGCTTTCATGTCTGGAGCTTCGGACGGGTCTTCAACCAACACTGACTTTGTGAACGGGTTTGTTGCTTTTGAACAAGAGCGAATCAACACAGTCGTGCCTTTGATCTCAAAAGACAAGGGTTCGCTAACTATTGATTCGATTAACGCCTCGGCGGTGTCTCACGTCATTAAGATGTCTTCTACGACTGGCAAATCTGAGCGAAATGCCATGATCTCGAAGAACGCGTCGAAGGATGACTTGAAGGAAGCTGCCAGAACCACAAATTCTGGATTTGCTTCGATCTTCGGTGAGCAGATTCGTGTTCAAGACCGACTTGGGAATTTGGTATGGCAAGACCCTTGGGCACTCGCTTGTGTTGCCGCTGGCATGCAGGCTGGGTCTCCTGTGGGTGAACCAATCACGAAGAAGATCATCAACGTGAATGATATTCGGGTTGAAGATGCTTCTTGGGACCCTGTTCGGGATCTCACTGAAATGAATACCGCTGGGGTCACGGTTGCTGAACCGATTGATGTTGGCGGATTCAGGTTCAACCTTGGCAACACCACCAATCAAGATCAATCGTTTGTCTTCAATCGCATCTCTGTGGTTGAAGCTGCTAACTTTGTC
>JABAOF010007088.1_pt7 | contig 11205 bp, 13 predicted proteins | sample 7062171 | NCBI WGS metagenome assembly JABAOF01 (sample SAMN14538628, study PRJNA623070) | marine sediment metagenome | biome: marine biome [ENVO:00000428]; feature: marine pelagic biome [ENVO:01000023]; material: deep marine sediment [ENVO:00002113] | place: India: Gulf of Khambhat ... | reverse complement strand
TGAACTCCCACAGCCAAAATTCGCGCCGGCCACGATGACATCTCCTGGCTGAACCTCCTGGGCGAAGGCGGGATCTAAATCTTCGAGAGCATACCGGGCCATCTCCTCCGGCTCCAGGATAGAATAGGTGTATTTTCCTGGAAAGATAACATCGGTGTTGACGTTATCTCCGTATTTCCAAACTCTGCCTTTTGTCATAGCACTGTCCTCGGATCTGTGATTTTTCCTTCGAGCGAGGAAGCCGCGACAGTGGCCGGAGAAGCCAGGTAGATCTCTGCGTCACGGCTGCCCATCCGGCCTCGAAAATTCCGGTTGGCCGTGCTCAAGGCCACTTCCCCTGGAGCGAGAATCCCCTGATGGGCACCGAGGCAAGGTCCACAACCGGGATTAAGGATGACACAACCCGCTTCAGATAATACTTTTAAGATCCCCTGATCCATCGCTTTCATGTATTCATTCCTGGAAGCGGGGATGACCAGGACACGAATCCCTGGATGCACATTGTTATCCTTCAATATTCTGGCGGCCATCTCTAAATCTTCCAAACGACCGTTAGTACAGGTTCCGATAACAGCCTGGTTGAACCTGGTCCCTTCAACCTCTTTTATGCTTTTAACGTTATCGACCGTGTGAGGGCAGGCCACCTGCGGTTCGAACGATGAGACATCGTACTGGAGCACATCTTCAAAACTGGCATCTGGATCAGAGGTGACTGGTTCAAACTCGACCTTAGCTCTTTCTTTCAACCAGTCCATTGTCGCCTCATCCACCTCAAAATAGGCGTTCTTGGCTCCCATCTCAGCAGCCATGTTGGCCAACACCATCCGGGAGGCCATGGTAAATTTTTTGACCGCTTCTCCTGTGAATTCTACAGCCTTGTAATTAGCTCTACCGGCCCCTTCTGTCCCAATAATCTTCAGGATGACATCCTTGGTGTAAACTCCTGAGGGAAGCTCTCCCTCGATCTCAATTCTTATCGTCTCCGGCACTCTGAGCCAAATCTCCTCCGTTGCCCAGAGGCTGGCCACCTCGGACCGTCCGATGCCAGCAGAAAACGCTCCGAAGGCCCCGTAGGTGGTAGTGTGAGAATCAGCCCCGAGGATCAACTTTCCGGGTAAGGCATAGCCCTGTTCTGAAAAGACTTGATGGCAGATGCCGTTCGGAATATCGTAGAAGTTCGGGATTTTCTGGGTTTTAACAAACTCGCGGATGATCTTATGGTTCAGGGCGTACTTTTCCGAAGCTGCTGGAACGACGTGGTCGAGGATAATGACGAGCTTCTGGGGACATTTGATGTTTTCCAATCCCAATTTCTGGAACTCTTTGATGATTGCCGCTGTGTTGTCATGAGAAAGAATATAGTCCGGAGAAGCTATGACAATCTCACCCGCTCGTGCTTCTCTTCCTGCCTTAGCACTCAGGATCTTCTCAGCGAATGTCTGACTCAATTCTTTCCCCTTGATTCACACCTGTAACGATTCGAAATTAACAAAGTCGGCGTGGTTGACGATGATGGCTTCGACGGTCTTCCGGGCCCCATCCCCTTCCTTGGAATGAGCGGCAATGATATGAATCACCTCTTGTGGAAGCTCAAATCGGGAGGCAAAAGCCGCCCCTGAAATAGGATGCCGGAGGAGTTTGCCCCCCTCGCTTTTTACATACACATCCCCTTCCTTCTTGTATTCGAAGAGTTTTCCCACATCATGAAGCAAAGCCCCGGAGAGAAGAATATCCATATCCAGCGAAATTCTCTGTTTGTATTCCTCGGACAAAATCTCTGCTATCCGCAGGGAACAGAGGGTAACGGCTCTGGTGTGGTCGATAATATTGATCGGCGTGTTCTCTATGAGAAGAGTAAAAGGCATCTCCTTCAAATCCTCAGCGCTCCAACCGCCCTTGTTCATCGCTTCCTGCCAGACTCGAACAGATCTGTCCCGAAGCTCTTCGTTTTTGATGAGCTCAAACTCAGGCATGATGGATAAAAGTTTCTGACTCATTTGATCTTGCCTCCTTCGGGGCCGTCATACTCATAATCCGAAGGATGGATCTTGCGCATCGGCCGCATGCGCGTCCTCTCTTCATGAATATGGGCCACTAACCCGGGCACACGGGCGATGATGAAGAAAGCGTTGCCGATTTCTGGAGGAATATCGAGCTCGCAGAGAAGAGCCGCGATCGCCCCGTCGACGTTTATCGGCAGAGACTTTCCGAGCCTTTTGGCCAGCTCTTCCTCGACAGTCCGAGCGATCCGGACAAACTTCCCGGCCAGACCCAATTCTTCGGCCAGGGCGAAAAGCTTTTGTGTGCGTGGATCTTGAGTGTGGATGCGGTGGCCAAAACCGGAAGCCCTCTCTTTTTTAGCCTTCATTTCTGTCAAGATTTCTGCGACCGCTTCTTTTCCCGAAATTCCCATCTCTTCTTCCCTCTTGGCAATTTTATGAAATAGCATCATCCCTTCCTCGATGGCACCGCCGTGGTAGCGGGAAATAGCCAGGACTCCCGAGGCAATGGCTGAGTTTAATTCGGCACCGGTAGCGGCCACGGTCCTGGCCGATAGAACAGAGGGAGGACTGGCGCCGTGGTCTACCGAGGAGACAAACATGGCATCGACGAGCTTCCCCACCTCTGGCGAAGGGAATTCGCCCTTCAAAACCAGGTAAATCGCCTGCGAGAAGGAAATCTTACCCATCAACTCGTCTATCGGATACCCGCGAAGGCTTACTTTATTTGGTAAAACCTCGGTGATGGCTGTTTTCCAATGAAGTTCACTCATCCTATCCCCCTAAAGGTTTTTGATCTTTTTGATGATTACAGGAATATCAGAAACGGCCTCGGCCACATGAACTCCGGCCTGTTTCAACCTTTCCAGCTTGCTCTTGTAGGATCCTCTCGTGCCCTCGACGATGGCTCCCGCATGGGAAAACCTCGTCCCGGACTTGGCGGCTCGACCCCCTATGAAGGCCACGAGAGGCTTGGTGAATTTCCCCTGTTCGATAAGGTCGGCCACTCTTTCTTCTTGGGTAGTCCCGATCTCTCCGAACATGACTACCATCTGGGTTTCGCTATCTTCCTCAAAGAGTTTCATAATCTCCGGATGAGACAACCCGACCACAACATCTCCCCCGACATGGATGATCGTGCTCTGCCCGAACCCCGCTTCTGTTAGATAATAGGATATGGCTGATGTCATCCCACCACTTCGGGAGCTGACTCCTATGTCTCCGGGCCGAAACCATTCTAGAGCTCTTTCCGCCCGGCCACCGATCATCCCCAGTACGGCCTTTCCCGGACTGACCAGGCCGAGGGTGTTGGGACCGACAAAACAAGCACCATTTTCTTGGGCGAAGCGGTGAATTTCAAGGACATCAAAAATAGGAACCCGATCTGGCACGAGGACGAGAAGCTTGACTCCTGCGGCAACTGCTTCCAGGGCTGCGCTCTTGACCAATGTTGCTGGAACGAAGATAACACTGACATCAATCTGGCCCGTGTTATCAATTGCCTCTTCCACAGAATCATACACAGGCACTCCATAGACCTCTTGTCCTTTCTTTCCAGGAGTTACTCCAGCCACGACGTTTGTTCCGTAATCCTTCATCAACCGAGTGCGGACCATCCCTTCGCGGCCTGTAATTCCCTGCACACATACTCTCGATTTTTCGTTCACCAAGATGGCCATTCAAATACTCATTTCAAACTGAATGTCATTCCCGCGAAACCTGTGCCTTTATTTTCTCTCTGTATTCCTTAAGCCCCGGGATAGGGAGATGGATGGTTACAGCCTCCTGTTCGTGGAACGTGCAGAAGATTTCGCAAGCCAAGCATTCGGTACATCTTCCTTTCTGGGCTTCCTCAGGAGTTACAGCCAGCACCGGTTTTTCGTCCTCGAGCTTTAAAATCTCCGGCTTACAGGCTTTGATACAGCCTTTAGTCTTGCATTTCGCGCATTTTTGATGGTCGATAAAAATTGCTCCGGTGATCGTCTGAAAAGAATAACTGCCTTGAGGAGGTGATGGTTCAACAATGGGCTTTACCTGATGCGATCGGAATTCGTTTTCCCTGATCAGCTCTTCCATCCTCTGAGCACAGAATTCAGGAGAGTCATCACGGCCGTAGCCCTCAACTTCGGCCGAGATGTTTCTGAGATAAGTGCCGAGGATTTCGATGGCCAGTTCCTCATAATTCCCGCCGAGACGGATGACACCTGGAATTGTAAGGTTTTCTTCCCGGAACGCTTTCACCAGCCCTCTCGCCGAGTGATACTGCTCCTGGCTGGCCACACCCGAACCAGAGGCAAAATACCCCATGATGTTTGGCTGGGAGAGGATAATTTTGGCAGCCCGGTAGACCTTGCTCGCCGAGGGATTTCCGCTCGTGTCACAATAGTTGGCTAATTTAAATCCTTTATTGAGCACGGCGTCCATGGACATCATCGAACCGCCGCCGCCAGCGCCGTTAAACCCTATATACCTATCTCCCTCGGGAATGTCCTCGACCATCTGGAAGAAATAAAACGTCCCCCTGTGATCTTTCTCCTCGACCTGGTAGGCGATCTTCTCGAGCTCGGTTGGCGGCCGGTCGAATTCCCGAGCGACTTCAATCTTCAGTTCTGGATGGCGGAAGGCCGCGTAATCATCTATAGTCAGATGGCAATCTGCCGCATAGACTTGGCCGTCTTCTGTCACCACCAGAGGATTTATCTCGGCCGAGCGGGCATCATATTTTTGGGCAATACCGTAGAATTTTGTCAGAACACCCGAGAGTTTCATCAGGAGTCTGCCAGAGATACCTAATTTGCGGATGAGATTCCGGACTTCGTACTCTTTGAGCCCCCTCAAGACATCAATAGGAATCCGAGTAATCTTTTCGGGATGCTCGCGGGCAATCTCTTCGATCCCGGTGCCTCCGACTAAGCTAAAAATGAGCAAGGGGCATTTCTGGGAATCATCGATGACCAGACCGCCGAAATACTCGGATTTGATATCGAGTTTTTCTTCGACCAATACTTTATCAATCACAAAGTTCTTGAGCTTCATCCCCAACAACTCAGAAGCCATCGTTTCGGCTTCCTGAGGGCTTTCCGCAAACTTAATCCCTCCCAAACCGGCTCTTTCTGTCATCCATACCTGAATCTTCAAAACAACAGGCTTCCCCACCCGTTCGGCAATCTCTCGGGCTTCAGATGGAGTAGAGGCGACATCGCCCTCGGGAATCCGGATGCCTCCCTCCTTAAGGAGCTTCTTGCTCTGGTATTCGTAGAGTCTGGCCATAACGCTTCCTGCTTGGTTTAATATTATTCAGGCGGCAGTCTGATTTGTCAATGAGTTAAAGTCTTTAAAAGGAATATTTTGGGGTTAGTTCTTATTATTTGATTTTTCGTCCATTTCTCAGTCACTCAGTTAGTGAGGAACCACGTCTGAGTGTTTGATCTAAAAGTATCCGTAGCGGAAGGAAATAACGATAAGCAAGAATGTTCCTTTAAGGAACTAAATGTCAAAAAGCCAGTTCTAATCCCAAATTCCGAATAATTCCTCAAGCTCTGGAAGGGAAGCTGACCCAGGTTGCCCAAGTCAGCAGCCAAGAGCTATTTCTTCAGCAGTTAGTTAGGGGGCATATTAAAGGAAGCTATCATAAGAGCTTCTTCAGCCAGAACGTTGGCAATGATCTCGTAGCCTGCTCTCTTCCCGATCTTGAGGATATCGACACTACCACAGCAGCAGCAGGATGCGATGGCGTTAAACAGGAATAGGGAAATGAAGATGGCGAACAGAAAAATGGCGATTCTCGCTTTGATGTTCATTTTTCCTGCCTTTCCCCATTTCCACCCCCTCATATATATATACGAAACGAGATGTAACAAAGTTGCTTGTTTTCAGACTTGAAAGAATCTACTAAAAATTTTTTCATTTCAGATAATTTTTCGTTGTCATAGGGATGCAATACATGTAAAATAGGCTGGGATCAAGACGGAAAAGGAGAGGATCCATCTCTATCCGAACTCTTCACAAGACACTTTATCTTTCAAGTGTCGAATTGCATAATCAGCGTTATCCCCTTTCAGCAACAACGCCTTTTGACCCCACCAAAGAAAAACTACGAATAAAAAAATGAGACACGTCTTCAGAAGTTTTAGAGACTCAGGCTATCATCACAAGATAAAATAATAATGCATAATTTTATCTCTTTGGACATTCGAACAAGAAAAGGCAATCCTCAGCGAAGACGCAAAAAAAAGTTTTGGCCAAAACACTGGGAAGTTTGTCTCTACGGGGATTACCCTGATTACAGAGAAGTCACAAAATACTTCAGGACACTTTGGGGTGCCAGCCGATTCATGAGAAAACTCTTGAGCAAGGACCGGAAATTATATTGTGCCACTATCTGGCGGGAGAAGACGTCTCTGTTTTATACCTTTTACTGGAATGGAAAACAAATCATGTCCTGGAAGTTCTGGAAAAGGCCATGGGTGTTTTCACGTCGACAGGCCAAGTTCTTGAGAACCGATAGGAATGGGCGCACAGTCATCCAGCCTTTCATGGAACAAGAGCATTAATACCATTTTGACATTTATTCTTCTCCTATGCTATAAGTGCTCTCTACGGCCAGCCACCTTCCATTCCCTCATGTGATTCTCGATGAATCAAAGATTGAAGTTCCTCAACAATCGTTGGCTCATCACTGTCGGATTATTCGCCCTCTTGACCGGACTCATCACTTATGGCTACCTCCACAATCCAGCGGGAAAACTCAGGAAGTATTTGGCCGATCCTCTTCGATACGACGGTCAGCAAATCGATGTGGACATCGAAGCGAAAGTGGTCAAACTCCTGCCTGATGGATTTATTATCCAAGAACTGGGCCAGATGATCCGTGTTAATGGTAATCCTCAGACCGCCTCTCCTGGTGATTTTATCCGGCTGCGAGCGATTTTCCACAAGGAAGGATATTTGGAATTGAAACAGCTCCACGTAGGCAAGCGAAGACGATCTAAGATATTCGTCTCCATCGTCCCTGTATTCTTGGTCTTTTTGCTACTTCTCCGAACCTACAGGATCGACTGGCATCATCTATTATTAGAGAAAAAAGCTGATGCCTGATCTTGTCACCCACTTCACTTCAGCCTACATCCTGAAAATTCCCGATCGATGGGCCCGTTTCCGCGTCCCATTTTATTTGGGCGCTTTATTACCCGATCTTCTGACTCGCCCGTGGACGATCATTTACCCTCCGGCAAGCCATCTCGTCTACAGCTTACATACACCACTCGTGACGGCTATCATTTGTCTTCTCATAGCCCAATTCTTCGAAGAAGAAATCAGCGCTGGAGTCCGAATGAATCTTCTGTTAGGGATCACTCTCCACTTTAGTCTGGATATCTTGCAGAAGCAGGTTACTGTCGCCTACTACTGGCTCTTCCCGTTCAGCTGGAAAACCTTCGGGCTGGGACTCTTCTGGCCTGAAGATACCCTTAGGCTGGTCCCCCTGTGGATTGGATTGATCTTTTTGATCGAGGTTGTGCTCCAGTATAGGAAAAGATTCATGAGAAAAGAAGAAGCCTGATTACGATCGATGATATTAGTGTGATTTGACTCATTAAAATGAAGTTGGGATGTTGCTCTTGGAAAAAAATGGTGCTGGCTGTTGAGGAATCCAAGCAGAGTCAAGTGCGAGACTCACATGAATCGCTGGCACCTTGCCCAGCCAGCCAAACAAGGCACTTTCAGCTTGATAAAAACGACAGCATGATTCAATCCTCTTTAAGGATGATTTGAGGGGTGAATTTTATGTATATAAGAAAGCTGGCTGTGGGATCCTAAGCAAAAGAGGAGGATTGACAGGAATGGAGCCAAGCCCAGCCAGCTCAGCAGGCCCGTAGAGTGAGTCGGATGAACATCAGAGATATACAGAATTTGATGTTGAAAAACTCACAAAAAGAATTTAAGCTAAAGACACATTGTGAATGGAATACAACTCAGGAGTTTTTCCTGAATGAGCGAAAAACTAAAACAATGCAAGGAAACCCAAAAAGAGCTGAATAAATCCATCGAACGGATTGCGAACTGCCTTGAAGAGGCTATGAGAAGCCTAAAAAAAGGTAAGGAGGTGTGCCTGGCCGAGGATTGGGAGCTACTCCCGCCTGATGAGATCGAAGCATTCATCAACAAACTCAGCCAGATGGTCCTCGAACTGAGATTGAAAATTTCCTAACGGAGTAAAGCAGGTATGAATCAGAAGAAATTCATCCAGAGAAAACTTCTGTGCTCCCTCACGGTTTTGGTCACTGTCTTGGCCTTTGCAACCTATATAAATATAGGATGTAAAGCTAAGGCGACGGAAGACTTCAGGTTTGTCTTTGCCACCGATATCCATCTCCAGCCAACAAAGGGAGCGATAGAAGGGTTCAATCAAGCCATCGCTCATATCAACGGTCTAAAAACGAAACCTCACTTTGTTATTACAGGAGGAGATCTTATCGAAGATACCTATGTGAAAGATTTTGATAGTGCCGTGAGTCAGTATGACCTATACCAAAAGGCTGTGCAGAAGCTAGACATGCCTGTCTATAACATCATCGGAAACAATGATTATGTCGAATGGGACAAAAAAAGCCATCTGGATTCATCTCATCCAGGTTATGGAAAAGAAATGTTTGAGAGTCGACTGGGAAAAGGAAAGACTTACAGCTCCTTTGATTATGGTGGTTGGTGCTTTATCTTGTTGGACTCCATAGAAGTCAGAGAAGATGGCAAATTACGGGGTTTTATAGATGGCCATCAGATGAAATGGCTCAAGGATAAACTCGAAAACACGGGAAGAATGAAACCTGTATGCATTGTCCTCCATATTCCTCTCGTCTCTTTATTTACACAGCTGTATAAAGGCACTTTGGTCGAACCGCCTGAATTCTTCCTGGTCAAAAATAGCCCAAAGGTTATCGATCTCTTGTCTGCCTATAATGTCAAGCTTGTCCTGCAGGGCCATCTTCATCTCGTGGAAGAATTAAAATACAAGAATATCACCTACGTCACAGGGGGTTCCGTAAGCGGCTTCAAATGGCGGGGCCCCAGTTTTGGACATCCGGAGGGATTTGTCATCGTGGATGTCAAAGGCGACGATTTCACCTGGAAATACGAGCCCTACGGATGGACAGCAAAAGTCAACAACTAAAGGTTTTTGATTACAAAGCATAGAAATCTCATAGCTATATTAATCCTCCCTGGGTTAGTTACTTTAATCATTCCATTCTGCGGACTACTCATCTTCCTCTTTTTTAATCTTGACTGGTCATTCATGTATTCGATTAATATTCTTTCTTTAGTCATAGGAGCTGTCTTTATAGGATCTGGGCTTTTTTTATTTATTAAGACGAATCTGCTCTTCGCCAGGTTTGGCCAAGGAACTCTGGCTCCCTGGGATCCGCCTACAAATCTTGTCGTTCGAGGAATCTACAGACATGCAAGAAATCCGATGATTCTAGGCGTATTATGTGTTCTTTTTGGCGAAGCCTAGATTTTTGGATCGATCCTCCTCTTCTTCTGGTTCATCCTGTTTTTTTTCGGCAATCACTTCTATTTTAATTATTCAGAGGAACCAGGCCTTCTACGCAGATTCGAGGATGATTATTTAATTTACATGAACAATGTCCCTAGGTGGATTCCCAGGATTAAGCCTTGGATGGGATTGACTGACAAAACTGACAGAGATGACTGCTGATATTCTTATGAATATTGTTTAGGAAATTTTCCTCGCTTCCAAATTTAGTTTCCCCAGATCAATTAATATTAATCTAAATTGGTTGGATCTAATCCAATCGAACTACTCAAACCACACCTTGAGTGTCACTTCATCTTCATAGATTTCGATGACCGACATCGGGCCGAGTTTCTTGAGGTCCTCGAAAAGTTCTTTAAGGTCGACCTCGCATTCCTCGCGGTCAATCTTGAGCTTTTTGGTTTCGGTGCAATCAATTAGGTATTCGATCAAAACCACAGGCAGTGTCATCCTGAGCTTAGTCTTATCTGTCTTGTTATCGGTGACGAGGAACTTAAACCACTTTACTTCCTGGCCAGGCTTGAAAGTTTCGTTCTTCTTGACAGCCCTCTTGATCGCTTGAATATCATCCCGGCTTTCTGCCAGGACGGCCACGGCAAAAAATAGACTCAGGACTATGATGACTATGACTAATATCGCGACTTTCTTCATCGCTGACCTCCTTTTATATATATTAATCTATCCACATTTTAATGATGGTCGATTCTCCCTCGATCATCAGGATATGTCCTCTTTCACTCATCAGCTCATCTCTGATCCGATCTAGATCATAACCCTTCCTCTTGATTAACGTCTTCTCCTCCTCTGGGATGGCTCCGAAAACAAGATCGACCAAGGCCCAGGGGATGTTTAAGGAAAATTTTGTCCTGTCCGTGGCCTTTTCATAAACTCTGATTTTAAAGATGACTGCTCTTCTCTCGTAGCGTTCCTCCTCAAACTCCTGCAGGGCATCGGGGTCGATTCGGAGCAGGGCTATCCTGGCCCTGTCCCGGAGCTCGTCGTCTTTTTCCACATCTATAATCTTCTTTAGGACAGGAATTCCCTTGGAAGCCACTTTCTTATCCTTCACATAACTCAGCTTGACCGCCGCATAGTATTTAATCACCTTGTTAAGGCTGGAAAGTCTCTTTTCGATTTCCCGGCTAAAAGACTTCTTTTTCCTGTTATAGAGGTCATAGGCAAGATCGATAATGGAAATCTCTGCCTCTTCGGCTAGGTTCTTGTTCCTGTCCTTGAGCTCAGTGTAATCCTCGTAGACGCGCAACGCCTCTTCTTCTTTTCCTGTTTGTTCCTGCAGGCATTTGGCCTTGTAGAAAAGGGCCAGTGAGTACAATCGACTCTGCGGGTACCTGCGGAGGAGTTCTTCCAATTTTTCTTGGGCATCTTTCCACTTTTTATCGAAAAGATATATCTTAGCCTCCTGGAAGAGCTCTTTATCCGAGTCTTCGGCGTAGACCTGGAGTGAAAAAGAGGCAAAAACAAGAAGTAAAAGTGGGATTACGGCAATTTTTCTCATTTTACACCTCACTCTCTTTCAATTCTTTTTTCAATAGATTTATCTTAAGCAGAAGCTGCTTTTCCTCGATCAACCTCTGGAGTCTCTCGAGATCTTCCCTTGTCAGCTCATCCTTAACCTGGGTTAACTCGTAGAAA
>JABAOF010000890.1_pt7 | contig 11205 bp, 13 predicted proteins | sample 7062171 | NCBI WGS metagenome assembly JABAOF01 (sample SAMN14538628, study PRJNA623070) | marine sediment metagenome | biome: marine biome [ENVO:00000428]; feature: marine pelagic biome [ENVO:01000023]; material: deep marine sediment [ENVO:00002113] | place: India: Gulf of Khambhat ... | reverse complement strand
ATACTCGGAATCGTGCAGAAGGAACAGGCATGAAGACAGCCCTCGGCGATCTTAACATAGGCCGTCCAGGGAGGCGTAGAAACCAATCGCGGAGAGGTGTCATCATAGAGATAAGTCGGCAGCCGCGTTTCGGCCGAAGCCGGGCGCTCGGTTTCGAGAAGTCGGCATACCCATTCACCTATGTGAGGGATTTCGTCAATACCCATGAACAAATCAACTTCGGGGAACTCTTCAGTAAGCGCCCTCCCTTCTCTTTGAGGAAGACAGCCTGCGCAGATGAGAATGCGACAGGTCCCCGCTGTCTTCAGCCTGGCCATCTCCCGCAGGGACTGTTTCGCCTCTTCCACAGCCGGAGCGATGAAAGAGCAGGTATTTACTATGAGCACATCCGCTTTTTCCGGGTCATCGGTGAACCCGAACCCGGCCTCGCTCAAGTAGCCGGCCATCACCTCGGAATCCACCAGGTTCTTGGGGCAGCCGAGGGACACTATCCCCACCGTGGGTGGGGATAGTGTGGCTTTCTTCTTGCCGGATTTAGGAGAAGGATTTCTCATATACCAGGTAACTGCCGAATTTAGCCGAGAAGACCGGAGCGAAAGGCGGAAAGATAATTGGCGCAGAATTCGTCTTCACCCAACAGCGCCTCTCCCGCGCGCAATGCGGCCATCATCTGATTATCGGTCGGATTGATAATAGCGGAATCCAAGCCGCAGGCCATCGCCATCGCCAGCAAAGTGCGGTTCATAAGTGACCTGGCGGGAAGGCCGAAGGAGATATTGCTCAGCCCATAGACGATATGAGAGGAGGGAAACTTCTCCCTGATGAGGCGGGTCGCCTCCAGCAGGGCGCGGCCCTGCTCCGGCTCTGTTGCGACAGAGCGCACCAGAGGGTCAATATACATGTTTTCAACGGGGATACCGGCCCCTTTCGCCTCTTCGATAATATGAGAAGCGATTTCGACGCGCGCCTCCGCGGTTGAGGGCATCCCCGCATCTTCAATGGTAAGGCCGATGAGCAAGCAGTTGTGTTCGGCCGCAAGGGGAATCATCTCCTGCGCGCGTTCCGTCTCCGCGGTGGTGGAATTGAGCATGGTTTGTGGTTTCGTCAGTTCCAGCCCGGCGCGAAGCGCGGCCGGGTTTGGCGAATCCAGGCAGAGCGGAGTTTCGGTGGCCTCTTGGATAGTGTCCACCAGCCAGCACATATCCTCCACTTCGCGATCCGGCGGAGTACCCGCATTCACATCCAGCCGGTTGGCGCCGGCCTTCACCTGCGCCAGAGCCAAGTCCTGGATAAACTTTCCATCCCTCGCCAGAATCGCCTCCCCCACCCGCTTCCTGGTTCCATTGATTTGCTCACCGATGATGTGCAATTCTTCTCTCCCTATGTGATGTTGACTACTCGAGCACTTGCCGCAAGTAGTTCTCTTCCAAACCGCGAATCAGCGCAGTCAACGCAGTATTGAGTGGTGCACTTTTGGCGGCTTTTGCTACTGCGCCGTTGAGTTGGTTAATCTCGGTGGGCCGGTGATTCAGCACATCGGCCAGCATGGAGTTGATATTCTCGGCGGTTCGGGTGCAGACCTTCTTAGCCTCTTCTGACGGATTGGCGTATGGTAACTCGATACCGAGCGCCTGCGCCACCTGGGCCGCCTCGACAGCCACCTTGCCCAGCAGGTCGCTCAACGCGGCTTCTCGCAGCAAATCCCCATTTTTCAGACAGGTCAGCGCCGCCAGAGGATTTATGGCGCAGTTGATGACCACCTTGCCCCAGACTGCACCGGCCAGATTTGTGGTGATTGTGGTGGATATGCCCGCCTTGTCCAAAAGTGCCTTTATCTTCTCCAGGCGCGGGGTATGCTCTCCGCTCTGCTCTCCGATTACAGTGTCCCCTGTGCCGGTGTGAACCACTTCGCCGATTCCCTGCAGAGTCGCTCCATGGCCTGTGACTCCACCGATAACGCGGCCCTTGCCGAATACTTCTGAAAGGCTCTCTATGTTCCCCAGACCGTTCTGAAGAGTAAGAAGCGTGGTGTCTTTCCCAACACAGGGCGCGGCATGTTCTGCCGCAGTCGAGGTCTGAAAAGCCTTGACACAGACCAGCGCCAAATCAGCGGCGCCGATTTCTGCGGCATCGGCGGAGGCCTTCACCGGGACCGCGAATTTACCCGCCGCGGTCTTGAGCGAGAGACCGGCATTGGCTATCTTCGCGGCCCGTTCCGGGCGGTAATCCAGGAGTGTAACATCCTCTCCCGCGCGGGCCAAAAGCCCGCCTATCAGACATCCCATTGCACCGGGGCCAACGATTACGATTCTCATGATCTTGAAAGAAGGGGCTCAGCGGGGCTTTTCCCACTTAAGCAGTTCAGCCAGGGAAGCGAGAGACCCACCCGCCCGGATCTCCGCGCGCAGGCGGTTTTCCCGCTCTAACACATCCATGCCGCGGTTGGCCCATTCGACCGCCTGTTGGCGCGGGATATGGACAATGCCATCATCATCCCCCAGCAGCCAATCCCCAGGAGAGACCGTCACCCCGGAAATCTTGATCGGTACACCGATTTCGCCAAGCCCGCGTGGCTCGCCGGCATTGGGCATGGTGAGGCGGGCGAAGGCGGGGAACTCCATGGCGCGAATTTCGGGCGTATCCCGAACCGCCCCATCAATAACAACACCGGCCAGATCTTTCACCTTACAGGAATTTGTGGCGAGTTCTCCCCACACTGCAGGGCCCACGCCTCCGGCATCAATGACAATCACATCTCCCGGGCTGGCCAAATCAATCGCTTCCACCGGTTTTGCCCAATCCCCCGGCGCGGTGCGGACACAAAAGGCAGGGCCTATCAGACGCAGGCCGGGTGTCACGGACTTGATCCCTTCCAGCACGCCACCCCGATGCATTGCATCGGAAAGATTGGGAGTCGATATCTTGGAGAGGATTTCTCGAATCTGCTCTTCACCGCCGCGGCGGTAGAGTTGGGTGGGTATGCGCGCTTTTTCCGTGATTGCCCGCTTCATCTCCACAGTCGCCTGGCGGGCATCCTTTGCTTTTGTGATGGCCCCGCCGACAATAACGATGCTCGCTCCCGCCTCCACTGCATCGGCCGCGGTCTCGGAGTTTATGCCTCCCGCCGCGGCTACCGGAATCTCCACCGCCTTGCACACATCTCTGAGCAGGGCGAAGGCATCGGCTCCCTGCATCTGGCGGTCAATAGGTGTGTGGAGGCCGATGGCATCTACGCCCAGTTCCTGCAGCCGCTTTGCGCGGCCGACGGGATCCGCCACCTCCATCAAATCCGCGATAATGCGGACACCGTATTCCTGCCCCGCGGCGACACACTCCGCTATGGTTGAATCGGAGGCTGCGGCGAGAATGCCCACGACATGCGCGCCGGCCTTGGCGGCATATTCCACCTCCACACGGCCCGCGTCCATGGTCTTCATGTCTGCGACGATGGTATGTTTGGGAAATGATTTCCGCAGCGCTCTGACTGATTCCAGCCCCACGCTTTTGATGAGCGGAGTTCCCGCCTCCAGCCAGTCCGCCCCACCGGCAGCGGCTTCTTCCGCCACCTTCATCGCCCGATCGAGTTCGACAAAATCGAGCGCTATCTGGAGTAATGGCCCTTTCTGTTCAGCCACTTCTTACTCTCCCCTTCTCTCCACCAGCGCTTTGGCGTCCTTCGAGGCGGGCAGATTGCGCCTGGAGTGGAATCGAGTTGATTGTTCGAAGGCATGGGCTGCGCGCAGCAAGGTCTCCTCATCCAGCGTCCGACCGACTATCTGTAAGCCCACCGGCAGTCCGTCAGAGAATCCGCAGGGAACCGAAATCGCCGGCAAGCCCGCCAGGTTCATCGGAATGGTACAGACATCGGAGAGATACATTGCCAGTGGATCTGCCGTCCTCTCTCCCAGACGGAAGGCAACCGTCGGGCTGGTCGGCCCCATAAGCACATCGTACTTCTCAAAAGCGCGCTGGAAATCCTGCACCATGAGTGTCCTCACCTGCTGGGCTTTCTGATAATACGCGTCATAATAGCCCGCGCTTAAGGCATAAGTCCCCAGCATGATGCGCCGCTTCACCTCCGCGCCGAAACCCTGGTCCCTGGTCTTGCGATACATGTCAACAATATCTTCACCGGGGGCGCGGAAACCATACTGAACTCCATCATAGCGGGCGAGGTTGGAGGAGGCCTCCGCCGGTGCGATGAGATAATAAGTGGCAACACAGTAGGAAAGGCTGGGCAGAGAAGTCTCCTCTATTTCCGCACCCAGGCTTTCAAATATCTTCAGGGCGGCGCGAATTGGTGCTTGGACCTCCTCCCCTACTTCCTTGCCTTCATATTCGAAGAATTCCTTCGGAAGGCCTATCTTGAGCCCCTTTATCTCCTTGCCCAGAGCCTGTGCGAAGTCCGGCACAGGTATGTCAACAGAAGTCGAATCGAGCGGATCGTGGCCGCAAATAACGTTCAGGAGATGGGCGCAGTCAGTCACATCTTTTGTGATGGGACCAATCTGGTCCAAACTGGAGGCAAAAGCAACAAGTCCCTGGCGGGAGACACGCCCATAGGTCGGCTTCATGCCCACCACTCCGCAAAGAGCGGCCGGCTGGCGAATGGAGCCACCCGTGTCACTGCCCAAGGCCATGATCGCCTCATTTGCCGCTGTGGCAGAGGCAGACCCCCCACTTGAACCGCCGGGCACTCGCTCGATATCCCAGGGGTTATGTGTGGGCCCGAAAGCGGAGTTCTCAGTGGATGACCCCATGGCGAATTCATCCATATTCGTTTTGCCCACCAACACCATCCCCTGCTCGTAACAGCGGGTGACTATGGTTGCATCATAGGGTGGGATGAAATCCTCCAGTATCTTGGAGCCGCAGGTGGTGATCAATCCCTTCGTACACATGATGTCTTTGAGTGCCAGCGGAATCCCGCCCAATGGAGGCAGAGATTCTCCGCGGGCAAGGCGCTGATCGATCTCGTCCGCCTGTGCCAGCGCGATTTCCGGGGTCAACCGGATATATGAATGTGCAAGAGGCTCGACCTGTTCCGCCCGCGCCAGAACGGCCTCGGTCACTTCCCGGCAAGAGACCTGGCCGCCCGTCAGCAATTCATGCACTTCATGAGCAGTGAGTTCAGTCAGTTCCACAAGCCAGCCTCACTCGATTACGCGCGGCACCAAGAAACAATCCTGCCGCTGCTCTGGAGCATTGGCGAGAGCCTCTTCCTGGGGCAGAGACTTGGCGGAAGTGTCTTCTCGCAAGACATTCTGGAGGGGAACGACGTGAGAGGTAGGAGGCACCCCGGTGGTGTCCAACTCACGCAACTGCTGAAAGTAATCCAGGATCGCCGAGAGTTGACTGGTAAACAGACTCCGTTCTTCGTCGGTCAATTCCAGCCGGGCTAATAAGGCGACATGGTCAACTTCTTCCGGGGTAAGGGGCACTTCTGCTTCCTCCTGTTCAGCGGGCCGATTATAACATCCCCCGGAGGGCGAATACAACTGAATCAGGCAGAGGGAGAATAGGAAGCGTTCTCTTGGGGCGTGAGGACGAGCGAAAAGCAACGCCCGTCGCTGCCATTGGAGAGAGTCCTCAAACGATCTTGCCGAAGGGAACTCTAGCGGGTTTGAGAATTCCGCACCTGACGCTTGGAGCCAGTCTCAGGTCTACCGTTCTGATCGCTCAAGCGATGGCTGCGGAGCTCGCGCTCATGCGCGCCTCTGTCTTCCCGGCTTGTATGGCGAAAGCGCGTGGAGTGCGTATATTGCTGTCCGAACACACTGTGGGTATGCAAACGAGCCATAATGGTCCAACTTATATGTCAATCACGCTTATCTATATTTTTCCCGAAGACAGCCACTGGTGTGCGGCTAATTTCGTCTTCTTGCGAAGGGCAGCTCACAAATTCCGTCCTAATTGTCGCAGAACCGGCCAAATTCGACCGGTTGCGAATGCGTAATACCAACTCAGCGCTGATTACGAAAAATCCCAATATAAGACCAACCACCAGCGAAATATCCGCCATCCACCATCCGATAAGCATTTCCACCTCCTGTGCGAATATTCCATAAGAGAAGGTGGATTTCATGTTGATTGGGCCGATATGTTGTCATAAGAGGCATCAAAGAACCATACTTCAGGATGAAACGGGGATAAGAAACCCAATGGAAGCCGCTGTGTCGGCTCACAAGAAACGCATCCGCTTGCTTCAGCTAAGGTTTGTCGTCGCGAAAAGAACGACAGTGACGACGACGTAAAAAACAACTACAGCCGCTATTCCAATTTTAAACGCCTTTTCATCTACGCTTAATTCGAGACTCCTATCCTGAAGCACCCGTTTGGCAAAGGGCCAGACAGCAAGCACCACGATAAAACCCCGGACGGCCGCAAACAGCAAGATATATGGGATATCAAAGTTAATGCCCTGTGCGTCAAAGAGCACGGATTCGTTGGCGATCATCGGCGCCAGTCGGAAGACCGCCGCAGACCAGAGCCCAAAGGCGAAACATCTGGAGATACCGCGGAGGTCGAAATCCAGCCTTTCGTGAATTGCATATCCCACCGCCACTGCTGTGGCCAGCAAAGCGTCAATCACCAGAACCAGCGGAGTGCGAAGATCGTTACTGTGGTGGTACAAGGAGGCAATGAAGGCCCAGACGAAAACAGCCGCGGCCAGGCCCTCTACCCAGGACAGATCAGGCTTGGTCTGTGAATTGTCAGCCTCCGACTCCCGTTTGTCTGAAGAGAGCCTTACTTTCAATTCCTCACCGCCTCGGCACGCACTTTCATAGGGAGATTCGACGGATCTGGCTGGGCTTCCTCTGCAGCTCGGCAACGCGGGGCTTGGCGGACTGCTGCAGCTTAACAAGAAGTGCCGGGACTAGGTCTGCTTATTCAGAGGTGACATGGCGCGGAGGCGCTCGACTACTGGGGGCAGAACCTCCAGCACGCGGCTGACATGGGCAGTTTTGTTATCTCGCCCGAAGGTGAAACGCAGAGACCCATGAGCAATCTCGTGGGGTAGGTTGATGGCGAGCAAAACATGAGAGGCCTCCAGTGAACCCGATGTGCAGGCCGACCCGGAGGAGGCGGCGATCCCCTGCAGATCCATATTCAGCAGCATGGACTCGCCTTCTACATAACGGACGCAGATGCTGGCATTGTTCGGCAAACGCTGGGTGGGATGCCCTGTCATCAGGCTGTCGGGAATAGCCTCTGTAAGACCCTTTATCAGCGAATCTCGCATCTCCGACTGTCGCCTAACCTCGGAATCCATTTCTAGGGCGGCTTGTTGCGCGGCTTCGCCCAGACCCACAATGCCGGCGACATTGAGAGTGCCGGAGCGCTTCCCTTTCTCCTGGCCGCCGCCGTGCATGAGAGGAGATATGCGTACACCCTTGCGTACATAAAGCGCGCCGACCCCTCTGGGGCCATAGAACTTGTGGGCGGAGAGGGACAGCATGTCAATATTGATCTTCTGGACGGAGATGGGGATATGCCCCACGGTCTGCACCGCATCGGTGTGGCAGGCTACTTTGCGCTCCCGACAAATGGCGCCGATTTCCGCAACCGGCTGGATAGTGCCGATTTCATTGTTGGCGTGCATGATGGTTACCAGAACGGTCTTTTCGCCAATCGCCTTTTTCACATCTTCCGGATCCACGAGGCCTGTGGAATCTACCGGCAGATAAGTCACTTTCGCCAACCCCTGTTTTTCCAGAAACTGGCAAGCGTGAAGGACCGCGTGGTGCTCTATGGCAGAGGTGATAATGTGATTGCCTTTCTTCTTCAAGGCGAAGAGAGTGCCGAGTATCGCGGTATTGTCTGACTCAGTTCCGCCGGAAGTGAAGACTATCTCATCCGGATAAGCCACATCCAGAAGTTCTGCCAGTGAAGCGCGGGCTTCCGCAACAGCCTGTGCCGCCTCCTGGCCAGGGGTGTGCAAGGAGGAGGGATTACCGAATTTCTCCCGGAAGTAGGGCTGCATCGCCTCCATTACCTTCGGATGCATCGGAGTCGTCCCCGCATGGTCAAGGTAGATGCGTTCCATTCAGTCAACCCTCACTTTTCATAAGATCTTCAAGCGCCACACCGGAGATGAAAGAAAGATACCCCGGTACCAGTGGCAGCACACACGGAGATAGAAAAGAGAGCAATCCGGCAACAAAGGAAGTAAATATGCCGACAGAGGCGCCTTGCAGCACCCCCTCCGAAACCTCCAGATCGGAATAAACAAGATTGCTCAATGGGCCAAGCCCAACCGTCAGAAGCAGCAGTCCCATTGCCACCAAGAGCCCGCCGGAGATGATGGTGATGATTGAGAAATGGCGCTTTATCCAGCCAAAGGCTCCCAAAAGGGAGGTAAGAAGCAGTGCAGACAGCATAAACGGCAGCGCCAGACCTGCGGAATAGACAGCCAGATAGAGGATTCCCTTGGTGGAGGTTCCGGCAGTTGCAGCGAGCGTCAAGACAGAGCCGAGAAAGGGCCCTACACAGGGTGTCCAGCCAAATGCAAATGCCATCCCTGCCAGAGGCGCCGCAAACAGCCCTGAGCGGCGCATGTGAAACCGGCGCTCTGCGTAAAGAGTTTTGAACTTGACCAGCCCCAGCACGAACAACCCCAACAGGATTATCACTGCGCCGGATACGCGGACGAGAACCTGCCGGTAGGAGATGAGCCACTTGCCTATCTCTCCGGCAGCGGCACCCATGAGCACAAAGACCATGGAGAAACCGAGTGAAAATAGAAGGCAGGCGATAACTACCTGAAGCCTTACGCTGACGCGTCTTTCCGGCCTGCTCTGAATCTCTTCACTGGAAGGTGAATTCGGATGCTGATCCACAAGATACCGCCTTCCTCCCCACTATAGGAATTGACTCTTACGCAGTCAAGGCGGTTCCCTCGGTGTTGTCAGAGGACTCGCACATGTCACAGCCAGAACGCATTGGAACTTAGCGGGTTATTCCAGAGCAGAAAGGCGCTGGGTGCGCTCGGCGAGGATCTCCTCGATCTTGTCCAGTTCCCGTTTATCCAGAGACCACTCTGCCGCGGCGATATTCTGTTCCGCTTGCTGGGAGTTGCGCGCTCCGCAGATGGCGACCGTAATCCCCGGCTGGGCCAGCACCCAGTTGATGGCCAACTGAGGGAGAGGTTTGCCGCGGGCGTCGGCGATCTCTTTCAATTTCAATATGGTATCTCGGTTGATATCGAACTTCTCCCCTTGCAGTTCGTGGTGCTGGCTGCGCAGCGGGTCGGAAGGCCTCTGGTCTGTGAGGAAGAACTTGCCGGTGAGCAGCCCCTGATACATGGGGCCATAACTGACCACTCCGATATTATTCTCTCGGCAGAAAGGCAGTATCTCCTGCTCGATGTCTCTCTGGAACATATTGTAAGGCGGCTGAATCGAATCCAGTTGGCAGTATTTCATGGATTCCTTCATCTGTTCCACAGAGTAATTGCTCACCCCGATGGCGCGGATCTTGCCCTGCTGCTGCAGTTCCACCATCGTGGTGATGATCTCTTCGATAGAGGTATTCTCATCCGGCCAGTGGGCCTGATAGAGATCAATACAGTCCACATCCAGCCGGCGCAGGCTGTCATCTATCTCCTGCAGGATACGCTTGCGGCTGGAATCGTGGCCAGAGAGATTCCCCTTTTCGTTCCATGTGAGGCCGAATTTCGTGGCCAATATCACTTGCTCACGCCGACCCTTGATGGCCCGTCCGACCACTTCTTCAGAGCGTCCGATGCCATAGAAGGGAGCGGTATCAACGAAATTCGCACCCAAATCCAGTGAGCGCTGTATGGCTTGGACAGAGGCTTGGTCATCGGCCGGCCCCCAGAAGGCTCCGCCCATCGCCCAACAACCTACACCTATGACTCCAAGCGAAATGCCCGATTTGCCAAGTTCGCGTGTTTCCATTCCTACCTCCAAGTTTGTATCAAGATACTACTTTGAAACGGCCAGGCTGCCCGGGGCAGCCTGACTCGTCATCAGTTACTAACACAACTAATACTGCATAAAGCAGTGATGACCTTCACCACAATGAAGATCATTCAGCGATTTTCAATACGCTCAGGAAGGCCTCTTGGGGGATATCGACGCGGCCGAATTGCTTCATGCGTTTCTTTCCGGCTTTTTGTTTCTCCAGCAGTTTGCGCTTTCTGGTGATGTCGCCCCCATAACATTTGGCGGTAACGTCTCTGCGCAAGGGCCGGACACGCTCGCTGGCGATAATGCGGGAGCCGATGGCGGCCTGAATTCGCACCTCGAAGAGTTGGCGGGGGATGGCCTCTTTCAGTTTCTCCGCCAACTGTCTCGCCCGTTTCTCAGCGTGAGGACGAGGAAGAATGGCGGAAAGGGCGTCCGCGGGTTCGCCGTTTATGAGCAGGTCGAGTTTGACCACATCCGCGGGGCGATAGCCGATGTGTTCATAATCGAGAGAGGCATAGCCGCGGCTGCGGGATTTCAGAGAATCATAGAAATCGAGCAGGAGTTCGCTGAGCGGTATTTCATAAGTCAGCACCACACGCTGGCTTTGCGAGTATTCCATGGAGACATGGATACCGCGCCGGCCTTCGGCGAGTTCCAAGCAGGGGCCGATATACTCCGCGGGAGAGGTGATGGTGGCGCGGATATAGGGTTCTTCGATTTTCGCGATCTTGTCCGGGGTGGGCATTTTCGCAGGGGTTTCCACCTCCAGCACGGTTCCCTGGTTGGTAAGGACATTGTAGGCGACACTGGGCGCGGTGGCGACGAGGTCAATGTCGAATTCCCGCTCCAGCCGCTCCTGGACAATCTCCATGTGGAGCAGCCCCAGGAATCCACAGCGAAACCCAAAGCCGAGCGCGCCGGAAGTTTCCGGCTCGAAGTGGAGGGCGGCGTCATTCAACTGCAGCCTTTGCAGGGCAGCGCGCAGCGCGGGATAGTCATCACTATCAGAGGGATACAGGCCGCAGAATACCATGGGCTTCGCCTCCCGATAGCCCGGAAGCGGCGCTGATGCGGGTCGTGAGGCCTCGGTGATGGTATCCCCCACCCGGGCCTCACCGATGCGCTTGACTCCAGAAATAACATAGCCGACTTCTCCTGCCGAAAGACTTTGCGCCAGCTGGAGTTGCGGAGAGAATACTCCTACCTCACTGACCTCAGAGACACCTCCTCCTTGCATCATGCGAATTTTCATGCCGCGAGAAAGCGCGCCATT
>JABAOF010049542.1_pt2 | contig 11206 bp, 6 predicted proteins | sample 7062171 | NCBI WGS metagenome assembly JABAOF01 (sample SAMN14538628, study PRJNA623070) | marine sediment metagenome | biome: marine biome [ENVO:00000428]; feature: marine pelagic biome [ENVO:01000023]; material: deep marine sediment [ENVO:00002113] | place: India: Gulf of Khambhat ... | reverse complement strand
TCGAGCTTGTGAGGGGCTGGCGAAATTGTCCCACAACCATCGCTTTGCCTTGGACGCTTACCGCCGCTTGATCAACATGTTCGGCGATGTCGTGATGGGCGTGGATCATCATCTCTTCGAAAAGGAATTCGACCGCATCAAAAAGAAATATCGTGTCCAGGAAGACACCGATCTGGACGCGCGGGGACTGACCGAACTGGTCGAGGCCTACAAGAAGGTTTATCGCAAGTACACCCGCGAGGCCTTTCCGCAGGACCCGATGTTGCAGCTGGAAAAGGCCATTCGGGCGGTCTTCGACAGCTGGAACGCGCCGCGGGCGATCGCTTATCGCCAAATCAACGAGATCACCGGTCTGTGGGGCACGGGCGTCAATGTGCAGACCATGGTCTTCGGCAACATGGGAGAAGATTCCGGTACGGGGGTGGCCTTTACCCGGGATCCTTCCACGGGCAAGAACGCTTTTTATGGCGAGTTCCTGGTCAACGCCCAGGGGGAAGATGTGGTGGCCGGCATCCGGACCCCACAACATGTCAGCCAGATGAAAAAATGGAAACCGAAGGTTTACAAGCAGTTGATCGCCATCAAACAAAAGCTGGAAAATCATTATAAGGATGTGCAAGACCTGGAATTCACGATCGAACGCGATCGGCTGTACATCCTGCAGACCCGCAATGGCAAGCGGACCGGGGCGGCGGCGGTCAAAATCGCTTGTGATATGGTCAAAGAGCGGCTGCTGACGCAGAAAGAAGCGATTCTGCGCGTGCCTGCCAACGACCTGACGCAACTGTTGCTGCCATCGTTCGATTCCAAGGCCAAGCGTGAGGTGTTGACCCGAGGTCTGCCGGCGTCCCCCGGGGCGGCCGTCGGCCGGCTGGCCTTCACCGCCGAGGATGCCACCGATCGAGCTCATGCCGGCGAAGCGGTGATTCTGGTCCGCAAGGAAACCAGCCCCGAGGATGTGGAAGGCATGCACGCAGCCGTGGGGATTTTGACCAGCACCGGGGGGATGACCAGTCACGCGGCGGTCGTGGCCCGGGGATGGGGCAAACCTTGTGTCTGCGGAGCGGGGGATGTCCAGATTGACCAAAAGAAACAGACGATCGTGATTGATGGCCATAGGCTGACCAGCCGAGATACGATTTCGATCGACGGTTCCACAGGTGAAGTCATGGCCGGCAGTGTGGCGACGCAGACGCCGAAGCTGAGCGGCGACTTTAGCACGTTGATGAAATGGACCGACCGGTATCGCCGCTTGGGCATCCGGACCAATGCCGATACGCCAGGCGATGCCAAACGAGCTCGTGACTTTGGCGCACAAGGGATCGGCCTCTGCCGCACGGAACATATGTTTTTCGAAGGCGAACGGATCCTCGCCATGCGGGAGATGATCCTGGCGGAAACCGAAAAAGACCGCCGAGCAGCGCTGAAGAAACTCCTGCCTTATCAACGGAAAGACTTTGTCGGAATCTTCACCGCCATGCGAGGTTATCCCGTGACCGTGCGGCTTCTCGATCCGCCGCTGCACGAGTTTTTGCCCCATGACGAAAAGTCGCAAAAAGAGCTCGCCCGGCGACTGGGGATCAAGGTGGCCGAAGTCAAACATCGTGTCAGCCAGCTGCACGAAATGAATCCCATGCTAGGGCATCGTGGCTGCCGACTGGCAGTCACCTATCCAGAAATCCTGGAGATGCAGGTCACCGCCATTGTCGAGGCAACGATCGCCTGCAAAAAGAAAAAAATCGATGCTCGACCCGAAATCATGATCCCCCTGATCGGGACCGCCGCGGAACTCTCCAAGCTGCGAGGCAGGACGCTGGAAACCATCGCGGCAGCGCGAGCGGCGAGGAAATATTCCGGCAAACTGGAGATCCCCGTGGGGACGATGATCGAGATTCCCCGAGCGGCGATTACGGCCGACGAGGTGGCTCGGCATGCCGATTTCTTCAGCTTTGGGACGAACGACCTGACCCAAATGACGTTCGGGTACAGCCGCGACGACGTGAGCACGTTTTTGCCGGATTACCTGGAGCAGGAGATTCTGCCCAAGGATCCCTTCCAGTCGCTCGATTCCGACGGCGTGGGGCAGCTGGTCGAACTGGGGGTGGTCCGCGGACGGGAGACGGCCAAGCGGCTGAAATGCGGGATTTGCGGGGAACACGGGGGAGACCCCGCCTCGATCTCGTTCTGCCACAACGTCGGTCTGGATTACGTCAGCTGCTCGCCGTTCCGCGTCCCCATCGCGCGGCTGGCCGCCGCCCAAGCGGCCGTGGCCAACTCGGCTTAAAAGTGCCCTGGCAACACGGTCGCGGGCCGGGATGACCCCCGCCCCGCCAGCTGCCGCAGGAACCACCCCCACGCCCCCACGGCTGCTGCCATCGCGCTGCCCCCTACAACCGGTATCGGTCCCCGAAACCGGCTCGATTTCAGGCCTCCAGCGGCCTTTGTTTCCCTGCCCCGTCCAAGCGCTCGTCCTATGCTTGGAAAGAGACCACCGAGGGACCTAACCACCCCCCCTCAGCCTCTATCTGCCAGGAAAACTGCCCGTGCACACCCTGATTTCCATCTTGCCCTGGGTGATCGGCAGCGTTGCCGTGGGCCTGGTGATCGGATTTTATCTGGGGATGTCCCGCTACGTAGAGAGGGACAAAGAACGGGTCGAATCCGAGCGGGAATTGGTGTTTCGCGTGCTGAACGATCTGCTGTCTTCCACCGAGCGGCTGACCAGCGATGTGAATGAACGCAGCGTCGAGATTAAAGAGGTGGGTCAGGACCTGAGCGGCTTGCATCTGGATGGCGAATTGCAGGTGATTCAACAGCGGCTGATGGAACAGATCAGCGGTGTGCTGGAATCTAACATGCGACTGGAAGACGACCTGACCATTACGCGATCCCAGGTCCAGCAGCAGGCAGAGATGATTGACGAGGCGCGGCGGGAGGCCCGGACGGACGCCCTCTCGGGTGTGGGCAATCGCCTGGCCATGGACGAAAGACTGGAGGCCTCGCTGGCGAACTGTCGGCGCAGCGGCGTCCCTTTCGCCCTCTTCCTGGCCGATGTCGATCACTTCAAATGGGTTAACGATACCCACGGGCATGCGGCCGGCGATATCCTAGTCACACGCATCGGCGAATTCCTCAAGAAATCTGTACGCGCTAAAGATTTCGTGGCCCGTTATGGAGGAGATGAATTCGCGCTCCTGCTGACCGAGGCCGATCCGGACATGGCCCTTGACACGGCCGAGCGGTTACGGGCCCACGTCTGCCAGCACAATTTCGATCTGGGGAAAGCCGCTGAGGAAGTGGCGGTGACCTTGAGCATGGGGCTGGCCTGCTCGTGGCGCGAAGCATCCGCAGAGTTGATCCTCAAGCGAGCCGACGAGGCACTCTACAAGGCCAAGGAAGATGGCCGAAACAGGGCCTGCTGTTACTGGAAAGGCGAGGTGATGCCGGTGACCAAGGCCCTCAGCCTCTTTGCAGATCAACCCGTCGAGCCCTCCGCTACGGCCGCCGCCGAGGAGGATGCCCCTGGGACGGCGTGCGAGGACGAGCGTGCGGTGGCGGCTGCCCCGCCGACTGACTCCGCAAGCCCCCTGCCGCTGGGCGAAGCGGACAGCTCCTCCCTGCTGCCGTTGTCGCCAGAGACCAGCTAGGCCCCCTCCCATCCGGCGGCTCAGAGGACATGGCCCTCCCGGCCCCCCTCCCGGCCTCGACCGACCCCCCAACCCTTTCCCCCGCTGCCGCGCCCCCGCGGGGTCTCGCAGCCATCCCACCGGCCGTTGCGTTGACCGCCAGGCGCCCGGTCCCTATGCTGGCGACGCGTCCCGAAAAAGACCCCGGCGTTTTGTCGGGGATGTTAACCCGCCGGCGACAGGAGGGCGGCCAGGCAACCGCCCTGGGGGGACGACCCGGGGGGCTGCCGTCCCCACCGGCCCCCTCGCCCGAGGGACCCAGGCCGGTGGCCCCCGGGGACGACTTGCCTCCGCCACGGCGGCGTGCCCCAGCATGGTGAGCCATCCGGTGTCTGAAACTCCACGTGAACCGCCGCGGCCAACCACCCCACAGCGGTCCTGGAGGACCGACGTCAACTTCAGCGTGATCGTGGTCGTGGTGATGGGGTTGATCTTGACCTGGATCGCCACGCGGACGGCCGATCAACTGGACCAGGACTACAAGAATGTCTCCTCGATGATCACCCTGGCTGTCGGCGGATTGTTGCTGGGAGGATGGTATTGGAGTCGGTCGTCGATCCGCCGCCGCTGGAAATGGCTCGTCCCCGTTCTGGGCCTGGTGGCCCTGATCGCCTGCGTGCGTTTCGAGGATTTTACGGCCGACATGCGGTTCCAGTTGGGCTGGCGATTTGCCGCGCGGCCGGATCAGCGGCTGCCTCCTGCCGAAGCGGAAGTGACCCGCGACCCGCAGCGTCCGCTGGCTGAAGGAGCGTGGGATTATCCCCGTTTCCTGGGCAGTGACGGCCGCGCCACAATCCGCAATCTTCCCCTGGCCACGGATTGGGCCACCGACCCGCCGCGGTTGCTGTGGCGACAACCGATCGGGGCCGGCTGGTCCGCCTTTTCCGTGGTGGGCGACTACGCGGTGACTCAGGAACAACGTGGCGCCTACGAATTGGTGGTGTGCTACGAATTGCAGTCCGGCCGCATCATCTGGTCCCACCAGGATGAGGCGCGTTTTTACGAGGTGTTGGGAGGCGTGGGGCCTCGGGCAACGCCGACGATTGACGGCCCGCGAGTTTATACCCAGGGAGCCACGGGGATCTTGAACTGCCTCGAGCTGGCCAGCGGACGGCGGATCTGGAAACGGGATATCATCACCGAAAATTCCGCTCCGCAAATTCAGTGGGGACGCAGCGGCTCTCCCCTCGTCGTCGACCAGATGGTCGTCGTCAGTGCCGGGGGGCCCGCCGGAAAATCGCTGGTGGCGTACGATAAACGGTCTGGCGAGCGGATCTGGAGCGGGGGGGATGATGTGGCCAGCTATGCGTCCCCCGTCGTGGCCACCCTGGCCGGACAGCGGCAGGTGGTCATCCTCAACGAAGACCAGGTCCGCGGACACCGGCTGGAAGACGGCCAGCCCCTGTGGAGCTTTCCCTGGCCCGGAAACAGCGGGGCCGACGCCAATACCTCACAACCCGTTCCCCTCGGCGAGGATCGGGTGTTTGTCTCCAAAGGCTATCACCAAGGCTGTGCCGTCTTTGAAATTCGCTTGACGGCGGACGGCCAGTACACCGCCCAGCAGCTGTGGCGATCCCCCCAATCTCTGAAAACCAAAATGACCAACGTGGTCGTCCACGAGGGCCACCTCTACGGGCTCAGCGGCGGCATCCTCGAGTGCGTGCAGATCGAAGGCCTCCGACGAAAATGGAAGGGGGGGCGGTATGGCCACGGGCAGCTGATGTTGGTCGATGACCTGCTGCTGCTGACCTCCGAGCAGGGAGAAGTGGTGCTGGTCCGGGCGTCTCCCCAGCGACACGAGGAAGTGACGAAATTTCAAGCCCTGGAAGGCAAGACCTGGAACAACCCGGCCCTCCGCGGACCCCTCCTGCTGGTCCGCAATCATCTGGAAGCGGCCTGTTACCAACTGCCGCTGCGAAACGCCCCCCCGACCCCATCCCCCTGAACGGACCGCGTCGCAGCCCAACACGCTCGAAAAAAGGGGCTGGCCCGCGTCAGGGGACCTCCGCCGCCCGCGGCTACTTTCCAATACAAAAACGACTGAAGATGCGGTCCAGGATGTCGTCGGTATAGACCGCCCCCACCACCTCCCCCAATTCGTCCAGGGCCTGCCGGATTTCCGCAGCCACGATCTCCTCCCCCGTCCCGGCAGCGGCCGCCGACCGCGCGGCCTCCAGGTAAGTGGCCGCCCGTCGCAGGGCCTCCTGGCAGCGGGTCACCGTCGCGGAAACGTAGACGTCGTCCGACCGTTGCGTCTGTTGGATCACCGTTCGCAGGACCTGCCGCAGTTCGTCCAGTCCCTCCCCCGTGTGGCTGCTGACCGCAACGACCGGCAGCAGGCCCTCGCGGTTTAACCCCTCCGCCGGGATGGGTGGCCCCAGATCCCGTTTGGTCAGCACGATGATGCGTGGGGGGGTGACGCCTGGGGGGAGGGGTTTTGTGGGGGGGGTGGGGGGCCCGTGGGAGAGTTCCCGGCACAACAGTTCCACATCCGCCGCTCGCAACTGCCCAGCCGCGGCCGCCTGGGACTGAGAGGCGATGGCGTCAGTCGGCTCGCCCGCCAGCTCTGCGAACCCGGCCGTATCGACCAGCTGGCAGGTGGCGCCGTCCAGTTCCAGCGTGGCGGTAAGGTAGTCGCGGGTGGTACCCGCCCGCTGCGACACCAGGGCCCCCTGTTTTTCCAGGAGGGCATTAAACAGGCTGCTCTTCCCGACATTGGCGGCCCCGGTCAGGACGACGCGCGGGGCGGTGGGTACCTCTGAGCGACCTCGCATTTGGGCGACCAGCTGGGACACCTCCTCGGCAGCGGCCTGCAGCTGTTGGCGTAATTCTGCAGGAGCGATAAATTCGATCTCTTCGTCGACAAAGTCCAGGCCGGCTTCGAGGTGAGCCACGAGGTGCAGCAGCTGGTCGCGCAAGCGGACCAGGGGTGTGCTGAGCCCGCCGGCCAGCTGTCGCAGGGCGACGTCCAGCTGGGCCNNTGCGTCAGGTCGAGCCGTCCGCCCAGAAACGCCCGCAGGGTGAACTCACCCGGCCCCGCCAGCCGGCAGCCGCTCTGACACAGCGTGCGGATCACCGCTTCTGCCAAGGGTACGGATCCCAGCAGGTGGATCTCCGCCAGGGGGGATCGGGTGTAACTCCGTTCGTCCGGCCACAGCAGCAGCTCACACGGCAATTCCCGCTGGAGGGTGGCCAGCTGGAACCGCCCTTCGATCACTCCCGCCCCGCGGACGCTGCCCAGGGCCGTGCCGCCGGTGGGAAGGAAGCAGCTTTCCAGCACCCGCACCACGTCGGGACCCGCGATCCGGACGACGGCCCGAGCGGCGGGCGCCGGCGCCGTGGCCAGGGCCACGATCGTGTCGCGGGGATCATAGCTCATCGGACAAAGCAGCCCCCCTTTTTGAGCAGGGAAGTTTGGCCAGCGGCAGGGGAGCGTGGGGGCGCACCGCGGTGGGCCTGCTCAGCCCTGGCGGCAGATATCCCTCCCGCAACTCACCTGCCCCGCCCGCCACCGCGACCCTGTTTTTTCTGTTTCTTGCGGCCGGGTGGCGAGCTGCTGGCAGCCGCGCCCACCTTGGCCAGCTTGTCGGCCGGCTTGGAGGAAGCACCGGATTCTGCAGACTGCGCCCCACTGGCCTGCGACTTGGGAAGCAGCTTCCGCTCGCCGACCCCCCACAGGCTGGAAGCGATGAAGTACACACAGAGCCCGCTGGCCACTTTGAAAAAGAGAAAACCCATGAAGACCATCATGTACTGCATGATCTTCTGCTGCATGGCCGCTTGTTCGTCCGTGGGGGGCGGCATGAACATTTTTTGTTGCCAGATGAAGAGCACGACAGTAAACAGGGGAAGGATATTGAGGTAAGGGCCCAGCCAGCCGGTAGGGGCGGCCAGAAATGCCGGCAGGTAGGGCTCCCAGTACCACAGCATGTCCGGCGCAGCCAGGTTGCTGCACCACCTCACCGCGGCACTGATCAAGGGCGCCTGCCGCAGCTCAATGTCGACCATCAGGGCGCGGTACAGCCCAATAAAGATCGGCAATTGAATGAACAGGGGCAGACATCCGGAAAGCGGATTGTAGTTGTGCTTTTTGTACATCTCCTGGATCGCCTTGCTGCGTTTCTCCAGGTCGTTCTTGTACTTTTCGCTGATCCGCTTCATCTCCGGCTGGAGTTCCTGCATTTTTTGAGCGCTGAGGGCCTGTTTGCGGCTGAGCGGAAACATGCTGAGCCGGACGAGGACGGTCAACATCACGATCGCCAGGCCGTAATTTCCCACCAGGACGTAGAAGATGTGCAGCAGAGCGGACAGGGGTCGAGCAAACCAGCCCCAGATCGCCCAGCCGTAGTAGATCAATTCCTCCAGCGTCACGCGGCGCGGAAAATCGTTCGGCTTGTAGAGCGCCAGAATGTCAGGGACTTTGGGGCCCGCAAACACCACAAACGACTGCCGCAGCCGGTCGGCGTCGCCCGGGGCAATCAGGTGCGGGTTGCTGGTCAAGCGACAGGTCACATTCGATAATTGGCGGCGCCGAGCGTTGGAGGGAACTTCCCCCACCAGCCGCGGCTCGATGCTGGCAAACAACGACTCCGCATCCTGGGATCGCTGAGGCAGCAGCACGGCCGCAAAGTATTGCGCGTCGATGCCGGCGTAGGCCATCAGGTTCTTGCGGCCACCCTCTTCCAGAGGAATCCGCTGCGTCTCCCCTTCCTCCGCGGCGGCGACAATCTCGGAAACATCGATCAGCACGGGCCCCTCCAGCTGGAGATGCAGAGCGACGTCGCGCAACCGTAATCCACCCCACTGGCGACCGAATTTGTTGGACCACCACCAGCCCTCGGTGGGCAGCCCCGTGGGACCATCCAGCCGATAGGCGATTTGGCGAGCTCCGGTGTCGTGGTTGACAATTTCGATCTCCATCAACAGATGGTAGCCCGCACGGTCCACACCAACGCTGGCCGCCCGGTCCACGGTCGCCAGGCGATACCTTTTTACGACGGTCAGCTTCTTGGCCGGGACCGATTTGGTGAACTCCACTTCCCACTCACCACGCTGAGTGACCCGCCAGAGACTGTCGCGCAAGGAAACCCCCGGCAGCTCTTCCTCGTCCTGCGGTAACCGCTCGTCCCCCACCTGCTCCAGCGTCATCAGCAGCGAGAGCTGGTCATGAGCACCCGGTTGGAAGCTGTCCAGCGGCATGGTTCCCAGCTCCGGCCGGATCAGCTGCAGGGGGCGGGGGGCGAGCGTCGCGGAGCGCTTTGCCTGCGGCTGGCCGTCGCGGCGGACCAACAGCGTCACCTCCTGGCCAGGCTCGGTCTTCTGGAGAGCCGCAAACAGGCCGGCCGCGTCAGCCACCGGGGTGTCGTCCAGCGCGGTGATCACATCCTGCGGTCGGAGCCCGGCCGCGGCCGCCGGCGTCCCCCGGCCCACCACGGTGACCAAACACCCCCCCTCAGGACTGTCCGCCGCTCCTAAAAAGCCCAGAAAACCGCTGTCGTCGTCCAAGTCCCCATAGCGGGGGTTGTTCAACACAATCCGCTCGATCGCAGCCCCCCGATTGGTGAAGTAGACCAGCATCCGCGCCTGGCTGGCGGGGTCCAGCGAACCGAGCACCACCCGCTCAATCTCCCCCACCTCCGGCTCGGCCTCCACCCGTGGTGCCTGCCCCGGCGGGGAAACGGACGAGGCGGCCGCAGGTTCCTCGCCAACGCCCGCAGGGGCCTCCAAAATGTCCGGGCCGCCCAGCGGCCGAGCCGCGTCAGGCCCCGCCCCCGGCGGCTCGTCCTCGACCAGCTGGTCCAGCGGGGGCGGTGGAGGAGGTGGCCAGATCGCCTGGATGATCATCTGCGTGCCCATCAGAATGGACAGCGATAAGAGCAAAAACAAAAAGAAGCGTTTTTCCACGAAGGAATCCTCACTGAGCGGGGGTCAAGCGTGGTGCTCATCAGCGGGTGGTGCGCAAACTGCAGGCGCTGCCTGCCATCCCGCTCGTCTCCCCCGTCGCATGTATCCGCCAGACCAATGGCATCGCAGGTCAGCGACCATCGCGAAGCCTGTCACCCAAAAAATTATCCAAGTCGGGAATGTTGTAGATCTTCTGGATCGTCCTGTCCTTGTCGTACTCGACCCGACGGAAGCAAACGAGGTCGTCCTCCAGCACCACATAACAAGAACGCCAGTCTCCGTCGCGAGGCTGCCCCACCGAACCGACGTTAATCATGACCTTTTCATCCCCCAAGCGGTATTCGTGCCCCAGCTCGGCAGGACTGTGAAACCGCAGACCCTCCGTAAAAACACCAGGCACGTGGGTGTGCCCCTGAAAGCAGGTTTGATCAATCAGGCTGAAGATCTTTTCCATCTTCCGCTGATTGNNTGTACGAAGAGCAGACCGTTTTCCTTGCGATTGCGAGGGAGCTCGCCCAGAAAATCCCACCGCCGCGCCCGCTCGATGGGATCCGTCTGCTGATTCTCCAGCTGCTCGCGCGTCCAGAAAATAGCCCGCTCGGCACCCGTGTTGAATCCTTCCGGGTCAAACAGAGCGCCCTGGTCGTGATTGCCCAACAGGCAGACGTCGCACTTCATGATCAGGTCGACGCACTGGCAAGGATTGGGGCCATATCCGACAATGTCACCCAGACAATAGATCTCGGTAATTCCCTGGTTGCGGATGTCCTCCAGGACCGCTTCGAGACTCTCCAGGTTGCTGTGAATGTCGCTGATTAACGCTCGTCTCACGGCCCGTTCTTCCGTCCAACAGAGTGCCCGATCGGGATGTAAAGTTAGCTCAGCAGGCGTGTTAAGGCCAGCCACGCAATGTAAATTGACGGCGGGGCAGGGTCAACCCTGGAGGCGGGTGGATTGCCCTCGCGGGGATCTCCCTGCAAGCTGGGTGACGGCAGTAACTAATGCCTTCGAAAGCAGATCGGTAATGCCCGGCTTGGCGGGCGTGCGATCCGCCGCGGGAGCTCGAGAGATTTGAGATGCGAACCGTCGCCTTGGAAACCAGCCACACCACCGGCACGATCGCCCTCCTGGAGGATGCTCAAGTGGTTGCCGATGTGGCCCTGGATCCAGACCGCCGTACCGCGCAGACCCTGATCAGCGGCTTGCACCAGATCCTCGATCAATACGGCTGGAAACCCCAGCAAGTGGATCTGGTGGCCGTCGCCGCCGGGCCAGGTTCGTTCACCGGGCTGAGGATCGGAGTCACCGCCGCCAAAACCCTGGCCTACGCCGTCGCCGCACAGATTTTGAGTATCCACACTCTGAGGGCCATCGCGGCGGCAACGCCTGCCGAATTCCAGACCGTATCCGCCGCCATCGACGCTCAGCGCCAACGGGTCTTCGCGGCACGCTTCGTTCGTGGCGAGCAAGGGTGGTACGAGACGCAGCCGACGGTGGTCCTGCCAATCGACGTCTGGCTGGCCGGGTTGACACCCGACGAAGCCGTGACGGGGCCGGTGCTGGCTGAGTGCCGAGCGAGGATTCCCGCCTCCACAGCCGTCGTCGATCCAGACCTG
>JABAOF010022826.1_pt2 | contig 11207 bp, 10 predicted proteins | sample 7062171 | NCBI WGS metagenome assembly JABAOF01 (sample SAMN14538628, study PRJNA623070) | marine sediment metagenome | biome: marine biome [ENVO:00000428]; feature: marine pelagic biome [ENVO:01000023]; material: deep marine sediment [ENVO:00002113] | place: India: Gulf of Khambhat ... | reverse complement strand
TTTATTATCTATAGGTTCTCCCAACCCGTTCACAACTCTACCTAAAACACTTTCACTTAGGGTAATATGGCGTGGAGTAGTGCGGGCTGTTACCGTATCGCCCGGCGATATACCATCTATATGCTCCAACGGCAACAGGATAAGATGGTCATTCTGGAAGCCCACCACTTCAGCCAACACACGCCGGCCATCACGGATCTGGATCCCACAAAGCTCTCCTAAGCCTACTGCCGGACCGGTAGATTCAACCGTCAGGCCNNAACTTCACTCGCCCCGTTAGAAATCTTTCCGTTTTGTATCGCCCCATCAGGACTAAGACACTTCTCGTCTGTCCTGCTAACAGCAGGGACTTCTAATGGGTTCATACCACCTGTTGCAGAATTTCTAACGGGGCTCGTAGCCATAACTCATTCTGCCTTTTTAAGTGCTTTACTGACTCTTTCCAGATGTTCGTTAATCAGCGATTCGATTATTCCTTTTGGGCTCTCAAGCAGACATTCAGCCCGCCCAATGTTTGGATCAGAAACAAACTTAATGCCGGCTAAAGCACCGTCTGTCTCATTCTGCTGTGCATTCTGGCATTGCACAAGGTCTTCAGGATTCAAATGTACTACTATATCCTGACGTGTCGGAGCATTTTTGAGTGCTTCTTTGACGATAGATTCTATTTCATAGTTACCATCTTCAACTTTTTGCATCAAAATCTTTCTGGCGATTTCCACTGAAAGCTTGGCAATTTCTTCTTTGTGCTCGATAAACACTTTGTCATAACATTCGTTGAGCTTGGCAACCACGGCATTAAGCGCCTGATAAGCCTGCGAAAAAGCAGTTTTCTGAGCCTCCGATTCCTGTGTCAGAATTCGCTCGGCATTCGCTGCTGAATCGACTCTAACCCGACCGCCAGAATCATCCATAATTTTGGCCGAGGCAATCGGCTTCTTAAGATGGACTGTAAGAGTCTGCGTCATTTTGTTACCGCCCTACTAATCTAAGTTTACCCTCCTCATTGGCATCTCGCAGCGGACCGACAACCTCTTCTCTGGCATCAAGAACTTCTTTTGCCAGTGGTTCCTGCATCAGTGAAATTTCTTCGTCAAGCATAGCCACAGCCCGCTCAGATATATTTGAGCGTATCTTTTGTATAATTTCTTCATCGGCTCCATAAAGTGCCACCGCTAATCTGCTCGGCTCCACGGCTCGCAGCGCTTCCTGCATAGACCTGTCTGCTATTGACGGAATGTCTTCCCACGTTATCATCAAACGCCTTACCATAGTGGAGGTTTCCTCATCATGCTTGCTGAGCTCATCAAGCATTCGGTCTCGCAGGTCTTTTTCCAGACCACTTAATACAATAGCCAGTTTTCGTAGAGTCTGCTCCGGTTTTTCCGGAAGAGCCTCTCCTCTAAAACTCGCCAGCCGTTCGCTAAATGTAAATGCTATCCGCTGCTTCACTCCACTGCCCACCAGTTCCGGATTCGTCATCCTGCACACAGCTTTAAGCCGAGCCTCTTCGCTTAAATGCGACAGGACTTCCTGACTTTTTTTGGGAGTTAGTTCTGAAAGCACCACGGCTATCGTCTGTGGATGTTCACCTTCCAACGCAAGGACTAATTCGTCCGTGCTTGCCAAACGAATATCCATAAACAGGTCCTTATTTCCCGTAACCTTTTTAACTCGGGATCGGATTTGCTCGGCCCTATCTTTGTCAAGGATATTCACAAGCATTTCGTCGAAAAAAGTTTTCATATTAAATCGATAAGTTTGCTTTTTTTGAAGTGAGCTACAGAACTCATGGGCAACTTTCGCTTGTTCTCTGGCATCGCCCTGCTCCATGGCGTCGATTCGCGCAAGCTCCATAGCAATCTCCTGAATATCTTCGGTATCAAGTCCCTTGAGCAGCTCGGTAGCAGTCGCACCATCAAGACTCATCAACAACATCGCAGCTTTTTGCTTACCCGTCAACATCGCTTATTTAATCCCTCTTTTGAATTTTTTGCGCTAATAACTCTCCGGCGATTTTTTACTACCGGCGATATTGGCCTGAAATTCTGTCAAGCATTGTATTCTTCTTCTATAAATGCAAGCTCACCTCTTTCATTCATTTCGCGCAAGACCCCTACAATTTCCTCTCTGGCTTCTTCAACATCTTTCTTTTTGTAAGCTGACATGAACATCGCTTCCTCTTCCAGCATAACAGCCATTGGCTCGGAGATATTGGATTTCATTTTCCGAAAGAATCTATCGTCGGCTTTGACCAATGCCAGCCCTAACTTCCTTACATCAATTCGTCTCAAGGCCTCTTTCAGCGACCAGTCAGCGATTTGCGGAATGTCCTCCCATACTATCATCAAGTCAGCTACCATTTCACCGGCCCGACTGTTTTTTCCCTGTATGGCGCCAAGCAGACCCTCTCGAATCTCTTTACCCAACTTTCGCAAAACAACAGCCAATTTTCTCAAAGACAGCTCAGACTGTGCTGATAAAGGTCCACCTGGGCCCCCGTTCTTGCTTTCGCAAGAAAGCACGGGGGCAGCAATAGCCTCAAGACGTCTGCAAACTGTTTCTGCTATCCGTGTCTTTTCTTCGGCGCTCATAACTCCACAACTGCTCATCCTGCTGACAACACTAACTCGGATACCCCAATCCAAAAAGCTGAGCACCTCCGAGTTTTTGTCCTCCCGCAGTTCTGATAAAACCACCGCAGCAGTCTGAGGGTGCTCATTCTCCAGAATTGTTGCTACCGTTTGAGAGTCAGCGGAACGAATAGATATGAAAGGATCGTTTTTGTGCAACAGTTCCTGTATTCCGGTCTGGATCTGCTCTGTCTTCTCATCACCTACGGTACTCTTCAATAATTCTTTTAGGAAACCCTTTAGACGAAAACCATGGTTGGTCCCCAGTGAATTACAGAACTGCCGAGTAAGTTTTAAGCTTTGCCTGTTCCTGCTGGAACCAGCGGCATCCAGATGTGCCAGTTCCACTGCCAATTCCTGTACTACTTCGGCATCAACACCTTTGAGAAGCTCAGAAGCAGTTACCGTATCCAGACTCATCAACAACATTGCAGCTTTTTGTTTACCCGTCAATGCAATTTTCGTATCTCGTTTCCGCTTGTCAGAAGTCTGCAAAGGACGGGTGCCCACCTTGCATCTCGCTGTAAAAGATTTTCTGTTCGAAATTTGATATTCCTTGCTCAGCATTCGATATTCGCGTCTTGTATATCGTGTTGCTTATTTTTCGCTATACGCATCACGATTCACACCTGGCGATCTTTAGTCCCCCTTTTCTTCGAGCCAGCTGGCAAACAATTGCTTGACGTGCTCAGGGTCTTGTTGCAAAGCATTAGCTATCTGTCTGCGCAAAACTAATGGTTCCGAGGTCCCGCCTCCACCAGGAAGAAGCCCGGCGGCCCCTTCAGCTTCGAGCAATTGCCCTGCTGCGGCAGTCGATGCCACCTTACTCTTTGCGCCACGGAACATACGAAGAACGAGCAGCGCGCAAACTGCCATAATACCAAAGGAAGCCTGGCGGGCAATCGCTATATAGCGAGGCCAACTGGAAGGCTCTTCCTCAACCAGTGATTCAAGGGGACGATTGAACTTAACATCAACTACTTTGATCGCAGTTTCATCCTCAAGACCAAGAGCATTTTGGATAATTGCCACCACATCGGATTCTTGCATTATCTTTGCGGCAGTACTACCGGAGCCTGCATCATTAGCGTCTGATACCGACAAGTCAACAAATGCCGCTACTTTTAGAGATTTTATTTGGCCCGGCAAAACAATCTCCTGCGTTACAGTCTTGCCAACCTCGTATTCAGTAGTGATTGTTTCATCTTTCTTTGTGATTCCCGGTATGGCTGGCCCGCCCTCGGCCGATGGTGTGCTGGCTCCAGTTTCAGAGCCGCTTACAATCTCTTCTTTTGTAGGCACTCCCTTTGGCTCGAGCTTTTCTGTAACGGTACTAACGCTGTTCATATCAATAATGGCACTGACCCTTACCGTTGCCCGGCCGGGTCCTAAAACAGCAGCAAGCATATCCTCAACCTTGCTGGCCAAGTTCTGTTCCACCCTTTCCCTATAATCCTGAACAGTACTTGCCCCGCTGGCCATAGTTGGGTCAGACTCACGGGAAAGAAGATTGCCCCGGCTGTCTATCACGGTAACATTTTCGGATGTAAGCCCCTCGACACTGCCGGAGACCAAATGAGTAATTGCAGCTATATTCAAAGTGCTTAATTTATAGCCCGGTCTTAGTCGAAGAACCACAGAAGCGGTGGTTTTGCCGGCATCAGGTGTAAAAAGCGTTTGTTCAGGGCTTACTATATGGATACGAGCATGAACGACACCGTCTATCATTTGAATGCTCTTGGCAAGCTCTTCCTGTAGTGCCCGCTTGAGATTAACACTTTGCACAAATGGGCTGACGCCGATTTTTTCATTATCAAATATTCTGTAGCCGCCCTGCTCACCTATCGGAAGACCCTCTTTTGCCATATCCAAACGAAGCTGATAAACCTGTTCTTCCGGCACATAGATGCTTGTCCCGCCGTTTCGCAATTCGTAAGCAATGCCTTTATCACTGATTTTCTCTGTAATCTTAGCCGCCTCTTCGGGTGCAATTTCCTGGTATAGCATTCTCATATCAGGCCTGCGGGCCCAATATGTAAGAAGAACGCCGGCAGCAACAAATGTAAGAAAAAGCGCGATAAGCAAGGCCCGCTGAACGAGACCTATCTTTTGCCAAACCGCACTTATCTTTTGGAAAAAGTTCATTAAGCCCTTTCATTAATTGGGGAGTGGTTAATTGGCTACTCACCACTCACTACTCACCAATTACAATGGCATATTCATAGTTTGCTTATACGCTTCAATCAGCTTATTTCTAACGCCCACAAGAAGCTTAAAACTTATATCAGCTTTAGCCACCGCCGAGATCACTGAGGTGATATCTTCATTCTTACCCGATAATAAATCCTTTATAGACACATTTGAGGATTGTTGAAGGTCGGAAACGTTGGATATGTAGTTCTTCACCGCATCAGAAAAGTCCGCCTTTTTGTCGTCGGAATCCTCCAATTTCGGCATCCCGGAAAAATCAAGATTGTTCCTGGATTGTATCGAGTGGGATTCCAAGATACTCTTAATTGAGTTCTGGACACCACTTATATTTGCATTTAAGTTAACCATTGCTTATTCCTCAACTTATCGAAGTAATTCGAGCGTGGTTTCCACCATTCGCTGGTAACGCTTCAAGACCGCTACATTGGCTTGATACATCCGTGTTGCAATATTCAGATTCATCATCTCAACGGGTAAATTTACATTGGGCATTAAAACGTATCCCTGCTCATCCGCCAGAGGATTGCTGGGGTCGTAAACCCTAAGAAAATCGCCCATATCCGGAAGTATTTCTCCCAGCTCAACACCGCCCAAATCGCCATCTGATTTGAACGTCGCTTCGAGCCTGCGATAAGGTTCACCCTTACCGGCGTCGCTCGTTCGGGCATTGGCGACATTCGACGAAATTACTTCCATATGTTTGCCCTGTGCTTGCAAACCCGAAATTGCTATATCAATAGGGCCGAAGAGATTGTCAACTTCCATTTTCTGTACCTTTCTCTTTCTTTGCCGGGCCTTGTCCTACTCACCGCCAACCGCAGCAACCAACAATCGATAACTACCTTGCACCTGTGTTCATCGCCAATTCAATCGCCTTGTACTTCTTGTTGAGCAGCCGAATAAATGTCGTGTAGCGAAGACTATTTTTAATCATTTCACCCACTTCGTTTTCCAAAGTAACGTCGTTGCCGTTTGACTTTACCGGTGTCTGTCTGGGCCTATAAATCTGCGGCTCAAGTTTACTAAGGTCAACTGAACCGGATGAATCCAGGGATTTGGCAAGTAACTCTTCAAACTTGACATCAATCCTGCGGTATCCCGGCGTTTCAAGATTGGCAACATTATTGGCGATCGCTTTCTGCCGAAGGGCTTCAGCCTTTATACCGGCCTCGATAAGAGCTATTATGCTGTTTGTTTTGGACATCAGAATTTTCCAATATTTTATATATCTATGCACAAACCTTGTCTCTCGAGATAAATAAGCAAGAATCGTGCCAAACGCTGAAAACCAGTCATTTTCGCTATTTTAACCCCTATCTTGTGTGAAAAACCGCTTTAAGTCCCAATAATCGCTTATTTGAGAGGCTTCAGCGATGTCAGGATTTTATACAATGGCGTGCTTTTTTACATGCCCTCCCTTCTTGTAAAGTTCTTGAACCTACTTATCCTCAATCCATACCGGAAATTCTTTCCTGCACCAGGAATGTTTCTCCATCAACACCGCTAACAGAAAGGTATTTTTTATTAATTGCCATCTTTTCAATATTCATAAATTCAGTATTAACAAGCTGTTATCATATACAAGGGGATGGACCACAAATACTGGTACAACAGTTGCTGCAATTATGTTGGCTTTATGGGTTATGGTGTATGAACACGAACTTGTTGACAATAAATAATATGTTTTTCACAGGGACAGCAGTCGCGACCCCTCCTGCATCCAAACCTAACGCATTCGCAAATGCCACGCAGTTTTCCCGTACGGCAGATGATACTCCATCGCATTCTAACACTCCCGAATCAATTACGTCCGATAATATACATACTATCACCCAAAATGAGTCCGTAAACAAGCCTATGGAAGATTTTCGCCATAAGCTTCGTAAAACAGCAGTAACTGAAGCGCCCCAGCAAGAACAGGGTACAAAACTAAAAGAGAATGGCTCTGCCCCTCACAAGGCTGTCCAGCCGGATATAGTACAGGAATGGTTGGCGCAGTACCGCCAAATTGTCCAAAACGGTAAAGAAGGTCTTTCCACCATTACCGATATCAAGCCGAAAGCCGGCTATGAACTCGCCCAACTGCTCACCAACTTAAAAGCTGACAAATCCCCTCCTGTTACCGGAAAAGCAGCTAAATCAGCCGAAATCAAACTCCTTGTAACTACTGACAAAGGCCAACTTGGACTTAAAACCATTTTGCCGGATAAATCCAAGGGTCAACTTGGACTCAAAACCGTTCTGCCGCAGACATCCAAGAGCCAACCTGGACCCAAAACCGTTTTAACTAATATATCCGAGGGTACTGCCGATACTCAGCCTGGACAAGGTAACAACGATAAAATACTGATACCAAATAACACGGTTGCATCCACAAAAGCTCCAGGCAATGGGGAAAAGGCCAAAGAACTGATTCCCAATGCTCTCGTTGATGACGGCAGCAAAACAACCTTGATTAACGAAAAAACGGCTTCAGTGGACACTTCAGTTGCTGCTGACAGCCCCAAAAGCTCTGCATTGAGCGGCAAAAAACTGGGAACTGTTACTCTTGTTGACGATGAGAGCAAAACGACCAATGAAGAAACAACCCTGACAGATAAGTCAGTCATTCCCGTTAATGAAAAAACTCCGATGTTGAATACCAGCTTTCCACCGGTTCAGACTAAATTCACTGAATCCCAGTCTCAGCCTGTCGGGACTACTCCGGAAAAATCTGCACAGATTGTTGCGAAACCATCAGACAGTACAGCAGCCGCCCCTGAAATAGCCTCAGAATCATCAGTGGGCAATGACAAAGAGTCACCACGTGCCGGGAACAAACTCTCAGATAATCCAAATGTCCAAGAGTTGAATGTAACAGCGGTCCAAGTATCCACCGGCCAAACAAAAAACCACGGCAGCTCGACCTCCAATGACAGCTCTGATTCAGACCTCGAACAAATACTTTCGCACAACAATCCACAAACTCCTGTTACAGAGCAATTACACAACTCTGCAGAGGGTGCAAAGGCCGCTGCTATGCCGGGGCAAACTTCGCCCAGCAGTGTCTCTGCAGACATTGGGAAACAGATTCTTGAATCTATTCACAGCTCTTTATCCAGAGAAGGGCAGGACCAGCAGATTACAATTCGCCTTAATCCACCGGAACTGGGAAAGGTTTTCATCAAATTCGATGAGCAGGACTCCCAAATAATAGGCCTATTGGAAGTCAGCAAGCCCCAAACCAGAATAGAGATACAGCAGGCACTGCCACAGATAATCCAAAACCTTCAGGATTCAGGCATTCATATCAAACGGCTTGAAGTTGTGCTCTCCGAGGGTGAACAACCAGAGCAAGAAGCTCTTAAAGACTCCTCCTCGGGCGGACTGCAAAACGGCTGGACCCAGCAACATGACCCCACAAATTCACATTTGGGGGTAAATAATCCCGATACTAACGGGATTAACGAATGGTTAATAAACAATCATAGCTACGAGAACATTTCCGAATTACGGGAGGCGCTCACTACTGACGGCTCTATAAATATGCTGATATAGATAAATCCTGGAACCACTTGGTGATTGGTTAATTGGTTATCAGAAAAGTGCCTAAAGTGGGCTAAAGTGACAGCAAAGCTGTCATTTTGAGCAAAGCGAAGAATCTCTTTTTCTTTGGCCAGATCCCTTCGACAAGCTCAGGGCAGGCTCTTCGGCTTCGCCTCAGGATGGCGGTTTTTGTTAATTTTTAAAAACAGGAAGACCATATACAGATGCAAACCGTTGCCGAAAACTTTGACTATGTAGAGACTCACAGGCCTCAATAAAATCTTTAGCTTGTGATGAAATTATAAACCCGACCCTAATTTTTACACTTCGACTTTGCTGTTCCCCCACTTGCTACGTGTTCAACTTAGGTCTTTATGGCGAAGCCGAACTACCGACTTTCATGCGAGTTTATCAACGAAGTAAGCTCTCTGGCAATCCGTGAAATAACCGGTTTCCAGTCTCCCCTCTCGGCCTGCCTAAACAGACGCATGGTGGGATACCAGCGAGTCCTGTCACCTTCAAGGCCCCACCTCCAGTCCGGCGTGGTGGGCAACATAGTCCACACCTCAACCCCCAGCGCCCCGGCAAAGTGAACTGTTGAATTGTCCACAGAAATTACCAAGTCCATTGCGGCCACCTGGGCGGCAAAACTTTCTAAGTCCCTAAGAGGGTCAATCCTCTCATCTTTCAAAACTTCCACACCGAACCGCTCATAAGCCGCTCGCAATTCCCTCGAGCATTCGCCGTATTGCAGATTCACAAATCGCGCTCCCTCGACCTTCAATATGGGGCCCCAACACTCCAATCCGATAGACCTTTTCTGTCCCTCCTGGCTATTCCCGCTTCTGAAGCTTATCCCTACGAGCAAAGGAGCCCCATCCACTTTGTATTCATTGCGAAATCGGTCGCGCAGCTTTTCGTCGGGGACCAAAAAGGGATTCTGAAAGCACATCGAATTCGGCGACAGTCCCAGCACACGTGGGATAGAGGCCATTGGAATCTGATGGGTAATTGATGGGGATTTTAGCAAATATGCCGGAGGATCGCTCCGTTCAACAACAGTAGTCCCGGGAAAGCTCCTCCTCAGAAGCGGCGCCAGCCGGTGGTCACATTCGACAACGACATGAATACCCCGCGCCAGAATATGCCGGATGAGCCCTGAAAACTGCACTTCGTCGCCGATACCCTGCTCGGCCCATACGAGCAGCTTTTCAACACCTTCCACAGAACCATTCCACCACTGCTGGGAGAACGGACGCAGAGGTGTGGAAAAACCGGCATGTTTCCAGCGCCATTCGTATTCGGCCCATCCCTGCTCAAATTGAGCCCTCAACAGCAGGACAAGTGAACGGTTGTGATGGGCCTCTGCACATTCAGGGTCAATAGCAATCGCCTTTTCAAAGGCGTTGTTTGCATCAGAGAATCGGCCCAGTTCTATCAATGCGGTACCAAGATTGTTGTGGGCTTCCACGAAGGACGGACGCATAGCTATAGCCTTTTCGCTTGCACAAACAGCCTCTTCAAAGCATCCCTGCCGGTTAAAAAGAACACCCAGGTTATCACGGAATTCGGCTGATTCCGGGACGAGCCTTACCGCCTTTTGCAGATTCCTAACCGCCTCTTCAAATCTACCTTGCGTAATCAGCGCCATTCCGAGATTGCTCAGGGCCTCAGCATATTCGGGGTCAAGGTTTATTGCTTTTTCGTATGATGCTATCGCGTTTCCCAACTCTCCCTTTTTCTTCAGCGCCAACCCGAGATTGTTGTATGCCTCTTTAAAATCACTCTGCAGGCGGATTGCCTGCCTGCAGGCGATTACTGCCTCATCCAGACGGCCCAGCTTCATCAGCACAACACCGAGGTTATTGCGAGCTTTTGCAAAATCCGGCCGAATTTGAAGCGCCTTGCTGAACTCCGAGACAGCTTCGTGAGACTTTTCCAGCTTATGCAGCGCTATTCCCAGGTTGTTATGGATGTGGGCATGCCCAGGTGCTTGCCTGATAACCTCCTGCAGAAGCTGTACCTCTTCGGTGTATTGGCCCCTTTGACTATGAAGAGCAGCGAGAAGCTGCATCGCGTTAACTTGCCGGGGAACCTCCTGAAGGACCAGCCGGCAGAGTTGTTCAACCTCCGACAAACGTCCGATATCATAGTAGGAAAACGCGAGGTCCAGAGCTTGCTCAACGGTCAATCCGGACAAAGAACTGCCGGAGAGAGTTTCCCTACTGCCCCCGTCGGTTTTCCTGAACTGGCGAGCATTGTTTTCATTCTCTCTGTCGTTGTTCGGTAACAACGTGAGTCTCCCATTTGCGACGTGCGGTCTCAATAGACCTTAGAAAAGCTTCTTTTATTTATTGCCTGAACTATACTCTATTATGAAACTTCAGACAAGAGTTATCCTTCATTATCAAGACATTTATAGATTAAGAACATTTCCCAAGATTAAGAATATTTCCCGAATGGCTATAGCAAAAATCCACAAATTCCAATCTGGATTGTCCGATAATTCAACAAATTTTTCCACTTTTTTCGCTGTTTTTAGCAGCCTGTCAACAATATCAGTTCCGATTTCACCCAGATTACCGGTCTAATGATTTTGTATATACTTTCATTAAAGAAATTCTTCAAGTCCGTTCTGTACTGGTCGATATCTGTTTGGTCGGTAGTGGTCATTGAAAGCAGATTCTTCCGGCGTGCCTGTTGCACGTGTTAATTATAGTATTCGGATTTGATTGAGGCTTTTGACAGGGCCAAGAAAAATTTGTTCGGTACTTTGTTAAATTAAGGAGTCAAAAATATGTTAGCAATTAAGAACAACCTTATGGCAGTAAACGCTGC
>JABAOF010013029.1_pt1 | contig 11214 bp, 9 predicted proteins | sample 7062171 | NCBI WGS metagenome assembly JABAOF01 (sample SAMN14538628, study PRJNA623070) | marine sediment metagenome | biome: marine biome [ENVO:00000428]; feature: marine pelagic biome [ENVO:01000023]; material: deep marine sediment [ENVO:00002113] | place: India: Gulf of Khambhat ... | reverse complement strand
CAAACCTCTCAGTTGATCGCTCGACGCGTTCGCGAGGCGCGCGTGTATTGCGAAATCTTCCCCTACAACGCTTCCCACGATCAGGTGTTGACCCTACGACCAAAAGGTTTCATCCTCTCAGGTGGTCCGGCTTCGGTGTACGAGAGTGAAGCCCCTCAGATCCCCGAATACGTGCTTGAAACCAAGCTCCCTATCCTCGGCATCTGTTACGGTATGCAAGCCCTTACACATAGCCTGGGCGGACGCGTGGCAGCAGCGAAACAGCGTGAGTACGGAATGGTGGAGGTAGAAAGTTTTGTGGAAAACCCCCTGCTCCCTCTCGGCAATTATCAAGCTTGGATGTCTCATGGGGATCGTATCGAGGTCCCACCTCCCGGTTTCGAAATCATAGCCGCATCCGAGAACTCACCTATCGCTGTCATCGGCGACACAGAAACGAAAAGATATGGGTTACAGTTCCATCCTGAGGTTCGTCACACGCCAAAAGGAAACCAAATCCTACGAACATTCGTGGTCGAGATTTGCCAAGCTAAACCACAGTGGACACCCGCTTCGATCATTGAAATCGTCACCATGCAAGTTCAATCGCAGGTCGGAAAGCAGCGGGTGATCGCCGGTGTAAGCGGCGGGGTAGATTCCACCGTCGCGGCGGCTTTGGTGCACCGGGCGATCGGGGATCAGTTGACATGTATCTTCATTGACAATGGATTGCTACGCCAGGGCGAACCTGAAGCGGTAGCAGAGACTTTTAACAAAAACTTGGGCGCTCGGGTAATCACGGTGGATGCCTCTGAGACCTTTCTTGAGGCTCTGCGTGGGGTCATCGAGCCAGAGCTCAAACGTAAGATCGTCGGCGAGTTATTCATTCGCATATTTGAAGAACAAGCTCAGCAGATCGGTCAGGTAAGATATCTGGTCCAAGGAACCATCTACCCTGACGTAGTTGAGTCGAGTGCGCCTGACAGACAGAAAGCGGCTCGAATCAAGACCCACCATAACGTGGGAGGGTTGCCGGCTGACCACAGCTTTGAACTGATCGAGCCGCTTCGATACATGTTCAAGGATGAGGTCCGGACCGTTGGCCTCGCTTTAGGCCTACCAGAAGAGCAAGTATGGCGCCATCCCTTTCCAGGGCCTGGTCTTGCGATTCGCTGCTTAGGAGAGGTCACTTTCGAGAGACTCGCACGTCTTCGAGCGGCAGACAGGATTATGCTTGAGGAGCTACAGGAGGCAGATTTGATGCCCGACGACATGGCTCAAGCTTTTGCCGTTCTGCTTCCTGTTCGGTCGGTCGGGGTAATGGGTGACCAACGGACATACGCGGAGACTTTGGCACTCCGAGCTGTGACCACGGAGGATTTCATGACGGCCGATTGGGCTCGGTTGCCATACTCGGTGCTTGCCCGCGTCAGTAACCGTATCGTAAATGAAGTACCTGGCGTTAACCGCGTGGTGTATGACATCACAAGCAAACCACCGGCTACCATTGAGTGGGAATGATAATCCTCACCCTAAGCTCATGTATCTCAATGTAGACCTAGATGAATCGTTCTATCTTTTAGAAGCTCTGATTCTGGGAGCCTCGATAAGGCTCAGGACATGTCGTAAGATGAGATTTTGCCCCCTAAAGATGCTTACTCTTCTCTTTCATGGACGATCAAACGGAAACGTATAAAAAGAGGCGATCACCTGAAAAGCACTATTACCCTGCTCTCGGGTTAATATTTTGTTGGATGTTATGTCACATCCAAAGTTGAAGGGCCTTAAATAGCAACCAAATCTCGATCGCGATTACGAGCACAAATCCCGTCATAAGCACGACTCGGATCAAACGCTCACCCAGATTAATCGTTGAGAGATCTGTTGTTGGGATAACTTCTCCAGGGAGACGAACTTCTTCCGGTTTCATCGGAGACCCTATACGATTATCAATCTTCAAATACATCTTACAACTGGACTTATATTCAGTGTGTGTTTTGTAAACCAACTGCAAACTCACGATACTCATCTCCCCCCGGCGTGCTACAATTTGCGCATGAGCATCGATTTGCGACCAAGATGGTTTATCAACATAAGCCTAGTTGCGGCGCTCTGCCTATTTGCACTTCCAGCGACGGCTCAGTCAGCTGTAGCAATTCGCGCCTCTCTCCCGATCACCGACCAATTCCCACAGATCACCTTATTTATCGCTGTAGTTGATGGTATGGGTCGTTATATTCCAGGCTTACTTGCACCAAGTTTCACCGTGATCGAAGACAATAACCCGATCCCTGATGTGACCATTCAAGAAACGCAGGTTGGAACTCGACAGATTTTTGTCGTCAATACCACCTCTGGCCTTAAGCTCCGCGATGCACTAGGAAATAGTCGTTTCGATCTAATACGGCAGGCGTTGCTTGATTGGTGGCAATTACCTGAGGCCACTCTATTTGGCATCGATGATTTGAGCCTTGTGACAACTGAGGGGACATTAGTAAGTCACAGCAGATCGACAGCAGACCTAGCTTCGATACTCAGTAACCTAGAGCCATCCTTTGAGGACAATGTCTCAGGATACGATTTATTACTGCAAGCGCTTGATTTCACTTCTGATCCAACCCCAATGCCAGGTATGCCTTCGCACCTTGTTTTCGTCACCTCGCTCCTCCGAACACCACGCGATCTACCGATAGCTAACATCATAGCCCGGGCTAATGATACAGGCACGATCATTTATCCTGTTCTGATAGGACCGGAAGAAGCTATTGAACAAATAGAAGCCGAGCCCTTGCGGCTATTGGCAGTAGAAACCGGGGGACAACTCATTATATTCGACCCCTCGTTGGGGTTGAGCGAACTCGCGGAGAAAATACTCCTACAACGTACACAATATCTACTAACCTACAACTCACTCGCGGCAACCGCAGGCTTACATCAGGTACAAATCCAGTTCACAGACGATGGACGGGATACCCTTTCCGATCCACAAATCTTTGAGATTGATGTTCGCCCGCCAGAAGTGACCTTCATCCAACCCCCAGATTTGATCCATCGTCAAATGGACGAATCCGCTTCCACATCAGGTGCATTCTCGCCGATTTCCCAAAGCCTCCAGATCCTTATCACCTTTCCTGATCAACATCCGAGAGCGATTGTGTCGAGCCAATTGGTCGTAGATGGTGAGTTGGTCTCTCAGAACAATGAGGCTCCCTTCGATGCTTTCGAGTGGGATCTATCAAACTACTTGGAGACAAATACACATACGCTCCAGGTCATCGTAGTAGACTCATTGGGACTACAGGGGGCATCAATCAACCATCCAATTGAAGTCGTTGTCGAAACCCCGCCAAGCGGATTGGCCGCACTAAGACCTGTGCTCGGATCCATAGTAGCCGCTTTAGCGGTCCTCATCGCCGGTGTGGTACTGGCAGTCGGCTTGATAAACATGGGAAAGGGACGGTTAGACTCCTCGTCCTCTGCCAAGCGATCATCCTTATGGGGAGACAGCTCACTCAAGCGTGCAGGTTTGAGGAGTAAGCAATCAAGCCACCCCATCGAGGCCTACTTGATCCCAATCGATGTCGAAGGTAATGAGGGTGATCTTATTCCGCTCACGGGGGTTGATTTTATCTTTGGCTCCGACCCTTCTATGACTTCGGCCCCACTTCTAGATCCATCCGTAGAGGGGATTCACGCTCGTCTTACACGTCAAGCCGCAGGCGATTATTTATTAAGAGATCAGGGCTCCGTCGCAGGAACATGGATCAACTTTGAATTGGTTTCAGATGAGGGGTATTTACTTAAACACGGGGACCTCATCCATATTGGGCGGCAGGCCTTTCGATTCCGCCTACCCACCCCCCCACCACCGCCAGAGATTCGCATCCACCCTGCTAAGGACTCCTCACCAGAACGAGGAAATAGCCAGGAGACTTCTTCTTGAAAGAAAGCGATTTAACCCACACGATCGTGGCAGAATTGAGTCACCCGGGTGAGAAGCGTACCGAGAATGAGGATCGATATGCTGTTATCAATTACCGCACGGAGGTTGAGAAGAAGCCCGCAATATTGGCCGTGGTTGCTGATGGCATCGGCGGTCATCGTGCTGGTGAAATCGCCGCCCAAATCACCGTCGATACGATCGTGAACAACATAACCTCAAAGAAAATCAACGATCCGGTCACACAACTCAAGCAAGCCGTTATTGATGCCGGACAGGCTGTTATGCAGGCATCTCAGGTGGAGCCAGAGCGACAGGGGATGGGGTCCACCGTTGCCGCGGCTTGGATCATCGGTTCTCGGCTGTACACCACATCCGCTGGAGACAGTCGTATCTACTTACTGCGGGGGAATCACTTTCGACAGATCAGCATTGATCATACCTGGGTGCAGGAAGCGATCGATTATGAGATCATCTCACCAGATGAAGCCAAAGAACATCCACAAGCTCACGTCCTGCGTCGATATATTGGTAGTCGTGAGCTTCCGAAACCAGATATGCGTCTTCGTCTAGGGGATGACGAAAGCGATGCTCAATCGGAAGCTAACCAGGGTTTGCGTCTTCATCATGACGATCAGATCCTGCTGTGCTCGGACGGTTTAACAGATCTCGTTGAGGACAATGAAATCCATGAAGCGTTACGAAGTCAATCACCAAGAGAGGCGGTGATCTCGCTCGTTGATCTAGCGAGAGAGCGTGGTGGACATGACAACATCACCACCGTTTTGTTGGTTATTCCTAAATTACCGCGTCGAAAAGCACTTGGTCGCCGTAGCACTTGGCTTGTGGCCACTCTTGGTGGCGCCGTACTATTGACCTCCATCACATTGATTGCGTTGGCTGCAAGTTGGTGGCTAGGGGTCTTCCCCTGGATTTCAAGAACTCCCTCACCGAGCAGTACCTCAATGGAACCCGTCGCTCCTATCATCGAATTGACACCAACAAGCCTGCCATTTGGCACAACGGCTCCCACTGAATTACCGACTCAAATACAAATCTCAACCCTAACCATCACCCCAACACCCCGCGATACAGCCACAGCTTTCCCGCTTCCAACCATCGCGCCATCTAAGACTACAGGTCCTTAACGCTGGTTAACCAACCACACACCAAGTAAAATGGCCGCCCCGCCCAAGGCGATCACAGCCGTCATGGCTTCCCCAAGGATTGGCCAGGCTACCATTGCAGTTACCAAAGGTTCGAAATAAAGAAAGACCCCCGCTTGTGTTGCCGCGATCCGATCCAATGCTTCGTACCAGAAGAGGTAGGCCAAACCAGAACAAGCAACCCCAAGGAAAATTAGCGCCCACCATCCCTGAGAGCTAAGGGTACTCAATGAAAGCCACCCTTTGTCATGGATCAGCCCCGGCAGACTAAATATCCATCCAAACGCCATCACATATAACATCATACGAATGGGGTTACTACCCTGGCCAGGCTCTCCTCCAATTTGATGATGCGTCTCATTCCTCAGAACACGCTTGCTCAACACCGTAAAGAATGCCCAATTCAAGGCGCTGATCCCAATAAGGATATCCCCCACCGTTCCCACACGACCGGCTAGCAATGCCCTCAGATCCCCTCCACTGACCACGGTAATAGCGCCTGACGCCGCGAGTACGATGCCGCCGAGTCGCAAGATACTTAACCGCTCGCCTAGGAAAGCCCAACCGAGAAACGCAACAAACACGGGGATGGTAGCAATAACCCACGCAGTGACCGTCGCGTCTACTGTCTTCAATCCTGTGGCTTGGAGCCAAGTGTGGAATGTAATACCTAGAAACCCAAGTAGTGCCAGCTTCGGTATGGTTTGAAGACCTATGGGCCGAAAACCCTTCATTAGGTTGGCTGCCGAGAGAACCAACACCCCCATACCAAAGCGGACCGGGATAATTGTCGTGGGATTAAGTTCCCGCAACACAATCTTTGTGGCAACAAAAGAAGAACCCCAAAAGATTACGGCCAGTGTTACCGCATAATAGGATCGAAATCTTTTCAACCGTTTAGCCACCTCTACCTGCGATTGCTGACGAGTGCATTCAAAGCGCGCTTTCATCAAGCATTTTCTTGATCCCTACCCTACATGTCTTGAGTTTGCAAAGGAATTCTCGTGGGACACGTGTCACGGCTCTGAACACAAAATGCAAGCATGGAGAAGATTTAGTCCTTGAGTGATCGATCATTTTGATGCAGAGTTCAAAAAAATTAGTATCATCCTCTTGAGATTATCAAGCGGCAGATGTACCTATCTTGACCCCCGAGCTGGTATTTGTACTTCTCGTCCCCACGAAGAAAGTCAACCTCACGCCGACCGTTCTCAATCGCCCAGCGGATCATTTGGCCAAGCAGTACCCAGCCAGGTGAGAGTGACAAGTATGCCGCATTCACGCCGGAGTTGTAGACCCAAAGCCGATCACCATAATCGAAGCTCAGATAACCTGCAACATGCCTGCTGCCCACATCGAGAAATGATAAGTGAAGCCACCCGTTCTCATGAGCTGCTTGAATCAGTTGTTGGAACTGTAGGCGCATCGCTGGTTTTAGAAATTCAACCTTTCTTAAGTCAGTCGTCATTAATTCTAGGAACTCATTCGCTGCCGTCGCCGCATCGTCTTTTGAACTGATAAGATTCCACGTCACACCGGAAGGATCGCGTTCTACCCGCCGCATTTTACGTCGCAACTCTTGCCGCTGCTTCTTAGCCAGGCTCGTGAGGTAATCCTCCCAGGTTCCATCAAATGTGATAAACGGACAGGGTTGTAGCCGCTCTTGGGTTGCAATCCATGATCTTCGGCCAGCAGCGTCTTTCAGTGCTTTTAAACTGGGTGACTCCAGGGGGATATTGTAAAGATCAAGCACCTCCCATTCCCGTGGGCCTTCCTCCTCCAGCGCAACCAAAAGCGCCTCCACGAAAGGTTCGACGTTCTTGATGGTCACAATGAAATCGAGGTAATCAGAGATCTCAATACTTCCCACGAACATCAAGCCCTTTCGTTCTTCCCGGGTTCGTGTCAGGAATAGGGGTGCCATACCAATCAATTCACCGCTCTCGTCCCGCCCAACACCGATCCACAATTCCCCATCTTCCCACTCGCCTCCACCGAGAGTGGACCACCAGATGCTTTGGAATTCGTGTCTTAGAAATGGGACATCGGTCACTGCACGAGCAAGCAAATGATTCCAATCTTCCGCTAAGGCATCCAATTCGGTTGCGTTTCTGATGAATGTGATCTGCATCTCACACCCTTTACCTATTCATCGCTCATTCTACCAGTCTAGGCAAGTTTCTTGCATCCTGAATTGCAGCCGTTTAGACCTTTCAGTAAAATAGCCATCATGGCACATACTTTTGAGGCTGATGTTGCCCTGCTCCACATTGCAGGTGGAGGTGCACGCGTCACCCCTCCTCCCGGAACGCTTGCTCAGATCGCTCCTCGTCGATCCGCCCGAGGTCGGCGAGAGGACATGCTTTTCATCACCCTGGGTCTAATCTCTCCGCGATCGACTCCACCAGGTTTGATTGATCATCTGGCTCGATTAACGACGCAGGCGTACTTCGGCACACCAGGTTCAGTCACCTTCGCACTTCGAGAGGCGGCTGCGATATTTAATGACCACATCCTAGATGCCAACGAGGGTGAAGACGAAATTATGCAGCTTCAAGGACACATGGTAGCAGGTGTGCTCCGAGGGAGAGACTTGTATATAGCTCAGTGCGGTAATGGTCAAGCGATCATTGTTCGACCAGGTCAGGTTACCCGTTTGAGTTCCGAAGAAGCCGCTAATCGGGCACTCGGTTCCTCTCTGGCTCCCTATGTCCGTTATTCACATCTCGAAGTCAATGCGGGAGATCTTCTCATCCTGACCACTTCTCCACCATCCATCTGGTCTGACGCCACGCTCTCGGGCCTCTCCACTCTTGATCCGGCACAAGCGGTTGATCGACTAGTCGCCGCCAGCGGACATGATTTAACCGGCGTGCTTGCGCGAATTGTTCCTTTTGGGAAAGCGATCGAAGGAGTTCAAAGACCCCCATTCCGTCGTCCCTCAAGGGTTGAAACCGAAAGGACACCTCAAGCAGCGCCTGCAGTGAGACGTAAACCGTCGGGAGATCTCTCCCGACGCGCATTCGAATCAACGAATCAATTCCTCTCCTCCGCTAAGCGTCTACTTGGAGAATGGCTCGCTTCTTTATCCAATGCTGTAATGGCCATGCTTACTCGCCTTGCTCCAGGTCTGGCTGAACCCCCACAGGTAGGAGCATTCACACCCGGGCTGATGGCCGCAACAGCGGTAGCGGTCCCTCTGCTTGTCGTTACGATCGCCGCGGTGGTGTATTTCGGTCGCGGGAGGCGTGACCAGTTTCAGGAATACTACGGAAAAGCATATACTGCGGTGTTGACCGCACAAACCAAACCGGACCCTGGTCAAGCGCGTGGAGATTGGGCAGAAGCGTTACGCCTGCTCGACATGGCTGAGACATACGGTCACAGCAAGGAGGCTGATGAACTGCGCGAGCTCGTCCAANNCTCGATATGGCTGAGATCTACGGTCATAGTAAGGAGGCTGACGATCTTCGTGAGCTTGTCCAAAGCTCCCTCGACACGATTGACCTAGTGGTCCGTCTTGATTTCCAGCCCGTGGTCAGTGGTGGATTCAGACCCGATGCTCACATCACCGCGTTAGCTGCATCAGCAACGGATCTCTATGTCCTAGATGCGACTCACCAAATTACATGGCATGCATGGGGAGCCCCCGAACGAGGGTATGAAATCGACAACAATTTTGATTGCCTCAACGGACCTAACAGTTTTCCTGAAATGAGCACACCGGTGGATATCGTGATCCAGTCTCAACCCAGTGCTCTCGGGGTAGAAGGATTGGTCGCTGTCGACCAAGACGGTACATTACTCTACTGTGCTCCGGATCGCCAGCCGGCACTTGCTCAACTCACACCACCCGACATTGGTTGGGGTCTAATACAAGCCATCGATGTATTCGGTGAGAGTCTATATATCATGGATTCGGGGACGAACGCGGTTTATATATATGATGCCGCTGGAGGATTGTTTAGCGGAAACCCCGAACTTTACTTTGTGGAAGAGGTTCGCGATTTGGGCGGCGCCATTGATCTAGCCATGGCTCAAGATGAATTAATCATTCTCTATGCTGATGGTAAGCTCGATCGCTGTCGCCGTAAATTTGAACCAGATTTGGAGGGTAATTCTCGCATACGAGTGGAATGCGACGTTGAATTGTACTTTGAGGACGATCGTCCAGGACATGAGGCGACGAAACACATTCCGGGGGCGATACCGATCGAAATGGCTTATTCGGCTCCACCCGAACCGTCACTCTTCTTCCTTGACTCTCTCAGCAATAGCGTATTCCATTACAGCATGCGATTGGTTTACCAAGGACAATATTTCCCTCTAGAAGCCTTTGAAGGGGAGATCACAGCTCTAGGGCTTGGTCCGCCGAACGATCTCTTTTTAGCTGTTGGTGAACATGTCTATTACGCCCAACTCCAGCGCTGAGGTTATCGTATGCAGGATGGTTTATGAGTGCATCAAGAAAATACCCTCCATAAGTAGGGTGTGTAACTGTGAGGACGTGGGCGGCGCTTGCGCTCCCATATGTGCCGACCATCTTCTCGCATTTGAACTGAATTCAGTGCCGTCATAGGATGGTTTTCATCTATTGTTGCATCGCTTCGGCTGCACTTAGGTTGAGGAAGTTGTGGGGGCACTTTCCACTCCCCAGAACGCCAAATTCTCCCACATAACTCAAAGCGGCAACATTTCTCGAAATCCACCCTTTGACATCATCTGGTCGCAGAGGTTAGAATCGAAAGCGTGGAACCGGGCAAGGAGTCGTGTACGTGAGTCGCTGGCCAGGGAAGTACGTCATCGGACTAACAGGAAACATCGCCACGGGCAAAAGTGTGGTACGTAAGATGCTGGAGCACTTGGGAGCTTATGGCATCGATGCTGATGCCCTTTCGCACCGTGCGATGGCCAAGAGCGCACCTGGCTACTCATTGGTGATAAAAACCTTTGGCGAATGGATTCTTGATGAGGAAGACCAAATTAATCGCTCAAAGTTAGCAAAGATCGTCTTTTCCGATTCTGAAGCATTAGAACGTCTTGAAGCCATCATATACCCTCTGGTGACCCATGCTGTTGATCTTCTCATCCGAAGAGCGCAACAGAATCTAGTTGTGATTGAGGCCATCAACCTTCTCGAATCAGATCTTGCCGCAGGGTGCGACTCATTCTGGGTGGTCGATTCTCCGAACGAGCTGCAAATCTCACGCCTGATGCACAAACGCGAGATGACAGAGGCTGCAGCACGGCAACGGATTGAAGCCCAGTCCCCTCAAGCATTAAAACTTCGCGTCGCCAATGTTGTCATCAAGAACAATGGCTCCTTCGAAAATACTTGGGAGCAGGTACAAGATGCTTGGGCAAAATTACCCAAGCCAGAGGAACCCCTTCTACCTGCACCTCCTGCATTACGCCCGGGCGAGCTCAGGGTGCGACGTGGCACACCTCGAGATGCCGAGGAGATTGGTCATTTCATTACTCGCATTACTCAGGGCAAACGTCGCATGGATCGTCATGATGTCATGGCTGCTTTTGGCGAGAAAGCTTTTTTGCTAATCGAACGCGATGGAAAAGTTGCCGGGATAGCTGGCTGGCAAGTAGAGAATCTGATAACCCGCATCGATGAGCTCTACTTCGAAAGGGATCTGTCACTCGAGCAGGCTATTCCAGCCCTGATGGACGCTGTTGAAACCGCCTCTATGGAACTGCAAAGTGAGGCTTCATTGTTATTCCTACCGCCTTATCTGGCGAAACACACACTCGCATGGCGCGATGTCGGCTACCGACCTCAAACCGTTCAAGGTTTGGGGGTTCGAGCCTGGCAAGAAGCTGCTGTCGAGTCCATGCCACGCGGCTCTTCATTGTGGTTCAAGCGCCTGAGGGAAGAACGGATCTTGCGACCGCTGTAGTAACCTGCAATCATTCAAGCAGCTGAACAATAAAGCCATTCGGGATATTGGGGAAATTCTTTTATTGCCCCAACATACGATGCTCATGATCCATTCGTAAGGGCGACTGATCAGTCGCCCCTTCGATTCAAGAGGGATGCTATAGGTAATCTGGAGTGTTTTAAGCTCGTGGTAGTAAAACCTAACGGCTCGATTATTGGAGTGGACTTAAATGCGTCAG
>JABAOF010035248.1_pt2 | contig 11216 bp, 5 predicted proteins | sample 7062171 | NCBI WGS metagenome assembly JABAOF01 (sample SAMN14538628, study PRJNA623070) | marine sediment metagenome | biome: marine biome [ENVO:00000428]; feature: marine pelagic biome [ENVO:01000023]; material: deep marine sediment [ENVO:00002113] | place: India: Gulf of Khambhat ... | reverse complement strand
GCGAGGGGACATCGACCTGCTGTACCGATACCTCGTTCCTTGCCGCACATGCTGCGGCAACACCGGCACTGTGGCCCAGGATCATGTACACGGGCTCCATACGAATCGACGAATAAGCGACGTGCGAGGCCGACATGCAGACGGGTACCAGCAGATTCTGACACTCGTCCGGCTTCGGCGTGATCGCGCGATAGGGGATCTCATAAGGCCGAACCGACACTTGCATGTCGCCTTCGTTCACGACGGTTCCGTCGGGTGTGGGCATGCGCTGCACGTGGTGTGAATCGATGTTGTAAGAACCCATCCCGATCGAGTCGCTCTTTGTTCGTTGGTTTTGCAGGTCGGCTTGGGTCATCAAGTAGGCACCGATGATGCGTCGGGCTTCGCGGACGTACAACTGATGCGGCCAGTGGCCGGTATCCACGAACTCATCCTTGGCTAAGCCCCACTCGTTCAGCTCATCCCGAAGGGACTGGGGGACGCTGGGATCGTTCGCCAGGAAGTAGAAGAATCCTTGCACGTAACTGACGTGATCGTTCCAGATGTCGTTTCGACGGCGGTAATCTGCTTCGGGGTATTCCCAGCTTGCCCCAATGTGATCCGTGGAGATTGGGCCGAGGTTGTTCACGTCGGTCTTGTCATTGGGCATGCGGCTAACGTGCATGACGTCAGTGAGCTTGCGGGGTTTTGCTTGGTGCAGGTACCGCTTGAGTAGCGCATATCGATTCGGATCGTAATCGGCGGGCTTCGGGAAAGGGACCTGATTATCTTTGCGACTGCTCAAACACAGTCGGAAGTTATACGCCTGCACCTTCTTGTCGCCCTGGCCGGGCAGACCCGGGTCCCCGCCGTACACGCAAGGGAGTAGCTTCCCGTTCTCGTCGTAAGGCGAGATCGCTACGTCAAACTGGTGCTTGGGGCTGTGTTTGTGGCGTCCGGCCAGGGATTCGCCGTATTGGCCTTGCCCCTCGCGTCCCCAGGTGTAGGAGACATGTGCCCGGGCCAGGAGGTCGCCCTCATAGGTTGCGTCCACGAACACGCGCGCCGCGAGCTTCGCGCCGTTCTCCATTCTGAGCCAGACCAACCGCGGCCCTCGTTTGCAGACGGCATTGAGGCGATGCTCAAAGAAGACGGCGACACCGGCGTCAGCCAGCCAGTTGCGGAAGACCTGCTCGGCGACCCGGGGCTCGAAGTACCAGGCAATCGGTTGACCGTAGTGCTTTCCGACACGCTCGAAGAAGGCGCGCGACATGCCCCCGACGACCTGCCTGTTGCCGAAGTCGGTGCGACCCAGCCCGCCCGAAACCATTCCGCCAATGTGCCGCCGGGGTTCCAGAAGGGCGACAGATGCACCCTCACGGCACGCAGCAATCGCTGCGATCGCCCCGCTCGCTGTCCCGCCGTAAACCACCACGTCGTACATGTGAGACTCCCCGGGACCGCAGCCTGACAGAGCGCCTGTGGTAACTAAAACGCTCACCAACGCGCCGTGCCAAACGTGTGTCAACNNACCTGCTTATCTTGGTGTTTTGCTGCATCGGGGCCACAGAATGGAGGGTCGTTCGCATCAGGAAGCTCGTCGATCTGTAGCTCACGTGCGCCCAGCGCCAACGAACATAACTGCCTCAGGATCATACGCGGCGCTTAAGTCACTTCGTCCGCGGGGCAAGTGCGAGTGCTCGGCCTACGGAGCCGTATGGGTGAACATGATGCGACACTGCGATAGGTCCAGTGCGTTGATCGCTCCGTCCGAGACGATATCGTACTTGGCATTGTCGCCAGCTGTGACGTCAGCACTGAAGTTGATTCGAAGCTCGCTCAGATCCAGCGCATTAACCACCTGCGAGGAGTTCCCGCCGTTGTCCACTTCGCCCTGCAGCGCACGGATCAGAAAGTCATTGTCGCCGGCGATCACCGAACCGGCCAGCGTGACGGTGTAGGTATCCTGATCCGGCAGGGCGCTCAGGCTTATCGTGATGATGTCGCCGACAGCTGTTACGCTGACAACGCTGGTGGCGACATCGCCGTTGTTGATCCCGATGATCGATTCGACCAGGCTCTCCGGCGGGCTGGGGAGTATCACGTTGTCGTCGCAGTCAATTAGAAGTCTAGTGATACCTTCCTCGCGGCTTTCGGTAGTGATGATCTGACTGTCGTCGGGCAAGCTCGAAGCGGCCAGGTTGATGGCAAGGCCGATCTCGCCTGCCGGACCGTGGTCGGCCACGGTAGCCACCGACTCAATGTTGACGGCGACGGGCCCCGCCGGCTCTGTGTACAGGAAGATATTCAGGCTGTAGGCATCGGCCTCGAACGAGAGGTGCTGCCGCTCCGTCTGATGGGCCGAAACGAGCCTACGGCCCGTAACAACATCCGTAAGCTCTGCTCCGGACGGAACCGGCTCGGCAAAGTGCAGCGTGATCGTGCAGGCCGTATTCGTGTCGTTGATCACGGCTAAGCGATCCCGGTACCAACGTGCTACGATCTGCTCGATTGCCGGTTCGACCGTACCGTCAAACGGAATTGAATCCACAACGGGCAGCGCCCGAAACGCCTGGGCAAACTTGCGCAAATCGTTTTCATGTCCGAGCGTCGGCCGATTCCAGCCCAGCCACGTGATCGTATCCGGGTCCTGGCGTCGTACGGACATGATCGGACCCTCGAAGAAGGCCCGTCCCGGCGCTGCGGGCGTGGTCGTGCGGAAGTAGCCGAGCGGGTTGAGCGGGTCGCCGAACTCGAAGTAGGGGTGGCGGGCCTCTTCCCAATAGTTCTGGTACATCTCGCAGGCCCGGCCCTCGGCGGTTCGGTACAGTTCCGCCAGGTCGGGCGCGAAGTGGAATAACCGATAGTCCTGATGATTCGTGCCGAACGGGTGCGCCCATCGGCTGCCGACGAAGTACCGATCCGCCGCCACCATCATGCCGCGCGATATCACGATGCCGGTGTCGCTCTCGAACATGTCCGGATCGTAGCCGTGGTGGCGGAGCAGGTTGTAGGGCGTTTCGGCGGGCCAGTCTATGTTCGTGCCGGGCACTTCAGAAGGCAGGTCGCATTGCACGTAGAAGACCAGGTCGGATCGCCACGTCTTGATGAGGTCCCTGCAGGCCAGCCAGAACTCGCGCGTTTTCTGACATCGCCAGTCAATCCACGATTCCCAGTCGTTCGGCCGAGTCACGAGCCAGTTGTAGGCGCTCGACGGCGGTGAGGTCGGGACACCGCTGCCCGTGTCGTTCTTGAACTGTTGGAGATCCCATTCCGAGTAGCCGGACTTCATGGCCCCGTCAAGACCGTCCTGATCCGCCGTGTAGCACGTCCCGATCTTTCCGTTGACGCGAATACCGATCCCGCGGACCGCCGGGCTCGACGCGGTGATCGCCGCGATCTCTTCAAGCAGATCGAACATGATGCTCTGCGTGGCAGGGTGAAGCGGATCGAGCGTGGGCTCCCCGAAGGCACGCGTGTAATCGCCGTCCGCCCCCACCTGGTACGCTTGGCTGGTGATCGATAGGCCGTTGGTTGAGGTTCGCTGGAGCGAAGTGATGAGCGGGACGAGCTGAATGCCCTCGGCCTGCGCGACTGGAGGTAGCTCGACAAGTAAATCGCCGGCAGAATTCCAGGAGAAGTACTGACCATTCTCGTACCACCGCCGCTCGCTCCGGTCGGAACCGTTGATCGCATTGAACACAATGTAGTTCATGCCGCAGAACTTCATGTGCTCGACGAGGCGCTCCAGGCTCTGCTGACGGAATGCCAAACTCGTCGGCGGCGCCGCATAGTGCTCGTAGAAGTACCACGGATGCGTCATGTAAATGCCAATCCGGCGCTCCTCGGCCGGATCATCCGGCGGGGTATGTGCCGGGAAACCGTATGCCATCGGATCAGCGAGTGCGAAGATCCATAGTTGCGAGACGGCGCCGCCGTCATCGCCGGTGCGCACTTCGTTCGCGCCCGAGGTGGAGACAACGACCCGAACGGTTGTCTGCTTCGGATAGAAAAGCATGGTGATGTTGAAAGGCTGATCGTCGATCGGGATTTCGCGTCCCGTGTACGTCGCCAGGCCGACGTCCGGCCCGAAGACCTTTCCGTTCTGCGTACGCTCGAAGACTTGGCCGTCGCCCCAGGGGTCGGTCGTCCCCTCACCCGTATATGGAGGCGCCCAGTCGTACGTGGGGAAGGGACGCTGCGTTTCGAGCTGAGGGTCTTCGTACATTTGATCGCCGTGGTGAATGGCCAGGCTGGTGTAACGCTCCTGGTCGTTGATGGACTCTGCGATGAGCAGGTGCGGCACGCCGGCCGTCCCGCCCGTGGACACGTCGTAAGTGAAGTAGTAGGTGGCGAACCCGTCGTCCGGCGCGGCCGTGACGCGGAACGTCTTGCCACCGATGGTCATCAGGCGCGACGGCTGATTCGGGTGCGGGTTCGTGTTGAACGGATTGCCCGGCAAGGGGACGTCCACGGATGGGATGATGTTGGCGTCGCTGAAGTTGTGGTCGGTCTGTGTGCAATCGACATAGTCTGTGAGGGCGACGACAACGGGTTGAGGGACAGCGTCGGCATCGTAGTTGTCTGCAATCGTTTTCTTCAGGTCGGGCAGGGGCGTATCGGGATGCGCCGCGTTGTGGGCCGCCAGATCGACGAAGTACACGCACTCATCGTCCACTGCACGATAGACCGTGCCGTCGCACTCAATCGTATAATCACCGGTAATCGTGCACACCGCGCCCGCTCGCGACGCGCCGGTCAGGATCACGCCGGCCAGACTTGTCCACAGGGCCCACCGCATGGAGAACTCCTCCGGGAACTGTCGCCCGCCAGTGCTGTTACGGCGCCAAGCGCCGAAGCTCTTTCTGTCATAGACCCAGCGTGCCGGCTGTTCTGGGAATGGACCACACACCCACCGGCAAGCCCTTCCTCCGGTCGTGCGTGGACAATGGACCTCACTGTGTCCGGGCAAAAGCGAGGAAGGGGTCGTTGAATTGGCCTTCGCCCTTTCTTGGCGAGTCCGATCAGATGCTTTCCTTCCCCGCTCGGCCCCAGCGGCGATCGAGGTGCTTTTGGCGCTTCGCGCCGCTGACGCACAACAACTTCCAGGATACCGTTCATGACCTCCCAGTTCAACCCCAGTGCCGCGGGCGCCAGGCTGAGAATAGGGGAGCGAGCTGCAAAGGCAGAATACGTCACGCTCCGCGTTTGACAACGTCCTCGGCGAGGGCTAGCCTGACGATGCGATCGGCGCAACCACCGCCGCAGTCCGAGGCGATCGACATTTGTGAGGCGGCAGCGTGCGAAGGACGCCTCTGTACAACTTTCACATTCGGTCGAACGCGAGGATGGTGGACTTCGCGGGCTGGGAGATGCCCATCGTTTACACCAGCATCGCCGAGGAGCATCGCACCACGCGCCGGTCGGCTTCGGTCTTCGACGTCTCACACATGGGGAGGATCGAATTGCGCGGCAAGGACGCCGAGGCCCTGCTCCAGCGGGTTTGCACCCGACAAATCGGCGGTTTGGCCCCCGGGCAGTCGCGGTACAGCCATGTCTGCAACGAACAGGGCGGGGTCCTTGACGACGTCATCGTGTCCAGGTACGAGGATCACTGGCTCACGGTCTGCAACGCGAGCAATCGGGAGCAGATCCTGTCGTGGCTGCAGAAACACGGCAAGGGACAGGAAATCCAGATCGCCGACACGACCGAGGCGACGCTCATGCTGGCTGTTCAAGGTCCCGAGGCGATCACCAAGCTCAGCCGACTACTTCCGATGCCCATCGGCGATCTTCGGCGGTACCACTTCCGGACGGGCGCGTACGTGGGCACGCCGTATTCCATCTTCCGCACCGGATACACGGGGGAGGACGGCGTTGAACTCATCTTGCCCGCAACGGTGGCGCAACTGTTAACAGGCTTTCTGGAGAGCGCCCAGAGAGGCGAAGCGGGCCTCAAGCCCGCCGGTTTGGGCGCGAGGGACACGCTGCGGTTGGAAGCCGGGCTACCACTCTATGGCCACGAACTGCACGAAGGAGTTGATCCTTTCAGCGCAGGATTGGGTTGGTGCGTCGATCTGAACAAGGACTTCATTGGCGCCCCAGCACTGCGGCAGCTCGTGCGGTCCGGCTTGCGGCAGCGACTCGCCGGGCTCCAACTGGTAGGTCGGCGCATCGCGCGACAACATGCGATCGTCTTGAACGGGAAGCAGCAAGTCGGCGAAGTGACCAGCGGGACATTCTCGCCGACATTGGAGCGGAGTATTGCGATAGCCTATATCGAGTCCCCCTTCGCAGAACCCGGCCGCAACGTCACGGTTGATCTCGGCAGCAAACAGGCTGACGCGGTCGTCGTCAAGCTGCCGTTTTATGAGCGTTGAGTTGATCTGAGATAGGTGCACACGGCACAGGCCGTTCGCGACAAGGAGACGGATCATCGTGAGTTCGATTCCCACGGATCGGAAGTACGCCAAAACCCATGAATGGTTTCGTGTCGAGGGCGATGTGGTCACGGTGGGGATCACGCGGTTTGCCGCCGACGAGTTGACCGACATCACGTTCGTGGATTTACCGGCGGTCGGCTCGAAAGTGACTGCGGGCGAGTCCTGCGGGGAGATTGAATCGGTCAAAGCGACCAGTGAGCTGTTCACCGCGGTCGGCGGCGAAGTCATCGAGGTGAACGACGCGTTGAGCGGCGCGCCGGAGTTGGTCAACAACGATCCATTCGGTGAAGGCTGGATGCTCAAGATNNNNGTCGCCTTTGGAGGCCCTGCTGGATTCCGCGGCATACGATGAGATGATCGCTCGAGCTTAGACCGGGCCAAACGCAATCTTGGCGGCTTTAGAGCGTGCATTGACACCGGTGTTCAACCATGAGATTCACGCAGTTGACCGAGCGTGACGTCGAGCACATGCTGGCGACGATCGGCGTAGAGCGAGCCGAAGAGTTGTTCAAGGACGTTCCGCCCGAGTCTCGGCTGGACCATCCCCTCAATCTGCCCGAGCCTTTGAGCGAGGGCGAGCTATTAGCGGACCTGAGCCGCTTGGCCTGCGCCAATCGGACGTGTGAAGATTACGTCTGCTTTCTTGGCGGGGGCATCTATGATCACTTCATTCCGACCGTCGTGGACGAGCTAGCTCGGCAAGGCGAATTTGTCACGGCTTATACGCCGTACCAGGCGGAGGCATCGCAGGGGTCCCTGCAGGCGTTTTACGAGTACCAGACGCTGATCTGCCAACTGACCGGAATGGACGTATCGAACGCCTCACTGTACGAGGGTGCAACGGCGGCGGCCGAGGCCGTGCTAATGGCCCGATCAATCACCGGTCGCCGAAGGGTCGTTGTCTCGTCCGCGGTGCACCCGGAAACTCGCAGCGTCCTTGCGACGTATCTCCAAGAGCTGCCGGTGAAGCCGGTGCTCGCCGAAAGCGCTGACGGGAGAACGAATCCAGAGGACGTGCGTCAAGTCATTGACGACGAAGTCGCCGCCATCTTGATCCAGACGCCCAATTTCTTCGGGTGCGTAGAAACCCTGGACGAGCTCAGCGCGATCGGGCATGAAGCCGGCGCTGTGGTCATCGCCTCGGTGGATCCGATCAGCTGTGCCCTGCTCAAGAGGCCCGGTGAGCTCGGCGTCGACATCGTGGTCGGTGACGGCCAACCTCTCGGCATCCCCATGTCATTGGGCGGGCCAACGGTCGGATTCATGGCCTGCAAAACGCAGTTTATGCGAAAGATGCCGGGGCGCCTGATCGGCGCTACGAAAGATCGGAGTGGGCGGCGCGCGTTCTGTCTGACCCTGCAGACACGCGAGCAGCACATTCGAAGGGAACGTGCTACAAGCAACATCTGTACGAATCAGGGTTTGATGGCACTTCGGGCGGCGATATATCTCAGTGCACTCGGTCGCAACGGGGTCTGCCGGGTGGCTTCGCTCTGCCTCGACAAGTCGCACTACGCCGCCCGCCAGATCGCGGCCCTGGACGGCTTTCGACTGCGATTCAGTGCGCCCTTCTTTAGGGAGTTCGTCGTTCAAACCACAAAGGACGTCATAGAGGTGCTGGACCGTTGTCGGCAGCGCGGGATACTGGCTGGCGTCCCACTCGGGCAGCACCAAGAGAGCTTATCGGATTCGTTTCTGGTCGCGGTGACTGAGAAACGCACCCGAGCCGAGATCGACAAGTTGGTCGAAGCGCTGCATCAAGCTTAGCCAGAACGATGCGGCCGGATGGCTCGCGGCGTCCGGCAGTTTCTCTTCGTGGAGTGCAACCGTGTGCTGCCGCTTCCGAGTTCACAAGGCAGACGGTCCCGCGTCGCGGCTGGCTTTCTCGAATGGTCGTCTAGACCGCTTTGACTTGGCGACGGGACGATTTGTGCGTGCTCGATCGTTCGGTTGAAGGAAGGCCGAGGATGCCCGAGATGACCGAGACGTTGCAGGGAGCAGGGCTAGTCCCCTCCGAGGAGCTTGTTTTCGAGTTGAGTGCGCCAGGGGCTTGCGGAGTCTCGTTGCCCGCAACGGACGTGCCCTCCGTCAATCCGCTAGAAGTGATCCCGAAAGGGTTGCTGGCCGATAGTCCCCCGCCGTTGCCTGAGATCGGCGAGCTGGATCTCGTCCGCCATTACACGCGGCTGGCGCATCGTCAGTTCAGCGTGGACGGCAACTTCTACCCGCTCGGCTCCTGCACGATGAAGTACAACCCAAAGGTCAATGAGCGCGTGGCCGTTCTGCCGGGCTTTCTGATGCTTCACCCGTTGCAGTCGAAGGCCGACACGCAGGGCATTCTGGAACTGCTCTACCATCTGCGTGTCTTCCTTGCCGAGATCACGGGTCTGCCCGAGGTGACCTTGCAGCCGGCTGCGGGCGCGCATGGTGAGATGACGGGCCTGATGATTATTAGTGCGTATCATCGCAGCCGCGGCGAATCCCGGCCGAAGGTCCTTACGCCGGATTCAGCGCACGGGACCAACCCAGCGTCATGTGCCGTTTGCGGCCGACATGCCTTAACAGTGGCCTCGCGACCGGATGGGCGGATGGACCTCGGTGACCTGAAGAAGAAAGTGGACGAACAGACGGCGGCGATGATGCTGACCTACCCCAACACGCTCGGCCTGTTCGAACCACAGATCACCGAAATTGCCGAGATCCTGCATGGTAGGGGAGCGATGCTTTACCTGGATGGCGCGAACGTGAACGCCATTATGGGGGTTGCTCGACCGGGCAGCTTCGGTGTTGATGTCATGCACTTGAACATGCACAAGAGCTTCGGGACACCGCATGGTTGTGGCGGGCCTGGCGCCGGTCCGGTGGCGGTGGCCGAGCCGCTTCGGGAGTTCCTGCCCGGCCCGCAGGTCGTGCTGCGGGAAGATCGGACCTATGGCTGGGCCTCGCCGGGGCCAAGGTCGATTGGCCGCGTGCGTTCTTTCTTCGGGCAAATTGGGGTGTTGATCCGGGCGTATGCCTATATCCGTGGACTCGGCTCTGCGGGCCTGAAGGACGTCAGCGAAAAGGCGGTGCTTTCAGCAAACTACCTGGCCGCCCGATTGCGGGATCACTACCACTTCCCGTTCGAGCCGCCCTACGCTCATGAGTTCATCATGGCCCCGGAGTTCCGCGACCAAGGCGTCACCGAGATCGACGTGGCCAAGCGTCTGATCGACCACGCGGTTCATCCTCCGACGATGAGTTGGCCGGTCGCGCAGTGCATGATGGTCGAGCCGACCGAGTGTGAGTCACTGGCCACACTGGACAAGTTCGCCGACACGATGATCTCCATCGCCGAGGAAGCCCGCGAGCGCCCTGAACTGCTGTACCACGCCCCGCATACGATGCCCGTTTACCGGCTGGACGAGGTGGCCGCTGCTCGCAGGCCGGACCTCTGCTGGCAGCCAGACACGGGGGCATCTCAAGCGACTGGCGACCAAGCTGCCGAGCAGGCGCCGGGTTAACCGTATCGCTGTCGCGCATCCGGCAGGCCGGTGGGTTCCTGCCCCCGCGCCGAACCGGAGAGCTGAAGTCGCGCACCCGTCGCGACCACTTCCGCAACGCCGTCCTGAGAAGATCCAGGGACGAGTCGTCGCGCTGCGCGCCGTTGCACGAGGCCAGATGGCCTCGTAGTATGGTGGGCGGTCGCTGCGGACGATGCTTGCGGCTCGTGCGATACGGAGCGTCCGTGGCAAGCGGGCCTTGCCCGGGCGACAACGCCACTGTTTGCGGATGGCCCTGCCTTGTCCCTGTTCCGGTAAGGTAACAAGACAATCGACTGTGCGACCGTGCTACGGCCTCGAGCCAGACGTCTCAGGCAGTAGGGCGATAGTAGTCAGGGCATTCTGCAGGCAGCGTTAACTTCGCTTATGTCAGCACGCTATCAGCCACGAGAGATCATCTGCGACTGCAGATACATGGACCACCCGGCGGCTCGCCGGATCATCAGGGCGGCGGGCGTGCCGGCAGTGCCTTACGACGGACCATACGAGGACGATGCTATTGCGGCAGCGTCCGAGTGGCTCCCAACTATCCCTGAGCGCTACAGGGGGGCTGCCCGTCACCTCGTGCTTTTCCTGGGAGGGGATGCCGCCGAACTGAACTGCACCCCGAGCAAGTTCCTCGCCAGAGTTCGCAGCGGGTATCGGACTGGCGTGAACTGCGCTACGATTCTGGGAATCCCCTCCCTGGTGGGAGGCGCCTGCGTCCACCGCTGCCTGTACTGCTGGTCCGGCACAGCGCATATCGACGATCCAGCGTTTCGCGGCAAGCTGGCCTGGGACGAAGGCATGCTGGAGCAACTTACCAGCGGCCGGATCAAGTACGCTGGCGAGCACCTTCCCGGTGTGGTCAAGCCGGTCGTGCGCTATGACGTAACCATGTGGAAGCGGCTGCGAGAGCAACTTGATGCCGAAATCCCACAGCTCAAGCAACCGATGATGTGGACGCTAATGCCCGAAGCGGAAGCGCTAGCGGTGGAATCCTTGCTCGGACTGTGCGCCGAGACAATCCCTTACTTTGCACGCACGCGGAACGGCTACCTGCTGATCATTACCAAGAGCGATCTTGTTGAGCCGCTGCTGAAACTGGAACACAACGGACACACGGTCATTACGTGGAGCATGAACACTCGCCTGGCATGCGCGAACATTGAGCCGCGTACGGCCACGCTGGAGAATCGTGCGCGGGCTGCGCGGCGCGTCTCTGAGGGCGGGTACCGTGTTCGCTTCCGCATCGACCCGGTGATCCTCGCGG
>JABAOF010023353.1_pt1 | contig 11223 bp, 7 predicted proteins | sample 7062171 | NCBI WGS metagenome assembly JABAOF01 (sample SAMN14538628, study PRJNA623070) | marine sediment metagenome | biome: marine biome [ENVO:00000428]; feature: marine pelagic biome [ENVO:01000023]; material: deep marine sediment [ENVO:00002113] | place: India: Gulf of Khambhat ... | reverse complement strand
CTGATTGGGCTGACTCTTAGCCCCATTCAGTTTTCACTGGCCCCACTGCGGGCCCCCGTCGATCGTTAAATCGTAACGGATATGCCGATCGTTCCGAATTTGCTGATCCTTCCGGTCCCGCCGTGTTGACTGGAAGCAGGCGGTCGGAACGGAAGATCCGGCTGACCCCACCGCTGGGGCCACTCGTTTTGGCTTGTCACTCGTTTTGGCTTGTCGGGAAGGGGGGCACGCGTCGGGTTTCCCTGCGGCGGGTGGATCCGTTGTGGCAGCACCCAACAATCTATTGAAGGGAATGAGAATCCGATGAGTTCGGAAAGATTTGCAAGGCTGATGACAACCGTCACGGGGACACTTTTGTGCGCGCTGACCGTGTTTCCAAGCAGCTCAGCGAGCCAGGACCCGTTTCCCGCCAATCCGCTCCGCGCGGCGCAAAAGGTTGGGTTTACCACAGGGGTATCCCCTTCAGGGCCTGCGGCAGGGATCACCTCAGGGCCGAGTCCGGCGAGCCAGATCGCCGTGACGCCGGACAATACAGCCGCTTTGGCCGCCGCCCTGTTTTACCCCACCCCGACCTGGTCGGATGAAGACCAATCGGTCCGGGCCACGGATTCCCCCGCGGCTGCCCCTCCGGCGCAACGGGTCGAGCAGTCGCCTGCCAGCAGTCAGCAGGAAGCCCTCTTGCGGCACCTGCTGGCCGAGCCGGCCGTTGGGAACCCCGCGGCGACTTCCTTGACGCAGCACCTGCAGCAGGTTCCATCGCAATCCTCTCCTCCTCCGGAGCCCCTTCCGGCCGATCCACCACAACTTGGCTCGGCCACCGACCCGCAACCGGTCCACATGGCCGACGGCAGGGATTGGTTGGGTTGCGACGAGTTGGGTTGCGACAAGTCGGGTTGTGACGGGTCAGGTTGTGACGACGGCTGTGCCGTTTGCTCAGCAGGCTGTCTCAGCGGTCCGATCTGGGATGTGGGTACCGAGTTCACGTTCCTGGCACCCAACATGAACGATGCCGAAGTGCGTTACGACATCAACGACTATGTAGCTCCGGTAACCCATTCCTTTGTGGTGGATCATTTGGATTCCCTGTTTGCCGCGCCCCGTTTCTGGGTAGGCGTGCAGGGCGAATGTTGGGGCATCGTGGGTCGTTTCTGGAGGATGACGGCCGGGCACGCCGGCCACAATCCGTTTTTCGTGCCCGGCACCGGAATCCGGACCGGCTACGATGCCGACAACCTGGTCGACGCCTACGCGATTGACCTGGAAGTCCGTCGCACGTTTTGTTTCCACGCCAACAAGCTTTACCTGGGGCTGGGCCCTCGTTATGCGCACTTCGAGCAGGACCAGTCGGTGACGGCGTTTGCCCTGGTGGAGGACGACATCCTGACGGGAACGGCCCGTTCCAATCGCCATGCCTACGGCACCGGGCTCTCGTTGGCCTTCGGCGGACGCCGACCCTTATTCTGCAACTCGTGTGCTCATTTGTTTTTCAACATGCGCGCGTCGATTCTGTGGGGTTGCACGCACGCGGAAGTCCAGACCAGTGCCAGTTTAGTCGATCCCTCGGCCACCGCGGCCTCCTACAACGGCGCCGCTGTCGGTGTGAACGACGACCTGTTCATCGGCGAGATCCAGTTGGGGATGGAGTGGGATTACCAGCTGAAGTGGCTGCCCGCCAACGCTTTCTTCCGCGTGGCGGCCGAATATCAGTACTGGGATGCCAGCCAGGGCTATGCCGTTTCGACTTCGTTTGCCGACGAGGCTGGCGTGGTCGCTTCGACCGCTTTTGCCGAAGCGGACGGCCTGCGGATGAACTTGATCGGCTTCACGATTGGTACGGGATTAACCTGGTAGCGGAAGGCCCCGTTTTCGCGGAAGCGCAGCAAAACGCCCTGTGGATGAACCACAGGGCGTTGCTGCATCATCGGCAGTTCGGCGTCGACCAACGGCGCCATCCCACTGCTTAGAATGCGTAAGCGGACGAAGAACCGCCAGCACTGATCGTCTTGGTATACGTCCGAATTTTCGTTTCGACGTGATCATTGTAGCTGTGGACGGTTCTCTTTTCGAAGGTTTTGGTAGCGATTGAGATGTTTTCACCACCCGCCTTGTACTTGCCTTCGGCCAGGTAGAAGTTAAGCGAGCCGCCTCGGGCCCCCTCATGATCGAGCATCGCAAGGCTCAAACCACCCGCGGTGACCCACGGCTTGTCGCCATTGTGTTCGTGCAGGTCAGGGGGATCTGGCATCCAGCCCTTACCGCGGATGGCCACGGCGTCGCTGTCCGACAGGATCTGCATCCCGGACAACCCCATGTCGTCCAGCACGCTGGTGGAAGGAAGACCTTCGTCCGCGAAGGTACTGGCTGTCAGGAGGCAAAATGCCCCCAAGCATCCTAGAAGCACTCTCTTCATCGCTGCTCGTCTCCCGTTGCAAAAAGTAACAAACCTCAAAAATACGTCTACTTGCCAAGTGCAGAAGTCACCCGGGGGGCGACAAAGTTCCATCCTAGTTGGCCAAATCACGGCGCCAACAAAAATTCCGCGAAAATTTAGCGGACCGCTTCGGTAGCGGGTCGGATGGGAGGGCGCTGAGAATGCAACCAGTCTTGCCGTCACGGGTTGCGCACCGAGCGGCCTGGCGGGGCCTGCCTGGTCCCGCTGCGGTCTCTCCCGACAAAAAAACAGGCACCGCCTTCAGACTCCCAAGGCGATGCCCGTTGTAAAAATGATGGGTTGTTCGTCGGCCTCTTTGCCCGTCAATCCCTTTCTTACGAACAACCCATACTGTTGCCACAGTTATAACAAAGATAACAGTTTCCGCTACGGACGGTAATCGCGCCACAGGCGCCACAGAGGGGGGCATCGGCCTGGAACTTGGAAAACTGGTCGCTTCGCAGGGTGTGCGACACCTTGCTGATCCCCGCCTGCTCCAGCCGAGCCTCCATCGCCCGGCCGGTGGCACCTTGCCCGTTGCCGTGATGACCGTTGCGTGATTTGCCGTTGGTCGCCTGGCCAGTGCGGGCCGATCCTTGACCCCGGATTAGCCCGCCGGCCTCCATGGCGACGGGCCTGGTCTCGGTTTCCGAGTCCTCCTCATCCCCTTCTGGAACCTTGCCGGGGCCACCCCCGTCGCCTCCCCGTCCCTTTTCGGCGACACCCTCCTCGACCGGCAACCCCAGATTGGCTTCGCGGTAACCGGGAATGAACTGGCAACCCAACCAGCGGAAAATGTAATCCACGATGCTCTTCGCATTGCGGATATCCGGGTTCTTGGTAAAGCCCATGGGGTCAAAGCGGGTATGGGAGAACTTATTGACCAGCACTTCCAGGGGCACCCCGTACTGGAGGCAGATGGAAATCGCCGTTCCGAAACAGTCCATCAGGCCACCGATGGTACTCCCTTCCTTGGCCATGGTGATGAAGACCTCACCCGGCCGCCCATCTTCGTACAGCCCGACGCTCAAATAGCCTTCGTGCCCGTCGATACTGAATTTATGGGTAATGGACGAACGGGTATCCGGCAGTCGCTCGCGGCGCGGCGCCGCCTTCTGCTTCTGCTCGGCTCGGTCGGCCTCGGTCGATGTGGCCAGCGGCTGGCTCTGCTTCGACCCGTCGCGATAGATGGCCAGGGCCTTCAGTCCCAGTCGCCAGCCCCAGGTGTAGGCTTCGGCGATGTCCTCCACCGTGGTGGTGGATGGCATGTTGACCGTTTTGGAGATGGCGCCGGAGAGAAACGGTTGAGCGGCGGCCATCATTTTGACGTGGGAACGCCAGTCGATCGAACGACCGCCCCCCGCCGGCTCGAAGGCACAGTCAAACACCGGCAGGTGCTCTTCTTTCAAATCCGGGGCGCCTTCAATCTTGTCATGCTGGTCGATGTAAGCCAGGATCGACTCGATATGCGGCTGGTCGTATCCCAGCCTCTTCAGTGCGATCGGCACGCTGCGGTTGACAATCTTCAACATGCCGCCGCCGGCCAGCTGCTTGTACTTGACCAGGGCAATGTCGGGCTCGATGCCGGTCGTATCGCAGTCCATCATGAAGCTGATGGTGCCGGTCGGGGCGAGCACCGTGGCTTGAGCGTTGCGAAAACCGAAGCGCTGGCCATTTTCCAGGACCTGGTTCCACAACTGCCGAGCGGCATCTTTCAGGTCCACCGGACAGGCCCCATGGATCTGATCGACCGCGTCCCGGTGCATCCGCATCACATCCAGCATGGCGTCCCGATTGACTTCAAAACCTTCAAAGGGCCCCAAGGCGGCGGCCATTTCCACACTGGCCAGGTTCGCCGCCCCATGCAACAACGCCGTGATCGCCCCGCAGATTCCATACGCCTCGTCGGAATCGTACGGATGACCCTCCGTCATCAACAGGCTGCCCAGGTTGGAATAACCCAGACCCAACGGCCGGAAGCGGTGGCTGTTTTCCGCAATCGCCTGCGTGGGATAGCTGGCGTGGTCGACGAGGATTTCCTGAGCGACGAAGAAGACGCGGCAGGCGTGCTCGAACCGCTCGGTGTCAAACAAACCATCTTCCCGGCGGAACTTCATCAGATTGATGCTGGCCAGGTTGCAAGCCGTGTCGTCCAGGAACATGTATTCACTGCACGGGTTACTGGCATTAATCCGTCCGTCTTGGGGGCAAGTGTGCCAGCGATTGATGGTCGTGTCGTACTGCACGCCCGGATCGCCGCATTTCCAGGCATTGCTGGCCATGCGTTGCATGATCTCGCGCGCCGGGTAGGTGGGCCCTGGCTGGTTGAGATCGGTCACCCAGTGCGTCGTCCAGTCCCGATCCTCCACGACCGCATTCATGAAATCGTCGGTGACGCGGACCGAAAGATTGGCGTTCTGGAACATGATCGAACTGTACGCCTCGCCGTTAAAATTGGCGTCGTAGCCACCTTTTTCGATCAACACATGCGCCTTGGCCTCTTCCTTGGCTTTGCAGTCAATGAATTCCATGATGTCCGGGTGCCAGACCTTCAACGACTGCATCTTGGCCGCTCGGCGCGTCTTGCCGCCACTCTTGACGACCGCCGCAATCTGATCGTAGACCCGCATAAAGGACATCGGACCCGACGGCCTGCCGCCCCCGGAAAGCTTTTCCCGATGCGATCGCAGCGTCGACAAATCGGTCCCCGTGCCGCTGCCAAACTTGAACAACATCGCCTCGCTGGTCGCCAAACCCATGATGGCTTCCATGTTGTCTTCCACGCTCTGAATAAAACACGCCGAGCCCTGGGGATACTCATAAGGGTTTTCCGGCTGCTGGGCCTCACGCGCAGTCGCGTCCCAATGCCAATTGCACTGAGCGCCCTGGACACCGTACTGGTGGTGCAAACCCACGTTGAACCAGACGGGCGAATTGAAGGCACCATGCTGGTGCAGGCACAACCAAGTCAGCTCGCGATAGAAGTTTTCGCCGTCTGCAGACGACGCAAAATAGCCGTCCTGCAGACCCCAGTCCGCAATCGTGCGACTCACCCGATGAATCAACTGGCGAACACTGCCCTCACGCTCAGGCGTGCCCACTTCACCATAAAAATACTTGCTGACCACGACATTGGTCGCCAGCTGACTCCACCCCGCCGGGATCTCCACGTCGTGCTGCTCAAACAACACCTCACCCGATTCGCCCCGAATCTCCGCCGAACGCCGCTCCCACTCGACCGTCTCAAACGGGTCCTGGACCCCGGCGCCACAGAAAAGAGGGTCAAAACGCAGACCGCCCCCACGCCCCTCTACCTCGCGGTCCCCCCGGTCAAACAAACTGCGTGTGGATACGTCCATTTCTGCGGTCGCCATCGCGTGAATCCTTTCATGCTAAAAAGAGGACGGGCATCCCAAATTGCTGTATAAAAATACACCATCAATCCGCCTGCCAGCCATCATCTCCCGGCCAAAATGTCCCGGCTGCGCTGTCCCAGCCTCGATACCTCCAACGGTCGGTCCCCTGGCTGCAGAAAGCCAAACTGAGTGACTCTACCCCCCCAAAGTGACTAAACATGCGAGAGCACCAATATATTGTAGTCGATGCCCGATGGACTACAACATGATGGTGAAAGAGCAAGATTTTAAACCCAAATCGCTGGCCGTCAATCACGCTTTAAAACTTTTTGCAAGTTCTTGTCTGACTGGGAATTACCACTGCTGGCCGATGCTAGCACCGTTGCCACCCCCTGGCCGTCCCCCGCGCCGCGGCCCTTATTTCACAGTGCTTTGGGATTCCTGCCGCCACTGATGAAAGTCCAGGGGCCGAAAAAAATTTTTTGAAATTTTTTTCTTCTGCCAGAAAGCGGCGAATACAGGACCGGGCCGGCTAACAATCACCACGGAGATGGAAACCGTCTCCCACCCTTTTCCCAGCCGGCTGGCCGCGGGAACAATCACCCGCGGCCAGGCGTTTTCGCCTCCAAGACCCAGAGGTCAACACACACCACCGGCCTGTACGCACCCCAAACGCCGGGGTCGCTCGACCCTCGACCAGGGACCGCCCCAACGACCGTGGGCTTACGCATCCGCTCGATTGCTTGACCCCACACATCACTTGCCGCAGACTGAGGGGATGCAGATCCAGGTCGTTTGCCCGGCAGGTCATCGCTTTGCAGCTCAGCAACACCAGATCGGGCACAGGGTGAGTTGCCCACAATGCCAACGATTGGTGATTGTGCCCGAACCGACCAATTTTCAACGCCGTGGCAAGCCGCACGGGACGCATTCACGCCCCGCCATACCGGAGACGGACCGGCCGGTGCCCGCCAGCGAGGGCTTGGCGGCGAAATCGGCAGCCCGGCCCCCACAGCCACAACCGCCGCCGTGGCAGAGCGACGCCTCGGACGGGGCCGAAAACCGGCTCTCCCCTCCGACCGCTGCCGCCAGCCGGCCGGCTCCCATCGCCCCGCCGGTCGATCGACAAGCTCAGCCTCTGCCCACCGCGGGCGGCCCCACAGAGGACCGGCCCGCCGGACGGGTCCCCACCACCACCGCGACCGCGGTTCCGATCAACCGGGCTGCGACCGCCCCCCTGGCGGGTGACCCGACGCCGGGCGGCGGCCCGCCGCCGCTGCTGGTCTTTGACCTCCAGCAGCCGCCAGAAAATGCCGCCTACCAGGCACAGCGCGGCAAGATGGTCAGCCTCCGCTGGCTGGCCGCTCTTTTGTTATGCATTTCGCTGCTCAGCGCCAGCCCGGCGGCAAAATTCTCCGGGCTGGCCAACGCCCCCTCCTGGGCGATCCTGGTTCTGGGGATTGCAGCCCTGCAGATCATTTACATCTCCTGGATGGTCACGCTGCCCGACTGGAGCACGGTGTGGGTCCTGATGCTGGTGTTCGCCTGTTCGGCCGCCCTGTATGGCTGTGGGCTGGCCATCGTCCTGGTCGCTCAGCCCACGCCAGACATGCCGCTGCAGTTGTACAGCGTCCACCACCTGGCGGTACCCTGGTGCGCGGCGATGGTCCTGCTGGCGTTCCTGGGCGCCTACCTGTGTGGCCGTTTCAGCTCACGCTGGTACCGCGGCTATGCACTGGCTCTCAAGACCTCGCCTCACTCGTAGCCCATCGTGACGACAAGAGGACACAACGCGTCGCCTCAGCTTCCAGCTTGTCAGCTCGTACGCTGACCCGCGGGCGTTTGCCTCAGCCAGTCGGCGAGCAGGAAAACAGAAAAAAGTGTGACACGCGGCGGCGATGCGATCCGCAACTGGCGGGCTGCCTTTTTTCACCTTAGGGGCTGCAGGTCCGCCGGCTTGACACCCTGGACGTAGTTGCCGAGGCCGAACGGCCTAGGCTGGTACAAGCCCACGATGTCGACGTTGGCCCGCGGGGGGACTTCCAGGTCCAGGCACCACAAGGCGGCATTGACCAACAGGCGCCGAAACCCTTCACTTTCCAGGTCCACCGAGGAACCCATGGTGGTACAGAAGACTTTGGCGACGTTGCCGGTTTCCCCTCGGTAATTGCGCAGCCACGCCACGGGCATCATGGGATCGTTCTTCTTGCCCTCGACCGGTTTCGCATCGGCGGTCATACCCGCCAGCACCTGGCCCCACAGGAGGATTTGGTCGTCATCCCGCAGTCGCTTGATCCCGTAGACATCGGTCGGCCCCCAGATGTCTGTACAGCCGCGGAGGATGGGGTGCTCTGCCGTCTCCTGGTTGATCACCCCCCGCGTGCTCTCGTGACCGTGGTGCCCGTGGTGGCTGACCCAGGTATCCCCCAACACCGCCTGCCCGAATCCGCCGGGCGGATCCTTGCTGCGCCAATCGTACTTGGCGTAGGGGCTGGACCGGTCCCGGTAATGGAACGCATGGGTCGCGGTGCGCAAGCCGATCATGGGCTTGCCCGAGTTCGCGAACTCGACAATCGGCTTCATCTGCTCGTCAGGCAAATGCCGAAACCGCGTGAACAGCACCATGAGGTCCGCGTCAGCCAACTGGTGCGTACCGGGAATGTTCTGTTGATATTCCGGCTTGATGGTGCCGTCTTGGGGATCGATAGCGAACAGGACGGTGCACTTGAAGCCGTGTCGAGCGGCGAGGATTTTGGCAAGCTGCGGCATCGCCTCCTCGCTGCGATACTCGTCGTCACCGGTGACAAACAGGATGTGCTTGCCGCGTCCCGGCCCTTTTTCGCCCTCGTAAACCACCCACGGGTCATTGCCCGCAGCCGACGAGGTGGCCAGGAAGACCATCCCGCCCATGGTGACCAAAAACGTGGCCAGCAAGTTCGCACCGCTCATGAAAATGCCTTTCTCGTGAAAAACATAGCTCGTGTAGCTACCGTTCCGCCAGGAAAATCCTCTGTCCTTTATTTCATTTTAGTGAATCGGCGTCTCGTTGGCAGGCAGCCATCATCCCCTCAGGATCGCCCCGCCCACGCACCCGGAGTTTTCACTAAATTCGCAATCCGCGACGGGAAATCTTTGCCTGGCCAGGAAGAGGACCCGATTTGGACCGTCAGGCGTATCGATCTTAGCTGCAGCCTCCAATGGCGACGTCGGACGCGGCCAGGCAGAGACTCGGCCGTCGCCCGGCAGATGGCCGTTTCGAAATGCGGGCTCAGTCCCATGCCGTTTTATGGATGACCCGTCTGTTCGCCCGGGGCGAAGCAGGGGCAGGAAAAAGTCTGGGGGGGTCCGCCTCAGGGTCGGCGATCTCCCAAAAAACCCGCCGCCGGGCGGCGAGAGGCTCCTGCCTGTGGGCGCCAGGTCCAGGTCCGGCAGGCCTTAAGAAAATCATGTCGCGAGGCGACGGNNTGCAGGTCGTCCAGCGTGAGGTATTCTTGGGCGCTGTGCGCTTGAGCGATCTGGCCGGGGCCCAGCACGATTGCCGGCAGCCCGGCACTGGCGAAACTGCTGGCGTGCGTCCCATACTTGGCCCCGACAGCCTCTGACGCCATGTCCAGCGAATCCAGCACACGACCGATACGGCTGGCGAATTCGCGATTCAAATCGGGCGACAGCGCAGGCTCGATAGTCGGCGGATCTTGAACCACCTCCAGGTCCGTGTGCTGCTGGCGTACCCGCTCTAAAATCGATTCCACCGCACCTGCCACCGCCCTGCCGTCCTCACCCGGCACAGTCCGCCGGTCCAACCAGATTTCACAAGATTCCGGGATGACATTGATCAGTGTCCCGCCGCGGATCAGGTTCACACTGCATTGAGCCTTGCCTACCAGGGGATGCGATGCGTCCAGGGTCGGGATGTACTGCCGCTCGAGAGCGTCCATCACGATCGTCATGCTCCGGATCGCCGAGCGACCTTGGGGGGGATCGGAGGAATGAGCGGCCACGCCTTGGGTACGGATCCGCCAACGGACGGTGCCGTTGTGAGCCGTCACCATCCGCAGGCTGGTCGGCTCGCCGACCACTACACCCGCCGGACGCCAACCCAGCCCCTCCAGGTGGTGATCAACAAACGCCCGCACCCCGCTCCGTCCGGCCTCTTCGTCGATCGTGTAAAGAAGGGCCACATTGACCTCCAACCGCCGCTCTGCGACCGCTTCCTTCAGTGCCCACAGCATGGCGGCCCCCGTCCCCTTGGTGTCGCAGGCACCCCGCCCAAAGATCCGGCCGTCGGCAACTTTTCCCTCAAACGGTTCGATGGTCATTCCCTGCACATCCACCGTATCCAGATGGCTATCGAATAACAGCCAGGGCCGTGAAGAATCCGTGGGATGCGTGACCAGCAGATTGAAGCCAACGTTGTCCACCGTCAGCCGGGTTGTCTGCAATCCCCAGCGGGCGGCAAGCGATTCCAGAAATTCAGCCAGCTGCCCTTCCACGAACGGGACCCCCTCGGCGGTTCGATTCACGGTGTTAAAACCGATCATCCGCCGCAACAGTTCCAGGCAGCTGGAGGGACCGCCGCGGATGGTGGCCGAAGGAGACATAGCGCGATGCAGGGAGCGTGGGAGATGCGAATTGAGCAGGCCCGCCAGGGGACAGCCTACGGCACCAGCCGCCCCTGGCACAAGGAAGGGCAGCTGCGGGTCGGGGAATCGTCATCCGTCCTCTTGGGAAGGGGGCGGGCCTGACGAAGGTGGCCATAAAAAACCACCACCACTCGGCAGTTTAAGGAGCCTTTTGATGAATCGGAAGTGTCGCACGCGGAATAGATGCTCCAGGAAGGGGCTGCAGCAGTTTCTACCCTGAGCAGAACCTCGGCACAGACGGCGGGGGCAGTCCGCTGGTAATGAATCACGCCCACCGGGCGGCTTGAGCCCGCTGCTTGCGTACAGCCAGCACACGGTTATGCGGGAACATTGTTACCCTACAAAAATCAGCTATAATTAACTAATGACCTGTTTCCAGATCGCGGTCGTCAGTACCGAGCTCAAACACCTCGGTGGTTGGTACCAGGCCCTCAAGGCAGGTAGCAGACTGCGGCGAAGAGCTGTGGACCGCCGCTTTGTTGATCTTTTCACCTGTCGTGGGGACTTGGCATCGGCCTCGTCCTGTTCCATTGTACAAGTGCCCCCCGGGACTACACCTGCAAACAACACGCCATGGTGTCGGCCGAGAGTTTGGGCCAGATGACCTGGTGGAATGGGACTTGCAGAGAGTTTTCGCGGGGGTGAGCTGCAATCGCGGTAAATTTTTCCTACGCAAACACCTTCGTCAATCTTGCGTATAGTTTCCCGTTTATTTTCAATTGACCCCGTAGCAGCTGGATCACGCATTGGACCTCCTGAGTGCCGCTGCCTGAACGATGAAAACTTCTCCCGT
>JABAOF010011645.1_pt2 | contig 11227 bp, 8 predicted proteins | sample 7062171 | NCBI WGS metagenome assembly JABAOF01 (sample SAMN14538628, study PRJNA623070) | marine sediment metagenome | biome: marine biome [ENVO:00000428]; feature: marine pelagic biome [ENVO:01000023]; material: deep marine sediment [ENVO:00002113] | place: India: Gulf of Khambhat ... | reverse complement strand
GACGACGCACACAAGTATTACAAGCTTCAATTAGCCTTGGCACTGGAGCCGCTGCTTGGCCCTGCGGATGAGCAATACTTCGAGGCTCTTGCCGCAGCGCCGGTTACCTGGCGGGAAATTGCCCAAGACCCGAATGTGGCCTCGCTAATCAATGCGCTGAAATCGGCTGATAGCATATTTGCCGACGATGAGGAATTCGTCAGCAATTATCTGTCCTTAAGGCAAAATCCTGGCAGGTTCAATCGCGCCGCCTTTGAGGCGATAGATAATTTCAGAGGCACAGAAGGCCTGGAAATGTTTGATATTTTTGCCAAGGCCTACCAGTTGCGTAAAGTCTGGAAACTTGAACCTGTTTTGATACGCTACTTAAATAAAAACTATGGCCCTATCGACTTCAGTGACCCGAATAGGCACCTGCCTTTGGATTGGCGGCATCCCGACAGTCACGCAATTTACTGGGGTGTTAAAGGCCTCCAAATAGCCGCTAAAGAGCAGGACCGTGAGATTGGGATGACCGAAACCAACACCGACCGTATCGTCTTTCATAGTTTGCAGAATTTATTCCGCAACGGCAAAATGTTCATCTATGATGTGCCGCTTCAAGCATCCTCACAGGATTCTTCGCAAGAACCACGGGTGCAGATATTCAAGGAAGTATTTTTGCGAATGGACCTAAGGATGTTTGAGCCGTACAATAAATGTGTGCTGGCAAATCTCGAAAAATACAAAGACGACGAAAGCAGCTATAGGTCCCTTCAAAACGGCCATCGCAATATGCTCAAGAATGCGTTGCTTAATTTTTATCAATCTGGGCATGAGCGCCAGGCGCAAAAAATTTACAATCAATTGAGAGAACTATATCCCTTAGAGGAATTTAAAGTAACGCTCGTGGAATTTGCAAGGAAGCGCCTGCTTGAAGAGCTCGAGACAATCGGCATTAACGATGCAAAAGAGCAGATAATATCGCTTCTTCGGGAAAGCTACTTCAGATACGCACTGCGTGACGATAACGAGGCATCCGGCAGAGAGAAACTGGCGGAAGAAGTTCATAGTTATTACCAGGGAAAATATAGAGATGAGAACAGGATTGACCTGCCTGATTTTAGGTTGTTAAGATACTTCGCACTTATCGACTTCCTTAATGACCAGCAATATCCGCCTAACTTAAGAGGCAGTCTGCTTGGCCGAATAAACATCGAAAGGCCCAAACTTGCTGAGCAATTGGAGCAGCAGCACCAGGAATTGCTCAAAAGATTAGAACAATCAGAACAACAAAAATGATACGCTGAACGAGCTTCTGGCATGCACAATACAGTCTGGGGACAACTAACCCCTTCGCAAAGAAAAGCTGTTTTTCATGTAGAAGGGCCGTTGCTTGTTCTTGCTGGCCCCGGCAGCGGCAAAACCCGCGTAATTACGTATCGAATCGCAGCGCTTATCGATTCGGGCATCCAGCCGTACAATATTTGCGCAATAACTTTCACCAACAAAGCCGCCGACGAGATGCGCCAAAGAGCAGTCGCTCTCGGAGCTTCCGCTGGTGCGCATATCAGCACCTTTCACTCTTTATGCGTAAGGATACTTCGTCGGTATGCAGATAAGGCGGGCATAAATCCCAACTTTAGTGTATATGACGAGTCCGACCAGGTCAGATGTATCAAGCAGGCCGTAAAAGACTGTGAACTTGATACCACAAATTTCCCGCCCGCTCGAATGCTCGACGCAATATCTACCCTGAAAAACAACCTGATAGATGCTGAATCTTTCAAAAGCAGAGCAGACGATTTTTTTTCCAAAACGTTGGCCGTAATATATCTTCGTTATCAGAGCATCCTGAGCGAGCGAAACGGTCTGGATTTTGACGACTTGTTGATGAAGGCCGCTTTTTTGCTGCAAGACTGTCCGGATGTTTGTTGTGAGCTTGGCGAGCGTTTCAAATTCCTGCTCATCGACGAATATCAGGACACCAATCACGCCCAGTACAGAATCGCTAAAGCCCTTGTTTCACAGCACAACAATATTTGCGCAACCGGCGACCCCGACCAGTCCATCTACCGCTGGCGCGGCGCCGACATCCGCAACATATTGGCCTTTGAAAGCGATTGGCCTGATGCCACCGTTGTTAAGCTCGAACAAAATTTCCGCAGTACCGCCAATATCCTCGAGGCAGCCGATAACTTGATTGCATTTAACCGAAATCGAAAAGAGAAGAAACTTGTCCCCACAAGGCCCCGCGACAAGGATGTAGTTGTAGGTGTTTGCGAGGATGAGACTGAAGAGGCCCAGGCCATTGTCCAGCAGGTAAAAGAATTAGCGAACGGAGGTGCCTCTCTCAAAGACATTGCCGTATTCTATCGTGTTAACGCTATGAGCAGGGTGCTGGAAGAAGCGTTCATCCAGAACAAAATACCATATCAGGTCGTTCGCGGCGTGGAATTCTACAATAGAAAGGAAATCCGCGACCTGCTCGCTTATTTGAAAGTCCTTGTCAATCCTAATGATGAGATTGCACTGTTGCGCATCATCAACACGCCCGCCCGCGGTATAGGAAAAACTACGATTGACAGGGTTCGTGCTTATGCTGCCCGCAATAATATTACCTTTTTCGAGGCCCTGAAGAAGTCAGAGCATATCGATTCAGTTTCTAAGGCCGCAAAGGCCAAGCTCGCATCTTTTGTCAATATGCTCAAGCAGTTCAAGAAGGATATTGCCGGTCAGGTTGCGCCGCTGGCCGAGCGTGTCTCTGTCGAATCGGGGCTGGTTGATTCTCTACAGGCGGCCGGCCCTAAGGGCGAAGGCGCACTGGAGAACGTTAACGAGCTGATAAGCGCCGCTGCCGTTTATGACGAGCAGGCGGAGCAGCCCTCACTGGTTGACTATCTTCAGCAAATATCGCTCTTCAGCGATGCCGATGCGTATGATGCCGAAAGCTCCCGTGTCGCCTTGATGACCCTGCACGCCGCAAAAGGGCTCGAATTTGAAAATGTCTTTATCGTCGGGGTCGAAGACGGCTTACTGCCCCATGAAAGAAGTAACGCCGGCGAAGATGAAGATGAGCTGGAAGAGGAGCGCAGACTCTTTTTTGTCGGTATAACCCGCGCCAAAACCGGCTTGTATATAAGTTATGCCCGATACCGAACAGTACGAGGCCAGATGCTGCGCACAATACCCTCGCAGTTTCTTTTTGAACTTGGTGGTGACCTCGTCGAACAGGCCCAAGAAAATCGACATTACGATGATATTGACAATATCAGTCAAGTTCATTTTGAGGCAGGCCAGTTGGTGCGGCACAAAACTTTCGGCCTGGGCAGGGTCAAAGAGTTTATCGATATGGGCGAAAACAGCGTGGTCGTAGTCGAATTTGACTCTGGACAGACAAAATCCCTGATGGTAAAATACGCCGGCCTTTCAAAGACATGAAGCCTTACAAGCCCGAACAGAAAGGAGCTGAAGATGAAAAAAGAAATTAATCGAAGGAAATTTCTGCAAATAACAGCGGGTGGAAGCGCTTTATGCCTTGGCGGTTCGGGCATTTTAGCATTCGGTGCAAATCCAAAAAGGTCGAGGCTTATAAGCCCGGGCTGCAGAAGAACAAAAGTTAAAGTTGCCAGGATTTATATGGGCACTTCGCATGGCCTTTGGCCCAAACCAAAGTTGAATTTGAAAAACGAAGTCCGGTTTTATGAATCCGAGTTTGCAAAATTAAAGCACGAGCTGTCCGATGTAGAGTTTGTTGTGGATGAATTGGTCACTTCTGCGGAGCAGGCCGGTCGGCTCAAAGGCAGATTAAAAGACGTTGACGGTATTCTGGCGATTCACTTCAACATTGGAGTAAGGCCGATTCTGGATGAAATTCTCAGCGCTGGTAAGCCGACAGTGGTTTTTGCCGTTCCGTATTCCGGGCATGGGTGGACCGGATTCGGCGCTTTGCAAAAACAGCAACTGGGCGCCAAGATGGAATGTATGCTCACCAGTGATTATAAGCAGCTGGCAGTTGCTGTAAGACCTTTTCGCGCGATTCATCATTTGAGGGAAGCCAAGATTCTTAATGTCACGGAGCGGTCATTTGACCGTTATTCTAAGGACATAAAAAATAAGTTTGGCACAGAGATTAAACAGGTCGAGCTCAAACGAGTACAGGATGCTTATGATGGCATCAGCGATCGCGAAGCGAGATTGGAAACCGAGCGATGGATCAAAGAAGCTGAAAAGGTTGTAGAACCCCCCAAGAGAGAAGTATTCAAGTCCTGCAAACTGGCACTGGCTCTTGAAAGGTTGCTGGATGAAGAGGATGCAACCGTTATGGCTGTTGATTGTTACGGTACGATGTGGGATAAAACCATTAAACTGCCGGCTTACCCATGTCTCGGCTTCACGAGGTTAAATAATATGGGGTTGGGTGGTATTTGCGAATCAGATTTGCAGTGTGCCATGACTCATATACTGTTCCAGGGATTAGTGGGAAAGCCGGGCTTTATCAGCGACCCTACCGTGGATGAATCCAACAACAGTATCATTCTGGCTCACTGTCTTGGTACGACAAAAATGGATGGTCCGGACGGGCCGGCGGCTCCGTACAAGTTACGCACGGTTATGGAGCGTCAGGAAGGGGTCGTTCCACAAGTGGAAATGCGCATCGGCGAAAAAGTCACTCAGGCCAAATTGATTGGTACGGATCTTTTACTATATTTCACAGGCGAAATTATCGATGCCCCGGTGTCGGTTGACGTAGACAGGGCCTGCCGTACCAAGATTACGGTCAAGGTCCACGGCGATGTGACGACGTTGTGGAAGAACTGGTCGTATGGACTGCATCGGCAGACATGCTATGGAGATATCAGCGAAGACCTTGCGCGCTTCTGTAGATTTAAAGAAATTGAACTGGTAAATGAGGCGGTGTGAGTAGAACCATTGCTTGAAATAAAAGGCACAGCCGGCATTAGGTTGTGCCTTTCCGTTTTAAACCTTGGGTGACAGAGGAGACTGTTGTAAAATGGCGACTTTGGCAGAAGGTTTTTGAAAATTTCTGTGAAAGGAGGACATTGTGAATCGGCGTGATTTTTTCAAAGCCGCGGGTCTCGGGGCGGTGTCGTCAGCCTTGCCGACGTCTTTGCTCGCCGCGGAAGAACGAAGGGACAACATTCTAAGCCAAGTCGATACCCGCATCGAGAAATACCGCAAAGGTGATGTGTCGCTGAAACTTGTCGGGCCGGGTGGCAAACAACTTAAGACCGGCCTGACTTTGAAGATAGAACAGAAGCGGCATAAGTTTTTATTCGGCTGTAATATCTTCAAGTTGGGCAGGTGCAGGACACGTGAGGATAACGCTGCCTACGAGAATCAGTTCGCTGCGCTGCTGAACTATGCAACGCTTCCTTTTTATTGGTGGAATTACGAGCGCCAGCGCGGCAGGCCGGATGATGACCGCACCGAAGAAATCGTCCGCTGGTGTAAGGCCCATGACGTAACGACCAAGGGCCATCCGCTTGCCTGGAACTGGGGACAGCCGAGGTGGCTCCCCAAGGACCCTGACTCAGCGATGCAACTACAGTTCAACCGTATCGAGCGTTGTGTTCGGCGATTCAAAAATGATATTGACATCTGGGATGTGGTTAATGAGGCAACGCATTACGATCGTGATAAGGCTAAGAAGGATGCTCCGGTGTTGACCGAGGCCATCAGTAGAATGGGCGTCGGGGCATACGTCCGCGAGGCGTTTGAGACGGCACGCAAGGCAAATCCGAAGGCCACGCTGGTCATCAACGATTATCGAACCGATCAGTCTTATGCTGAAAAGGTGATTTCACAACTTATCGACGGCAGCGGGCATCCGCTCTACGACGTTATCGGCATTCAATCACACATGCACGGTAGCTATTGGGGAACGCAGCGCGCCTGGGAAGTCTGTGAAGGGTTCGCGAAGTTTAGAAAGCCACTGCATTTCACCGAACTAACAATCGTCTCAGGTCCCAGGAAAAAGCCAAGATGGAATACCACCACGGAGGGTGAAAAACGTCAGGCTGAGCAAGTGGCGGAATTTTACCGTGTCCTTTTCTCGCATCCAGCCGTGGAGGCCATTACCTGGTGGGACTTCAGTGACCAACAGGCATGGCAGGGGGCGCCGGCAGGACTCGTGCGGGCCGACATGACGCCTAAGCCGGCTTACAATGAATTGCAACGGCTCATCAAAGGCAAGTGGTGGACGCAAACCAGAACAACAGTTGCCGACGGAGGCAAAGCCCGCTTCCGTGGCTTCTTCGGGCAATACGAAGTTACCGCGCGCGTTGGTGGCCGCGAGTTGACCGGCACCTTCCGGTTCGATAAAACGGCAAAAGAAATAATAGAGGTGCGATTGAAAACATAAGGTTATGAATAATTGTGTGTTTTGATAAATCTAAGCGTTATATCACCTAAAGGAGCCTGTGATGCGTAGAGTATTTTGTGGTTTTATTCTCGTTGGATTGTTGTTGGCTGCCACAAGAAACCTGTATGAGACGGCTCAGGCCGAAAGTAAAAGTCAGCAGCTTTCTGAGCAAAACTATATCAAGGTGAGGGTCAAAAGAAAACCGACAGACAAGGATTGGACTCTGCGTGATACCCGCACAATAGAATTACTGGAGGATTTTAAGCTAGGTTCAAAGAAAATTCGGCTGAGCAAGTATGGCGGCCAGCTTGGCAGCAGGGCTGAGGCAAAAGGTTATTTTTATCCAAAGAAGATGGCAGGCAGATGGTGGCTGGTTGACCCCGATGGAAATCTGTTCATAAATGTAGGCGTATGCTCAGTCCGCATGGGCCGTTCCGAGATAAGCCGGAGGCCGGGCAGGGAAAGGTTCGGCACGCCGGAGAAGTGGGCTGAATTTTCTACCACACTTCTTGCCGAGTATGGCTTTAACGGAACGGGCGGATGGTCGGATTCGGATCTTTTGCGGGCGGCCCCGCATCGGCTGGCATATACCCTTTCGTGGAGCTTTATGGGGGCGTTCGGCAGGTCCAAGAGGCTTGTACGGCAGGAACCGGGGCATCTCGGATACCCTGACAGGTGCATTCTGGTATTTCATCCGGATTTTGAGAAGTTTTGCGATTATTACGCCAAACAGCTCGCTGCGGCCAAAGACGACCCATGGCTGATAGGGCATTTTTCGGATAATGAGCTGCCTGTTGTCTCTGATATGCTGGACAGGTCGTTGCGGCTTGATGTTAATAATCCGGACCTTCGGTATGGCTATGAGGCGGCCAAGAAATGGCTCAATAAGAGGAAAGGTAGGCAAGCGGGGCTGAACGATATAACCGATGCTGACCGGCGGGCTTTCCTTGGTTATGCGTTCGACAGGTATTTTCAGGTAACCACCAATGCCATTCGCAGGTACGACTCAAACCATTTGTGTCTCGGCTCGAGGCTGCACGGCAGGGCGCTGAGTATGCCACATATGTTCGAAGCAGCCGGTAAGTATCTGGACGTGATAGCGGTGAACTATTATGGTGCATGGGGACCGGACGCCGAGAGAATGGCGATGTGGGGCCGTGAGTCGGGCAGGCCTTTCATGATTACGGAATTTTACGCCAAAGGACATGATTCGGGCCTGCCGAACAATACCGGTGCCGGCTGGCTGGTTCCAACACAAAAGGACAGAGGCCGGTTCTATCAGCATTTCACGATGGGGCTGCTTGAATCCAAATTTTGTGTCGGCTGGCACTGGTTCAAGTACAGAGATAATAATCCGGAGGATTTGAGCACAGACCCATCTAACCGTGACTCAAACAAGGGAATAGTTGACTATCAGCATAAGCCATATCTTATACTGCTTGAGGATGTGAAGAAACTGAATAACCAGGTGTATGCCCTTATTGACTACTTCGATTCGAGGTGAGGGCGCGCAGCAGCGAGCAGGGAGAAGTAAAGTGTTTCGGGGTGGTGGTAGTACTTTTGCAAAAGGTTTGGATTGCGTCCCAGGTATGAGACGTTATAATGGGATGCCAATGAAAAATATCAAGGAGAAAGTAGTTATTTTCGATGGAGATAGGATGAAGCGTCGTGATTTTCTAAAAGCTGCGAGTGTTGGTGCAGCGGCTCTGGCTGTGCCGGGATGTGCTTATGTCCAGCAGCGAGGCGTCAGAGGCGGGAAAAAGCCCAATATTGTCTACATAATGCTGGATGAGCTTGCCTATTTTGAGTTGTCCTGTATGGGCAATAAATATCTGCAGACGGCGAACATTGACCGTATGGCGGCCGAGGGTATGCGCTTCACACAGGCGTTGGCGGGTGCTCCGGTGTGCGCGCCGACGCGTAGCGTATTGATGACCGGCCAGCATACGGGACATACGACGGTGCGCACAAACCCGGGGGGAGTGCCGTTGCGTGCCGAGGATGTGACGGTTGCCGAAGTGCTCAAAGAAGCCGGCTATGCCACCGGTGGATTTGGCAAGTGGGGCTGCGGCGACCGCGGCACTACCGGTGTTCCTGAGAGGCACGGCTTCGATATTTTCTTCGGTTATTATCATCAAGTCCACGCTCACTCATATTTCCCCAACTACCTTGTGCGAAGCGGCGAGAAAGTTCCTCTTGAGGGCAATACCGGAGATTTCTACGAAGGAAAGCAATTCGCGCAATATCTAATCTTTGATGAGTCGATAAAGTTCATTCGTGAAAATAAGGACAGGCCGTTTTTCTGCTACTGCGCGTGGACTCCGCCGCACGGTCGATGGGGTATTCCGGAGGATGAACCGGCCTGGCTGGAATTCAAGGATAAGCCCTGGCCCGCCGGCCAAAGAAGACCGGAAGATGCAAAGGTTTATGCTGCTATGGTGAAAATGATTGACCGCCAAATCGGGCAAATCTTCGCTTTGCTCAAAGAACTCGAAATCGACGATAACACGGTTGTATTCGTCTGCGGTGATAATGGTGGGGCTCGCTATTTCGACCACTTCTTCAATTCCAACGGGCATTTTCGAGGACGAAAAGGAAATTTATATGAAGGTGGTCTGCGTATACCAATGATTGTGCGCTGGCCCGGTAAAATCAAAGCCGGCGTTGTCAGCGATTATCTCTGGTATTTCCCGGATGTTATGCCGACCTTGGCGGAACTTGCTGGGGTTGAACCGCCGGACAATATCGATGGAATATCAATCGTCCCGACCCTGTTGGGCGAGAGCGCTGCCGGGCGCAAGCAGAAAAAGCACAAATTCCTATACTGGGAGTACAAAGGTCAGACGGCTGTGCGAATGGGCGATTGGAAGGCCGTTCAGCCGGGTAAAAACAAACCTTTTGAGCTATATGACCTCAGCAGAGACATCGGTGAAGAGAATAACATTGCTGCTGAACATCCTGAAATCTTAGGCAAGATGAAGGCCTATGCGAAGCAGGCCCACACCGAGAACATCCCGGGCGGCTGGGTCGATGAAGAAAAAGCTTTCAAGGGTCATGGGTTCCACTAAGAGATATGCCAGTGGTATATTAGCGAAAACAAAACTGTGTATCTTTCGGGAATCTTAAGAACGATTGGGAAGGAATATAGTAGTGCCGAAAGCAGAAGTTAAACTCCACTATAAAAATGTTATGGCAGATGTTATAGGTGACGAACACGGCATCACGCCTGCCCAACTAAAAGACCTTGCTAAACAAACCTCACCGTTAATTCAACAATTGAACGAGGAAAGAGGAACCGGTAAAATCCCTTATCGGGACCTGCCGTATAACTCGGAAATCTCTCGAGAGGTCAAAGAATTGGTTAAGGAGTTAAAAGGTCGATGCGAGAATCTGGTTGTCTTCGGAATCGGCGGCTCTGCTCTTGGCAGCATTGCTTTACAGACGGCCCTGAATCCCTATATGCATAATCTTGACGACGCACAACGGACCGGTCCGCGCCTCTTCGTCTTCGACAATATTGACCCTATGCAACTGAATTCGTTTTTGAAGTGGCTTAATAACAATGACAGGCTCAATAAGACTATTTTCAATGTTATCAGTAAAACTGGCACAGCCGCAGAGACCATGAGTCAATTCATGGTCATTCGCAAACTGCTTACGGACAAGTTGGGCCCAGAAAGCTTACGAAACCACGTAATCGTAATCACAGGTCCTGACGAGAATCCACTTCGTAGAATCGCCGCTAAAGACAAGTTTCCAGACCCTCTTGAAGTTCCTGAGGGTGTCGGAGGCAGATTTAGCGTGTTAAGCGCGGTCGGTCTGTTCAGCGCCGCTATGTGTGGGATTGACATCGATTCACTTTTGGCAGGTGCCCGTGATATGGACACCAGAGTCAAGTGCGAAGATTTTTACAGGAATCCCGCAGCAATCAATGCAGCCATAAACTATCATTTCTACAATCACGGCAAAAATATCTCAGTGATAATGCCATACAGCTATCACCTCAAGGATTTAGCTGATTGGTTCCGCCAACTGTGGGCCGAAAGTCTCGGCAAGGCAGAAGACATGAGAGGCAACCAAGTACATATAGGCCCCACACCTGTTAAGGCTCTCGGTGCCACCGACCAACACAGCCAGTTGCAATTGTACCTGGAAGGACCTAACGATAAATTGATCACATTTCTGCAGGTAAACAATTTTGGTGAGAGCCTTGAGGTAGGCCCGGTCCCGGATTATACCTCTGAACTTCATTATCTTGGCGGTAAAAATTTGGGCACACTTCTCAACAACGAGAAAAAGGCCACCGAGTACAGTCTTTTGAAGAACAAGCATCCCTGCCTAACGGTTCTTTTCGACGAGGTAAATGCCTATACTGTCGGCCAATTTATTTACTTGTACGAGGTGACAACATCTCTTACCGGCGCACTGTTTGGAATAAACCCCTACGATCAACCCTCGGTTAAAGCTGTCAGAGAAGCCATCCCGGCCTTGAGCAGCCCGTACTCCCCCGGGGACGAAGAATGGGCAAAGGAAATCCGGTCCATAGTGGAAGTTGACGACAGGTTCCTGGTCTGATACATTTTGCCGCATCTGATTCTTCGGCGGATTAGAGGATTTGACAATGAATTATGCAGTGATAATGGCGGGGGGTAGTGGAAAAAGGTTATGGCCGCTCAGCCGTAAGAAGCGCCCCAAACAGGTTTTGAGGCTTCTCAATGGGCAAACGCTTCTTCGCCGTTGTTTCGAGCGTCTCCGGCCGATGTTCGATATAAGGGACATAATCGTTCTTACAAACGCCGGCTACGCAGATGTGGTCCGTGAGAACCTGCCCGAAATGCCCTTTAATAATGTCATCGCTGAGCC
>JABAOF010001918.1_pt1 | contig 11227 bp, 15 predicted proteins | sample 7062171 | NCBI WGS metagenome assembly JABAOF01 (sample SAMN14538628, study PRJNA623070) | marine sediment metagenome | biome: marine biome [ENVO:00000428]; feature: marine pelagic biome [ENVO:01000023]; material: deep marine sediment [ENVO:00002113] | place: India: Gulf of Khambhat ... | reverse complement strand
TGTCTGCAGAGCTAAGAGCTTCGCAAGGTGTGAAATCTCTACCAGTGAGAAGTGGAGACACTGTCCGCATAATGCGTGGGGACTTCAAAGGATTTGAAGGCAAAGTCACTCGAATCGACAGGAAAAATTATCGGATGTATGTTGAGGGGCTGACCCGAGAGAAGGCTGACGGAACTACAATATTCGTTCCGATTCACCCTTCCAAAGTTATGATAGCACGTCTAGATCTGGACGACAAGTGGCGAAGGAAAATCTTGGAAAGAAAAAGGATGACCCGTGAGCAGAGAGAAGAAGTAGAGGAGAAACCAAAGACGGAAGAGACTGCGAAAGCGAAAGAAGCTGGAGAAGAAAGAACGTCGAAGAGGACAAGAAAACGAACAAAGACCCGAAAGAAAACAGAGAAGAAAACAGAGAAGTCAGAAAGACCCAGGAAAACCAAGAAGACAAGCGAGAAAAAGACTCGAGGTAATAGGATGAGAAAAGATGAAGGAAGCCGTAAAGTCAAGGGAGGAGAATGACTTGGGCAAGAAGGGAGGGTCTAAAGGACTTAAACGTAATCCTGCTCCTGGTTTCTGGCCGATCCATAGAAAGGAGTATGTCTGGGTTGTTAAGCCTTCTTGTGGGCCCCATTCTCTTGAAAACTGTCTCCCCTTGGCCATGGTCCTGCGGGATGTCTTAGCATTGGCCAAGACGAGAAAAGAGGCTAAAATAATGGTGTCTCAGGGGAAGGTGTATGTGGATGGCAAGGTTCGTCAAGAAGATGATTTTCCGATAGGTCTGATGGATGTGTTTTCTCTTCCGGAAGCTGGCAGATCCTTCCGCATAATGCCTTCTTACAAGGGTCTGATTCTTCACAGCATCAAAAAGGAAGAGTCTAGCTTCAAGCTCTGTAGAATTGAGAACAAAAATTCTGTCGGAGGCGAACATCTACAGCTTAATCTCCATGACGGTTCAAACATAATTGTACAGATTCCTGAGGCAGGGGACTCTCAACCAAACACTTACAGTACTTTCAACACCTTGAAGATAAGCTTGCCGGAAAGGGAAATGCTTGAACAAGTAAAGATGAAGGAAAAGGCATCCGCATTGATAACTGGTGGCAAGAACATCGGAAAACATGGGAAGATAGTGAAAATCGAAGAGATGGAAGGGAAGAAGCGAAGAGATGCCTTAGTGACAATTGAAGACGAAAGTGGAAACCGCTTCCAAACCATCCTGAACCTCGTCTTTTCGATAGGGGAATCGAAACCTATCATATCTCTACCGGAGGACAGCTCCCTTGTCTGAAGGAAAAATGCAAGAAAAGTGGGAAGAAAATCCCATGCTTAAGCCGAAGATCGAAAAAGTCGTTGTCAACATCAGTGTAGGCAAATCAGGGGAGCCTCTGGAAAAAGCCGCTAGAGTTTTGAAAGACCTGACGGGTCAAGCACCATGCAAAAGGAAGGCTAAACAGACTATCAGAGACTTTGGAATAAGGAAAGGCGAACCAATTGCATGCATCGTAAGTCTCAGAGGGGAACGGGCATTAGAGTTTCTGAAGAAAGTTCGTCCAGTAATTGACAACAAGCTGCCCAGAAGATCCTTTGACAAGTATGGAAACTTTTCATTCGGCATAGATGAACATATTGAGATTCCAGGCGTGAGATATGATCCCGAGATTGGGATATTCGGCATGGATATCGCTGTTTCACTCGGCCGCCCTGGCTATCGAGTCAAAAAGAGAAGAATACAGAAGTCAAGGATAGGCTCAAGACATATCCTGACACCTGATGAGGCTATCCTATTCGTCAGAAGCAATCTAGAAGTTGAAGTGGTATAGTTACCGGAGAGATCAGGATGAGTGAGGGTAAGTCAAAGACAGGAAAACAGGGAACAAATAAGCCAAAATGCATTCGATGCGGTTCCTACGGGTCCGTCATTCGACGTTACGATTTGTATCTGTGTCGTCAATGCTTTAGAGAGGTAGCCGAAAAACTGGGATTCAAGAAGTATGAATAATGAGGAAATTAAGATGGACACTTTGGCAAACGGACTGACGACGATTATTAACAACGAGATGCGCAACAAGAACGAATGCGTAATCCGTCCGGCCTCCAAGCTTTTGGGTAGAGTACTAAGAGTTATGCAGCTAAACGGTTACATTGGAGAATTCGAATTCATTGACGACAGAAGGTCAGGAAAGTTCAAAGTTCAACTACTAGGAAGGATAAACAGGTGCGGAGCCATCAGACCCCGCTTTGCAGTCAAAACTGACAAATTCGAGGAGTGGGAGAAGAAATTCCTCCCATCAAGGGAGGTCGGCGTACTTGTGGTCTCAACTCCTGAAGGGATTTTCTCCCACAAAGAGGCGAGAAAGAAACACGTTGGAGGTAGACTTCTAGCTTTCGTCTATTGACGGGTGCCTCACATGCATACTGTAGAGATCTCCGAAACCGTAGAAATTCCTGAAGAAGTAGAAGCATCATTGGAAGGAAGAAAGGTTACTATCAAAGGTCCCAAGGGAACGCTAATCAGGGACTTCTCTCATGCACCTGTCTCAATCGAATTGCAGGGGAAAAAGATTCGCGTCTGGGCTGAATGGCCCAGAAAGAAAGAGGCAGCATTAGTCGGCACCCTCCAGTCCCACATACGGAACATGATTACTGGAGTTCAACAGGGCTTCAAATGCAAATTGAAGACGGTCTTCTCCCACTTTCCAATATCGGTGAAAGTCCAAGGTAAGACTATCTTAGTCGAAAACTTCACGGGTGAGCGGAGTCCCAGAAGGGTCAGAATCATGGGTAGTGCCCAGGTTATGGTTCAAGGCGACGACATAATCGTTCAGGGCCTGAACATTGAAGATGTGAGTCAAACAGCCGCTAACATCGAACAAGCCACAAAGGTAAAACGTAAGGATCCACGGGTCTTCTTAGACGGCATCTATGTCTACGAGAAAGGCAAGGGGACAGAGCAATGAAAAGGCGAGACAACGAAGAGATCAATGAAGCCTTGAGACTGAGAAGCTGGGTTAAGAAGAAGAAACCTAAATTCCTTCGGCAAGAAAGCTGGCGATACAAACGGTTGAAAGAGAACTGGCGTAGACCAAGGGGCCTTGACAACAAAATCCGAAGGAAGATGAAAGGTTGGCCGCGCGCTGCAAATGTAGGATATAGGAGCCCAAAAGCCGCGAGAGGTCTTCACCCGTCAGGATACAAGGAGATCCTCGTGCATAATACTGAAGAACTGGGAGAAGTCGACCGTGAAACTAAAGCTATAAGAATAGCACATACGGTCGGTAAGAGAAAGCGAGTAAGGATTCTCTTAGAAGCTAAGAGAAGAGGAATGAATGTTTTGAACGTCAAAGAACCGGGAGAGCCAGGCAAAGAAGAAGAAGAGTCGGTGGAAGAGAAAGCAACGGAGGAAGAGGAGAAGAAGGAAGGAGAGGACGAATCAAACAGGGCAATTGAAGACTCGAAGCCCAAATCCAGCAAAATGGAGGAAATAGAGGGAGGAAAGAAAGGGCATGACAGATCTTAGAAGCCAGCGACGTCTCGCAGCAGAGATACTAAAGATTGGCCAGAATCGCGTGTGGATAGATCCTGACCAGACATACGATGTAGAGATGGCCATAACTAAGGAGGAAATTCGAAAGTTAATCCATGAAGGAGTCATCAGAAGGCTACCGGAGAAAGGCGTGAGTCGTGCTAGGGCACGCGTTCTGCACATGAAAAGGAAGAAAGGACTAAGGCGTGGACCCGGCAGCAAGAGCGGTTCGCTACATGCAAAGATTTCGAAGAAGGAAAGCTGGATGAGAAAAATCAGAGCTTTGAGGAGAAGACTTCGAGAGCTGAAGAATAGCCGAATAGTCACTAGACATACATATCGAAAGATCTACAATATGGCAGGCAGCGGCAAATTCGAATCGATTGCTGACATGGAGCGTTACTTGAAGACACGTGAGCTTTGGAGGAAACGTTGATGGCAAAGGGACCTCGCTACCGCGTATCTTTTAGAAGGAGGAGAGAAGGAAAGACAGACTACAAAGCTAGAAAAGGGCTACTGCTTTCTGGAAAACCACGCCTTATACCTAGGGTCTCGCACAAGAACACAGCGGTTCAAATAGTGGAAGCAAAACCCAATGGAGACCAAGTCCTCGTCTCTGCGCATAGCAGAGAGTTGACCGATAACCATGGATGGAAGGCTCCTAATGGGAATGTCCCAGCAGCCTATTTGACTGGTCTTCTCTGCGGATTGAAAGCCGGGGCAAAGGGCGTAAAGGAGGCGGTTCTCGACACCGGTCTGCATTCTCCTAAGAAGGGCGCGAGAGTCTTCGCTGCTCTAAAGGGCGTGTTGGACGCTGGTGTAGATGTTCCGCATAGCAAAGACAAGATTCCAGAAGAGAGCAGAACACAAGGAAAACACATTGAGGACTACGCGAAGACTTTAGCTCCTACTGTCGAAGAATATCAGGCTAGCTTTTCGAAATATCTGAAGAACGATTTAAGGCCTGAAAATCTTGTCAAGCATTTTGCAGAGGTCAAAATCGACATACTAAAATCGCTTAAAGGAGGAAAACGAGTCTGACGGCCAGAAGGCGTTTTAGAAGAAGAGAAGAGAGTCTTGAAGAATGGGTGCCTAGAACGCGGTTGGGTAAGATGATTCAGCAAGGCAGAATTGCATCTATCGAAGAGATTTTCATGGAGGGGTTGAAAATACGGGAGCCTCAGATCGTCGATGCTTTACTTCCAGATATTCAAGAGGAGGTTATCAACATCAATCTGGTTCAGAAGCAGACGGATGCTGGTGAAAAATCTAGGTTCAAAGCGATAGTTGCTGTCGGAAACAGAGATGGTTACGTTGGCTTGGGTTCAGGAAAGACAAGACAGGTAAGGGCAGCGATAGAAAAAGCGGCTGTAGATGCTCGCCTAAACGTTCTTCCTGTCCGAAGAGGATGCGGAAGCTGGGAATGTGGTTGCGGGAGACCCCATTCTCTGCAGTTTCAAGTGGAAGGAAGATGCGGGGCTGTTAACGTCGTTCTTCTGCCTGGGCCCAGAGGTTTGGGTCTTGTCGCGGGGGAAGTGGCGAAAGTTATTCTAGGACTTGCGGGGATAAAGGATTGCTGGACAAGAAGCTACGGTTCAACCAGAACTGTTCCATCCTTTGCTTACGCCGTCTTCGATGCGTTGAAAAGGACGTACAGCCTAATTACCCCAAGGGATTGGGTGAGTTAGATGGCTGGGAAATCGAAGAAATGCAAGTGCATAGTTGCTGTGAGAATCCGGGGAACAATACGTGCATCTCAGAAGGTGCGGGCAACACTTGAGATGCTGAATTTGACAAGAAACAATCAGGCGGTGCTAGTTGACAATCGTCCATCTTTTCTGGGCATGTTGAAGACAGCGCAGAACTTCGTCACTTATGGTGAGGCTTCAAAGGAAACTGTGGAAACACTGATAAACAAGAGGGGAAGACGGGAAGGCAATAAGAAGCTATCAGAAGATTATGCTAAGAATGTCGGTTGCAAATCTTTGGAAGGACTAGTAGAGGCTATATTCAGCTGTGAACTGGAATATTGGAAGCTCCCTCATGTCAAACCTGTTTTTAGACTGCACCCACCGACCAAGGGGTTTAAAGGGAAAGTAAAAAAGAGCTATGGAATGGGTGGTGAGCTTGGATATCGAGGAGAAAAGATCAACGAACTCGTAGACCGGATGGCCTGATCTGCTTGCCTCTAAGAGCGTTCTCCTGCGATACATTTTATAATTTCCCTACAAACGCTATGTTAGCCGAGGGGAAGAAGACTTGAGCGCGAAGTGGCGAGGACACAGAAAACCGCTAAGACGAGTTCGCGGGTCTGGAAACTTCAATTCAGAGCACTGGAAAGAAAGGTCATTTAGGGTCAAGAGACGAGGGATTGGAAACAGAATATCTTGCTACAGACGTAGTCTTCCTGATCTGTGTGGCAGAAGAAAAAAATGTAAGAAGCCTGAATCTCTGATCGACATATTCGAGGAACATGATAGAATAACTGTAGTTGCGGAGTTTGCAGGTTTTAAGGAGGAAAGCTTGGAAATACAGCTAAAGGGCCAGCGGTTGGTCTTGTCCGCCGAGAATCTGGACGAGAGATACTTCAAGACTGTAAGTCTTCCGGAAGAGGTCGTGCCACGTTCATTATGCACGTCATGCAGAAATGGCGTGCTTAAAGTACAGTTTGAGAAAGCTCTTAAGGAGAGACCACGGACAAGGTAGCTAGCCGAAAATGTTCAATGGATTTCGGAAAGGCAAGGTTAGACAGAGTAGCAGAATGCTAACCGTCGGATTATCGACTTTTTATAGGTTTTCGACTGAAAAAGTGAAAGCTGGTGGTCAAGTCTTGATGGACGCTGAAAAGTCAGGGAGTGACTGATGATCAATGGCTGGCAGATTTCTGAGTCTGTTCAAACCTGTTGCCCGGATTATCCCGGAGATTAAGGCACCGGAGCGAAGGGTTCGATTCAATGAGAAGCTCTTTTGGACAGCCGTAGTACTCATCGTCTATTTGATAATGACCGAAATCCCTTTGTATGGCATTGAAAGGACAGCGCTGGGGGAGCTTGCTGCCCTCCGGATAATCTTTGCCTCCAACCGTGGGAGTCTCATGGAACTTGGCATCGGTCCAATAGTGACTTCTGGCCTGATACTTCAGCTATTGGTGGGTTCGGCTATGATAGATTGTGACATGTCACGACCTGAAGACAGAAGTCTGTTCACCACAGCAAGCAAGGTCTTCTCTATAGTCCTCACAGGTGTTCAAGCCTCTGCCTACATAATAGGAGGAATGTACGGGACTATACCCAGCACATCAGCCATAATCGTCTTTCTACAATTACTAGCGGCTGGTGTAATTGTACTACTATTAGATGAACTCGTTCAGAAAGGATGGGGATTCGGCAGCGGAATAAGTCTGTTTATCATGGCTGGGGTTGCCCAACAGATCTTCTGGCAATCTTTCTCTCCTAGCACCGGTCTATTCGTTGGTAGTCTATCCCTTGTCCTTGGCGGCAATGAGCCGATTGCATTATGGATATTCGGGAGGGGGGCATATGCATCGTTTATTGGATTCGTAGCCACCCTTGCTGCCTTCCTAGTAATTATGTATGTGGAAGGTGTCAGGGTTGAACTGCCATTATCATATGCTGGTTACAGGGGATTCCGCAGCCGATATCCGATAAAGCTCCTATATGTTTCAAACCTTCCAGTAATATTTGCTTCAGCTCTGTTCGCCAACATCTACTTCTTTTCGCAGATCTTCTGGAGTATGAGTGGTCAGCCTGCGCCGGGACAGAACCTTTGGCTTGATCTTCTAGGGAAATTCAAATGGGTCACTCCTGAGGGGGGAGGAGAGGAGACTCTTCAGCCTGTAGGTGGACTCGTGTACTATGTTCTTTCTCCACGGAGTTTTTCAGCTGTCTTGGAAGATCCATCCAAGGCCCTCATATATATTGGGATTCTAGTCGCTTTTTCTGTCGTCTTTTCACTTACTTGGCTTGAAGTCGGAGGCTTAGACCCGTCAACGGTAGCTGGACAATTAGTCAGCGCGGGTATGCAGATCCCAGGGTACAGACGATCTGGAAGGGCCATCGAGTCTGTTCTTAAGCGTTACATTCCAGCAGTCACAATTCTTGGAGGGGTAGTAGTAGGGTTGATTGCAGGGATTTCCGACTTCTTCGGTGTGTTTGGTTCAGGAATGGGTATCCTGCTCTCCGTGGGAATAATATACCAGTACTACGAGATATTGATGCGAGAGCGAGCTGCTGAAATGTTCCCAGCCTTTAGAAGGATAATGGGTGGCTAAAGCCATAAATATCATCATATAAATGGTAGTAAGGAACACATGGAGGTTATGTAGACTGCTGCCTGAGATCCTGAAGGTCCTGCCTTTTTCCACAATTTTCATACTTTCGATCGCGGCTGCAATCTCCCTGCTTACGTCACTGGCAAATCGTCTTTTAGGTGACCCGCGAAAGACAAAAGCTTGGAGAAAGGAGGTCTCGGAGTGGAATGCAGAATTACGTGAGGCTCAGAAGCAGCGTGATAATAAACGTATGGAGAAGCTGATGAAGAAGCAGCAGTACATCCTACAACTTCAGTCCAAAATGATGTGGCAGTCAATGAAAGTGATGTTGTTATTCTTTGTCCCCCTTATCTTGATGTGGCAGTTCCTAGGTGGGTTCTACCAGAACACTCCAATAGCATTCTTCCCGGGAATTAGTGACAGTTCAGGGGTTATCACTATACCACTTATAGGAATGAATTTCCAATCTTTGATATGGTGGTATCTGCTAAGCTCTTTTCTATTCGGAACGATCTTCTCCCATCTACTTGGGTTGGTAGCCGTAGAGTGATTTCAAATGCCTAGACCCGAGCAGCGAAGCAGAAGCAGGAGACGCGTCATCAGAAGCCTGCCTGGAGGTAGAAAAACTATTCGTTATCGAAGAAGAGTCAATTCATCGCCTGTTTGTGCTTGCTGCGGACAATTAATAAGCGGGATTCCGCTTCTATCCACGTCGGGAATCTGCAAACTCAATCGAAGCCAAAGGAGCATATCTCGCCCCTACGGAAGCCAATTGTGTTCCAACTGCCTCAAAGAAGCCCTCAAGTATGCCGCAAGAACGCCTTAGCAAGGTTGAGGTTCCTCAACTGATGATCAAGGAATCTGTTGTCGTATGTGTTTCTGGAATGGCGGGAAGCGGAAAAAGTACAATGGCAAGAAGGTTGGCAGAGAAGTATGAGTTGAAATACTGTTCTGGCGGAGACGTATTGAAGAACCTAGCTTTGAAAGAAGGTTACAGATCTCTTGAGCGCGGATGGTGGGAAAGCGAGCAGGGATTACTTTTCTTAGAAGAAAGGATAAGAAATCCAGAGTTTGACAGAGCTGTAGACAAGAAGCTCCTGAAAATCGCCAGGCAGGGAAATGTGGTGTTAGATAGCTGGACTATGCCATGGCTTCTGAAAAAGGGATTCAAGATATGGCTAGAGACTTCTCAAGAGAAGAGAGCCAAGAGAACAGCCAAAAGAGATGGCATAAGCGTTGAAAAAGCCAAGAAAGCTCTTGAGGAAAAAGAAGAAAAGACGAAAGCGATTTACAGAGAGCTTTACGGCTTCAGCCTGGGCGAGGATCTGACGCCTTTTCAGTGCATATTGGACACAGACAACCTTCGTTCAGATGAGGTCTTCTACGTATTATGCGTAGTGTTAGACAATGTCGTTCTGGGTGGACGACAGGTGAAGTCTCGAATCGTAGAATGAACGAAACTTGCACTTAGGCACATGTAGAAATGTTTTGGTGGAGGCAGGCTGGAGAGAGACTGAATTATTGGTTTAGATTCATATGTCTTACTAGTCAATGACTAGAATGGTTTTTGTGCATCATTATGGTTTTCTGCATTTGTCCCACGTTTTTTTTCGATTGCTAGGGATTTATGTCTGGGCAGCAAGTGAGCTTGTCTTGGCGATATTCTTTTCGCCCAGAAGCAGCCTTGCGCTTCTCCAACGTTCTTGGGCGATCTGGAAGTTTCCGATGACTCCTCCATGAATGGAGTAGAAGATATAGCATAGGTAGGTGCATCTGGTGCATTCTTTATATGTTCTGCGAAGGACTTGCAGTTTTGAGCTGTTCCAGAGATTAGGTAAATCGAGGATTGATGCTACGGGATCGTGAAGGTGGCATCCTGCGACTCTGCCGAGATTATCTATCACGAAGAAGTTTTGGAGTGCGTGGCATGTCCATGTTCGTTTGTCCGTTAAGTAGAAATTCTTGACGGCTTCCAATGTCTTTGTAGTCATCAGAATCCTGCTGTCTCTTCTCTTCATCTTGATAAGGGAATCGCAAAGGTTGACCATTGCTTTTTTGTCAGCAATCATGAATTTTGCATTCTTCTTGCCAATTCTGAAAAGCTGATGCTCGTGACTGGAGAAGTCGTGGGAGTATAAGCAATACCATATGGGAATATCTTTTCTCAGGAAATAATTGGTGAAGTCCAGGATCTCGTAAAGGTTATACTGGGAGATTGTTGGCGATACACTTACGGAAATTCCTTCGTCATGGAGTCTTTCAATGGCTTTCATTGAGTTGCTCCAAGCATCCTTCACCCCTCTCACATAGTCGTTTTTCCGGGGGTTCAGGCTGTCAAGAGAGATTGCGACAAAATCTGCACTGCGCAACTCATCGATTTTGTTGGCAGCAATACTACCATTGTCGTAGACTGTTGTTATGAAGAATCGTGAAGCATACTCTATTATTTCGCCTATGTCGTCCCTCAGAAGGGGGTTGCCTCCAGATAGAACAATTTCAATTGCCCCCAGTTCCCGCAGTATATCTAAACCTCTTTTTATCTCTTCAGTCGATAATCCCTCTTCATTCTGGCTGCGCCAAACGTCGCAGCCTCTACATCGGTAGTTGCATTGTCTCGTAATCATCCATTGAACATGGTATGGCCTATTAGGCGTCAGAGAACGAAGAATCAGGCTTGTGGCTTTTTCTAGTGTCATGACCAACTAGGTTGCCCAACTTGCTTTCATGAAGGTTGTTACCTAGTAAAACAAGGAAACTTATAAGATTATAAATTAACCAACAGATTTGACAGAAGGAAAACGTTGTTGCAGTTTGAGAAAGATTACTTCGAAGATCTTGGATATTCACAGAGAGAACATCTGGTGAAAAGGCATATTCTGGATGTGCTTAGATGGGCGACAAAGGAGTCTAATCTTGATCTGCTTAATGGCGAAGATAAGAGGGCATTAGACGTAGGATGTGCCTACGGCTATGCCGTTGAGGTGTTGGCGTCATTGGGATACGATGTATGTGGCGTTGATCTATCAAAATATGGTACACAGAAAGCAAGGAACAGAATGGGCACTGCAAATCTTGCTGTTACTGATGTTCAGAAAGGACTACCATTTAGGAAGGGTGTCTTCGATCTCGCTACGTGTTTCGATGTTTTGGAGCATCTTAAGGATCCTGTACGAGCAATCAAGAATATCTATTGCTGTTGTAGAAGTGTGATGATCTACACGACGCCTAATAGGATGGTGGAAAAACCTTTCAGAAGATTGATGCGAGATTTGGATGCGACTCATATCAACGTCAGAAGTCCAAGTGAGTGGGAGAGTTCTTTTCATGACAACTTGAAGTGCAGTCTTGTTCAAGTTGATTCTTTCATCGATGTGAATCTGAGGGTTAGGGATAGACTATTATTCTTTAAATCGC
>JABAOF010045398.1_pt1 | contig 11228 bp, 10 predicted proteins | sample 7062171 | NCBI WGS metagenome assembly JABAOF01 (sample SAMN14538628, study PRJNA623070) | marine sediment metagenome | biome: marine biome [ENVO:00000428]; feature: marine pelagic biome [ENVO:01000023]; material: deep marine sediment [ENVO:00002113] | place: India: Gulf of Khambhat ... | reverse complement strand
GCATGGGAATCTGAATCCTGATGATTTTGCCATCATTGCCCGGGTTGAGCCCGAGGCCGCTCGATGTTATCGATTTCTCGATTACCGGGATCATCTGCCCATCCCAGGGCTGAATGACAATCAGCCTGCTCTCGGGCACGGTGAGCGTGGCCACCTGGTTGAGAGGGGTCAGTTCGCCGTAATAGGATACCTTGATTCCGTCGAGTATTGAGAGAGATGCTCTGCCGGTCCTCACTTTCCCCAATTCTTTCTTGAAAATTTCAATCCTCTTGCTCATTTTCCGGCCCATCTCTTCTCGCCATTCCATCTCTCTACCTCACTATAGTCCCGACTTTCTCTCCGTTTATTGCTCTCACGATATTTCCGTTTTGAAGCAGGTTAAAAACGATTACGGGGAGTTTGTTGTCCATGCACAGTGAGATTGCTGTGGAATCCATGACCTTCAAATTTTTACTGAGGACGTCAAAATAGGTGAGCTCATCGAAACGGCTTGCATCCGGGTGTGTATAGGGGTCCGCATCGTACACCCCGTCAACNNGCCGTGTCGGTGGTGAAATAAGGGTTGCCGGTTCCCGCAGCGAAGATGACCACCCTTCCCTTTTCGAGATGGCGGATCGCCCTTCTCCTGATGTACGGTTCCGCAATCTGCCTGAGTTCGATTGCGGACTGCACCCTCGTTGTCACACCTTTTGATTCCAGAACTTCCTGAAGGGCGATGCTGTTGATCACGGTGGCAAGCATGCCCATGTAATCGGCACTGGCCCTGTCGATACCGTAATCTTTCGAAGTGATTGTGCCCCTGAGAATATTTCCTCCGCCCACAACAAGTGCGATCTGAATTCCAAGCCCGACGACTTCTTTCAGCTCACCTGAGATGAGATCAAGCACGGAAGGATCGATGCCGGAATCCAATTTCCCCATCAAAGCCTCGCCACTGACCTTCAGCAGAATGCGTTTGTACGGCAAGTCCATGATTATCCCTTCATTTCCCTGTTCTTGCCTCGCCGGCAGACATATCCGTTACTGTTGCTGGGTGCCCTCACCGATAACAAACCTCGCAAATCTCCGAACTACGATGTTTTCACCAAGCTTGGCAACCGTATCGGCAATAACATCCTTGACCTTTTTTTCCTGGTCCCGGATGTAGTCCTGCTCGGTGAGGCAGGTTTCCTCATAAAACTTCGCGAGTTTCCCCTCCACGATCTTATCTATTACCTTCTCGGGTTTCCCCGAGTTCAAAGCCTGCTCCCTGTATATGTCCTTTTCCTTCCGAACGACCTCTTCCGAAACATCCTCGACGGTAACATACTGGGGATTTGAAGCCGCTATCTGCATGCAGATATTCTTCACAAACTCCTGGAAAACATCAGTTTTGGCAACAAAGTCGGTCTCACAGTTAACCTCCACGAGAACGCCGATCTTCCCGCCGCCGTGTATGTATGAGGAGACGAGACCTTCGCTTGCGGCCCGCAACGCTTTCTTGGCAGCCTGGGCAAGTCCCTTCTTCCTCAGATGATCGAGAGCTTTATCCACATCCCCATCAGACGCTACGAGGGCCTCCTTGCAATCCATTATTCCAACCCCTGTCTTTTCGCGGAGCTCTTTGATCATCGCAGGAGTAATGGCCATTTCGATTCCTCCACAGGTTATAGTGTCTTTATTCGCTTTCCTCGGTTTTTTGGGCGGGCTCGATATCCGGCTCCTGTTTTGCGCCCTCTTCTCNNACCTGTTCTTGGTCAACGGCTCTTTCCGGCTCTGCTCCTGTGACCTCTTCTTTTTCTACCCCCTCCTCATCCTCTTCGGTGTTTATGAGGGCCATGGTTGGCTCCTCCTCGGGCTCCTCCCTTGCCAGGCTCGCCTGTTGCGACTCAAACTCGGCCCTGCCCTCGAGGACCGCATCGGCAATCACGTTCAGGAATAGTTTGATGGCACGTATGGCGTCATCATTGCCCGGAATGATGATGTCGATCATGTCGGGGTCGCAATTTGTATCAACAATAGCCACCACGGGAATCTCCAGCTTGCGGGCTTCCCTCACCGCAATTTCTTCCCGCAAAGGGTCCACGACGAAAAAAGCATCGGGGAGCCTCTTCATGCTCCTGACCCCGCCCAAGACTTTCAGCAGCTTCTCCCTTTTCTTCCTCAGGCTCAGAATCTCTTTCTTCGTGAGCGTGAGTTTCTCAAAAGTACCATCGCTTTCCATCTCCTCCAGCCGCTCGAGCATCTCGATGGATCCCTTGATCGTCTGAAAATTTGTGAGCATTCCGCCAAGCCAGCGCTGATTCACATACGGCATTCCGCACCGTTCCGATTCTTCTTTCACCGATTCCTGGGCCTGCTTCTTGGTCCCAACGAAAAGCACCGTTTTGCCCTGAGCCGTAATGTTGCGGAGATACTCATAGGCATTGTTGAACATCTTTACCGTCTGCTGGAGGTCGATAATATGAATGCCGTTCCTCGCGGTGAAGATAAACGATTCCATCTTCGGATTCCATCTCCTCGTCTGGTGACCGAAATGGACACCCGCTTCGAGGAGCTGCTTCATGGTAATTTTTTGTTGCTCCTTCCCTTCCATTAAATTTCCTCCTTTTGGTTTTTCCTCCGGTTCCATCATCCTCGGGAAAACGAGCTCGCCCTCCGAGGCGAGCCACCNNAGCGTGCAAAAAATCAAGAGAAAACCGGAACTATCTTTGAAATGCCTTCATGAAGCCCTCTCTCCGCCAATAACAAATATACATTGCCGTCCCGGTGATCCGTTATCTTCCCCCTATAACAAGGGGTTCAGGTCGTGTACTCGCTGTTTATGCTGACATATTCATAGGTCAGGTCTGAGGTGTACACGTAATAGCCTCCAGAACCCGTACCCAATACTATGGTAATCTCGTAAAAATCTTTTTTCACCCGTTCCCTGGCTTTCCCGAGGCTTCTGCTTGCCCGCGCCATACGTGGCCCGAACACCCGCAACCCGTCCACATGCACCTCAACCGCTTTCGGCTCAATCGGAACACCGGCCCGCCCGGCAGCCGCCACAATTCTTCCCCAGTTGAGGTCTGCACCGAAAATTGCTGTTTTCACGAGGGGTGAAGTTCCCACTGCCCTTGCGACTTTTTCCGCCTGCCCCGTTGTCTTCGCACCTTTGACGATGATTTTCACAACCCTCGTTGCCCCCTCTCCATCTGAAACGATTTTCAGGGCCAGTCCCTTCATGACCTTGAACAGATGCTCTTCAAATCTGGCGATTTCACGGTCCCTGAGGGGCCTTGATAGGGTTGCTCCATTTGCGAACACAGCAGCCGTGTCATTCGTGCTCGTGTCCCCGTCGACGATGATCCTGTTGAAGGTTCTCTCCACGGATCTTTTGAACAAGGAGTCGAGCGTTCGGGAGGCCATCCAGCAGTCGGTAAAGAGGTATGCGAGCATGGTACCCATGTTGGGGGATATCATACCGGCACCTTTCGCTACACCGAAAATCGTTATGGTCTTCTCTCCCGCCCTGAAAGTCTCTCTGTGCATTTTCTCGCACCTGTCGGTAGTCATCATGGCCCGCGCAGCGTTGTGGAATCCATCACTCGACAGATTGCTGCAGAGGTTTTTCAGCTTGCGCAGTATCTTCTTATAGGGGAGCGGAACTCCTATCACACCCGTAGATGATACGAGTATTTTCCCCTCCGGCAGATTCAACTGCCGCGAAACTTCCCGGGAAATTTCCTCCACAACCTCCAGGCCTGCGTCTCCCGTGCAGGCATTGGCGTTTCCCGCATTTACGAGAACCCCCCGCAGATCCTTCAAATTTATTCTATTTTCCGCCCAAACGATAGGGGCTGCCCGAAAGCGGTTTTTCGTAAAAACGACGCTCGAAACGGCCGGAAGAAGAGAGAAAAAAATGGCGAGATCATCCCTCGTGCTCTTGCGCAACCCAGCGCAGACCGATGCGGCTTTAAATCCCGGCACCGATGGCTCCGGCACCCCCCCCATCAACTGCTCCCGCAACACTTTTTATACTTTTTCCCGCTTCCGCACGGACAGGGATCATTCCTCCCCACTTTCTTCCCCTCTCTCTTCACTGTTTTTGCCCCACCTGCTTCGCCCCTGCTCATCACCATCTTTCTGGGACCCGACAGAGAGATATTGGACACATCCTCTTCCGTTTGAATCCTGACGTGGAAGAGTTTTTTCAGGCTCTCCTCTCTTATCCGCATGACCAGATCGGAGAACATTTCAAAGCCCTCTCTCGCATATTCCTTGCGCGGGTCCATCTGGCCGTAGCCGCGAAGACCGATTCCCTCCTTGAGATGGTCCATTCCCAGGAGATGGTCTTTCCAGAGGGCATCCAGCGTGCTCAGTATCATAACCCTTTCAAGGTAGCGCATCACCTCGGAACCGTACATCGCTTCGCGCTCCTCGTAGGTTTTGATGGCATGGTCATATAAGGTATTGAAAGTGTCCTCCTGCGACTTTTTCCCCATTTCTGCACCATCTGTGGGAGGCCTCACTCCGAAAATGAGGAGGTAATTATCGGAGAGACCGTCAAGGTCCCACTGTTCCGGGTAGAGCTTCTCGTCGGTGAACATCTCCATAAGACCCCAGGATACGTCTTCCACCATCTCCTTCACTGTTTCCTGGAGCTGCTCACCCTCCATAATCTCTTTGCGCATGTCATATATCACCGTTCTCTGCTTGTTCATGACATCGTCGTATTCGAGGAGGTGCTTTCTTATCTCAAAATTATGGGCCTCCACCTTGCTCTGTGCATTCTCGATGGCCCTGGTTACCATCTTGTGCTCGATGGGCTGCCCCTCTTCCATCCCCAGCTTTTCCATGAGATAGGAGACCTTCTCTGAGCCGAAAATTCTCAAAAGGTCGTCTTCGAGGGACATGTAAAAACGGCTCGAGCCGGGATCACCCTGACGGCCCGACCTTCCTCTCAACTGGTTGTCTATCCGCCTGCTCTCATGCCGTTCCGTCCCGACGATGTGCAGGCCACCGAGGTTCACCACGCCATCGCCTAAAACGATGTCAACACCCCGTCCCGCCATATTGGTTGCGATGGTCACCTTCTTCTGCTTTCCCGCTTCTTGGATAATCTGAGCCTCTTTTTCATGATGCTTGGCGTTCAAAACATTGTGCGGGATACCCTCCCTCTTCAGCATTTTGCTCAACTGCTCCGACTTCTCNNTTGAACTTTTCCATTTCCGTCCGGTAAATCTGGTCCGGGTTATCCACCCGGACCATCGGCATGTTGGTGGGGACAACGATCACTTCGAGGTCGTAGATTTCTTTGAACTCCACCGCCTCGGTGTCTGCCGTTCCCGTCATCCCGGAGAGCTTGTTGTACATCCTGAAGTAATTCTGAAAGGTAATCGTGGCCAGGGTCTGGTTCTCGCTCTCGATCTTCACCCCCTCTTTCGCCTCGAGGGCCTGGTGAAGCCCGTCGCTGTATCGTCTCCCGGGCATGAGCCTTCCTGTAAACTCGTCGACGATGATCACCTCGCCATCTTTGACCACATAATCAACGTCGCTCTTGAAAAGGGCGTGCGCCTTGAGGGCCTGATTTGCGGCATGCAACCACTCGATGTTATTGGGGTCATAGAGATTATCGACGCCGATAAGCCTTTCGAGCCTCGGCATCCCGTCCTCAGTCAGCACCACGGTCCTTGATTTTTCGTCTACCGTGAAATCCCTGTCCTTCTTCAAGTTCGGTATCACCGAGTTCGACCGGTAGTATTTATCCGTCGATTCTTCCGAGGGGCCCGAGATGATGAGGGGTGTTCTCGCTTCGTCGACGAGGATCGAGTCCACCTCGTCAACGATGGCAAAATTGAGTTTTCGCTGAACCATATCCTCGAGGGTAAACTTCATGTTGTCTCTCAAGTAGTCGAAACCGAACTCGTTGTTGGTGCCATAGGTGACATCAGCTCCATAGGCAGCCTTTCTCTCGGCGTCATCCATACCGTGGACGATAGCGCCAACTTCGAGACCGAGAAAGTGGTATATTGGTCCCATCCACTCGGCGTCTCTCTGGGCAAGGTAATCATTTACCGTAACCACGTGAACTCCCAGACCCGTCAGGGCATTGAGATAAACGGGAAGGGTGGCGGCGAGGGTTTTCCCTTCTCCCGTCTTCATCTCTGCAATTTTTCCCTCATGCAGCACCACCCCGCCGACCAGCTGGACATCGAAGTGCCGCATGTTCAGTGTTCTCCTGGATACCTCCCTAATGACCGCGAAGGTCTCGGGAAGCAGTGAATCCAGGCTTTCCCCCCTGTCTATTCTCTCTTTGAACTCGGGCGATTTTCCCGCGAGCTGCCCATCGGACAATTTTTTCATATCCGTCTCGAGGGAATTAATCATGTCGACCAGGGGAACGATTTTTTTCAGTTCCCTCTCGTTCCGCGTTCCGACGAACTTCTTTAAAACCCAGTTAAACATCAACCGTCCCTATGTGCTGATTTCTTTTCTGAAATATATTGTACTTCACATGAATGTCAAATGACTAACCGAGATATCGTATGGGATTGACGGGAACACCATTTACCCTGATTTCGAAGTGAAGGTGGGGACCGGTACTTTTCCCGGTGGAACCCACTCTACCGATTATCTGTCCTTTATCGATGAGCTCCCCGGGCTTGACGAGTATCTCCGATAGGTGAGCATATGTGGTCTTGTATCCGTAACCGTGATCGATCTTCACTACGTTTCCGAAGTCGGGATTATAACCACACTGAATGACTTTCCCCGACCCGGAGGCGATAATTTCCAGTCCTGCCGGCGCCTTTATATCGAGACCCCTGTGAAATACCGTCCTTTTGGTGAACGGTGAGATGCGAACACCAAAGCCCGATGAGACAACACCCCTCAGGGGCCACACTGAAGGCAGGGACTCGAGCACTTCGAGCCTGAATTCGAGCATATCTTTGATATCCTGCAGATTCTGTAGGTTGACGAGGACCCCCTTCTCAAGTTCCTCGAAGCGGAGCTCAACAATTTGCTTGTCCCGGAGGAATGCCTTCGTTCCCTCCTCTTCGGTCCCGCCTATGTAGGTCTCCTTCCCCTTCCTCTCGGGCCTCTGAATTTTTATCAGCTCCTTGATCCTGCTGTCGATGACCCGAAGCCTCGAAACTTCTGCCTCCAGTCTCTGGAATTTATCCTCGAAGAAGGAGAGCATGAACTGCTGTTCTGAAGCCACTNNCACTTCTCTCAAATTGGAAAGCTCGATGCGATCGCTGATGCTGATCCGGTAATCGTAAATCATGAAACAGGTGAAGGAAAAGAAGAGAACGACCATCAGTAGGAGAGTCCTGATTACCGTTTTTGAAACGGTCACTCTCCTGACCTTTCCTGCATCTCCGGAGATAACGAAAAAAGTAACCCTTTTGCTCACGGGCTCGCCTCCGCAAAAAGGAGAAATTTGAACTAATATAATATAAAAAAACGAATAAAAGGAAAACAAAAAAAGGAACCACAAAGAACCCGCATCGAGTTTTTCCGACGCCCGAAAAAATCGGGATGGGCCGCTGCCCATCCCGCCAGAGGAAAAATGGGTCACTCATTCCCCGTACAAAGAATTCACCAACTCACTCGACAACGTATCCAAATTCAAGCGTTGTGCTTTCAGATCCTTTGGTTACGATACACTGAAATTGGTACTGGCCCTTTTCATCCAGATTAAGGTCCCCGCCGATGTGGCCACCCATCGCCATGAGTCCCACCTCTTCTTGTTTCCCTCCGGGATAGGTTATGACTACTTTTCCATCCGTGCCTTCTCCCAGCGGCTTTTCCGGAGTTAGCCTGAGGTGGTGGGTAATTCCGGAGGGGGCGCCCGTTCCCTTTCCCATTTTTGCCATTTGCGCCTTGACGTCCACTATGCTTGCCGAAATGTTCGTCCCAAAAGCCTCTCCGTCAAAGAGATGCTCCCCCATTGAGCCATGTCCTATCATCCCCTCTCCGTGGGTGTCTCCCGACATGTGTCCTTTGCCCGAGTGGTCACCCATCATGTGACCGCCTTCGGAGGAACCGCTCGGCATTTTGGAATGATCGCCGCTTTTCATACCGCCTTGCATGCCGGCAAAAGAGCCTGGTCCGGAAAATGAGAGAAAAAGTGCAAATACCGATACCGTGAAAATTCTTCTCAACTGCATAACCCTGCCCTCCAATGTTTGGTTTCGCCCATCATACATGCTATTCTACGTACAGTCAAATTTTATTCATTTTCCTCATCACTTTTCGGCTCTTTTTTGAAAAATGCTGAAATTATGACCGATTATTCGAGAGATTATTCATTTGCATTTGTCCTAAATAGGAACTATGTCTTATTTCGCCTTAGTCTTTGACTTTTTACGGTGAGTAGATTATACTTTTGCCGGAATAAATAAGGTGGCGAGGTCGATATGGAAAATACGATAAAATTTACCTTCCGTCCAGGAAAAAAGGGGATTCAAAAAATTATGGGAGCGCTGGAAAATGCCGTGATGGATATTCTGTGGGAGATAAAGAAGGCAACTGTCAAGGAAGTCTTCGAGTCGCTCTCTTCCGAAAAGAAAATTGCCTACACGACAATAATTACCGTCATGAACCGCCTCGCCGATAAAAACATCCTAAAACGAGAAAAAAAGGGAAAGATATACTTATTCGAGCCGATATATAATAGAGACGAGTACAAAAAAATCGTCTCTGACACCGTTGTACGGGGTCTCCTGGAGATCGATGGTAAAAAGGCCATGGCGGCATTCGTCGATCAGGTGTCCGAAGACCCCGAAGAGCTGAAGTTGCTCGAGAAACTGATCGAAGAGAAAAAGTCGGAACGGTGAAGACGGAAACCTATACAGAGAAATGTGAAAAAGAGTTCAGAAGAACAGTACTTCTGGCTACACTCATTCTGACCCTGCCAGCTATGACGCTGTTTTTGAAGCCCGATCACTACCTCTCCATCATATTCGATTCCCGCATCGTCCTGCACCTGTGCCATTTCCTCAAGACCGCGCTCCCCTCGACCCTCAACCTGATTTTCCTCATCGCCGCCCTGGTATTTATCATCTCCCTTCCCTTGGGCCTGCTTCGCAGTTTCTACCATTTCGTGCAGGGAATCACCTACCCTGCTTTTTTGAAGCCCCTTGTGTCAGATTTTTCTCGGATCGAAAAGAGGGAGTTTCGATGGGAGGGGAACTACAGAATTATAGAAATCGACAGCCATGTGCCCTTCGCCCTTGCCGGTGGGGTGATCAAAAAAAAAATAATCGTCTCCAAAACCCTGCGTCAGCTGCTCTCTCCCGAAGAGTATGATGCCGTTCTCATGCATGAGGCAGGGCACCTCAGGATGAACCACCCCATCAAGAGAGTTCTTATCAGCTCGATTCTTCGCTCCCTTTACATCCTTCCCGCGAGGAAGGATCTCTGGCATAAATTCAGGTCATTGACAGAACTCGCCGCAGATGAGTACGCCGTGAGAACGGGGGCCAGGCCCGCTACCCTGGCAAGCGCAATCGTCAAGGTGGCTAAGGAGGACCGATCGGTGCTGGCCTCACCGATTTCCGGCTTCACCAGCTCGCAGATAAAGGAGAGGATTCACGCGCTCCTGGGCATCGAGGAGGGAAGAGAAAACCGGAAGGGGATGAAGAAGCGATTCCCTATCACGATATTGCGCGCCGTGCCCGCCCTTCTCTTTCTTCTCTTTATCATGCAGCCTTTCCTTCGCACCCCTGATGCTTCATACTGCATGAAACACACAGAGCGGCCAAAGCTTTACAGCCGGGCAACCACCATGTTGTCGGTCTGTACGGAAATAAACTGCGGCTCGTGCGAAATCTGCAGTCCCGCCCACAGAAAACACCATAAAGCCAGTTCATAGTTCCGGGTTCGGAGTTGCTAGTTCAGAGTTCCGAGAAAAACGGAAAGAAGAAGGACAAAAGGTAGCATACACTGCCAGGATGGTGATTCGGAATTCGGAATGCGGAATAAAAACCAGTTCAGAGAATAGAGTTCATAGTTTAGAGGAAAACCGAAAATTTCTTCTTTCTCATTGCTAACTGCTAATTTTGAGCTGTGAACCTCGAACTGTTTTTCCTCTGGACGCTGAACTATGAACTCTGGACTGGTTTATTGTTACCATCTTCGGAGAATTTCCATCCCGATCTGCATGTAGCGGGTGTTTTCGTTCCTGTCGAGATATTCGAAGGAGGGGGAAATCCCCCAGTCTTGGGTGAAGAATATCGTGCTTCCGAACCCGAGGATTTTCGCGTTTCTATCGCCGACCCGATCGATCGTGTTGGGTTTGAATGCCTCATTCCCGTATATGAAATAGGCGTAAAGATTATTTGACCTGCCCAGAAACCACGTTGTCTTCAGTAAAAATGCGCCGTCAGTCGACTTCTCCCCGCCGTCGAATTCGATTCTCGAGAGGGTAAACCGCGTGAGAATCGAAATATGCCCGTAGGGATAATAGTCCCCGGAGATGGAAAACCCGAAAAGCTCTGCCAGCCGATAATGGGAGTAATTCAGACTCCCGGAGAAAACCCAGGAAGCAAGTGCAGGCGATGCCAGTTCCACCAGCCCCGATGCTACGGGGAATATTTCGGCATCGGGAGCAAAACCGAGCTCGCCAGATAGCTGCAGTTTTTCCCCCAGCCGGTAGGAACCGCCGCCGGTGATCTTTCCTTCTGTCTCATTGAACCGGTCGAGGAAATCCAACCGTCCGAACAGGGTATAGAACGTTCTGGGATTGAAACGGAGACCCCCGTAGAGGTTATGGCCATCGGAACTGTTGTTGATATTCAGGTAGGAATACCCCAGGAAACCCTCGTTACGATAGCTGGATGATATACGCTCCCTCACTTCCAGAGCCTCACTGTCCCGNNGAGAATATTCTGGGAATAGTAAAGGGCCTCATCCCTGTTGCCCGCTTTTTGGTGGTACCGGGCAAGGCGGATCAAGACCTCCTTGTTCTGGGGATGTTTCGCTCGCTCCCTCTCCATAAGTTTTATTGCCTTCTCATAATCTTGCTCCCATGCATAGGTATCGGAGATCCCCGTGATTGATTCCATGTTCTCAGGGTCGAGCCTGAGGACCTCCCTGTACGTGCTCCGGGAAGCGTCATACCTCCCCATCCAGGCGAGAACCTTCGCTCTCCCGTTGAGGGCTTCTATGTTTTCGGAGTCCTCATCCAGAACGTAATCGTATATTTCCAGCGCTCCCTCGAAATCCTTGATCAATGCTCTCTGCCGTGCATCTTCGAG
>JABAOF010062904.1_pt1 | contig 11229 bp, 12 predicted proteins | sample 7062171 | NCBI WGS metagenome assembly JABAOF01 (sample SAMN14538628, study PRJNA623070) | marine sediment metagenome | biome: marine biome [ENVO:00000428]; feature: marine pelagic biome [ENVO:01000023]; material: deep marine sediment [ENVO:00002113] | place: India: Gulf of Khambhat ... | reverse complement strand
TGCCTGGGCAGTTGGCCGAGAAGCCTGCAGCTGTGGGCCAGCGTTGCGTTGAAGGGACGGTAAGCACCCCCGTCGGCCAAGTTCCGCGAGTATCAGCCACCTTGCGGTGGATAGACCGGGTGAGTGCCTGGAAGGTGCGCTGGGGCATTGGTCGCACGCGCTACACGGTGGAGCCGGGGTTGTACGCCGTGGACTCCCCGACGCCTGAGTCGCCCGTGTTGGTGTCGGCGAACTACAAGTTGAGCTTCGACCGGCTACGCTCGCAGCTGGAAGGTCTGAATGCGTGGATCCTGGTGCTTGACACGCGGGGAATCAACGTGTGGTGTGCGGCCGGGAAGGGAACATTTGGCACCGACGAGATCATTAGACGCGTTGAAGCGGCTGCTCTGAGCGAGGTAGTTTCCCATCGGTGCCTGGTGGTCCCACAACTGGGTGCGCCGGGGGTGAGCGCCCACGAGGTAACGCGGGGGAGCCGTTTTCGTGTCGTCTATGGGCCCGTCCGGGCACAGGATATTCCTGCGTTTCTGAGCGCGGGGATGAAAGCAACGCCGCAGATGCGCCGCGTGCACTTCCCACTTCGCGACCGCGTGGTGCTGATTCCGATGGAACTGGTCATGGGAGCGAAATACGCGCTGTTCGTCGCAGCGTGTTTCCTGTTGCTGGGCGGGCTGGGGCCGGGCATTTACTCGTTCCAGCGGACGACGACCGTGGGCCTGTGGAGCGCAGCTCTGTTTCTCGCGACGTTCCTGACCGGCGTCGTTCTCACGCCGACGCTGCTGCCCTGGTTACCGGCGCGGGCCTTTTCCGCGAAGGGCGCGTGGGTCGGATTGGCAGTTGTTTCGGCCGTCGGGGCTCATGTGTGGGCGTATCCAGGCCTGTTTGACAATTGGTTAAGCACGGTGGCCTGGGTGCTGATAATCCCTGCGGTGACAAGCTTCGTGGGCATGAATTTTACCGGCGCGTCAACGTACACATCGCTGTCCGGCGTCCGCCGGGAAATGCGAGTGGCGGTGCCCGTGCAGGCCGCGTGCGCGACAATCGGGGCAGGGATGTGGCTGGCGGGTCGGTTCTTCTGACACGGTTGGTGACGAATCATGGGCACCGTACGAGTAACGATACGATACATTGGCCGAGGATACAGGGGCCGCGGCCGCCAGCGCACGACGAGCGCAGTGCCCTGCCCCCGGAGCGAGGAATGATGCAGCTGCGGTATCTCCCGAATGTCGTCACGTTGGCTCTGGATGCTGAGAAATGCACAGGGTGCGGCGTGTGCATGGATGTATGTCCGCATGCGGTTTTCGCAATCGAGGACCACAAGGCCCTCATAGCTGACCGCGACGCGTGCATGGAATGTGGGGCTTGTGCCCGAAACTGCCCAGTCGAGGCGTTGTCCGTGCGGGCGGGGGTGGGCTGTGCGACGGCGGTCCTGACAGGCGCCGCGGCCGAAGGCAGGTCAACGTGTGAGTGCTCTACAGACTCAGTGTGTTGAAGCGCGCGCCGGGCGCGATGCCCACGTTTGCCAGGTCATGTTGCGCCGTCTCGGTCGAGACATGGTTACATGAGCCAGCACGAATCTGCCAATAACATACAGAGTTGGGAGGTGATCATGAAGAATGCAAGACGACTGACCATGGTCATCGTACCAATGTCAGCTCTGGCAGCTTGCTCGGCGAGACAGATCGCTCCGGAGCAGACGCTCACGATCCGGTGGCAGCGCCTAGTGGATGACGCGGGCGAAACCTGCGAGCGCTGTGCCCTGACGCAGAGAGAGGTGAGGCTCGCGGCGGACGTGCTGTGGCGGTCGTTGAGACCGCTGAATGTGAAGGTGGCCCTCAAAGAGGTGCCGATGTCCCCGGAGGAGGTGGCGCGGAACACCGCACAATCGAACCGGATTTGGTTGAACGATCGGACCTTGGAGGATTGGCTCGGCGCAAAGGTTGGCATGAGTTGCTGCGACACGACGTGTGCCGAGCTCGGCGAAAAGGCTGAATGCCGCACGCTTGTTGTCGGCGACCAAACATACGAGGCTATCCCGGCCCTGCTGATCGTGCGTGCCGGCCTACTTGCTGCGGAGGTGCAGCTGGCTAAACAGCTGCTAAGACAGCCGTTGGAGCGGCGAGAATAACACTGGCACGGGAGCCAGCCGGGCGATCAACCCCGCTGCGTCGCTGCCGGACGCGACGGCCGAGACCCGGTATCAGCAGATCCATAAGCTAGTGGCCACTTTCAATGCTCGTGTCCTTCTGCCCCCAGACCCTGTCGATACCATCGGGTCCATTTGGGGTGAGGCCCAGCAGGCTGAATTCAAGTCCTACGTGTCGGACGGCTCCGGAGACGGGAGCTGCGCGATAACGATCAACTTGCAGACGCTGCCCGATCAGGAGACCTATACGGTCACGATCAGTACTCAGGTAACGAATGTTGCGGGAGATCCCCTTGCTGGTGACCGGGATTTCATAGTGCGCGGCCTGATCGGCGATGTCACCGGCGACGGTATCGTGTTGCCGGGCGACGCGAACGCGGTGCCGCCACACTACGGCGAGCCGGTGTAGCTCTGCTGAAACGTGGCGAAGTCAACGAGATCGACATCGTCGTCGCGATCGACGTCACAGATCTCGCAGCCTTCGCCGGGCGCGGTGGTAGGCCCGCTATAGCAAGGTACGAAATACGTCTCGTAGTCGGCCAAGTCTACGTCCCCGTCGTTGTCGAAATCGGCAGCTAGACGCCCCGCGACAAGAACGTGGATCATCGTGTTCTCCTCGTCGCCGATGAAGAGGACGTGGTTGGCTTCATCGGCAGCGATGGCCTCGACCGTTCCGAAGGCGGGCAGTATCAGATAGAACCCTCCACCCAGCGGGATCCGCGCCTTTGGTTCGAGCGGCAGGCCCTGCTGTGAGCCGATCTGACTGCCGGTTAGATCGTAGACGATGATCGCATTGCCGGGATTAGCCTTTGTGACTACGATGAACACATCATCGTCCTGGTCAGTTCCCGTGAACCATGAGCCAAAGGCAGGGCTAACACTAACCAAGCCGTTGCTGCCAGGGGCAATGGCGAAAGACGCGCCTGTGGGCGCCATGGATTCGTCGTAGTAGGTGAGCTCTATTGATCCAGCTAGATCGGTCAGCGTCGCGAACGGGGCCTGGTCGGACAGGTAGGTCACGTCTTCTGGCGCCTGCACGGCGACCTTGCTGGTCACGTTGCCTGAGCTTACGTCTATGATCCCCGCTCGGCCTGTGTCGTCGCGTTCCACGGAGACTAGGTCGTTGGCGCCGCTGCCGTAGCCGCTGCCCGAGTTGTTGAAGGTTAGCCCTTCCGGACCCCACCACTCCGGCTCGGTATTGGGCATCTGAACAAAACCGTTGAAGCTCAGTGGCCCGCCGGCGGGGTAGTCATAGAGCGCCAGTCGACTGTCGGTCTCGTACGACTCGCGGTCCCCGGAGGCATACAGCACGGCATTTCTGAAGGCCAGTCCTTCGGGCTCCAGAAAGGTATCCTCGTTAGGATTCGCCAGTAGGTCATCCTGCACGAAGTAGCTCTTCACGCGCCAGATTCGGCCAAACAGGGTGATCTCAAAGTCATTGACCTCTGGCGGCTGAGCTGGAGGGTCAGCGAGTGTCGGCGTAGCAGGATACAAGCAAGCGCTGAACAGCGCCACAACCATCAAGGTGCGCATCCTCTTCCTTCCCTTGCTCGACAACGATGACAGAGCAGCGCCCCGGCCTCGTGCCGTTGTCCAGACCGGGGCGCTGCCTGTTGGCGACCCTAGATGGCGCCGGCCAGCCGCTACGGCAGGGGCATGATAGTCGCCGAGACGCTGTCGCTGTCTTCCGTCTGGCTTTTCCGGCCGTACGCCACGCCTTCGATGGTAACCGTGGCCGGGCCGGGCACCTCCAGGCCCGCAGGAATCTCGGCGCTGACGGTGTTGCTCACGACCTCCCACGGCTCCATCTTTAGCCTGAACTTGCCCTTCGCCACGACAGAGTGAGGCAGCCCTTCGACTGTCATGGTGAGCGTGACGTGGACGAAGTCCATCTCATCTGTGTTGTTCGTGACCGTAACCGTCAGCTCGACCGTGTCGCCAGGATAGACGATGCCTCCATCTTGCGGAGAACTCAGGTCAATCGTGACAGCCTTGGCGGTGCTNNCACCAACGCCGCGCACAAAGCGGCCCCATACACCAGCTTCCTCAACATCGTGCATACCTCCGATTCAAGTCACGTACGCTGTCCCCGGGCACACTGTCCGTCCAAACGAACCTCTACCCCGCCCTCTCTTTTCGGTGCTGGCAACACCCGTACCGGATGAACCTCGCTCTCCTCGGATGTCGTGCGCAGCGTGGGTAGTGTGTCATAGGTCACTGCGCCGCAAAGGAGAAGGGCCGCCCAACAAAGCGAACGAAACGTGGTCATTGGCTGTGGTGATGGTCGTCCGTGGTGGGGCGAGCTGGCCGAAATTGGCCACTTGGCCGCTTTCAGCCAACCGCCGGGCGCCCTGGAGTCACACCAAACTTGGCGAGCCGACGACGCAGGGCGCCACGGCTCAGGCCGAGTCTCTTGGCGGCCTGGGAAACGTTGCCGTCGGCGTCAGCGACGGCGCGCAAGACCATCTCCCGCTCCAGGTCCTCGAGCTTGTGCCCGTCCTTAGTGAACTCGCCGATGGGGGTCTCTGTGCCGCTGCTCCGAGCCGAGCCCATGACCGCCTGGGGAAGAGCAACGTGCTCTGGAAGGATCATACCTCCGTCGGTCAGAAGCATCGCCCGCTCAAGGACGTGGGCCAATTCCCTGACGTTCCCAGGCCAGTGGTAACGGCGAATGAAATCGCGCGCCTCGTCGGTGAGTTGAACGGAGGGCTTCCGGTACTTGCGCCGGTAGATTGAGACGAAGTGCTTCGCCAGCACTACGACGTCATCTTCGCGGTCCCGCAGGGGCGGCACCTCGATCGTAAAGACCTTCAGCCGGTAGTAGAGATCCGCCCTGAACTGTCCGCTAGCAACCATCGCGGGAAGATCGGCGTTCGTGGCCGCGATGATCCGAGCGTCCATCTTGTGGTCGCGCGTGCCGCCAACCCGCCGAAAGCACTTTCGCTCAATGCCGACGAGGAGCTTGGACTGCAGGCCGACCGGCATGTCACCGATCTCGTCAAGGAACACGGTTCCGCCGCTAGCGACTTCCAGAAGTCCCTTCTTGGCCGTCTTGGCGTCCGTGAACGCGCCCTTCTCGTGGCCGAACAGTTCCGTTTCGATCAGCTCTCGCGGCATTGCCGTGCAGTTGACGCGCACGAACGGTTGTGACGCTAGCGGTCCGCGGGCATGGATGTACTGGGCTACCAGGTCCTTTCCGGTTCCGGTTTCGCCGAGCAGCAACACGGTCGGCATTTCGCCGGCTCGCTCGAGGCCCGGCGAGGCGGCGCGTTCTGCCATCTCCAGGACACGCTTGATGGCCTCGCTTTCGCCGACGATCTCGACCTGCCCAGCCTGGGACGAAGCCGCCCGCTCGTACGCCTCCAGGCGGCCTCGCAGTCGGCTCGTCTCCAAAGAGCGTTCGATCACTAGGGCCAGCTGGTCCAGGTCGAAAGGCTTTTCTAGGTACTCGGTGGCCCCCTCTTTCATGGCCGCGACCGCGCTGGGGATAGAGGCGTACGCGGTGATGACGATGATGGGGATCTCTACGCCGTCAGCCCTGATGCTGCGGACCAGATCGAGGCCGTCCAGGTCGGGCAGTCGCAGGTCGATGACCGCCACGTCGGGACTGAACTCCCCGATAGCACGTAGAAACTGATTGCCTGACTCGACAGACTGACATTCGTGGCCTAGCCGCGTCAGTTCGAGCTGAAGCGAGTTTCTCAGACCGTCCTCGTCTTCGACGACCAGAATCCTCGGCATTAAACCTCTCCGGTATTATGTGCTCCTGACGGCAACTCAATGCGCACGAGTGTGCCGCCGCTTGTACCGTCCAGCAGCTCAAGCCGACCACCATGGGCCTCAATGAGCTTGCGCGCGGTTGGCAAGCCAATCCCGCTGCTGCCGGGCCTCGTGGTGAAATGTGGCTCGAACACCTTCTCGCGGAGCTCCTCCGGAACCCCGGGGCCCTCGTCTGAAACGCAGACCGTTAGCCGCGTACCGTCGCGGAGCCTCGCCGCGGCCTCGATCCGCACGGTGCCGCCAGTCGGGGACGCCTCAACGGCGTTATCCACCACAGCAGCTAGGGCCTGTTCGAAGCTCCGCGGGTCCACGTCCGCGTAGACGGTGCGATCGCCGTGAGCCAGGTCGATCTTCACATGCCGCCTTTCCGCACTCGGACGGAAGACAGCGGCAACCTGCTCGATCAACGTGGCAATCTCCACCCGCTGGCGCTGCAGTTCGATCGGCTGAGCAACGTAAAGCAGCCCGCGGAGCCACTTGTCGAAGGAGTCAATTGCCTCAATGGTGCTACGCTGAAGGCTGGCTAGCGACGATTGGGCAGGCAGCTCGCGCAAGGTCGATTGAGCTGCCGCCCGGATGCCTGCCAGGGGATTGCGAATATTATGCGCGATTGTGGAGACCATCTCTGCAACGGCGGCAGCGCGTTCTTGCCTGACCAGCTGCGACTGGGCCTCGGTGAGCGATGCAGCCATCTCGTTAACCTGCCGCGACAAAACCCCAAACTCGTCGGCCGTCCGAACGCGCATACGGTAGTTCAGATCGCCGGCGGCTATCTGCCCGGTCGCTTGCTGGAGCGACGTAATCGGCCGGACTATCCAACGGCGCACGGCTAGCAGCCCGAGTAGGCCCAGGGCGATGGCGGCCAGCACGTTAGCCGCCAGAATCGTGGCCACACGGTGTTGGATCCTGACCGACCGATCGAGAGCCGCAGTTGTCTGTGCATCAAGCTGCAGTCTCAGGGGCGCCATCTGCTCCCGTAGGCGTGGAGCCAACTTGGCCTGCAGCTCGTCCCGGACTACGCGGCTCGCTTCCTCCAGATCGCGCTGGTCTGCAAGTTGAATCACTTGCTGCGCCGCATGATCGATCCCTCTCAGAATCTCCTCGACGTTCGCAAGCTCTGCAGACCGCGGCGCCACTCGCTGGCTGACAGCCACGAACAGCGTGCTCAACTCGGTGCGGTTGTCCTCAAAGCTCTTGAGCTGGTCCTGGCTCGGTGGAAGCGATTCCAGCAGAGCAGCTTGCTCTTCAACCAAGGCGATGACCCTTTCGAGGTAGAGGGCCGAGTCGACGGAAACCTGAAATTGACCGAACGCGGCGTCCAGGTATAGCCGTATGCACGAGAACGCCAGCAGCGCGCTGACTGCTACGAACACCGCGAACCCGCCGAACATCAATCCGAGTTTTGCCTTGAGGGTCACTGACGCCAACCTCACGCGGAAAGCGGCCGCGTCGCTAGTCAAGACGCAGTGTCAGGGACCGTGCGCGCACCGGCCGGGCCCATCAACGGCTGAGCAAAGGCTGGTATCGCCAGTCCCATCCCGGTTCCCATTCGGGCTGATGGCTTGTAAGCACGTGCCCGCCCACAAACGCTGCGTTCGTCTGGCCTGAATGACGCTTGCCGGGGAACCAGTATCTACCCGAGGCGTAGGCATCATCACGATCGCCCGGGGGCGCGGAGAAGTACGGTACGACATTCCTCGCCGTGGCTGCGGCACCGTCTGCGTCGAAGGCTATCGGCACGTTCGGGTGGTACACAATGTCCGGGTCCGGACGCACCTCGGCCAGGACCCAGCGGCCCTGGAACCGGACGGACGCGCGATCCAGTCTCATGTTGAATGTATAGCTCACGTTGGCCTTCGGGATCACACCGTTCTGCCTGCACGGCACGCGAGCTCTGCGCTGGAGGAACTGCTCGCCGGCCGGGCAGATCATCAACTCGTGCGCGGCATCGTACGTATCCACCATGTTGCCCGGAGCATCCCAGAACTCATCGATGCGGTACAAGCTCTCCTGGAAATCTTCGACGCTAAAGCGCCCCCCTGCTAATCTGTCGCTCTCGCCGCGGCGCTCTGCTGCGAACTCGTCCGCAAACAGACGGAACTTGAACGCGATCGACCGCAGCTGGCCCATACATTCAAGCGTCTCGGCGGACTGGTGCACGCCTACGATGGCTGGCAAGACGATCGCGAGCAAGACCGCGATGATGCACAACACGACAAGCAGTTCGAGCAGCGAGAATCCCAGCGCTCGGACTTGACACCTTCCGCGACTGGTGCCTGCCGTCCTCCCCATCCTCTCAGCCTCGCATGCTGCTCGCCCTTCGTCCAAACGAAGCCCTGACATCTAAGGGCCCGCCACGAACGAACCGCTGAAGTTGACCTGGATCGTGGCGAAGTCAACCAGGTCAACGTCGCTGTCTTTGTCCAGGTCGCAAATCTGGCAAACAGGCGACGGGGGCGTTCCCGGGCCGGTGTAGCAGCCCGCGAGGGTCGACAAGTCGCCGACATCCACGTCTCCGTCGCCGTCGAAGTCGCCTGGTGACAGTACCAAGTCAACGTCCTCATCGTTGACGAGGCCATCGTAGTCCAGGTCGTTCACGCTGAAGTTAATACTGAAGTTCAACAGCTGAACACTGCCGTTGACCTCACCATCCCCGTCTTTCGGCCCTCCATCCTCCGCGGCAATGAAATCCGCGATCGCACCGCAGTCGGTGCTATCAGCGCACCCGTCGCCATTGACGTCACCTGCGAGGACGTCCGGCATCAAATCTGTCCACACGAACAGCGCCCCGCCCGGCTCCTGTTGTGTGTNNATCCTTGGCTGCCCAACCGAGAATAATCGGCTCGGCCGGATCGCCCGACGGATTCTGCTGCAGGAATTGGGCGCTGGTCTTGAGCTCCTGCAGGGCCTCAAGAACTGAGTTCTGATTGCTTGGGTCGTTGTCGAGAGGTTCGGCGGGCTCGCCGCGCATGGCTGCGCATCCTTCATTCGTCAGGGGGTATACGAGCGAGATGGTGGTTTCCTGGTCCACCTCATCGTGGCTGAATTGCAGCTGCACGCTGGGGTTGTAAGCGCCGGGTTCCTCGCCACCTTCGGCCAGACTGAAGTCTTCGTATCCATGTGCGCGGTGAAGCAGCTGGCCGTGCAGAATCCACTTCTCACCGGCGTCAAAGGGCGGTCCATCGCCGGCGACGACCTCGACCTGGCTGATGAAACTCTTGAAAAGGGCAATATGAAACTCCTCCCCGCTGCGATCCACGTACGGCGGCGTTCCGAAATTCCCGTCGAACGCGCTAGAGTCCACAGCCACGCGGTCGATGAATCGCGCCTCGGAGGGAAGTCCTCCGAAGCGCGCGACGTTGCCAAGGTACCGGATCTCCGGTACGTCTAACTCGCCACCCGTATCCACGTCATCGTCCACATCGATCTCGATGAATCCGAACACTGGGTGGTCTCCGTATTCGAAGGGAAGGAACCCTCCCCCCGTCAGGCCAATGTTGCCAGGTGGATTCACCAGATCTGCAAGCACGACATCCATACGAAAGAAGAGACCACCCTCCGTGAACTGACCGGCAAACAGGTCATCTTGCGGCGAATCGGGAGCCCATGTGCCGATGCTGTGCCTGACAATGTCCGGTGGCCGATGCTGCTCAGGATCGATAGGCCAACCGATATGTATGCCCGTCCCTCGGATCACGCCCTCGCCCACTTTGTCATGTGCGATGCGCACGGGTTGACCAAGGACGAAGTGCCCGGGCGCCAGCACTGCGGATAACAGAATCACGGCGCACTGCCACCTGCCCCGCTTTCCTGCCTCCGCGTTGAAGATGTGCTCGGACATGCTCTGGGACGCAGCCGCTGAAAATGGCGCGCGTGATACGCTTGGGACGAACTGTAACTTCCCTGGCGCGCCGGGCGGGACCCACCCAGCTTACCAAGTTCATTCTAAGCTTCGCCCTGCGTGACAGGCAACCCTTCAGCAGGTAGCGAGTGCCTCCAAGACTGCCGGTGGCCCGTGGAAGGTGACATGCTCCGGTTAGGCCTGGAGGCAAGAGAGAGGGCTCGCTAGAGCGACAAATCTCAGTGTGTGTCCCATAAACAGAATGACAGCGTACTTCCGCAAGCCTTACCTACGCGCCGACCTGTGGCAAGGTTCCACTTCGATTATCGACATGCCTTCATTGCGATCAGGCGCGTTTTGTTCGCTACTGCTGCGCCACAACTTGCATTTGCCAGGCAATTTGGATGTTCCTGAGTCGCCAGACCCGTGCGCGGGCGCCCGGCATGAATTGGCAGGGTGGCTCAGTATGGAACGTGGCTGTGGTGGCTGCCGAACGAATCGCGTACCTGTCGCAAGCCGGTGCAGGGCCTGCTAGCCCGCAGCGGGTGCTTCGCAACCTAAGCAGCCCTGAATCGCGTCAATTTGGACACCGCCACATGCTCCCAACCGCCCGCCGCGCGCACCTTATGGCCCCATCGTCCGATCGTACGTTCACAGACGGCCCCCGAAAGCGCATTGCGCGCCGCTGACGCGCTCGCTAAGCCTTCCAGGCATTTGGTTGCCCGGCCAAGCGCGCTACGCGCCTCTATTTGTGTCAATCACTCGCCCTGAGCTGCTGCCGCTTTCACCATCGCCAGGATGCCCGCCTTGATGGCATCTGGCAAGCTTCGCCACGCCGTCACGATCTGCGCGAGACCGGGGTCTTCTCGGGCCAAAGGCGACATGTATGCCGACATGTCGGTTGTTCGACGTTCGCTAACTTCTTGCTCTGGAGAAGCTTGAGGATCACGGGACGGGGGTTCGATTCGGGCGGCGCCGATGCGTCTTGTGCGCGCGGTGTTCATCGTCTCGAACCGCCAGCCCAGACCCTGGCGTTCCCAAGCTCCAGCTTTGCACAATGCCCTCAAATTGCCCTCAAGACGCAGTGCGCGACAGGAAGAAACGGTGCAGGAATAGCACATCAACGAGACGGCGGAACTCCCCTTCGTCGCGGGCCTTAACGAGCAACGACAGGTTCCTGAAGAGGTTGCAGAAAGAGGCCAGATCGAATCCCGCCCTCTGTGCCACTTTGAGGCGCTTACCCATGGTGCCGTACCGGGCCTGGGCCAGGCGGTGCTTGCCTCCAGGAGTGGGTCACTGAGTGGGTCAGTCGTCACGTGATGGCAAGTTGCTTCCCCCTGGTTCGCCACTTGTGCTTCACCTGCTAACGCCGTTTTGGCCCAGAAAGGGCGTTGCAAGCGCCGGTCTTCTAAGCACTTGCGCAGGGAGAACCGGATTCCCAAGCTGGACGTCGTGGGTTCGAATC